>Ga0307516_10001596_pt1 | contig 31156 bp, 41 predicted proteins | sample 19_EM_MG_FD_203310 | JGI IMG/M metagenome (GOLD analysis project Ga0307516, IMG submission 203310) | Populus trichocarpa ectomycorrhiza microbial communities from riparian zone in the Pacific Northwest, United States - 19_EM | ecosystem: Host-associated > Plants > Roots > Unclassified | place... | reverse complement strand
TTTGCTCCCGTAAGGATTTGAAAAAAAATATGTGGTTTATTTTTAGCTGAAACCTCGAGAAATATTAGTTCAAATTTATGTCTCACCTGTAAAAAAAGCAATATACTTCAACTTTCCATTTTTTTGCGGATGTGGGAACAGTGGGTTCGCGAATATTGCTGCATTCGCAGGATCCACGGCGAACGCTTTGTACACAGCGTCATTATGCCCCATGGCGATATATCGAGATTTTTCCTGGAAGTGCTGGCTCACATTCATCCGTGGCTGCCAGCAAGCTTCTGTTGGGAAGCATATGTGGTCCGCCATTGATATCCCTCGCCGATAGTTGACCCCATTTGCCCATGCCAGGAACTTCCGGAGCATCCACCGACTGTGGCGTATCCGGCGGCCAAACTGGTTTAGGCTGCAGATGTACCCCTTGATTGTGTGCGGCTTACCAACCCGTTTACGGCTCTTGGAGACGACCTCATAAGCTTCAGAATCGTAGGGGTATTCCTCTACTTCGGGATGTGCATCGTAAACCAGCACTTACTGGTTCAAATGAGGCATAAGTCCCTGCGTAGGAGAATCGGGGATCCTACTGGCTGGCTGCGGCCAGAGGTAAACGCCAACACCCAGAGGGTGGTCAAGGTACGCAGTCATGGCCATCCAAGCCTTGAGTTGGTCATCGTTGGAAAGATTTTGCATACCCCCCTCTGTGAGCCCCGGATCCAAAAATATGGTAGGGAATTTATCTGTGCTCGAAAGGTTGTATGTTGCTCCATCCATGACCCTAATTTCTCACCGGGGGAGAACCTTCCAGAGAACCTTCTCCACCAGAACCCACAGAGACCTTATCTCCTCGTTTCGTACGCTTTTCAGCCACTGGGTGTTGTTGGCGTTCCACCATGTGTACATATCAGTCGGTTTGTTGGTGCTCCTGTCCTTGTCAGAGTCAGAATTGTAGTCCATAGGGTTGCGCGCCTTCTCCGGGTCAACGATAAAGAATTGGAATACTGTGGTCCCTTTCGGGTCTAGCTGGCCTGTACGGGGGGCGGCAGCTACTGGAGCTGCTGGTTGCGATGGGCGTGCAACAGTGTGGGCAGGAGTTGCAACTCCCAGTGGCGTAGGAGGCCAAGTCATGCCGGCCTTCTTCCAAATTTGAACGAGCTTGTCTCGGATATCAGCGACAAAGGTCGTGAACATCGTCCATCCTTCACTGGGCTTGCGAGCAGTCGGTTTCGTGGGCGAAGTAAGGTATAGGGGAGGGGAGAGGTTATTCAGCTTGTCGAAATACCTGGTGAGATATTCGTCCTGGTTGATGGCGGCATCCGCCAGCACCATCATTGCTGGGTTTCCCCAGGTGGTATTGAAGGTACCGTGAACTTGGATAAGAAAGCCGATTCGGCGTCGAATGAATGGTTCTACATTCGCGGCTGTCATGTTGAAATACGCTTGGTATTGTCCCGCAATGACTCTGGTACAGTTGCCAGCAGCCTGTGCCATCGTAGAAATCGGAGTGACAACTGTAGTGGTTGGCAAATCGTCAGGGTAGGTATTCTGGTGACTATGTGAAAGAGAATCAAGTGGAGAGTGAGGACAAGACTGAAGTGGTGAAAGGCGGTGGTGCTTTGAAAGTTGCGAGGAATAGCAGATAGAAGGCACGTCCGAACAACTTATAGGACACGATGGAGTGGGTAGTACACACTGGAGGGGAGTAGGCAAGGGTGTTCTGACTGGCAAATGGAATGAATAAGCTGCCTGTTCCCTCGCCGTCGCCTGCGTATCATGGGATGCAAGCAGACAGGACTTGTGACATTTCGGTGGTCCTTGAGCTTTGTGGTGGCAGAGTAATACACTCTCCCGGTTGTACTGTACATCCTTTGGGTTGACTGTGACGACAAAGGGTACATCCTCCGGGTTGACAGCCATGACAAAGGGCACATCCTCCGGGTTGACACCGACGACAAAGGGACTGGATATGCTGCTGGTTCTATCGTCGTCACCCGCTCATCATGGGATGCAAGCAGATGGGACTTGTGACGTTTCGGGGGTCCTCGAGCTTTGTGGTGGCAGTGCAATACACTCTCCCGGTTGAACTGCACATCCTCCGGGTTAACAGCGACGACAAAGGGACTGGATACGCTGCTGGTTCTATCGTTGTCGCCAGCATATCATGGGATGCAAGCAGACAGAACTTGTGACATTTTGGTGGTCCTCGAGCTTTGTGGTGGCAGTGCAATACACTCTCCTGGGTATACTGCACACCGCACGTGGAAAAATATACATCGAACTTTTCATTTCATTTAGGTGGTTGTGGTTGAATCGAACATCCTCCACGTTGACAGACACGGAAGGCGTACGTACAGCATATCGGCAATGGGGAAAGGGAAAAAAACAGTCGCCAGTGGGATAGGATTCGAACCTCCACTTTCCTCACTACCCCAAGGTTAGACTAACCAGTCATTACATGCTTTGTCATGAGGTGTGCTACCAACTAAACCACCCAGACTGGCGATGAAATCTGTATGACTCAAAGCTACATATACTTGTATAGTATATCCATCACGACAATGGGAGGAAAGAGCAGCTGGAAACCACACAAGACCCGAAGTGGATCACAACTCTCTTTTAGGCGTACGTGGATGCTGTTGAGAGGCGAACAACAAGCCACAAACAAAGAGTTCCTTTGTCCGTAACACTTCTTTTTGTCGTAGCTGTCAACACGGAGAATGTGCAGTACAACCGGGAGAGTGTATTGCACCACCACCATAAAGCTTGAGGACCCCCGAAACGTCACAAGTCCCGTCTGCTTGCATCCCATGATGAGCAGGCGACGACGATAGAACCAGCAGCATATCCAGTCCCTTTGTCATCGCTGTTAACCCGGAGGATGTGCAGTACAACCGGGAGAGTGTATTCCACCTTCACCACAAAGCGCAAGGACCTCCAAACCGTCACAAGTTCCCATCTGCTTGCTTCCCATAATATACGGGCGACGACTAGAGAACCAGCAGCGTATCCAGTCCCTTTGTCGCTCCTATCAACCCGGAGTATGTGCAGTACAACCGGGAGAGTGTATTAAACCGTCACCACAAAGCGCAAGGACCCCCAAACCATCACAAGTCCCCATCTGCATGCTTCCGATGATACGCGGGCGATGATGAGAACCAGCAGCATATCCAGTCCCTTTGTCGCTCCTGTCAACCTGGAGGATGTGGAGTACAACTAGGAGAGTGTATTCCACCGCCACCACAAAGCTCAAGGACCCCGAAACGTCACAAGTCCTGTTTGCTTGCATCCCAGGATATGCGGGTGACGACGATAGAACCAGCAGCGTATCCAGTTCCTTTGTCGTCGCTGTCAACCCGGAGGATGTGCAGTACAACCGGGAGAGTGTATTGCTCCGCCACCACAAAGCTCAAGGACTACCGAAATGTCACAAGTCCCGTCTGCTTGCATCCCATGATACGTAGGCGACGGCGAGGGAACAGGCGGCTTATTCATTCCATTTGCCAGTCAGAACACCCTCGCCTACTCCCCTCCAGCGTGTACTACCCACTCCATCGTATCCTATATGTTGTTCGGACGTGCCTTCTATTTGCTATTCCTCGCAACTTTCAAAGCACCACTGCCTTTCACCATTTCAGTCTTGTCCTCACTCTCCACTTGATTCTCTTTCACATAGTCACCAGAATACCTACCCTGACGATTTGCCAACCGCTACAGTTGTCACTCCGATTTCCACAATGGCGCAGGCTGCTGGCAACCGCACCAGAGTCAGTGCGGGACAATACCAAACGTATTTCAACATCACAGCCGCGAATGTAGAACCATTCGTGCAATGCCGAATCGGCTTATTTATCCAAGTCCACGGCACCTTCAATACCACCTGGGGAAACCCAGCAATGATGGCATTGGCGGACGCCACCATCAACTAGCATGAATATCTCACCAGGTATTTTGACAAGCTGAACAACCTCTCGCTTCCCCTAGACCTTACTTCGCCCACGAAACCGACTGCCCGCAAGCCCAGGGAAGGATGGACAATGTTCACAACCTTTGTCGCTGATACCCAAGACAAGCTCGTTCAAACTTGGAAGAAGGCCGGCATGACTTGGCCTTCTACGCCACTAGGAGTTGCAATTCCTGCCCGTACAGTTGCACGCCCATCGCAACCAGCAGATCCGGTAGCTGCCGCCCCCCGCACAGGTCGGCTAGACCCGAAAGGGAGTACAGTATTCCAATTCTTTATCATTGACCCGGAGACGGCGCGCAACCCTATGGACTACAATCCTAACTCCGACGACGACGAGAGCACCAACAAACCAACAGATATGTACGTATGGTGGAACGCCAACAACACCCAGTAGCTAGAAAGCGTGCAAAACAAGGAGATAATGTCTCTGTGAGTTCTAGTAGAGAAGATTCTCCAGAAGGTTCCCCCCCGGTGAGAAATTAGGGTCATGGATGGAGCAACGTACAACCTTTCAAGCACAGATAAATTCCCTACCATATTTTTGGATCCGGGGCTCACAGAGGGGGGTATGCAAAATCTTTCCAACGATGACCAACTCAAGGCTTGGATGGCCATGACTGGGCACCTTGACCGCCCTCTGGGCATTGGTGTTTACCTCCGGTGGCAGCCGGCCAGTAGGATCCCTGATTCTCCTACACAGGGACTTATGCCTGATTTGAACCCGCAAGCACTGGTTTATGATGCACATCCCGAAGTAGAGGAATACCACTACAATTCCGAAGCTTATGAGGTTGTCTCCAAGAGGTGTAAACGGGTTGGTAAGCCGCGCACAATCGAGGGGTACATCCGTGACCTGAACCGGTTTGGCCGCCGGATACGCCACAGTTGGTGGATGCTCCGGAAGGTCCTGGTATGGGCGAATGGGGTCAATTATCGGGGAGGGATATCAATGGCAGACCACATATGCTTCCCAACAGAAGCTTGCTGGCGGCCACAGATGAATGTGAGCCAGCACATCCAGGAGAAAACTCGATATATCACCATAGGGCGTAACGATGCTGTGTACAGAGCATTCGTCGCGGATCCTGCAAATGCAGCGATATTCGGGAACCCACCATTCCCACAGGAAGTAGCTTTCGACGAAGAGCACTCCACATGAGCCCCCGCCCCCTCCCCCCCCAGGATGGCTAGTGGATACCGTCTTGTGTTTGGGTGGTTGGCTTTCTCGTATCCGGTGGATCTTTTGCCCGAGAGCTCTGTGCGTGAGCTGCCCCACCATCTCGGAGGGTTGCCCGTACACTTATATTGGTACTGTTTTTTTTTAGTTTTGGGTTGGGTGTCTCGGTTCTCAGGATTTCTTTTTGGCTTCTTTCTTTTGGGGTTTTGGGTGATTTACAGTTGGGCGATCTTTCTGGATTTCGGAGTTTTTTGTATGGTATCATTCGCTATTTTCAGTTCCGGGTATCTCGTTGTGTACTCTGGCGATGTTCTCTCCAGCTCCTAGAGTTGTGGTTGCAATCCAACGAGACGAAGCCATGGCTTTGTTGAGCAAGGCCCACTCGTGTCTTGCTGGACGAGATCATAGTGCCGATGGGTCGGGCCAAAGCTGTAGGACCCACAATGCTAATAGCCGTCCCCTTTCTTTTCGAACGGAAAATGATATGTATTTGAGTCATACTCTTTCCTTTCTGCAAGCTGTCTTTACAACCCTCACAACTACGCCTTCAAATCCTACGATCAATCCAACTCCCACTTTCAAAGAACCATCAGACTCAACTCTAGACATCAACATGTCCCAATCTAGCCATTCGAGCATCACTGAGTTACTGAAAGTTGCCCAGTTTACCAAAAGAATGAGATCTGATACACCCTTCCGCTTTACAGAAACTCAAATGCCCATTGTGAAGGTGACGAAGAAATCCCGTGAAAATCCACCAGTAAGCACTCGGCGAGATGTCCAACTGTCAGAGTCCCAATTGCAGCCTTCAAGGAGCTCTGGACAACACTGCCGTGGGGAAAGGCACTACAGAGGGGTTCAGTGTGTTGACACCAGAATTCCAATCACAGTCAAAGCAGCTTCCACAGGCGTGACCTATGCATTCCCGGCAGGTTCCTGCGAGAACTTCTGAGACTGTCCAGATGAACACGCGGACTTTGCAACGGCCAACTCAGCCATCGCGTATACAATCACTGTTGTCGAAGCTGTCACCGCCCCCCCTCGAGCCGTAGCCACCTAAGCTGTCTTCACAGCTGTCACAGTTGTCCTCCCAATTGGCATCATTGTCGGAGTAATCATCGATAACCCCATCCCTTCTTCTTGTAGACTCAGGATTTTCTGTGAAGCACATTCCGACTGATGATGAGAGGGTGATTTGTCAACTTGCCCAGAATCAGGTTTTTAATTTTTTTTAATTGATTTTTTTGGGAGCCCCTGCTCCTATAGTGATCATGCTGATCGTAGCAGGTTGAATTCTATATGTTGAGGTACGGCGCTTGGCCACCTCTAGACCCTAAAAGCTGGAAGATGTTAGCGAAGAAGCTCTGGATGGCTGCTTTAGAAGACCCTATTGCAGCGAGACTGGTGGCGCTACCGATCCCAGGCTCGGTGTCAACATTTGTGGTATGCAGGTGTATATCCAACCCTCAGAGTTGTGCTGACCATTAGTGCAGATGAAAAACACCATTGGCAACAAGCATAGCCATGTACTCGGGAAGGCTAAGAGCATCATACTGAAATCGTACAGCTTGGATCCTGCAAGGATGGATGCCCAGGAGATCAAATCAGTCATTACATGGCTGCTTCATGATTTTCGGTTCATGCTTCAAGATTGGGTGGTACGTACTGTGGCTACAACCCCAACGGTCGCTAATATGACTCTGAAAGTGGGATCTCCCATTCTTGAATGCTGTGATCATTGACATTCTATACCAATCGCTGTTTCTACGCCTGCGCAGGAGGCCATCCAAGGTAAACCACATAGACCTCCTGCTTGGGAATCTTGGGAACGCCGGCATGCTGCTTGTGGTTACTGTGATGTTGTTTGCATTGCAATCATGGTTGCTAGAGCATGACCAAGGGGTTAAGGTCAACTTTACCTGAGATGCTATCAGAGGTATGTTAGAACTGACAAGCCTTACCTGCCACCCTCAGAATTGCATATACCATCTCTAGAACTGAGCTAATTACTGGCAGCGGATTATGAAAAATTGTCTGTGCTGTGGGAGACACTGTATGGAACAGACACCATCCTCTTGAAAATTCGGAAGGCTATTGCGGCGAAGATTTCCATGGTCAAGGGGAAACTGCCAGTATCCAGCATTGTCTTTGGGCCGGAGGATCTCGTGCGGTACGGTGCCGCTATCAATACGCTGTCTTCCGATGATGAGGAAAGTAGTCGACCTGGAAGGACCGACAAGCGCAGAAACAGAGGCGCAGTCAGCCCTGATGGTCAGGCTGCCAACCCTGACAGTTGGGACCCCAACGAAAGGATAGATGCTAGCCAGTTTACCGCCGGCAAGAACCTTCCACCGCCGCTGCCAGCCCAAGCCCGCAGACGGCCCAGCAGCTCTCAGCTTGGGCAGAACAACCCAGAGAGTGGATCTTCCCCTATAGTTGTACACCGCCGGCAGAGACGCAAGGTTTCAGCAACTCCAGTTCGATAAAAACGCAGTCGAACGGCAAGAATGCAGGTTTCGGATGCACCCATTCTGGACAGTGAAGTCGCCATCAATCAGCGGTGTCAAGACGGTACCAGAGAGTCACGTGATGGTGATTTACCGAGTAGCGAGCGGTACTACCAGAAGGAACGGGTGCCTTTGGAGTCGGAGTTGGGGTCGGAGTTGGAGCTGGAGTCGGAGGGGGACTCGGGTCGTTGGTGAAAGCTGGTATCTTAGGATGAAGAGCGCGATCCTCAGCCCGAGAGGTAGTCGGCAGTTGTGTTGGAGTTATATAGCGAATAAACTCCATATTTCTCACAATCACAACCATACATCCCAATAGCGATCTTCTCAATTACAACGGCACCTGACCTACATTCATAGACGGTGCCCAGTTTGCCTTAATCCTCCTCGCTGGCCTAGTGGTAGAACGCACTGCTGACCTACATTCGCACGCGTTGCAGAACCTCATTGCCACGCCCCGCTGTATTACATTCGTACGCGTGGCTAGTCTGCCGCCAACACAAACGACCAACAATCTTACGCTTTGCAAAACCGCGCTGCTACACACCTGCGACCTACACTCCACATGCTAGGCAACTGCCGCCATTACCACTGACTGCATTTATATGCAATGCTCGTCTGCCGTCAACATCATCGACCTGTGTTCGTACGCGTTGCAGAACCTCATTGGTACGCACTGCTGTCCTACATTCATACGTGCTACTCAACTACCGTCAACATCGGTGACCTGCGTTTGTACACATTGCAGAGCTTCATTAATACGCACTGCGGTCCTACATTTGTACGCACTGCTCATCTACCGTCTACATCGTCGACCTGTGTTCGTACGCGTTGCAGAAACTTGTTGGTACGCACTGCTGTCCAACATTCGTACGCACTGCTCGTATGCTGTCCACACCGCTGACCTGCATTCGTACACTTTGCAGAACCTCGTTGGTACACACCACGGTCCTACATTCGTACATGCTGCATGACTGCCGCCATTACCGCTGGCTACATTCGTACATGCTACTCGTCTGCCGTCTACATCGTCGACCAGTGTTCGTACACTTTGCAGAAGCTCGTTGGTATGCACTGCTCTCCTACATTCGTACACGCTGCTCATATGCAGTCAACACCGCTGGCCATTCGCAGGTGCTCCTCGTCTGCTGTCAACATCGTAGACCTACGTTCATACACGTTGCAGAACCTCGTTGGTAGACACCGCTGTCCAATATTCGTACACACTACGTATCTACCACCATTACCACTGGCTATATTCATACACGCTGCTCGTCTGCCATCAACATCGTCGACCTGCGTTCGTACGCATTGCAGAAGCTCGTTGGTATGCACTGCTCTCCTACATTCATACACGCTGCTCATATGCAGTCAACACCGCTGACCTGTGTTTGTACGTGTTACAGAACCTCGTTGGTACACACCGTTGTCTTACATTCGTACCCGCTGTGCGTCTGCCGCCATTGCCACTTGCTACATATGTACGTGCTCCACGTCTGCCGTCAACACCGCCGAACTGCGTTCGTACGCGTTGCAGAACCTCATCGGTACGCACGGCTGTCCTACATTCGTACATGCTGCGTGTCTGCCACTATTACCGCTGGCTACATTCGTACGTGCTACTCGTCTGCCATCAACATCGTCTCCCTGCGTTCGTAGGCATTTCAAAACCTCGTTGCTACCCACTGCTATCATACATTCGTACGTGCTGCTTGTCTGCCATCGACATCGTCGACCTGCATTCGTACGTGTTGCAGAAGCTCGTTGGTACGCACTGCTCTCCTACATTCGTACGCACTGCTCGTATGCAATCAACACCGCTGACCTGCATTCGTACGCATTGCAGAACCTCATCGGTACGCACGGCTGCCCTACATTCGTACATGCTGCGCGTCTGCCACCATTACCGCTGGCTACATTCGAACGTGCTGCTCATCTGCCGTTAACATCGTCGACCTGCGTTCGTACGCGTTGCACAACCTCATTGGGACACACCGGTGTCCTACATTCGTACGCGCTGCTCGTATGCAGTCAACACCGCTGACCTGCGTTCGTACGTGTTGCAGAACCTCGTCGGTATGCACGGCTGTCCTACATTCGTACATGCTACGCGTCTGCTACCATTACCGCCGGCTACATTGGTAAGTGCTCCTCGTCTGCTGTCAACATCGTCGACCTGTGTTCGTACGCGTTGCAGAACCTCACTGGTACACACTGCTGTCCTACATTTGTTTATGCTTCGTGTCTGCCACCATTACCACTGGCTACATTTGTACGCGCTACTCATCTACCGTCAACATTGTCAACCTGCGTTCATACGTGTTGCAGAACCTCACTACTACCCACTGCTGTCCTACATTCGTATGCGCTGCTCGTCTGCTGTCTACATCATTGACCTGCGTTCGTACGCGTTGCAGAAGCTCGTTGGTACGCACTGCTGTCCTACATTCGTACATGCTGCTTGTATGCAGTCAACACTGCTGACCTGTGTTTGTACGCATTGCAGAACCTCGTTGGTACACACCGCTGTCCTTCATTCGTACACACTGCGTGTCTGCTGCCATTGCCGCTGGCTACATTTGAACGTGCTCCACATCTGCCGTCAACACCGCTGGCCTGTGTTCGTACTCATTGCAGAACCTCGTTGGTATGCACTTCTGTCCTATATTCCTACATGCTGCGCGTCTGCTGCCATTACCGCAGTCTACATTCGTATGCACTACTCATGTGCTGTAGCCATCGCTGACATACGTTCGCACGCATATCAAAACCGCACTGTTACATATTGATGGTTTACCTTCATTTGTGTTGCGTCGTCTGCCCTTATTTGTCACTGTAGCCGACGGCATTTGAGACGTTGGACTTCGTGGTATTTTATAGATTTTAAATATAATTATTATTTTGTGATCGAAGAGCATAGTCAACTGCGTGTAGTAGCCTTGTAACTGTAGTAATTGTGGGTACGAATCTGCTCCCAGAGCACACTCGTTGCTCCTGTAAGCTTCCCTTGCTCCCCTAAGAGGGGTGGTTGCGTCCATAGCTTTCCTAGCTTTCCTAGTGTTTCTAGCCTCCCTAGCTCCCCTAAGGTGGCGGGCGCGTCGGTAAGATTGGTGGTTGCATTGGTAAGGTTGATGGTTGCGTCGGTAGCTTTCCTAGCTTTCCTAGCATTTCAAGCCTTCCTAGCTCCCCTAAGGTGGTGGGCGTGTCGGTAAGGTGGTAGTAGCGTCCATAGCTTCCCTAGCCTATCGAAGGACAAAGTTATATTTCACTCCCAGTGCTCTGGTAAGCTTCGCTAGCTCCGGTAGCTCCGGTAAGAATTAAATTTTTTGCTGATGCAGCCTGGAAGTATCCAACCCAGCGGGATGGATGAGAACCATCGTCAACTGGCAAGAACAAGCGGAACAGGACTTGCCAGCTCCTGCACATCGGCGGCAACACCGTGGACCGAACAGACCGACGAATTAGGACAGTCGAATGAGCCTACGGCAAACTAGTGCAAGGGATTCAATACCTGTACGAACAACTGGAGGCAAACGAAATGGTGGCTGAAGAATGGGTAAGGAACGAGCTCATGGTGACCGCTAAAGTATATCAGACTTTCACATGACAAGTTTGGGAGGCAATAATCAAGTGAACCGGGGAAGCAAAGGTGTAACCCCTACACCAAGCCATCCAGGTAACACAAATGCATGACACCTTTGCCTTCCTCACCGAAGCCAACATGGCCCGAAACCAACACCTGACAGTGTTTCAGAGAAACTTGGAAAAATGGGCTGAGGCGTACCAACGAAAAGTGGCCAATCTAGAGCTGTTACACCTCAGTCCAGAACACCAGGAGGAGCAGATAGCTACGTAGTCAGGGCACGGGAGACTTTACCTAATACTGCTCGGTAAGGGGAAGTCGAGCTCAGTCGGCTTCAGAGATTCTAGGCGGGAGATAGCCTCGGAATTAGACCTTACGGCGGTAAAACGGACCTGAGGGGCTAATCTCCGGACGAACTGCAAATGCAACTAGATACGGGATACGAGGAGTGAGGTCATGGAACCGATATCTTCTCTTTCTCTGATAGGCCGGTAAACCACTCACCCGCAGGGCTTGAGGGGATTACGCGGTGCGGGGATCAGTCGGCTTATTGTTAGACCGACCAGGACCAATGAAGTTGTAAGGACTGAGCCCGTGGGGTTCCGGGGCCTTGGCTAGTGGACGAATCTCCTGAGATAGGATAGGAAGTACGGGTTCTCTAGAGGAACCAAATGACGCTGCAGGAAGGCTATATAGCTAGGCAAGATTCCGCTCGGTGGAAGGAAAGAGGACAAGCACTGAACACCCACTCAGCAAAAAGAAACCCCACAAACAAGATCTAAGATTATTCCGTTGTGAATTATCGAAAGTAGCCTGGTTACCTTTGATTCTCTCCACAATCCGGTTACAACTCAACCCCAGTGTTACAAGAGCAGGCGCTAGCCAGAACACAGGAAGACCTCGCGAAGGTAGCAATCCAGGTCCTGCTATCCGACTTCCCAAGACTGGACGCTGGACCTGCCCCGGCAATGCTGGCTCCTACGCCGATTCGCCTGCCAGTTATGCCACGCTGGCCACATGTACCAACACCCGCCATACCCGGTCTAGCAACGGGAAATCAGGGTATGGTAGGAGGAGGTCCACAGAGACGACCCCGAAGAGCAGTGGTATTCCCATTGCCACCACCACCGTGCAACAACGAAGACGACGATGACGACCTATATGTAAGGGAACTTTCACCAATGGGCCGGCAGCCCCCACGGGCAAGAGAGCCAACAGAGGAAAGGCTGGTAGCCATACTCACGCCAGAAGAAATAGCGAGACTGGTTGGAGCAGGGATTACGGCTGCCCGAACGCAAGAACAGCCTCAGAATGAAGCCTGAATCAACACCTCGTGGCTGAAAATGAAAAACCCAGAGAATTTCGATGGAAAAAATACCACGGCATTCAACCAGTAGTGGGAATCCATCACCATGTATCTGGGGTTCTACCCAGAAACCAACAATCAACAGAAAATTGCCTGGATGGGAACACTCCTCACAGATACAGTGCTGGCATGGCACCTGCACCGATACCGGGAACTGAGGGACCAACATAAATGGACCAACTACGCGGCGGCCATAAGGGCCGAGTACCATAACGAATGAGAGGCTGCTGATGCTTAGCAAAAACTGGGGCAATGAAAGTACCAAGGCTCCATCCGGACATAAATGACGGAATTTCAGGCCCTCAACAACTTCGTACGGGCCACCAGAGAAGGATTCAGGGAAAAAATAGACCTAGCAATGCCGGACAGCATACTGGACATGCAGTTCAACCAAAACCCGGATGATCCAGTGGACAACGAACCCTTTCTGTAGGCTACCTTCAGGGCGGGGCTACAAGTGGAAAAGAAGAAGACCCTTAAACAAGCCTAGGAAGCCATGAGGGCCGGAGCTGCGGCACCATTCAGGGAAGGCAAAAAGGACAGTCAGCACCGAGGGAGCTCAGGCGATACCCACAGAAGAAGAGAAACAGAAAAGGATCCCAGAGCAGGGGAGAAAGCGGCCTTAGAAGGAAACACCGAGGAATACAGAGGAACAGGAAGATGGGCGTCATACCAAGCAGTGATGGAAGGCGTTCCCGGACAAGAACGCGCCAAGTACACCCACCTGAAGGGATATCACCGATGTGGAAGAACGGGTCATCGATCATCTAAGTGCTATGCGACATGCACGAAAAGTGGGACAACACTTCCCCAGACCCCCTGGAAGGTATCAGCAGGACACAAACAGCAACGGGAACAGGAGGAAGAACCGATACTGGCAGCCAAGGTATAAAAAATTTCAGTAGTGGAGGTAATGAACCTGGACCCAGCCAACCAGCCCCCCCTGTGGGAAAATGACTCTAAGGAGGATTTTTGAAGGGTCAGTGGACCAGGCCGGGCCCCAGGACCTCTTACATTGCGTGTGAAACCGGGCAAAAAAGAAGAACTCAAGGCCACCTTGAAGGGACAAAAGCCAAGAAACCACAATGCGCGCCCCAACCGATCATAACCATACTGCTACACATGGGCCAACAAAAACACCTGGTCCAAGTACTATTGGACACAGGATGCTCGGTACCTCTGGTCAGCACAGAAATAGCCCAAAGGCTACAACTCCCCACATATAGGCACAGCCCAGCAATCCGTATCGAGAACTTCACAGGACAAACTGTGGAGAATGCAGGAATGTTTTACACGGAACAACTGCTCCTACAACACAGGTGATACTTTTCAAAGGAAATATTCAAGGTGACACCGATAGAGCCCGAAATCGACGTGTTTCTGTCCTTCTGGTGGATAATTAAACACCCACCTTAAGGAGTCTGGGAATCCGAGGAGGTCAGGTTCAACAGCCTGAACTACTTCGAAAAATGTACGAAACACGAAACCGGAGAACTCTCCCTCACCTGGGACAAGTCTGTATGCTTGGAAACAGGAGCCCAAACCATTGGGTATGTATTCGCAACCCCCGATCAGGATCCTTTGGCAAAAGTGCCCGAGGAATTTCAGGAATACCTAGACCTCATGGGAAAAGCTGTAGCCGACGCCTTACCAGAACATAAGGAATACGACTGCAAAATCTAGCTAAGAAAAGGGGAAATGGCCCCATGGGGACCAATCTATCCTCTGTCAGAAAAAGAACTGGAGGTCCTCAGGGAATAGATCAAGGAAATGTTGAAAACAGGGAAAATACACCGATCAATGTCACCAGCGGGATCCCCCATCCTATTCGTACCCAAACCAAATGGATGAGGGCTGAGGCAATGTGTTGACTACCAAGCGTTAAATCACATCATGATCCCGAACAGATACCCGCTTCCACTGATGCAGAAACTGCAGGACCGTGTGCAAGAAGTCCAATGGTTCACCAAGATGGACCTAAAAAATAGATTCAACCTAATCCAAATAAAGGAAGGAGACGAATGGAAGATGGCTTTGCAAACCCGTTATGGGCTATACGAGTTCCAGGTCATGCCATTTGGGCTATCAAACACACCATCCATGATCCAAGATATGATGAACCACATCTTTTCGGATATGCTGGATGTGGGCCTCCTGGCTTATATGGACGATATCTTGGTATATGGGAAAACCCAAGAAGAGCATGATGCAACGGTTCAGGAAGTCCTAAAATGCTTACGAACGAATGGACTTGCCATCACATCCAAAAAATGTGAATGGCAAGTACAAGAGGTGGAATTCCTAGGATAGGTCATCAGGCGAAGCAGAGTCAGCATGTCACCCACAACGGTCTAAGCAGTACTACAGTGGAAAAGGTCGACCTCACTAACAGAAGTTCAGTCGTTCCTGCCGTTCGCTAATTTCTACCTAAAGTTCATCCAGGACTACTCATGGGTGGCTTGACCTCTGACGGAATTAATAAAAAAGACGGAGAAAAAAGACTGGCACTGGAACCCAGAAGCGGAAGCATCGTTCAAAGAACTAAAGCAACGATTCACTACAGCACCCATCTTAGCCCACTTTGACCCACAGTGACCAGTAATAATAGAGACGGATGTGTCAGATTTCATGCTGGGGACAGTCCTATCACAGAAGGATGAGGGAAACAGACTCCATCCGATAACCTTTCACTCACAAAAATTCCAGGCAGTGGAAATCAATTACAAAATCTACGACAGGGAGTTACTCACAATTGTAGATGCCTTCAAACACTGGAGACGCTACTGTGAGGGAGTGGTCCACCAAATAGAGGTTTACTCGGACCATTGGAACTTGGAATATTTCATACCAACCAAGATCCTCAACCGACAGCAGGCACGATAGGCCCAAGAGGTAGCTGGCATCAACATCCGAATCTACTACCAGCCAGGAGAAAAAAATGAAAAACCAGATGCGTTGTAATGGCGTTCGGAGTACCGCCCTGAAAAAGGGGGGGTGGAAAACCAGCCAATAATGACAATTCTGAACAAAAACCACTTCGCAGACCAACAAAACCGGTCCTTTATCGGCTCTTCCGCTAGATTGGCATCACTACTGGTAAAGAGGTGACTGGGGAAATTTGTGGAAATAATCAAAAGGGAAGGATGGGAGGACCCAGGGTATCGACAAGCATGGTAGGCAGTGCAGATAAACTCAGTACTGGACAGCCGAAAGGCTGAGGAGGCAGCTGCAGACCCCAGTGAGGTCACACAGAAAGACCAAAAGGTCAGGATTAAGGAGATTTTCGAGATCAAGGAAGGGCTGCTCTACAGAAAGGGTATGTTTTGGATCCCGGAGAATAGTACCCAGGCTGTCCTCCTATCGGAGCACGACACCAAGGTTGCTGGACACATGGGCCAGAACAAGACAATCGAGTTAATCAGCAGAAACTTTTGCTGGCCAAAAATGAACGAACGAATTATCGCCTTCGTCAGAAGCTGCCCAGAGTGCCAGCAAATCAAGGTGTTCTGGCACCAACCTTAGGCTCTGAGTTCCCCACTGGAACTCCCCTACGCGCCATGGCAATCAATTGCAATGGCTTTATCACGGAGTTACCTATGTCGGAAGAATACGACCAATTGTGGATAATCATTGACCGATTCACGAAAATGGTGTACTTACTCCCCTTGAAGAAGAACGGGAAAATGGCAGCAGACCTTGCAATCACTTTTGCAAGGGAAATCTGGCAACATCACAGGCTTTCTATGGACATTGTCTGCAACTGAGACTCCTGATTCACCTCAGAAGTATTGAAGGAATTTCTCCAATTATCAGGGATCCGCCCGCGAATGTCGATGGCTTTCCACCCGCAAATGGATGGACAGACGGAACGCCTTAACCAAACAATTGAGGCTTACCTGTGAGCATTTGTCAACTGTGAACAGGACGACATCAGCAAAAAAATGAAAAGTTGAAGTATATTGCTTTTTTTACAGGTGAGACATAAATTTGAACTAATATTTCTCGAGGTTTCAGCTAAAAATAAACGACATATTTTTTTTCAAATCCTTATGGGAGCAAAATATAACTTCTCCACTTACAGGAGTTAGCGATGCTTACAGAAGCTACGGGAGCTACAGGAGCTCCCTAGGAATTCTCAAATTTTTTGCTGCTGGACTGGGTACACCTGCTGCCAATGGCGGAGTTCGCTTACAACAAGTCGACCACAACAGCCAACGGTATGTCCCCGTTCTATACCAACTACGGATTCCACCCCATAGCCATGGATCCAGTGGAGAGCGAACCCCTCAACCCAGCCAGCACAGTCTACCTGCACTGGATACGCGTGGTACACGATGAATCCCGAGAAGGTCTGGAAGTGGCCTGGGAACACATGCGCCAATACACAGATCCGGCATGAAAGGAACCTCCAGTGTACCAAGTAGGAGACTTGGTCATGCTTAGTGGGCACAACATTAAAACACGCCAACCAGCGAAGAAGCTGGACCACAAAAATCATGGTCCCTTCCAGGTGGAGAAAATTGTCTCTCCTCTTGCAGTACATCTTATGCTTCCCCGAATATGGAAGATTCACAACGCTTTCAATGTCTTGCTACTCGAACCCTACCGAACCAGCGAGTACTCGGCTCCACCAGACCCATCAAGGGTACTACGGAAAGCTAACGACATCGAGCAGAGTGAGGAATACAATGTGGAAGAGGTTATGTGTTCGGTCGAACACGGCCGAGAGAATAAGAAACAGGTACACAACCTTGTCAAGTGGCTCGACTATCTGGAATAAAAAGACTGGACAGAAGAACCATTCGACAACTTCTCAGTAGGTGGTCTGGAGAAACTCCGGGATTTTACCCAACGAAACCCAGACGTACCGAAGGACTACCAGCTCACCGAGGGTAAAAATCAGTTCCCTCAAAAACTGACAGTAGTGGGGTGAAGAGGCGGAGGACTTCCCCTACACACATGAATCGCCCAAAAGACCCGCTTTTCGACCAACCATGAGAAACCACCATCTTAATATCCAGCAGAACCTATGAAACAACAGGAAGAATGTGATATGCTTCCATACGGACATTCTCCTCACCCCGAAAAGGAATGGGCAGCAGCCCAAGCATGACGGTGACACCATGCCCAAAAGGCGCATTTACTCCTTGACACATCTATTGGCTCATTCGGCTTGCTTAGGCTTAGATCGCTATCTGGATACCGGTTTCCAGCCCTGAAGGACACCATGCCTCTCCCGATCCTCTGCTTGGGATGGCAACCCCGGAACTCGAGTACGGGGAGCAGTTAAGCGAATACACAATGCGATCACATTCTTTCAGACAGTAAGAGTATGCATCGACCTACTCTGAGGGCCCAGTCATTCTGCCGGATACAAGATCCTCCCAAGAGGAAACTATCCGGTGACTGGGAGGGATGCAGGGGAGGAGGACTGCATTCGACAACAACAAGTCAATGAGGAAAGAGACAGGCTACTTAAAAAAGAGTTAGGTTCTCAGCTTCAGGATGAAGTTAGAAAAGGGGGGAGTAGTGTTACACCTGAAAGAAAAACACGGGAAAAGAAAAGAGATGGCATCGGAAAAGTCATAAGGGGTTTTGTAATCATCCAAGGGAAGAAACGAGATAGTTAGTCTCAGGAGTTTAGGTGGGAGATAGCCCTGGAGTTAGACCTTACAGCCGTAATGGTAATAATGGGCTAATCTCCGGATGAGGCACCAATCGCAACTAAATACGAGATACGAGGAATTAAAGTACTAGGCCAAAAGTTTCTGTACACTTAGCCTCATTGACGCGTCGCCCGCCACCAGACCACATTTTTCAAACACCGCTCACCACGACCACAATGCCGAACAACTTCCAACGACGTATGTCCGATTTCGATAAGGGTCAGATAATTGCTTTTCGCAAGCAAAATTTATCTCTATCTCAAATAGCCAAAGAGATAAACCGCCCTAAGTCCACAATACAAACTTTTCTCGATCAATACGAAAGTCGCGACTTCCACGAAAACACTCCTTCCACCGGCAGACCTCGACTGATCACCGCTCGCACGCGAAGATGTGTTGTCAGAGAGTCAAAGAATGCTAGACGACTACCTCTTCGCGAGTTAACCAATGAGGTTGCTCCCAACGCGTCCGTGCGTACCATCAAGCAGGTACTCGCGGAGGAGGACATTAGGAAGTGGAGGGCGAAGAAGAGAGTGCTCCTGACTGAAGACCATGTTGCTCAGCATCTTGCCTGGGCTAAGGAGCATAAGAATTGGGATAAGGCAGACTGGGAAGGGGTTATCATCAGTGATGAGTACTCTGTCGAGAAGAGTAAGGATCCGCGAGGGATTTGGATCTTTCGCACACCGCCTGAGAAGTACCACAAAGACTGTATCCATGGGGTCACAAAGGGTCCTGGGGTAAAGTTAATGGTCTGGGGGTGTATTTGGGGGTGTAACAAGGGGCCTCTTATCCCTATCTTTGAGAAGTCAGGCAATCGATGGGTGTATATCAGAGTCCTTGAGGACGGCCTCGTCGACGTCCACCAGGAGGTTCACGACACGCTCGGCGACCCAGCCTTTCAACAGGATAACGCAAAAATACATACTGCGAAGGATACCATGGCTTGGTTCGAGGAGCACAACATTCAGGTCATGACATGGCCCGCCAACTCGCCAGACATGAACCCGATCGAGCACGTGTGGAAGAGGCTGAAGGAGAGGATGCATAAGAGGTTTCCAGAAATTCACAAGACACCCAGCGGTCCGGACAGAGTGAGAAGGGCCCTAGCAGAGGCTCTCACCAACACTTGGAGGGAAGAGATTGAGGGGGACTTTCTGGAGACGCTGTGGGAGTCAATGCCTAGGAGGGTGGCTGCTTTGCTGGAAGCGAAGGGCTGGTACACAAAGTACTAATTTTTTTTGGCTGTAGAATTGTTAGAAGCTGCACTTGTATCTAAAGACTATGTATGCAAGTTTTTATTACTTTCTATTGTGTTGTTGCTGAGTTAGAGAGGTATATGTGTGTGGTGGGGTGGCGTCGTAGGGGCGGGTGTACGGAAACTTTTGGCCTGGTACTTTAGGCCATAAAACCAATACTTCCTCTTTCTCTGATAGGCCGGTAATCCACTCACCTGCATGGCTTGAGGGGGTTACACGGTGCAGGGTTGTGTTCGGTATGTCGTTAGACTGACCAGGGCCAATGAGGGATGTAGACCTTATCTGAGAGATCAGGGGCTATGACTGTTGGTGAGATACCTCTGGTGAGAAAGAGGAAAAATACCCAAACGTCAAACTCTGTGAAGAGAAGACACGTGATGTATATTTTCCGTTATATATGCAAGGAAAAAACTCCCGCTCACAGAAAAAACAAACACCACCACCGAACAAACCCCACACACAAGATCTAAGATTATTCTATTGTGAATTATCAAAAGTAGCCTGATTACCTTGAGTCTTTTACACACTCCGGTTACAAGACAACCCCAGTGTCACAAGACATCATGAGAAACGCTTGGAGCTGGCATGACTATGTGGATAAAACACGCTGAAGAATGACCTTCTCCAAGAGAGATCATGTGACCAGTCACGGAGAAAGATATAAGCAAGGCAACCAACCTGCGAACAGACATCATCACGAAACAACAAAGAACACTCCGAAAAGAAAACCCCAAAACACAAATCTAAGATTATTCTGTTGTGAAAGACTTCTGACTCGATACCTGACTTTGACACCCTACATACTGCTGTTACCACATAACCCTGGTGTCATAGTGGGCAACCTTGGGGCCGCACCCAGGAGGATGCTGATCGCCACTGCTGCTGTAGTGCCAGATACTGGGACCACCGATTGTAGGTACGTCGGGGTCCTTTTCTTCTTCATTTTAGCAGCGGCAGTAACCAGGGCGCTAATCTGTGTTTTCAGGACTTGTTGTTGTGCCGTCAACTGGGCCATGGCAGTGTGCTGTTGGACTGCCCAGTCTTCACAATTTTGGTTCCACGCGGCCTGAATTTCCTCTAGCCGTTGCTGGCTGGCCACCTGAAGGAATTGGATGGTGTTCTTCACTCTAAGCATGTGGGTGTCATGGTTGACATCTTCGTTGGCCTTTTCGTCATCCCTTAGCTGGATTGCGATTCAGACCTCATTGGTGAATTTTTGGGCCGTATTTGCTGTCCTCATGAGTTCCGTCTGCATCTACTCCAAGGATGCATGTGCGTCCACTTGGGCTTGCCCGTAAACGTATTTGAGTACTCCAGCGATTTGAGTGTATGTTTATTCAATTCGCTGGATTCGTCTATCAGATCGATCATACGCACTTCCACATACCTTTTGGAGTTGTTCCAGGTCCCATTGAGCTTGTTGCTGCTGTAAGAGTAGCAATCATGGCCAGGCTGGTGGATTTTTGAGGTCGATTGTCGGCTGTACCGGGCTGTCACCTGCATAGACTTGGACCGTACTGGTCAGGTACTCCAGTCTGAGCATGTCCACATTCGAGGATGCAGCCACCAGGAGTAGAGTGAAGCATTCCTGAGTCATTTTATGCTAGTAGAGGTCGAGGAGGTGACCTGTGTAGATAGTTTCGTCGTCGACGAAGTTATAATCATAAATTTCTCGGAATTCGTATCCGTCGAGGTCTGTACACCAGTGTTTGATTGCGCAGTTGTGCCAGTACTGAGTGAACCAGTTTGCCGGGGTGAAGTCGATTGCCTCGGTCGGTATTCAACCGTCGATTCATTGGTTCCATATCTTGTAATTGGTTGTTTCCTTATAGGTCTAGCCGAAGGAATAATCAAATGCATAGGATTGTTGCAGTTCGAATATGTTCCCGAGCTCAAGTAGGTCGAAGTGATTGTATTCAAATGAGGGTATTCGTCCTGTGGATTGTTGGATAGGTGACTTACTAATCCAAGATTATAGTGTGACACCAGGGTTATAGTGTAGTGGCAGTGTGTAGGTGGTTCGAAGTCAGATTTCTTTCTTTTACAGCGGAATAATCTTACATTTTGTATTTTGGAGTGTTAATAATGTTGTGATGGTTTTTCATGATTTGTGTTGTTTTTTGCGGTGTTTTTTGGCTCATGTATATCTTTCCACAACCGGGTCACATGATCCTCCTAGAGAGGATACCCTTCGCATACTTTCTTATCTGTTTAGTCGACCTACTTTCCAAGTAGGGTCTTATGAGGCCTTTCTTCCCACTGGAATCCTCCGGGGGTTGTGAATGGATTGGTCCTGATCGGTAATACCACAGTAAGGTAGAGTGATTCGGCACCACCGTGTATCTCGCCTGGAGTACACAGCCTCTAGCAGGGTTTTTTATTGGTGATACGAGAAGTCCATCTAGATCCCTCTCACACTACTGGTGCCTCCTCTATCTCCGCTGACCGAGTATTTCTTTCTCTTTCCAAGAGTTTCCACGCCCCGCTCCTTATCTCCTGTCTAGACTCTCTCCGCCCTGATGATCATCATGAGCCCTGCTTATGGCATGCGACTTGCATGTGTCTTTATCTTCCCCTCTTCTGCAGTGGCTACAAGAGTCGGAGGCTCACGTGGTCGACCCGACAGGCTGGCCTAAATCCATCACCTGCTAAGGTTAGCCGCAACCCCCCGTCCTCTTGCCAAACTGTGTTGGAGGCGATTCTTCCAGACCTGACTTTGTACTCTTTTCCCTCAGATGATGGTCTCTTTCATCGTGTTTCCCCTTGGGATGTAACAGGGATGAAGTGCGCCATTTTGGTAAACCAATCTATAATCACTCAGAGCTGATCGTATTCATTCGATGTTGTTAGCTCCATGATAAAATCCATTGCTATCGATTGCCAAGGGGCGTAAGGTAGTTCGAATGGTGAGGACAGTCCATTAAGTTGGTGACAGGCAGTCTTTTTCTGCTGGCATTCTGGATAGCTTCTGACAAAGTCAACGATTCGTTTGTTCATCTTTGGCCACCAAAAGTTTCCACAAACCAGTTCGATGGTTTTATCTTGGCCCATATGTTCTGCCACCTTTGTGTCGTATTCTGATTCGATAATCTGTCGTACGACTCCTTCTGGGACCTATAGCTATTCCTTTCGGTGGATCAATTCATCTCAGATTTTAAGGGTTTCTTGACCCTTTGCAGCTTCCACTTGTTCGCAGACTCATTGGTATTCATTATCTAATTTTCCTTCTCTCTAGCCTGGCTGCTGCAAGTGCTTGGTATTTGACAGCCATGTACTAAACCCGTCGTCATCATTTAATCCCACGATTGATCCAGCTGGGTCAATCTCAGGATCCACAAAGTTGCCATAACCACTCTTAAGGTTGCCCAAAGCGCAATAAAGAGCTTGGATAGTCTGGCCACCAGGGATTTTGGGAAGGAATTTCACAACGAATTGACCTAATGTGAAGTGCCCATGTCATGAAAGATCATGGTGTTGAAACGCCTGGATCCAGTTCCTGTTCGCAGGAAAACACCCTTAGCACGAGTCCAGTCCAACACTCAATGGGCCTGTATCGTCCTTAAGATCGCTATTGTCCCTGCTGGTACCCCTTTGCAGCTGTGGCATGCTGCTATTGCCTTCGTGCAAGTTAGACCGACAATGCCAGAAGTTGCAGCCACCGCTCTGAGGATAGGTGCATCGCTGGCGAGCCCTCCGCCTGTCAGGGTCAATGACGAAGAACTGGAAGACAGTTGTTGTTGAATCGACTCATAGGGTTGGGGGAACAATGGGTACAGTGGCAAGGGCAGCAGGTGCAGTGGCAATGGCAGTGTGAGTGGTTGCACCACAAACCATCCATGGCTCAGGCGGCCAGTTCTGACTCGCATGACGAAAGATATTTGCCAGCTTGTCGTGAATGTTACCAATGTAGGTGTTTACGAGCCTCCTTGCCTTCTTTCCAGTTGCATGGCTGGACTTCACCATGGATACCCAATCAATATTGATGGTATTGAGGACGCTCAAAAAGAGCATGAGAAAGGGGTCGTGGTTCGTGATTGCATCCAAGAGTATTCGGAACTGTCGGTGATCTCAAACAATTAAGTGCATGCCAGTAATCTGGATATGCATCACAATTCGCTTCCTGACAAAAGCTTCTTCTTTCCTTGGATTAATACCAAAGTATCTGAGATATTAATCCACCTTGGGCTTTGCCCCCCAGCCTCCGACAGTATTCATGGTAGATGGAAGCACAGCTGCAGCAGTTGTACTGTGAGTTTAACAAGTTTTTGCAATACTTGAAGGAGAAAGAGGTTGGACCTACATGAGAACAGTGATTTAAACAGTAAATCGCACAATCGTGGAAGGTTGATAACTATGAGTGTGGTTAGTATTAATTAAAATGCAATGCAAAGATCAAGTAATAGACCCAGATAGATGGTAGGCTGTACTGAGGAGAGGATCTAGTACCTATCTAGTCGTTCGTGAGTATTGTAATAGCAATCGTAAGGGCAGTAGGGGCTGGTCGAAGCAGGACGATGAGACTCTAACAGAAGGGCAGTGTCCGTGTAGATAGTTCTGGCACTTGAAGAACTCGAGAGCCAGTACAGGTTGTCACAGTGGTGCTTCTTATGGAAAACGGCAACTGTATTTCCTGTTTGCCTAACCTAGGATCATATTAATTGGCTGCAGTAGCAATCAATACAAATATTTTATGTCTGACTTCATGGATGGCCTTCAGAATTGTGCAGAAATCTGACTCATGTCAAACATGAGGACCTCAGAACACCACACTTGTCTGCTTCTATCCGATGATGATACACAGGTGGCAGGGGAATCAGCAGGCACCCAGTCGTTTGTCATCGCTTCGGAGGATGTCTAGGCCACATGCAGGTAGAATAAAATCAATAAATTATAAACTGATATGGTACTACCAGGTGCTTGATGGGTGCCATGAGTAGGTTTGATGGCTGTACATTGTTTTCTTCACTCATGTATGTTGCAAGTCACAGTACCAGGTTTGTGCATGGGTTCTTTTTTCAATTTCTGTGGTCATAGCATCTAACCCTGAGTGGTAATAGTGCTGGCGGTCATTGCCGCATCCAGCATACAAGAATGTGGAATCATCCTTGATGGCTGCTTCTGGGATACCTTCGGTCTGAGCGGGAATCAGAATGTGCTATCTATCAAATATCTGGCATCATAATACAGCTTCGCATCTGGCTGCGGGTGTGGGATTCGGTAAGAAATGTGCAAGCATTATGTAGTACCTGCCTCTGGAATCTCATGATGTTACAGCGCGTACAAACCCTGGAGATTGCAATGTTTGCTCACTCAGGCCCAGGTAAGGTTGGCAGCAGAACTTCTACAATTGCACTGGATGCTCTCAGTCACTTATACTAAGTTCATTGCAGCTGTGCTCACACTTGTTGTTTCATCACTGTCATTGCTGTCCATCTATCTTCCGGTAAACCCTAAGGTTGGTAGCAGAACTCCTATAATTGCTCTGGAAACTCACGGCAGTTACTCTAGGTACTTCAAAGCCAGTTCCCTCACATGGGGGTATCACTGCTGTCGCTGTCCAACTTTCTTCCGGCAATCCCTAAGGTTGGTAGAACGACTCCTACAATTGCACCGGACACTCACAGCAGTTACTCTAGGTACTTCAAAGCCCATTCACTCACATGGTTCCATCACTGCCATTACTGTCCAACTATCTTCCGGCAATAAGTTTGGTAGCAGAACTTGTACTATTGCACTGGATGCACTCGGACACTTATACTAAAGGAAACAGACACAATGAACACAATGGAAATTGTCAAAAACCTGACCCTAACCTCCGTTCTCTGACTTGGGCTCGACAGGCAATATAGCTCCGCAGCGTGCATACTCGGTAGGTCTTCTATTTGTTTGGCTCTCGGGCTGTATTCTTTCAGCTCACTGGCGCAGGCAAGTACTTCCCACTGTTTCAGGTGAGGTCTAAGGATGTCCCTCGGAGTAGCCTTTCTTGCTGGGTGAGGCGTCGTGCTCTCAGTCTTCCCTGTAACGGTTCTAGATCTTACACAGTCTTCATCTACTGCCACCTGGTGGTCGTTTTACTATAGCATGGTATCATTCTCTCATTGTTCTTGAGAGATCTCGGATCGCTACCTTTGTCTTGGTGTTGTTTGGCGCAAGTGGTTCCCATTCACTCGTGATGCTCGTACTCCGTCACGCGAAGCGTGACATTGTTTTTGTCGTCTTTCTTCATGCCCGGCGTGGTATCATCATTGTCATCTTCCTTCATGCCTGGCATGGCCTGCGGTATACATGGCAGACTTCCCTCATGGGTGGTGTTCTTCCATCCTGTCGGGTGCGGCCTTCGGTATGTATGATGGTCATCTGTTCCACTCGGGGTGGCATGTATAGCGGTCTTCCATTCAGCCCAGTATGGTATACGCAGAGGTGTTCCAGTTCATCTGGCATGGCCCGCTTGATGCGGCCGTGTTCCGTTCTCCCCATCACGGTATATTCAGCAGTGTTTCGTTCTGACTGGCACGGCCCAGTGTGTATGGCGATCCTCCGTTCTCCCCAGCGCGGCATCCCAGGTGTTCTTCCGTTCTGCTCAGCGTGGCATGCACGGCGTTCTTCCATTCTGCCTAGGGTGGCATACGTGGCAGTCTTCCATTCCACCCAGTGCGGCATATGTGGTGGTATTTGGATCTGTCTGGTGGGGCCCACTTTGTGTGGCATGGTTCCGTTCTGTCCGGTGCGGCCCAGTGTATGTGGCAGTGTTGCGGATTCGTCATAGGTGGTCTCAGGTTACTCGTCACACTGCTGCACAACCTGGTAGTCATGGGCGCACATGATCCAAGATCCCAGCAATGGTCTCATCATGCCACTCAGAGATGTGGGAAGGTAGGTGAAGGTAGATATATAATATATTGCATGGAGAAGAATCTCCAGACTAGCTACCATGCCCTCCTTTTTATACTCCTTTTTCTCCTCTGTGGAATCACAGCCTCACCTGTGTGACTGACACAGTTCCACCATTATGACTCACTGTCGCGCCCAATGAGAACACATAATCGCACTCGGCCACGGCACAACCGATCACGCTAATCGCAACGACTGTGCGTGCAACTAAAACAAGGCAGACATGCAAGCAGTAATAAAACAGAGAAAGGACATGCAAGTAAAGCAAGGCAGACACATGCAAGCATAATCCACTGGAGACAACATATGTAATGGCAACAGAAGAAGGATGCGTAAGAAGTAAGGACATAGGGAAAAGAGGTACAAACATAATCAATAGGAAACAACATACGTAACAATGACAGGTGAAGGACGCACAAGTAAAGCAAGACAGATATCCAAGCAGTTAGGAAACAGAGAAAGGACATGCAAGCACAATCAACAGGAAACAGCATAGGTGAGAAAGATGCACAGACAACATATTGGAGACGAAGGAGGAAGGATCTAGACCGTCTGGCGGTCGGGGGATGGGTTCCAGGGATATCACTACTGGAACAAGGTGATTGGTGAGGTGCCGAGGCACCGAGGATGGCTGCAGCTGCGGCAGTGGAAACGAGGACGAGCCACCACACGGTAAGCGTGAGAGTGGCTCCGGCGCCAGCACCAATATGTCATCCTAGATGTCAGTGTTGAATGAGACTTCAGGTGTTGTGTTCACTATTCATGCTGACATGCACACATTTTAGATTATTACCAAGCTGTGGCCAGAGGCCAACAGGCAGAAAGTATTCAATATTGACTTCAACTTGTCGCAGGTGCATAACCTCAGATATGTATTCAATGATTCACTCTCCCTTGATACATTATAGGGCATTGAATAAGCTGCTAATTGCATGTGTTGGGCGCGGTTTCTACAGATTAAGAATGCCTACCACAGTATGCAATCCAGTTGGATTTTCACCACATGTAACAACATTGCAGACTTGTTCCACTTGAACACACATTCGAGTGCTACTGAGACATTAGCCGTGGTCAATATATTGCTGCAAAACTATACATTCATCTACAGGGACAGCAATCGAGAATTATCACCTGTGGTATAGGCTACCATTACCCATCTATCATCCTTGGCGCTCAAACTGTCTGACGTAATTCCTAGCTACATATAACTCCGTTCTTTGCAAGTCAAATCTCACAATTCATCCGTCTGCACTTCTTCAACAAACGTCGCATTCAACATTCGGGACTTTACAACTGGTTGCTTGACGAGCAGCCTCCTACTCTTATTATTTATGTGGTTACCGCACTTCATCAGGCACTGCAGGAGTGGCAAAAGAGTGGCAGTTAGCCCCCATTGGGCTCTGCGTCACAGCGAGCCCAATGCAAAACAGTTGGTTGCACTTATTTTTCAATTTTAAAAATGATGGCAGTAAGTAGTTTTTGATACTCCCTGAGCAGTTTTTGATACTCCAAGAGCAGTGCTAACTATTTCTACAGCACCTTATCGTGTATTTATGTCGCTATGGAACAGGCTTCCCCCTAGACTAACAGAAAAGGCGGCGAACTCGATTCATCATACACTCAAGGCCGAAATCCACTGCAGGACAACAGAAGATCAATCGACACCAGTAGTAGAGCCCTCTCCTACCCTGGAACTAGACCCTGATCTGTTGGAAGTATTCTATGAAGAGTCTGAACCTGAGGAGATCGATTTGGGACCACTGGTAGCACCACACATTAGTGACAGCCACAGGATTGGAGTTGAGAATGGCATGGACAACGAGAATGTAGTTGTCTGAACTGACTCTGTCCTCGGTGGGGCAATGGCAACCACACCAATTGCACCACTGAGCATTGACTGGATGACACAGCCGATTTTGAGGAGGGCATAATTGATGATGAGGATGACGGCATGGTTGAGGATGAGGATATGGAATATATGGAGCTTGTGGAGGTGGACGATAATATGTAGCATATGTTGAATAGAGATACAACAGAAACTACAGAATGGTTATCATTATTAGAATCTATTAGTACATGTAATGTTGGGTTCAGCATGTACAATAAATGTGATGCATTTGTAGCAATATGCTGCGTAGAGTATAGCGGACAGCAAGCGTTGGCGTCGCCATGCAGCGAGCATTGTCTACATGATGGGATCTCATTTGTAATACAGGGTTTTCATTATTGAACGTGACCTGCATTAGGTATCGCAGATGGCAGGCATCACCATCTCCACACCGAGAGTATCGTCTACACAATGGGATCCCATTCATAATATGGAGTTTTCGTTACTGAACACGATCTGCATGGATATCGGAGATGGCAGGCATCACCATCGCCATGCAAAGAGTATCATCTACACGAGGGGATCCTGTTCGTAATACGGAGTTTTCATTAATGAGCGTGATCTGTATTGGTATCGGAGACAGTAGGTATTGCCATCGCCGCAGGAAGAGTATTGTCTAGTGGATGGGATCCCATTCATAATACGGGGTTTTTGTTAATGAACATGACCTTCATTGGAATCGCAGACTGCAGGTGTCGCCATCACCATGCCGAGAGTATCGTCTACACGATGGGTTTGTAATATGGGGCATTAGTTAATGAATGCAACCTGCATTGGTAAGAGAAATGGTTGATGTCTGCGTTGTTACGAATATTTTTCATTGCAATGCTGATTTGTGTGAATTCCCACGTATGCAAAAGAGGGTTTTCGGTGAAAGCGTTACAAGCACTGGAAGCATGTACACGCTCCCAGCATGAAAAAATCTTCTCCCAATGCACTGTCCCAGTGCAGCGCTAACAATTCACAAAGCTCGTTGATCTTCTCGCCACATCATTTTTGCTATGATCCTTGCTGCCAGCAGCCTCACTGCCATCCTCATTGACATTGTACTTGTCATGTTGTATTGTACAACTTCCCTGGGTCCCTGTGAGAGCTGTGCTAACAATTCACGAAGCTAGTTGACCCTCTCGTCTCATCATGTTTGCTATCATCCTCGCCGCTGGCTGCCTCACTGCCATCCTCATTGATATCGTACTTATCGTGTCTTGATGTCATCAATGCAGCCGGAATCCTCTTTTCATCGACATCGTACTCATTGTATCATATTGTACAACTTCCCACTGTCCGTGTGAGAGCGGCACTAACAATTAACGAAGCTCGTTGACTGTCTTACCGCGTCATATTTGCTATCGTCTTTGCCGACGGCAGCCTCATTGCCATCTTCATTGATATCGTCCTCATCATGTCATGTCTCATCTGGCAAACTGCCTTTGTTTTGGTTATGCAGAGCTATGCTGTCTACAGTGACATGGTATATAGATGTAAATTCGATGTAATGAATAGAACTGGCTTGAGTCACAATGCCTGGAACCAAATGCAAGTTTATTAGTCTTCGCTGCAATGTAGCATGCCCTGACGGTTGCGTTTCGATGCTATCACCATGACCACTCTGGTACCTATGTATGCTTTGCCATTGTAAGCCTTGTCTGGATCCCATTTGCCTTGACACTCTGTGTCTGTAAGACACACTGTGTCCGGATAGCAAAGACACTCCTTGTCCAGCAGCCAGATGCCATGGCATGAGTTGTCTAGATGACATTTGCCTTGACACTCTGTATCTAGAAGGGAAATTCCCTGACAGTCCTCATTTGCAAGGCAGATGCTGTGACGTGCATTGTCTGTACGACATTTGCCTTGACACTCTGAGTCTGGAAGAAATTTGCCTTGACATTCTGTGTCTGTAAGACACACACTGTCTTCAGAAGGCAAATGCTGACACCCCTCATCCGGATGACATCTGCCTTGACACTCTGCGTCTGTAAGACATTCACTGTGTCTGGTTAGCAAATGCACTGACACTCCTCGTCCGGATGATATCTGCCTTGACATTCTGCATCTCTAATACACATGCTGCCTCCAGAAGGCAAATCCCCTGACACTCCACATCCAGGAGGCAGATACAGTGGCACGTGTCGTCCGGTCTACATTTGCCTTGACATTCTGCATTGGGAAGACATGTGCTGCATTCAGAAGGCAAATGCACTGACAATCCTTGTCAGGAAGGTAAATGCTGTGGCATGTGTCGTCTTAAAGAAATTTGCCTTTACATTCTGCGTCTGTAAGATACATGCTGTGTTCAGAAGGCAAATGCCCTGATACTCATTGTCCAGACGATATCTGCTTTGACACTCTGTATCTGTAAGACACTCGCTATGTCCAGAAGGCGAATGCCCTCATCAGGAAAAATTTAAGAAATTATCCCTGTACGTCGGTTAGAACGACCTGCATCGGTAGATTTGCTAGCATTGCTAGCTTCGCTAGCATCTGTACCTCCGGTAAGGATAGTGAATCTTACCGAAGCAACCACCCACTTACGGAAGCTAGGAAAGCTAGCAAAGCTAGCAAAGCTACGGACGCACCACCAATCTTACCGACGCAACCACCAAACTTACCGACGCAACCACCACCCTACGGGAGCTAGGGAGGCTAGAAAAGCTAGGAAAGCTAGCGAAGATTACGGGAGCAACGAGTGTGCACTGTGAGCAGTTTCATTACTAGTTATAATGCTACTACACGTAGTTGGCTATGCTCTTCGATCGCACAGAAAATCACTTATTGTATTTAAAATCTATATATACATTATGATACAAAGTCCAACGTCCCAAATCTCGTCGAAGTACAGAGCAGCTACAGCGGCACATAAG
>Ga0307516_10001595_pt1 | contig 31166 bp, 22 predicted proteins | sample 19_EM_MG_FD_203310 | JGI IMG/M metagenome (GOLD analysis project Ga0307516, IMG submission 203310) | Populus trichocarpa ectomycorrhiza microbial communities from riparian zone in the Pacific Northwest, United States - 19_EM | ecosystem: Host-associated > Plants > Roots > Unclassified | place... | reverse complement strand
GCTGCTGCTCGGCACGCTGGTGTTCATCGCCGCCAATCTGGCGGTCGGCATCACGATCAGCAGCACGGCGCGCAACCAGACCCAGGCGATGCAGATGACGTTCTTCTTCTTCCTGCCCTCGCTGCTGTTGTCGGGTTTCATGTTCCCGTTTCGTGGCATGCCGGGTTGGGCTCAGGTGATCGGCGAAGCGATGCCGCTCACGCATTTCCTGCGCATCATTCGCGGCGTGATGCTCAAGGGCAGCAGCCTGGCCGACATCTGGCCGCACCTGTGGCCCTTGTTGCTCTTCGCGTCAGTGGTGCTGGTGATCGGGCTCAAGCGCTTCCGGCGAACGCTCGATTGATTCGGCGGGCGTTCGGACGCGCGTACGGGCCGGGGCGATCCAGCTACACGGTCACGACGAACCCGCCACGCCGAGCGGCTTCAGCGTGCCCAGCAGCGTGGGGATCAGCTCGCTCACCGTCGGGTGAATGTGCATCGCGCGCTGGATCACCTTGTACGACACGCCGGCGGCCATCGCATCGAGCAGCAGGTGCACGACCTCGTCGGCTTCGATGCCGAGCAGCGCCGCACCCAGAAAACTCTCCGTCTGCGCGTCGACCAGCACCTTCATGAAGCCTTCAGTTTCGCCGCGTTCGCGTGCGCGCCCGACGCGGCTCATCGGCATCACGCCGACGAGCGCCGGCCGGCCGCTGGCGCGCACTTCGGTTTCGGTCAGGCCGACGCGGCCGAGGGTCGATGAACAAGGCGTAGGCCGGGATGCGGTCGCTGGTGCGGCGCGGGTCGCTGTCGAACAGGTTGGCGGCGACGATCTCGAAGTCGTTGTACGAGGTGTGCGTGAAAGCGCCGCGGCCGTTCACGTCACCCAGCGCCCACACACCCTCGACGTTCGTGCGCAGCTGTTCGTCGGTTTTGATGAAACCGCGCTTGTCGGTTTCGATGCCGGCGCTCTGCAGGCCCAGGTTTTCGGTGTTGGGTTGGCGGCCGACGGCGGCGAGCAGGTGGCTGCCCTGCAGCGCGTGGGCGGAACCGTGTGAAGTCAGCGTCAGCTGGATCTGCCCGTCGCCCGCTTTGCTCACTTTCGCATCACGCGCCGAGAACAGGAACTTGACACCCTCGCGTTCCAGAATCGCCTGCACTTCTTTCGACACGTCGCCGTCTTCACGGGCGATCAACCGGTCGCCGTGTTCGATCACCGTGACCTTCGAGCCGAAGCGACGGTACATCTGCGCAAATTCAAGGCCGACGTAACTGCCGCCAACGATCAGCAGGTGCTCGGGCAGGGTGTCGAGCGCCATCATCGAGGTGTTGGTCAGCACCGGCACGTCGTGAATGCCCGGCCAGTCGGGCAGCGTCGCGCGGCCGCCGACGTTGATGAAGATCTTCGGCGCTTCGAGCACCTGGCCGTCGACGTCGAGTTGGTGCGGCCCGGTGAAGCGCGCCGCCGCGCGGATCAGGCTCAGGTTCGCGGTGCGGCCCACCCAGTCGGTGAGCCCGGCGACCGATTCGGCGACCACCGCATCCTTGCGCGCCTTCACCCTTTTCATGTCGACGCTGATCGGGCCCGGCAGGTTCACGCCGAACTTGGCCGCATGCCGCGCCACGTGCGCGGCGCGGGCGCTCGCGACCAGCGTTTTCGTGGGGATGCAGCCGTCGTTCACACAGGTGCCGCCCAGGTGCTCGCGCTCGATCAGCGCGGTCTTCAAGCCTGAAGAAGCGAGCCGCACCGCCAGCGACGGGCCAGCCTGGCCGGCGCCGATGACGATGGCGTCGAAAGTGGTGTTCATGCTGTCGGCCCCTTGCCGATCACGCCGGCCTGGCGCAATGCGGCGATCTCATCCACCGAGTAACCCAGGCTTGCGAGCAACTCGTCGTTGTGCTCACCGAGGCGCGGCGGGTCCTTGCGCAGCCCGAGCCGCTGGCCATCGAGCGTGATCGGCAGCAGCGGCACGGTCGTTGCGCGGCCATCGGGCAGGGTCAGCGGCGCCAGGCCGCCGGTGGCCAGCAGGTGCGGGTCGGCCATCAGCTCTTCGGGCCGGGTGATCGGCGCGAAAGGCAGGCCGTTCGCTTCGAAGACCGCGCTCAGATCGGCCGCCGAGCGCGCCGCCAGACGATCGCGCAACAGCGGGATCAACCACTCGCGCGACAGCACCCGCTCGTTGTTCGAGCGCAGCCGCGCGTCGGCCTTCAGGTCGGCAAAGCCGAAGGCCTCGCAGAAGACCGCCCACTGCGTGTCGGAGACGACCGCGAGAAAGATCTGCTCGTCGCCGGCGACCGTGAACACGTCGTAGACGCCCCAGGCCGAAATGCGGCTGGGCATCGGCGCGGCCGGCTGGCCGGTCACGGCGAACTGCATCATGTGCTGGGCGACGAGGAACACGTTGTTCTCGAACAAGGCCGACTGCACCTCTTGCCCGCGCCCGGTGGTGTGGCGCTGCGCGAGCGCGGCCAGCACCGCGATGGCGCCGAACATGCCGCCCATGATGTCGTTCACGCTCGAGCCGGCGCGCAGCGGCCGGCCCACCGGCCCGGTCATGTAGGCCAGGCCGCCCATCATCTGCACCACTTCGTCGAGGGCAGTGCGGTGGTCGTAGGGGCCAGGCAGAAAGCCCTTGTGCGAGACGTAGACGAGCCTCGGGTTCAGCGCCGAAAGCGCGGGGTAGCCGAAGCCGAGCCCGGCCATCGCGCCGCTCTTGAAGTTCTCGCTGAACACGTCGGCGCCGGCCACGAGCTTCAGCACGATCTCGCGGCCGCGCGGGTCCTTCACATCGACCGCCAGGCCCTTCTTGTTGCGGTTGAACATGGGGTAGAAGCCGGCGCCTGAACCGAGCAGCTTGCGTGTGTTGTCGCCGGCAATCGGCTCGACCTTGATGACTTCGGCGCCCAGGTCGCCGAGGATCATGCCGCAGGTCGGGCCCATCACCATGTGGGTGAACTCGACGACCCGCACCCCGGCCAGCGGCAGCGGGCCGGGTTCGCGGTTCGTGGGAAGCGGAAGCGCTTGCTCAGACATTCACGGCTCCTTGCACGAAGCCTTTGGGCACGCCGGCTTCGGGCGTCATGCCGTAGATCGGTTCACCCGGCAAGCCGGCCTTCAGCAGTTCACGCGCGGCCAGCAGCAAATCGATGTTCACGCCGGTGGCCACACCCATCGCCTCGAACATGAACACCAGGTCTTCGGTGACCACGTTGCCCGACGCGCCCGGCGCATAAGGGCAGCCGCCCAGGCCGCCGAGCGACGAGTCGAAGGTGCGCACGCCGACCTCGAAAGCCGCGAGGCAGTTCGCCAGGCCCAGGCCGCGTGTGTTGTGCATGTGGGCCGCGCCGGCGCGCGCGCCGATCTCGGCGCGCAGTCGGCGAAACAAGCGCTGCACCTGGGCCGGGTTGGCGTGGCCGGTCGTGTCCGAGAGGCCGCATTCGTCGACGCCGGCCGCAACCAGTTCGGCCGCGATGCGGATCACGTCGTCTTCCGGCACGAGCCCCTGCAGCGTGCAGCCGAACGCGGTCGACATGCCGACTTCGAGCTGCACCTGCGGCGCGCATTCGCGGCGGAAGGCGTCGATGCTGCGCACCTCGTCGATCATCTGCTCGCGGGTCTTGCGCACATTGGCCAGCGAGTGCGCGGCGCTGGCCGAAACCGGCACGGTCAGTTTGTGCACGCCGGCCGCGATCGCCGCTTCGGCGCCGCGCAGGTTGGGCGCCAGCGCCATCACCGTGAGCCCGGGCAGGGTGCGCGCGTGCGCGACCACGGTGGCAGCGTCGGCCATCTGCGGCAGGTGCTTGGCCGGCACGAAGGAGCAGACCTCGATCTCGCGCAGTCCGCTGGCGTAGAGCGCGTCGATCCAGCGCAGCTTCGCCGCGGTGGGCATGGTTGCCTTGACACTTTGCAGCCCGTCGCGCGGGCCGACTTCGCTGATCAATACGAAAGGGGCGGGCGTCATCGATGAGTCATCTGGTGGGGTCGTTGCCGAAGTGGCGAATGCTGTGCCGATTCGAGCTTAACCGCAACGTTTCACGCCAATGCCCGCTTGCGCTGCACAGCCACAGGCGCGGCGAATCAGCGTGTCGACGGGGCCGCTGCACGTTTGCGCACGCGGCGTTGTGCGGGTGCGTTGGCGCGCTGCAGGCGGTAGGCGAACTGCGCGCGCGTCAGGCCGAGCTGCCGTGCCGCGGCGGCGATGTTGCCGTTGGCCGCGGCTTCGGCCTCGACCAGCAAGCGGCGCTCGATGCCGTCCAGCGACAAGCCCTCGGCCCCGCCCAGTTCCTTGTGCAACACATCGAGCAAGCGGGCCGGCTCGGCCTGGTTCTGCGTCGTCAAGGTGCCGTGCGCGCCGATCGCGAGCAGCGCTTCGTCAGAGAGTTGTTCGCGGCGGAACAGGTGGACCACGTCGATCGCCGCGCCGTCTTCCGCAGAGATCACGCCGCGCTCGATCAGGTTCTGCAACTCGCGGATGTTGCCCGGGAACGCGTAGTGCAGCATCGCGCGCACCGCGCGGGGCGTGAACCCGGTCGGCTGGCGCCCGTGGCGCTCGGCCTCGCGGCGCAGGAAGTGGTTCATCAGCAGTGGAATGTCGTCGCGGCGCTCGCGCAGCGGCGGCAGGTGGATCGGGTACACGTTGAGGCGATAGAACAGGTCTTCCCTGAACCGCCCTTCGTGCACTTGCGCTTGCAGGTCGACGTTGGTGGCCGCCACCACGCGCACGTCGACCCGCAAGGTGCGCGTGCCGCCCACGCGCTCGACCTCGCCTTCCTGCAACGCACGCAAGAGTTTGCCCTGGCTCACGAGGCTGAGCGTGCCGATCTCGTCGAGGAACAAGGTGCCGCCGTCGGCGCGCTCGAAACGCCCCGGCCGCGAGCTGCTCGCGCCGGTGAACGCGCCACGCTCGACGCCGAACAGTTCCGACTCGATCAAGGTCTCCGGGATCGCCGCGCAGTTCACTGCGACGAAGGGCCGTTCGGCCCGCGCGCTGATGCCGTGCAGCCGCCGCGCGAAAACCTCCTTGCCGACCCCCGACTCGCCGGTGAACAGCACGGTCGCCTGGGTGCGCGCCACGCGGTCGAGCTGGTGGCAGGCGGAGTTGAAGGCCGATGACGCGCCGACGATCTCGTGGCGGTCGCTGCCGCTCGCGGCGGCGCTCCGCTTCGCTCGCTTCGGCAGCACCTGGGGCAGGCTCGCGGCGGGCACGGGCGCTTCGGCCAGGCTGCGGAAGTCGTGCGCCTGAAGGTAGCGCAGGTCTTCGCTCACGTCGCCCCAGGCCGCGGCGTGGCGGCCGATCACGCGGCACACGCTCGCGCCCATCGAGCGGCACTCGATCTCGCGGAACACCACCAGCTGCCCGAACAAGCTGGTGACGTAGCCGGTGGCATAGCCCACCTGCGACCAGCACGCCGCTTCGGTGCCCAGGCCGTAGGCGGCGATGTGCTCGTCGTCTTCGCTGGAGTGTTCCCAGAGGAACTCGCCTTCGTAGGTGCCGCGGTCGATGTCGAACTCGTACGCGAGCGGCGTGACCTTGACCATGCCTTCGAGCGCGTGCAAACGTGTGCCGGCCATGAACACGGCCGAGGCGTCGCCTTGCGGCCAGCGCTCGCGCACCAGTTGCGCGTCGCGCGCGCCCGAAACATAACCGGAGCGGGTGAGCAGGCCGCGCGCGCGGTCGTTGCCGAGCGTGTCGATCAGCTCGCGGCGCAGGTGGCCCATCGACGAGCTGTGCAGCAGCAGCATGCGCTGGTCGTTGAGCCAGATGCGGCCATCGCCGGGCGAGAAGAACAGTGCTTCAGTCAGGTCGGCGATCGACGGTGCCTGCCCGGCGTCGAAGTGGGCGCTGTCGCCGCGCCGCAGCATCGCGCCGGTCTGGCGGGCCACTTCGGCCAAAGAGATGCGTGAGGCTTTGACCATGGGGTCATTTTCCAAATAAGAACATGGGCCACAAGCGGCGGCGCGATTATGTTTTCAATTGAGCAAGTCGCCGGGTCCGCGTAAACCCTCTGCTGCATCGCAGCGCGGCACCCTCGGGAAACTCCGTAGATCGGCGCGCTCGCCTCCTCTGTGCGCGGCTCATCGCGCGATGCCTCTCGCGGGCTGCTTGAAGTGCCCGCCGGCAGCACTCGGCACGCGCGTTGCGCTTGGGTAGACCAGCCGCGTCGCAAACCCTGCGCCGCCGACCCAACCCGAAATCACCAGGAGATGCAGTTCATGGGCGCACCCGAAGCTTTGTCCTTTCTCGATTCGAAACGCTGGCAGGGCCGCGTCTATGGCCCGACCTGGGCGGTGGCGCAGGGCGGGGTGGTCGACGTCGTCGAACCCGCCACCGGCGAGACGATGAGCCAGGTCGGCCTGGCCAACGCTGCCGACATCGGCGTGGCCTGCGCGGCCGCAGCGGCGGCCCAGCCGGCCTGGGCCGCGATGGCGCCGCGCGAGCGCGCTGCGATCATGCGGCGCGCCGGTGAGCTGTTCACGCAGCATGCCGAGGAGCTGGCGCTGGTTGTCGCCCGCGAGACCGGCGGCATCATCCCCAAGGCCCAGCACGAGCTGCGCGAGGCGGCCTTGTTGTGCCACCTGGCCGCCGGCCTGGTACTGCAGCCGCAAGGTGTGACGCTGCCCACCACGCCGGGGCGCCTGAACATCGCGCGGCGTTTGCCGCACGGCGTGGTCGGCGTGATCTCGCCGTTCAACTTCCCGCTGATCCTGTCGCTGCGCGCGGTGGCCCCGGCGCTGGCCGCGGGCAACGCGGTGGTGCTCAAGCCCGATCCGCAAACGCCGGTCAGCGGCGGCTTCATCATCGCCCGCGTGTTCCAGGAAGCCGGCATGCCTGCGGGCGTGCTGCAGGTCTTGCCCGGCGCCGCCGAAGCCGGTGAAGCGCTGGTCACCGACCCGCACGTGCGCATGATCCAGTTCACCGGGTCGACAGCGGTGGGCCGGCGCATCGGCGAGTTGTGCGGTAAGCACTTGAAGAAGGTGTCGCTGGAGCTCGGCGGCAAGAGCTCGCTGATCGTCCTCGACGACGTGGCCAGCGAGCTCGAGCTCGACCGCGCCGCCAGCAACGTGGCCTGGGGCGCGTGGTTGCACCAGGGCCAGATCTGCATGGCCTCGGGCCGCGTGCTGGTGCACGAGAAGGTGGCCCCGGCGCTGATCGCGCGCCTGGTCGCCAAGGCCACTCACATGCCAGTGGGCAACCCGACGAGCGGCCAGGTCGCACTCGGCCCGATGATCAATGCGCGCCAGGTGGCGCGTGCCCACGCCATCGTGCTCGACTCGGTCAAGGCCGGCGCCAAACTCGAAGCCGGCGGCACGCACGACGGGTTGTTCTACAAGCCGACCGTGCTCAGCGGCGTGCGCCCCGGCATGCGCGCGTTCGACGAAGAGGTGTTCGGCCCGGTCGTGAACCTCACGACCTTCGCGACTGACGACGAGGCCGTTGCGCTCGCCAACCAGACCGAATACGGCCTGGCTGCCGCGGTGATCTCGCCGTCGATCGCGCGTGCAATGGCGATCGGCGACCGGCTCAAGACCGGCATGTTGCACATCAACGACCAGACCGTGAACGACGAGTGCACCAACCCGTTCGGCGGCATGGGCTGCTCGGGCAACGGCGGGCGCGTCGGCGGGCCGGCCGACCTCGACGAATACACGCAATGGCAGTGGCTCACCGTCAAGGGTGAAGCGCCGCAGTACCCGTTCTAACCCTCAGGAGTAGCGCATGAACTTCCATGGCAAGACCATCGTCATCACCGGTTCCAGTTCCGGCATCGGTGCCGAAACCGCGCGCCTGCTTCGCCTCAAAGGGGCGCGCGTGATCGGCGTGGACCGCAACGACCCGATGATCACGCTCGACGGCTTCGTCAAGGCCGACCTGTCCGAGCAGTCGACCATCGACGCGGCCGTCAAACAACTGCCCGAGCGCATCGATGCGCTGTGCAACATCGCCGGCGTGCCGGGCACGTCAAACGTCGACCTGGTCGCACGGGTCAACTACCTCGGCCTGCGCCACCTGTGCCAGCGGGTGCTCGAGCGCCTGCCCGAGGGCGGCAGCATCGTCAACATCGCGTCGATCCTCGGCGCCGAATGGCCGCAGCGGGTCGACGTGCACAAGGCCCTGGGCGAGACACCGAATTTCGAAGCCGGCCTGGCCTTCCTGGCGAAGAACCCGGTGCCGCAGGAGACCTGCTACCAGTACTTCAAGGAAGCGCTGATCGTCTGGACCACGACGCAATCGCAGAAGTGGTTCCTGGAGCGCGGCGTGCGCATGAACTGCGTGGCGCCGGGCCCGGTGTTCACGCCCATCCTCGGCGACTTCGTCAGCATGCTCGGCACCGAGCGCGTGCAAAAGGACGCGCACCGCATGAAGCGCCCCGCGCTCGCCGACGAGGTGGCGCCGGTGATCGCCTTCCTGTGCTCGGACGCGGCGCGCTGGGTCAGCGGCGTCAACCTGCCGGTGGACGGCGGGTTGGCCTCGACCTATCTGTGATCGCCGCCTGATCCCCCCAAAAAAACACACAACGAGGAGACAACATGCAACATCACCGCACCCTGTTGGCGGTGGCGGCAGCGCTCGCGCTGCCCGCCGCCCACGCCATCGACATTCCGACCCCGCCCGAGTCCGAGCTGAAGGTCCGGCTCGACCTCACGCCCAAGTACAGCGCCGGCTACCGCCTGAAGAACCCTTCGGCCGCGCTGACCCAGTTCGACGTGGCCGTCGACCCCGGCACCACCAACGAAGACGACGGCGATCACAACTTCAAGAAGGGCCTGATCTCGAGCCGCTTCGACCTGCTCGGCGAGCTCGACGTGACAGGCAAATCTTTCGGCGGCCGCATCAGCGGCAGCACCTGGCACGACAGCGTCTACCTGCGTGGCAACCGCTACCAGGGCACGGCGCTGCAGGCCGGCGGTGTGCCGCTCGGGCCCACGGTCTCGACCTCGAACAACTACAGCAACCAGGCCATGAACGAGTTCCTGCCGGCGACCGAACGCCAGCATGGGCAAGGCGGCGAACTGCTCGACGCCTTCGTCTACCTGAAGGGCGATATCGGCGACATGAAGGGCACGGTGCGCCTGGGCAAACACACGCTGCAGTGGGGCGAGAGCCTGTTCTTCGGGCAGAACGGCATTGCCAACGCACAAGGGCCGGTCGACATCGCGAAGATCGTCTCGGTCTCGGGCTGGCAGTTCAAGGAAGTGCTGCTGCCGGTCGAGCAGGCCTCGGGTTCGCTGCAGGTGGCCGAAGGCGTTTCGCTCGGTGCGTACTACCAGTTCAAGTGGCGGCCGAGCAAGATCCCCGGTGTCGGCAGCTACTTCTCGAACCAGGATTACGTCGGCACCGGCACGGTCAACTTCGGTGTCGACCCGAACGGCAACCCGATCCTGCTCAGCTACGACGCCTCGAAAGACCTGCGGCCGAAAGACTCGGGCCAGGGCGGTGTGCAACTGCGCTGGAGCCCCACCGGCAGCGACTACGAGTTCGGCTTCTACGCCGCGCAGTACCACGACAAGACGCCGGCGGTGCCGGTGTTCGACTTCGTCGCCGGCAACGTGCACCTGGCTTATGCCAGCAACATCCGCACGTTCGGCGCCAGCGTCACCTCGTCGGTCGGCCAGCTCAACTGGGCCCTCGAAGCTTCGCTGCGCACCAACGCGCCGCTGACCAGCGACCCGGCGGTGCTCGGCCTGGGGCCGATCCTCACCTGTGGCACCTCGAACGACGACCCGTGTTTTGCCGTGGGCCGCACCGGGCACCTGCAAATGTCGGGCATCTACGTGTTGCAGCCCAGCGCGCTGTGGGGCGGCGGTGCGGTCGTCGGCGAGCTGGCCTACAACCGCCGGCTCGCGGTCACCAAGGACATCTTCGCGATCGGCCCGAACGGCAGCAGCGCGGGCCTCGGCGGGCTCGACCCGAACACGAGCAAGGGCGCGTGGGCTTTCCGCGCGCTCTTCGAGCCGCAATACTTCCAGGTGCTGCCGGGCCTCGACCTGTCGGTGCCGATCGGCGTGGGCTACAACTTCGGCGGCCGGTCCTCGGCGATCTTCAACTTCGCCGGTGGCGCCTCGAACGCGGGCGACTACAGCATCGGCATCAAGGCCAAGTACCAGAACGCCTGGAACGTGGCCCTCAACTACACCGACTATTTCGGCAGCGCGAAGACCTTCACCGAGACCCTGGTGGCGGGCTCGGGCTCGCCCCGCCAGCTGACCTTCGGCCAGTCGCTGAAAGACCGCGCCCATCTGTCCTTCAGCGTCTCGCGCACGTTCTGACCCGCATCGGAGTTCCCACCATGAATCACCACCATCTGCTGGCCGCGCTCGTCTCTGGCGCCTGCGCCGGCCTGTTCATCGCACCGCTGGCGCAAGCCGCGGTCTCTGCCGAAGAAGCGGCCAAGCTCAAGACCACGCTGACCCCACTCGGCGCCGAGCGCGCCGGCAACAAGGACGCGAGCATCCCGGCCTGGGACGGCGGCCAGAACAAGGCCGCTGCCGGTTACAAGAGCGGCGACCCGCGGCCCGACCCGTTCGCGGCCGAGAAGCCGCTGCTCTCGATCAACGCGAAGAACATGGACCAGCACGCCGCCAAGCTGAGCGACGGCGTCAAGGCCTTGATGAAGAAGTACCCCGACTTCCACATCGACGTCTACCCGACGCACCGCAGCGCCGCGGCGCCGCAATGGGTCTACGACAACACCTTCAAGAACGCCACGCGCGCCAAGCTGGCCGAAGGCGGGCACGGCACCGAGAACGCCTACGGCGGCACACCGTTCCCGATTCCGAAGGACGGCTACGAGGTGTTCCAGAACCACCGCCTGGCCTGGACCGGCACCTACGTCCAGGCGCCGGTGCGGGTCTGGGTGGTGACGGCCGACGGCAAGCGCGCGATGGTCTCGGGCGGCACGCAGAGCTTTCGCAAGCAGTATTACGACCCCGAAGGCAGCATCGAGAAGTTCGACGGTTATTACCAGCTCGGCAAGTTCGCCGTCAGCGAGCCGGGCTCGAAAGCGGGCGAGGCGATCCTCGCGCACGACAACCTGAACGCCAGCAACCCGCGCGGCCTGTGGCAATACCTGGTGGGCCAGCGCCGCGTGCGCAAGGCGCCTTCGGTCGCCTACGACACGCCGGACTCCGTGACCTCGGGCATCGGCCTGTTCGATGAAGCTTTCATGCTGTTCGGGCCGATCGACAAACACCAGCTCAAGCTGGTCGGCAAGAAAGAGCTCTACATCCCGTACAACAACAACAAGGCGGCGTCGGCGAAGGTCGCCGACCTGGTCACGCCGAACACGCTGAACCCGAGCCAGGTGCGCTGGGAACTGCACCGCGTGTGGGAGGTCGAGGCCACGTTGGCCGAAGGCAAGCGCCACGTCGTGCCCAAGCGCAAGTACTACATCGACGAAGACAGCTGGCAGATCATGCTGTTCGACGGCTGGGACGCCAAGGGCGAACTCTGGCGCACCAACTACACGCTGACGCTGCTCGCCCCCGACATCCCGGCCATCGTCGGCAACATGGCCTGGGGCGGCTACGACCTGCAGACCGGCGCCTACTACCTGAACATGGCGTCGAACGAACTGCCGGTTCAGTACAAGGCGGTGGCACCGATCCCGCGTTCGTTCTTCAGCGCCGAAGAGCTGGCCAACGAGGGCACGCGCTGATGAAACGATTCGCCGCAGCGCTGCTTGCGCTGGCCGCGGCGGCGGCGGTGGGCGCTGAGAGCGCTTCACCCACAACACCCACAACACCCGCGGCGCCCGCTGCGCTCGGCGAGCCCGCGCTGCAAAGCGCCAAGGCGCTGGGTGCCGCGATGCTGGCCGTGGGCCCCGCAGGGCGCCGGTTGGTCGCGGTGGGCGAGCGCGGCACGGTGCTGCTGTCTGACGACGCTGCCAAGAGCTGGCGCCAGGCCAGGGTGCCGGTGCAGGTCACGCTGACGGCGGTGCGCTTCGTCAACGAGCGCACCGGGTGGGCGGCAGGCCACCTGGGCGTGATCCTGAAGAGCGACGACGGCGGCGAGAGCTGGGTCAAGCAGTTCGATGGCGTGCAGGCCGCGAAGCTGGTGGCCGCGGGCGGTGACGAACGCACGAAGCGTTTTGTCGAGGAAGGCCCCGACAAGCCCTTCTTCGACCTCGACTTCGCCGACGCACAACACGGCTTTGCGGTGGGTGCCTACAACCTCGCGTTCGCCACAGTGGACGGTGGGCAAACGTGGGTGCCGATCCTGGGCCGCTTGCCGAACCCGAAGAGCCTGCATCTCTATGGTGTGCGCGCGTCGGGCGGCCACGTCTACATCGCCGGCGAGCAGGGCCTGCTGATGGCATCCGCCGATGGCGGCGCGAGTTTCGCCGCGCTGCCTTCGGCCTACAAGGGCAGCTACTTCGGTCTGCTGGCCGCTCGATCGGGCGCCCTGATTGCCTATGGTTTGCGCGGCAACGCCTGGCGCAGCAGCGACCAGGGCGCCAGCTGGAGCCGGCTCGACACCGGCCTGCAAACGTCCATCAGCGCCGCGCTCGAACTCGACGGCGGCGAACTCGCCTTGCTGGCCCAGACCGGCGAGTTGCTGCGCAGCCGCGATGACGGTCGCAGCTTTACTAAGACCGCCCCCAGCGGTGGCCCGCTGCCCGCCGCTGGCTTGGCAGCCGCGGACGGCGCGCTCGTGATCGCCAGCCTGCGCGGCATGCGCCGTCAATCTGCTCCTTGAAACCTTCGAATCCATGCACGCCGACACTTCCCTCGACGCCCAACCGGTCGTCGCGCGCCTCGACGACTTCGACATCACGTCCGGTTCGCCGATCGAGCGTGCCTTCTTCAACCACCGCCCGTGGGTGATGGCGATCTGCCTGCTGCTCACGCTGGTGTTGGGCTGTCAGGCGAGCAAGCTCAAGCTCAATGCGAGCTTCGAGAAGACCATTCCCACGGCCCACGCCTACATCGTCAACTACTTCGCCAACAAAGCGAACCTGGCCGGGCAGACGAACGCGGTGCGCATCGCGGTGGAGACGAACGGTGCGTCGATCTTCGACAAGACCTACCTCGACACGCTGCAGAAGCTCAACGATCAAATCTTCCTGCTGCCCGGCGTGGACCGGCCGTTCATGAAGTCGCTGTGGACGTCGAACACCCGCTGGGTCGCGGTGACCGAAGAAGGCCTGGACGGCAACACCGTGATGGGCGACAGCTACGACGGCTCGCCCGTGGCGCTGGCCGAGGTGCGCGCCAACGTCGAGCGCTCGGGCGAGATCGGCCAGCTCGTGGCGGGCAACTTCAAGTCCAGCATCATCTTCGTGCCCTTGCAGGGCAAGGACCCGAAGACCGGCCAGGCGCTCGACTACGGCGAACTCTCGCGCCAGATCGAAGCGCTGCGCACCAAGTACCAGAGTGACAGCATCCACATCCACGTCACCGGCTTCGCCAAGGTGGTGGGCGACCTGATCGAAGGCCTGCAGCAGGTGCTGATGTTCTTCGGCCTGGCGCTGGTGATCTGCGCCGCGGTGCTGTTCGGCTACACCCGCTGTTCGCGCAGCACCGCGCTGGTGGTGACCTGCTCGGTGGTGGCGGTGGTGTGGCAGTTCGGCCTGCTGGCTTGGCTGCACTACGAGCTCGACCCGTACTCGGTGCTCGTGCCCTTTCTCGTGTTCGCCATCGGCATGAGCCACGGCGCGCAGAAGATGAACGGCATCATGCAAGACATCGGCCGCGGCACGCACCGCGTGGTGGCCGCGCGCTACACCTTCCGGCGCCTGTTCGTCGCCGGGCTGACCGCTCTGCTGTGCGACGCGGTCGGGTTCGCGGTGCTGGCCTTGATCAAGATCCAGGTCATCCAGGACCTGGCGGCGGTCGCGAGCATCGGCGTGGCGGTATTGATCTTCACGAACCTCGTGCTGCTGCCCATTCTGTTGTCATACGTGGGTGTCAGCCCCGCGGCGGCGCAGCGCAGCCTGCGGCTCGAAGCAGCCGACGCCGGCGCTGACGCGAAGCAGGCGCGACCCTGGTTGTGGGCCCAGCTCGATCGTTTCACGCAGCGTGGCCCGGCGCTCGCGGCGGTCGCAGCCAGCGTGCTGCTGGCCGCGGCCGGTTATGGCGTGAGCCTGCACCTGAACATCGGCGACCTCGACCCCGGTGCGCCCGAGCTGCGTGCCGACTCGCGCTACAACCGCGACGCGCAATTCATGGCGAGCAACTACGCGGCCAGCAGCGACATCCTGGTCGTGATGGTGGCCACGCCCGAAGACCAGTGCACCCGCTACGGCACGCTGGCCAAGGTCGACCGGCTGGCCTGGAGCCTGGAGCAACTGCCCGGCGTCGAGTCGACCAACTCGATGGCCGCGCTCTCCAAGCTGGCGATGGTCGGCTACAACGAAGGCAACCTGAAGTGGTTCGAGCTGATCCCCAACGCCGCGGCCCTGGGCGGCGTGCAAACGCGCGCGCCGCGTGAGCTCTTCAACCAGGACTGCTCGTTCCTGTCGCTCTACGTCTACCTGAAGGACCACAAGGCCGAGACGCTGACGCGCGTGGTCGACGCGGTCGAGGTTTTCATCAAGACCAACAGCCATCCCGACGAGCGCTTCATGCTCGCCGCCGGCAGCGCCGGCATCGACGCCGCCACCAACATCGTCGTGAAGCAGGCCATGCGCGAGATGCTGCTGTGGGTCTACGGCGCGGTCGTGCTGTTGTGCTGGGTCACTTTCCGTTCGTGGCGCGCCGTGGTGTGTGCGGTCCTGCCGCTGGTGTTGACCTCGATTCTGTGCGAAGCACTGATGGTCGCCTTCAACATGGGCGTGAAGGTCGCGACGCTGCCGGTGATCGCGCTCGGCGTGGGCATCGGCGTGGACTACGCGCTCTACGTGCTCTCGGTGATGCTGGCGCGCCTGCGTGCCGGCGAAAGCCTGTCGGCGGCCTACCACCACGCGCTGCAGTTCACCGGCAGGGTGGTGATGCTGACCGGCATCACGCTGGCACTGGCGGTGGGCACCTGGGCCTTCTCGCCGATCAAGTTCCAGGCCGACATGGGCATCCTGCTCGCCTTCATGTTCGTCTGGAACATGGTGGGCGCGCTGGTGCTGCTGCCGGCGCTCGCCCACTTTCTGTTGCGGCCTTCGGTGCCTGTGCTTGTGCCTGCCCAACCAGCGCCGCAAGCACCGCGTGCGCTGGCCTGAACCCACCGTCATCACTCAAACCACTTCGAAGGAGACCTTTCATGCTGGACCATCAACTCGACGCCATGATGAAGCAGGTGCAAGCCGCCGGCATGCCCGACCTGGCCGACCTGCCGCCCGAACCTTGCCGCGGCTTGTACCGGCAGATCCTCGCCGCGGCCGACGTGAAGCCGGCCGATGTGGCGGTCAGCGATCGGCAGATAACGGGGCCGCAAGGCGCCGCTGCGATCGGGCTGCGCGTCTACACACCGCGCCGGGCCGGCCCGCACGCGCTGGTCGTCTATTACCACGGCGGTGGTTATGTGCTCGGCGATCTGGACGGCTACGACAACGTGTGCCGCCAGCTCTGTGAAGACAGCGGCGCGGTGGTGGTGTCGGTGGGCTACCGCCTGGCGCCGGAGCACCCGTTTCCGGCCGCGATCGACGACGCCTGGGCCGCGTTGGTCTGGGTGGCCGAGCATGCACGCGCGCTCGGCGCCGACCCGCTGCGTCTCGGCGTGGCCGGCGACAGCGCCGGTGCCGTGCTCGCCACCGTGATGACGCTGCTGGCGCGCGACGCGCACGGCCCGCACGTCGCCTTCCAGGCCTTGGTGTACCCGCCGGCCGCGGGCGGCCACGACGGTCACTACCCATCGCGCACGCTGCATGCCGCCGGCCCCACGCTGACCTTGCGCACGATGGAGTACTTCAACGCCCACACCTTCGGTGCGACGGCCAAGGCTCCTGATTTTCGCGGCGCACCGCTGCTGGCATCGAGCCTCGCCGGCCTGCCGCCGAGCCTGCTGATGCTGGCCACGCACGACCCGCTGCGCGACGAGGCGCTGGCCTACGGCGAGGCCTTGCTGGCGGCCGGCAACGCGGTGACCGTGGTCGAGTACCACGGCCTCGCGCACGGCTTCGTCAGCATGGGCGGTGGCATCGGCGCCGCGCGGCTCGCGCAGCAACAACTGGCCCAGGCCCTGCGCACTGGGCTGGCACCGCGCTGAGACTTTCGTGACCCACCCACCCCAAGGAGACACTCGATGAATCCCATGTTTCGCATTTCTCTCGTGGGCGCGCTGTTCGCGCTGGCCGGCGCGGCGCACGCCGACATCACGATCGGCGTGAGCCTGTCGCTCACCGGCCCGCTGTCGTCGCTGGGCCTGCCGATCAAGGAGTCCTTGCCGCTGTGGCCCGAGCGCATCGGCGGCGAAAAGGTCAAGCTGGTCGTGCTCGACGACGCTTCCGACACCACCGGCGCGGTGAAGAACGCGCGCCGCTTCGTCAGCGAAGACAAGGTCGACGTGATGCTCGGTTCATCGGGTGTACCAGCGGTGTTCGCGATGGCGCCGGTGGCGACCGAAGCCCGTACCGTGCAACTCGCGTTCGCGCCGGCACCGCGGCCGGGTGGCAAAGACGACTGGACCTTCCCGCTGCCGCAACCGGTGTCGCTGATGTCTGACGCGGTGGCGCAGCGCATGGTCGCCGACAAGGTGAAGACCGTGGCCTTCCTCGGCTGGAACGAAGGGTATGGCGAGATGTGGCTGCAGGCCTTCGGTGCTTCGGCGAAGAAGGCCGGGATCACGCTCGTCGCCACCGAACGTTTTGCGCCGCCCGATACCAGCATCACCGCGCAGGCTCTGAAGGTGATCGCGGCCAAACCCGATGCGGTGTTGATCGTGGGTGCCGGCTCAGCCGCCGCGATGCCGCAGATCAACCTGCGCGAGCGTGGCTGGGCCGGGCCGATCTACCAGACCCACGGCGCCGCTTCGCCCGACCTGGTGCGCGTGGGGGGCAAGCGCATGGACGGCACGCTCTTGCCGGCCGGCCCGGTGCTGGTGGCCGAACAACTGGCCGACGCGAACCCGGTGAAGGCGGTGGCATTCGACTACGTGTCGAACTACGAGAAGACCCACGGTGCCAATTCACGCACCCAGTTCGGTGCCCACGCCCACGACGCGCTGAAGGTGCTTCAGCGCATCGTGCCGGTGGCGTTGAAGAAGGCCAAGCCCGGCACGGCCGAGTTCCGCCAGGCCTTGCGTGACGCGCTGGAGAGCGAGAAGGAAATCGTCATCTCGCACGGCGTGCTCAACTTCTCGCCCACCGACCACGTGGGCTTCGACACGCGCGGCGTGGTGATGCTCAAGATCGACGCAGGGCGCTTCCAGCTGCTGGCCCCGCAGCCGTGACCTGGCTGGCGGCCCTTACTTCTGGCCGCGCGGCCTGATGTGCAGGATGAGCTTGCCACCTTCGCGCAGCTCGAACTCGCGCACGCGCCGAATCACCAGCGGGTTGAGAACGTGGCCGGCCGTCAGCATCAATACGCCGGTGTTCGACACCAGGTCCTTGGCCAGCACCATCTCGGGTTCGAGCTGGGCGGTGGTCATCAACACATCGGCCACGGGGGCCTTGGGGCGGTCGGGCTCGGTGATGTGCAGGAACACGTCGACGACCTCGGGGTCGAACTGCGTGCCGCGGCCGTGCCGGATCACGGTGCGAGCCTCCTGCGTGGTCAGGGCCGACTCGACCAGATGGCCGTTCTGCAAGTCGTCGAAGGTGTCGACGATGGCCAGAATGCGCGCGCCCATCGGAATGTCGTTGCCGGCGCGCTTGTCTGGAAAGCCCTGGCCGTTGAAACGTTCGTGGTGGGCGCGGATCAGCGCTGCCACGGGCTGCATTTCTTCCAGCGGCAGCAGTGACTGTTCGCCGATCTCGGCATGGCGGTGAAACAGCGCCGTCTCTGCGGGGGTGTGGCGGGCCACGGGCTTGGCGAGCAGCGTATCGGGAACGCCGATCAACCCGATGTCGTGCAACAAGCCGGCCACGAAGATCTGATGGACATCGTCGTCAGACAGGCCCATCGCGTGTGCGAGTTTGCGTGCCATGTCGGCCACCCGGCGCCCATGGCCGGCCAGGCGCCCCTCGCGCAGCTCCATCAGCCCGGAGAACACCTTGATCGAGGTCATGTAGCTGCGCTTGACCTTGTCGTGGGCCTGTGAAAGCTCGGCCGTGCGCTCGCTGACGCGTTGCTCGAGCAACACGTTGGCGTCAAGCAGCTGGGCGTTCTGCTGCAGCGTCAGGGCTTCGAGCCGCTCGCGTTCGCGCTCGAGTGCCAGAAGTTCCAGCCCCTGGCGCACCACGGCGCGCAGCTCGTCGTCGTTCCAGGGTTTGTTCAGGTAGCGGAATATGCGGCCGCGGTTGATCGCCGCGACCGTGGCATTCATGTCGGCATGGCCGGTCAGCAGGATCCGGATGGAGGCCGGCCAGCGCTGGCTGATCTGTTCGAGCAACTGCGCACCGTCCATCACGGGCATGCGCATGTCCGAGATGATCAGGTCGACGTTTTCGCGGGCGAGGAGTTCGAGCGCTTCGGTACCGCCTCCGGCGGTCAGGACACGCCAGTTTTCGGTTCGCAGCGAGCGCTTCAGGGCCGACAGGATGTTCGGTTCGTCGTCCACGCACAGCAGCGTCCACTGCGGCGCAGCGGCCGGCGCCATCGCGCCCGCCGTTGCGGGCACAGCTGCCCCTGTGTCGGTCATGACGCGGCCTGCTCCTGGCGGATCGGGATCGTCACCCGGAAGCGGGTACCGCGGCCGATTTCACTGTCGACATCGAGGCGCCCGCCGTGTTTCTTGACGATGCCGTAAGACAGCGACAGGCCCAGGCCGGTTCCCTTGCCGATGGGCTTGGTCGTGAAGAAGGGATCGAAGATCCGCTTCAGGTTGTCGGCCGCGATGCCGCAGCCGTCGTCCTCGACTTCCACCCACACGTCGCTCGCGTCGGCACCGCTGCGCACGACGAGCGTGCCGCGCTCCTTCGTGACCGCGTGCGCGGCGTTGACCAGCAGGTTCATGAACACCTGGTTCAGCTCGGACGGCAGGCACAGCACCTCGGGCAGGTTGCCGTACTCCTTCACCACGTCGGCCTTGTACTTGATCTCGTTGTTGACGATGTTCAGCGTGGAGTCGATACCTTTGTGGATGTCGGCCCATTCCCACTCGCGGCGTGCGTCGACGTGGGAGAAGTCCTTCAGATCCTGGACGATCTTGCGAACCCGTTCGATGCCCTCGCGGGTTTCGCTCATCAGGGTCGGAATGTCTTCCTTGAGGTAGTCGAGCTCGACTTCCGCGCGCAGCGCGGCGAGCCGGGCCGCGGCGGGTGTGCCCGCCAGCAGCGCCTCGGACTCTTCGTAGGCGCCCAGCATGCGGAACACGCTCGCCAGGTATTTTTCCAGGGTGCCGACGTTGGAGAAGATGTAGCCGATCGGGTTGTTGATCTCGTGGGCCACGCCGGCGGCGAGCTGGCCGATCGACGCCAGCTTTTCGGACTGAACCAGTTGCTCCTGCGCCGCCGACAGCTTGCGGTTGAGCTCGGTCAGCGCTTCGTTGGTTCTGAGCAGGTCACCCACCTGCTGCTCGGCCGGTGTCATGGCGGTGCTCACAGCGAGAGGGCCTCGCACAGGCCCGCCACCCCGGCGGCGGTGGACTCGAGGACCACCAGGCACGGCGCCGCCGCGAGCCCCAGCCGGGCCCAGGCCGACAGGTCCACGGGCGGCACCATTTCGTCGTCGCTCGCCGACGGGTCGAGCGCGTGCGCGAAGGCGTCCGCGACATGGACGACGTCTGCAATCGCGGGCGCTGTGCTCTGCACGGGCACGTGGTGTTGTTCGATGGCCGCGATGACGGCCGGCGGGAAGTGCCAATGCGTGGCGATCAGCACGCCCACGGCGACGTGATCGGTGTCGAGCATCTCGCCTTCCGCGTCGAGCGTGAGCAGGTCGGCTTCGTGGGCGTAGCGCAGGACCTGCCCGGTTTCCGCGGGAAACTGGGTTGCCATGGCGAGGCGGCCGATGTCGTGCAGCAGACCGGCCGTGAAGGCCACGTCTTCATCCATCCGGAGCTGCTGGGCCAGGCCGCGCGCCAAGAGGGCGGTGGCGATGGCGTGCCGCCAGAATCTTCCGAACTCGAATTCCGGGCACGCAGCGGCGGTGAATTGGGCCGAGACAGCGGCCGTGGTGAACAGCGTTCCCACGGTCCGAAGTCCGAGGATGCCGATGGCGGTGTGGATCGTCGCGACGCGGCCGGGAACCCCATAGAAGGCCGAGTTGGCGATCCGCAGGGTTCGCGCGGTCAGCGCCTGGTCGCGCTCGATGCGCGCGGTGATCTGTGAGGTGGTGGCGTCTTCGCTGGCCAGCAGCCGCATGACATCGAGCACGGCCTGGGGCAGGCTGGGGAGCCGCACGATCTTCTGCCGCAACAGGTTCGCGTCGATGTGCGCCGAAGGGCCCGCAGGCCCGCGCGGCGGCGCTTCGGTCAGTGCAACCTGAACCCCACTCTGCAGGCCGGCGCGGCGCTGCATCACGTGCAGCAGGGGATGAATCTGCCCGGCCCGCAGCGAGTGCCGGAAGAGCCGCGACAGGTGCTGGACCTCGCCCGCCCCGTCGGCGGCCATCATGTCGAGGTCGTGTTCCCGAGGAATCGATTTTTCGGGGTGCCCCGTGACGCCAAACATCAAAGTATCTCCGCAAGCGACTGCTCGACGAGCAGCACAAGTTGACCGCGCATGGCTCCGGCGCCATGCAACGGTCGGGTCAAGACATGGAAGCTGCGCCCGGAGAGTTCGGCGGTGCGTGTCGCCCCCGACGTGTCGCTCACGGCGCTCAGCAGTTCCGGTGGAAGGGCGTCGTGCAGTGGCTGGCCGAGCATGCACAACGAATCGGGCAGCAGCACGCCGGCCGCGTGATTCACGAAAGCGAGGCTGCCGTCCGGGTCGATGCCCAGAACCGGCGCGGGCAGAGAGTCCAACACCTCGCGCATGCCGCCGGCCGATGCCGAAAGCAGGTCGGCCTGTTCTCGCTGCTGCGCAACGACATGCTCCAGGCGCGCGTTGAGCTCCACGTAGTCGGCGTTGGCGCTTTCCACCTGGCTTGCCAGGCGCCGGTTCTCGTCGGCCATGTCCTTCTGGCGGAAGGCCTCGGCCACGTGGCCGCGCAGGCGTTCGTCGTCCCAGGGTTTGGTGAGGAACTTGTAGATCGCACCCTCGTTCACCGCGTCGATGATCGACTGCAGCTCGGTGTAGCCCGACAAGACCATGCGAATCGAGTCGGGGTACAGCTCCTTGGCGCGGCGCAGGAATTCGACGCCGGTCATGCCCGGCATGCGCTGGTCGGAGACGATCACGTCGACTTCGCCCTCGGCCAGGCGCTTCAGACCTTCGGCGGCGCCGCAGGCGGTGATGATCGTGTAGCCGTCGCGCCGCAGCAGCCGCTTCAGCGACGACAGGATGTTCTCTTCGTCGTCGACCAGCAGCAGCGTGCGGGTGCGCCGAACCCGCGTGATGAAACGTTCGGGCAAGCGCCGGCCTTCGCGCAGCATCTGGGCGAACTCGTCGGCCGGCACGGCCGGGCTGAACAGGTAACCCTGGATCAAGTCGCAGCGGTTGGCCGACAGCAGGCTGAGCTGGCCTTCGGTTTCGACGCCTTCGGCCAGCACCTTCATCTGCAGGCCGTGAGCCATCGTGATGATGGCGCGCGTGACCGACACATCCGCGGGTGCGGCCGTCACGTCGTGCACGAACGAGCGGTCGACCTTGACCACGTCGATCGGCATGCTGCGCAGGCAGCTCAGGCTGGAGAAACCGGTGCCGAAGTCGTCCAGTGAGACCTCGATGCCGAGGGCCCGGATGTCACGCAACACGGCGGCCGCGTGCGTGACGTCGGCCATGGCCGTGCCCTCGGTCAGCTCGATGCCCAGACAGCCCGGGTCGGCGCCGGTCTCGACGAGCACGGCTTGTATCTGCCGCGCGAGGTCGGGTTTTTGCAGCTGCATCGGTGACAGGTTGACGCCGATGCGAACCGCCGGCAACCCAGCCAGGCGCCAGGCGGCAATCTGTTCACAAGCGCGGCGCAGAACCCAGTCGCCGAGCACGCCGATGAGGCCGGAGCGCTCCGCGACCGGAATGAATTCGACCGGCGAGACCTTGCCCAGTGTGGGCGAAGTCCAGCGCAGCAAGGCCTCGGCACCGGCGATCGCGCCGTTGGACATGTCGACCTGCGGCTGGTAGTGAAGCACCAGTTCACCGTCTTCGAGCGCATGGCGCAAGGCCGACTCCAGCTGCATCTCGCGCAGGGCGCGGGTGCTGGACTCGGGCTTGAAGAAGACGATACCGACACTTTCGGTGGCGCTCGAGCGGGCCGTCTGCGCGCACTCCAGCAGTTCGGCTGGCGTTTGCGCGTCGCCCGGAAACGACGCGATGCCGATCACGCACAAGGGGTAGACATCGGTGCTCGCGAGGCGTACCGGCGCTTGCAGCGCGTCGCGCAAGGCCTCGGCACGCGCTCGCACACTGGCGTCTTGAAGATCGGTGCCACCTTCCAGCATCAACGCGAACTCGGTGTCGCTCAGCTGGGCGATGGATTCTTGCTCGCCGCAGGCCTGTTGCAGGCGCGCCGCGACGGCCATCGCGAGCGTGTCGCCGGCGCCGAAGCCCATCTTCGCCTTCACCTCGGCAATGCGGGCAACGTCGATCGTCAGCAGGGTAATGGTTTCCGATGCCCAACGCGCGGAATGCATCGCGGCATCGAGTTGATCGAGAAAGGACGCGCGGTTCGGCAGCCCGCTCACCTCGTCATGGGTCGACTGTTCCTGTAGGCGAAGCTCGGCCTCGCGTTGCGCCGTGATGTCTTGCAGCAGCGCCACGCCCCGAACGCCCGGTTGACCGTCGCTTCCAACGTCGACCAGGCCGCGGTGCAGCACGATGAGCCGCTGACCATCTGGGCCGTGGATGCGGTGCTGGAACTCGAAAGGTTCGCCGGGCACCGCATTGCGCCAGATGCCCGCCACGAAAGGCTGCTCGTCGGCGGGGATCCACGCGAGCGCGTCGATGTGGTCTTCGGATGGGGTGGCCTCGGTGAGCCCGATCAGCGCGCGCAAGCCGTTGGACAGCATGACCCGGCCTTCGGGCAGCACCACTTCGAACGAACCCGAACGGCACAGCGACTCGGTGCGGGCCAGCATGTCGGCGTTCCAGCGCGCGTTCTTCAGAGCGTCGTTGAGTTCGGTGATGTCGAACAGCGTCACCAGCACGGCCGGGCGGCCGGCGAACTCGACCAGGCGCGCGAACACCCGTGCATCGAACTGGCTCCCGTCACGGCGCACGCAGCGGATGTGCCCCGGCCGCCCCGCCTTGCCTTCGAGGCGGCGAGCGACCGAAGCTTGTGCGTGAACCCTGAACTCGGGGGCCGTCGTGATCAGGTGGTCCTGACCCGTCAATTCCTCGGGCGGCCAGCCCGCGAGTTCAGCGAACATCGCATTGACGTAGGCAAAGCGGTTGTCCTGAACCACGAACAGCCCCGTCTGGGCCTGGTCCAGCAAGTGGCCCGCATCGGCACCCAACCGCGTGGCGATGGGCTTTGGATCTGCCATGGTGTGGTGTGCGGTGGGGTGGAGCATGCTGGGTGAATAAGAGGCGCCAAGGGCCGCGGGCGTGGGGTGCCACGACCGCGCGATCCCGGCTTCAGGATAGTCGGCGCCGAATCGAGGCAGGCGTCGAAAAGCGGTGGGTTTGCAGGTCAGATGGCGGCCGGCCTTGCGACGAATTCCGTCAAGTTGGCGTGCCGCCCGCCGAAAACGAACGATGACCTCGACGGCCCACCTTCAGCATGAACGCCGCGGAGCGTGAGCTTGCGGCCGCGCCGGCCTTGCCCTGCGGCGCGTTGCTGGAGCAGTCGGACGACCTGTTGCTGGTCGTCGATGCGGAGTGGTGCGTGTGCCTGGTCAATCGCGCCGTCGAGCGCCGCGCCGGATGTGCCGGGTCGGCCCTGCTGGGCCGCAAGCTGACCGATCTGGGGCTGTTCGTGGCAGACGGGGGTGTGCTGCAGGCAGCCCTCGAGTCGGCCCGGGATGGGGGCCAGGCGCAATTCGTCGATCTGCGTGGGCCGGGTGACGCGCCCGACGAGCATCACTACCGCGCGCATTTGATGGTCGAGCGTGATGCCGTCGGCCCGGGATGCCGGCTGCTGGTGCAAGCGCGCGACACCACCGAATTCAGGCGCGTCGAAGAGAACCTGCGCGTGCGCGAGCGCGAATTCCGCACGCTGGCCGAGAACTCGCCCGACAACATCATTCGCTACGGCCTGGACCTTCGTGCCACCTTCTGCAACCGCGAGATCGAAGGGCGGGTCGCCGTGGAGGCACGGCACATCGTGGGCCGCACACCCGCCGAAGGCGCACCGCCCGGCATGGTTGGCGTCGAGGCCTATGAACTGCAGGTTCAACGCACCCTGGCGACCGGAGAAAGCGGCACCGCGGAGTTGCAGGTGCCTCACCCGAACGGCGAGATTCGTGTGCACGGTGTGGTCATCAGCGCCGAGTTCGATGCCGCCGGTGTGATCTGCGGCGCCCTGGCCGTGGGCCGCGACATCACCGAGCAGGTGCTCAGCCGCCAGGCGCTGGCCAACAAGGAGCGCGAGTTCCGCACCCTCGCCGAGAACTCGCCCGACGTGATCATGCGTTACGACACGGGCATGCGGGTCGTCTACTGCAGCCCGGCGATCAGCGCCACGGCAGGTGTGTCGGTGGCACAGATTCTCGGCAAGAAGGCGATGGAGACCATGCCGCCCGGCATGGTCGGTGCCGCCGCCTACGTGCAGCAACTGGGCCGTACACTCGCCACCGGCGAGCGCAGCTCGGTCGAACTGCAGGCGCCCCACCCGCGCGATGGTGAATTGCGCTCCTACGACATCGAATTCACCGCCGAACGAGGCCATGACGGCGCCATCGTCGGTGCCTTGGCGGTGGGGCGCGAGGTCACGCGCCAGGTGCGTGTGCGCCGGGCGCTGGCGGCCAAGGAACGCGAGTTCCGTTCGCTGGCCGAGAACGCCGGCGATAACATCATGCGCTGGGACACCGACGGCCGCGTGCGCTATCTGAACCCGGCGATGGCCGATGTGCTGGCGCTGAGCGTGACCGCCGTGCTGGGCCTCACGCCGAAAGAGATGTACAGCGACGGCCGTTTCGACGCGATCTACGCAGGGGTGATGAAGGTGGCCCGGGAAGGTGAGCCGACGATGCTGGAACTGCGCTTCCCCGCGCTGAACGGCGGGGGCATGCGCGTGCACCAGGTGCGCATGGTTCCCGAGCGCGACGAGCGCGGCGCGGTCTGCAGCGTGCTGGGCATCGGGCGCGACATCACCGAGAGCATTGCGCAGCGCGAGATCATCGAGTCGCTGGCGCGCACCGATTTGCTCACCCAGCTGGCCAACCGCCAGGCATTGCACGATCGTGCGCCCGGGCTGTTTGCTTCGGCCAGCCGGCGCAAGGCGCTGGTGGGCGTGATGCTGCTCGACGTGGACCAGTTCAAGTCGGTCAACGACGGCATGGGCCACAGCGTCGGCGACGCACTGCTGTGCGAGATCGCACGCCGGCTGACCGACTGCACGCGCGCCAACGATTTGCTGGTCCGTCTGGGCGGTGACGAGTTCGTCGTTCTCACACCAGACATCGGCGACGCGCACGCGATGTCGGCCATTGCCGCCAAGGTGCACGCGGCGCTGGCGCGCCCGGTCAGCCTGGGTGGGCGTGACCTCCACATCACCGCCAGCATCGGCGTGGCGCTGTACCCGAGCGATGGCGACGGGCTGGAGCAGCTGCTGGCCCACGCCGACAGCGCCATGTACCACGCCAAGCGCAACGGTCGCGCACGCACCGAGTACTACCACGTCGCGCTCGGCGAAGCCGCGCAGCGCCGCCTGCTGCTGGCCGAGTCGATGCGGGCGGCGCAGCACGGCGAAGGCCTCGAATTGCACTACCAACCGCAGGTGTGCCTGGCGCGTGGCGACGAACTGGTGGGGGCCGAGGCGCTGATGCGCTGGCGCCACCCGAGCCTGGGGCTGCTGGCGCCCGACCTGTTCATTCCGCTCGCCGAAGAGAGCGGCCTGATCGTGCCGATGGGGCGCTGGGCCTTGAACAGCGCGGCCGAGACGGCGGCGCGCTGGAACCGCGGCCGCGCGGCGCCGCTGCGCGTTGCCGTCAACGTGTCGACCCGGCAGATCGTCAACGACGACCTGCCGGCAGCCGTGGAAGCGGCCTTGCGCCGCCACGACTGCGACCCTCGCTGGCTCTCGATCGAGATCACCGAGAGCGCGCTGCTCGAGGATTCGTCGGTCGTGCAGCGGGTGCTCCAGGCCTTGCGCGCGCTCGGCGTGCAGGTGGCGATCGACGACTTCGGCACCGGCTACTCGGCGCTCAACTACCTGGCACGCTTCGACGTCGACTGCCTGAAGATCGACAAGAGCTTCGTGCAAGGCATCGGCCAGAGCAGCCGCCAGGGCGAGCTGGTCAAGGCCTTCATTGCGATGGCCGGTGCACTCGGGCTCGGCCTCGTTGCCGAGGGCATCGAGACCGACGTTCAGGCCGCGTTCCTGCTCGAACAAGGGTGTGCCCACGCCCAGGGCTACCGCTTCGGCCGGCCCATGCCGGTGGCGCAGTTCGAGCGTGAGTTTCTCGGGGTGGGCAGCGGCGCGCTCGTGTTGCAGCCCTGAGGTTTGAGGCGGCTTCGCCTTCAGGCCTTGAACGTGCTCACGGCTTGAACTGGTCGTCGAGCCCGGCCCAGCAATCGGCGTAGCGGGCATCGAGCTGCGGGCTCGTCATCGCGAATTCGGTGGGGATGAAGCGGTAGCGGCTCTCGAACATGAAGGCGAGCGTGTTGTCGAGCTTTTGCGGTTTCAGCTCGGCGCCGCTGGCGCGCTCGAAGGCCTCTTCGTCGGGGCCGTGCGGCACCATGCAGTTGTGCAGGCTGGCGCCGCCGGGTTTGAAACCTTCGGGCTTGGCGTCGTACTCGCCGAGCACCAGGCCCATGAACTCGCTCATCAGATTGCGGTGGTACCAGGGCGGGCGGAAGGTGTCTTCCATCACCAGCCAGCGCGGCGGGAAGATCACGAAGTCGCAGTTCGCGGTGCCCGGTGTGTCGCTGGGCGAGGTGAGCACCGTGAAGATCGACGGGTCGGGGTGGTCGAAGCTGATTGAGCCGATGGTCATGAAGTTCGCGGTGTCGTACTTCACCGGCGCGAGGTTGCCGTGCCACGCGACGACGTTGAAAGGCGAGTGTTTCATCGGCGCGCGCCAGAAGTGGCCGCCGAACTTCTTGACGATTTCGTAGGCGCCGGGCGTGTCTTCGAACGCAGCCACGGGCGCAGCGAAGTCGCGCGCATTCGCGAGCCCGTTCGAGCCGATCGGGCCCAGTTCGGGCAGGCGGAATTGCGCGCCGTAGTTCTCGCACACGTAGCCGCGCGAGGGCCCGTCGGGCAGCTCGACCTTGAACGCCACGCCACGCGGCAGCAGCGCGATCTCGCCGGGTTTCACGTCGAGCAGGCCCATCTCGGTGACGATGCGCAGCCGGCCCTGCTGCGGCACGAGCAGCATTTCGCCATCGGCGTTGACGAAGGCGCGGCGCTGCATCGGCTGGTCGGCGAGGTAGATGTGCGCGGCGATGCCGGCCTGCGCTTCGGCGTCGCCATTCGCGGCCAGCGTGTGCATGCCGTCGATGAAATCGCAGCCCGGCGCGCCGACGGGGAAGGGGTTCCAGCGCATCGGCTCGGGCGCGAGCGGCGTGCGCAGATCGGCCCCCGTGCACCACCGCGGTTGCGCGAAGGCCTCGTAGCGGCCCGACACCACCGAGGGTTGCCGGCGGTACACCCAGCTGCGCCGGTTCTCATGCCGCGGTGCGGTGAATGCCGTGCCCGAGATGAGCTCGGTGTAGAGCGCCAGCGGCGCGCGCTGTGGGCTGTTGCGGCCTTGGGGCAGGGCGCCGGCCACGGCCTCGGTGGCGTACTCGTTGCCGAAGCCGCTTTGGTAGGACAGTTCGCTTTTCATGGTGATTCAAGCCAGGGTGTTGGAGCGGGCGGCGCTCAGCACCGCCTTGAGGACATCGAGTTCGCCAACTTGGTTGGCGAGCAGCAGGACGATCTTCGCATTCAGTTCGTGGCTCTGCTCGATGCTGAGATCGCGGTGCGCGTCGATCAGCGCCTCGTAGAACTCGTCGGGCGCAGCGATGTTGGGTTCGGTGGTGAACGACATGCTCAGTCCTTCGTGAGGGCGGGGTCGGCAGCGCGCGCACAGGCGCGATCGAGCGCCGCGGCGATGTCGGCAGCGCTCACGCTGCGCCAGCGTGCGCAGACGTGCTGATCGGGTCGCAGCAGCCACACGCTGCCTGGCGTGGCGTCGTAGCGCTGCGCAAAAGCGCCGCTGTGGTCGTGCAGCACCACGGCCCCGGCTTGTGGGCGCGGCCGCGCGTCGGGCGGCACGACCAGCAGCTTGTTCACGGGGCAGGCGCTCACGGCGGCGGGCAGGGATTCGCCGTACACGAGCAGGTCGAAACCTTGGCCCAGGTGCTGCATCAGCCAGGTGTCGGCGCCGGCCAGTTTCAGCGGCGCGTCGCAGGCCGACGCACCGGGCACGACCGGGCTCTGGAAGCTGTCGCGGTCGGGCGTGTTCAAGCTTGAGTGAAACAAGGTCGCCGGCACCGAGAGGCGGCCGCTGTTGACGATGCGCCTGGCGAACGCGTATTCGCTGGCCAGCTCGAGCACCGAGTTGCGGAACAGTCTGCTGATCTCGCTCTTGGGCGTGATGAAGTCGGTGGCGCGGGTCGAGTTCAGCAGGTTCTCGTCGGCGGCGTATTCGCGCTCGGTCGCGTAGGTGTCGAGCAAGGCATCACCGGCCCGGCCCTTGAGCACGAGGTCGAGTTTCCAAGCCAGGTTCTCGGCGTCTTGCACACCCGAATTGGCGCCGCGCGCGCCGAAGGGCGAGACGCCGTGCGCACTGTCGCCGGCGAACAGCACGCGGCCGTGCCGGAAGTGGTCCATGCGCTGGCAGACGAAGGTGTAGACGCTGGCCCATTCGAGCTCGAACGGCACTTCGTGGCCCAGGGCCTGGCGCGTCATCGCGTTGACGCGCGGGGTGATGCGCTCGAGCTTCTTCTCTTCTTCGGGGTCGGCATCCCAACCGAGCTGGAAGTCGATGCGCCAGACGCCGTCGGGCTGGCGGTGCAACAGCACGCTCTGGTTGCGGTGGAAGGGCGGATCGAACCAGAACCAGCGCTCGGCCGGAAAGTCGACCGCCATCTTCACGTCGGCGATCAGGAACCGGTCCTTGAAGCTGCGCCCCTTGCTTTGCAGCCCCATCAGGGAACGCACCGTCGATCGCCCGCCGTCGCACGCGGCCACATGGTCGGCGATGAGTTCGTAGCGCCCGTCGGGTGTGTCGACGCCGAGCCATACGCCGCCGCCTTCGCTGTCGTCAACCGTGCGCAGCGCGGCGACGGCGTTCTTCCAGCGGATCTCGATGTTCGGCAAGGCGCTCGCACGCTCGAGCAGGTAAGCCTCGGCGTAGTACTGCTGCAGGTTGACGAAGGCCGGGCGCGCGTGGCCCGCTTCCGGCAACAGGTCGAACTGATAGACCTGCTGGTCGCCGAGAAAGACCCGGCCGACGTTCCACGACACGCCCTTGTTCACGCAGCGTTCGCCGATGCCGAGGCGGTCCCAGATCTCCAGCGTGCGTTTGGCGAAGCAGATGGCGCGCGAGCCGCTCGACAGGCGGTTGTCGTTGTCGAGCAGCAAGACCTTCTGGCCGCGCTGCGCCAGGTCGATGGCCAGGCTCAGGCCGACCGGACCGGCACCGACCACGACGACGCGGTGCCGCACCGGCGCCGGCGCAGCCTGATCGGCGCTGCGTTCATAGGCGAACGCCATCGCCTGAATTTCCGTCCCGGTCGCCTCGGGCGGCAGATCGATGGACTTCACGCGTGTGTCTCCGGCCTGACCTTGGTCTCAACCTTCCAGCGTCTGCCACATCTCGATGTCGCGCTGCGCGGTCCAGATGCGCGGGTCGGGGTACTGCGTGACTTCGTCATAACAGCGCGTCACGTCGAAAGGCATGCAGTGGTCGAAGATGACCCAGTGGCCGTACTTCGGCTTGAGCTTGGCGAAGGTGTCCTTGTAGACCGCGTTCAGGTCTTTGCCCGCGGCCACGCCGGCCTGAACGCTGGCCCGCACGTCGGCGATGAAGCCGGCCGTGCTGGCCAGGCCTTCCTGCACTCTCGCCTCGCCGACCAGCGCCGGGCCGCGGCCAGGCACGAGCGCCAGCGGCTTGAGCGCGACCAGGTTTTCCAGCGTCTTCGGCCAGTCCTTGAAGTACGCATCGCCGGCGTACGGCGTCGCGTCGAACTCGACCAGGTCGCCGCTGAGCAGCGTGCGTTCCTGCGGCAGCCAGACCACGGTGTCGCCCTTGGTGTGGCCTCGGCCGAGCTGCAGCAACTGCACTTCGAGTTTGCCGAGCCAGAGCGTCATCCTGCCGGTGAAGGTCATGGTCGGCCAGGTCATGCCGGGCGGCACCGTTTCGACATTGCTGAACAGGCGCGGGAAGCGCCCGATCTCGCTGGCTTTGTCTTGCTCGCCGCGCTCGACGATCAGGTCGTAGGTGTCCTGGCTGGCGATGATCTGTTGCGGCTGGTAGGCGCTGGCACCGAGCACGCGCACCGCGTGGTAGTGGGTCAGCACCACGTACTTGATGGGCTTGTCGGTGACCTCGCGGATGCGCCGGATCACGTCGGCCGCCATCGCCGGCGTGGCCTGCGTGTCGGCCACCAGCACCGCGTCGTCGCCGATGATGATCCCGGTGTTGGGGTCGCCTTCGGCGGTGTACGCATAGGCGTGCTCCGACAAGCGCGAGAACGAGACCTTCTTCTCTTCGAGATCGGCCTGGCTGGCAAAAACCTTGGGTTGACTCATGAATGCCTCGCGCGGTGGATGAACGGAACGCAAGCCGCGCCGCGGACCATACGTTCGTCTAATGTCAATACATTTGCATACGACGAACTGCTATCATAGCCAACGAATCCGTCAATGTCTAATGCGTTCGGTGACAATGGCTGAATTGGGAGGCCCTGATGGCAGCAGACGGTGATCGCACACAACGAGGTATCCAGAGCATCGAAGTCGGCGGCACGCTGCTGATCGCTCTGATCCATCATGGCGGGCCGATGCCGCTGAAAGACCTGGCGCG
>Ga0307516_10001594_pt1 | contig 31192 bp, 44 predicted proteins | sample 19_EM_MG_FD_203310 | JGI IMG/M metagenome (GOLD analysis project Ga0307516, IMG submission 203310) | Populus trichocarpa ectomycorrhiza microbial communities from riparian zone in the Pacific Northwest, United States - 19_EM | ecosystem: Host-associated > Plants > Roots > Unclassified | place... | reverse complement strand
ATGATTAGAAGGGCTCAACCAGCTAGTATAGAGTACTAGCATTATTATGTCTTTACTTTCAAATATACTTAGGATTCCCACTTGACTGTGGTGATATCTAAAGTCAATATAAACTGGCGCTTTCCTCTATATCCTCTCTCTCTCTAAGCTTATCTATGTGTGAGCCCACAATGCTTGATTCTCAGCATAGTCTTTGGATTATGCTTTGAGAAGATAGTTAAGTGGTTGCCCTAACAGAGGTCAGGGGCATGAACGGCTGCTTTGAAGGTGAGGTGTGTACAGCAGCCATTATAGGTAAATGTGCATCTAACTTCACCTATACCTAGGATACGGAATGTTCCATCTTTGTTTGCAGTGTGGCCGGTATGTGGAGGGTTGTATGCGAGGTAGGTTGTGAATTCCTCTCGATTGGCGAAGCAGTGATCTGTTGTGCCAGAGTCGGTATAGGTTCTGGTTTGGGTCATCATTGTGGGGAGATCATCAGGCGGGAGCTCAGTGATGACCATCAAGACATATGATGCCTCAGTGCTTGTGTTTGCGACAGCCACTATTGTGTTGGTTGCCATATTGGTTGTCGGTGCATTTCCACCTCCTCCCCCATGCTGTCCAAACCCTGGAGAGAACTGACCTTCCTTTCCCCCACCTTGCCAGTAGCAGTTTTTGATGCTATGGCCCCTCTGTTTGCAATTGGGGTTCATGCATAGAAGTTGGTTGTGAGGATTCGAAGGCTTAGCTCTGACTTGCAGGGCAGTAGGTGCATTGGGTTCACGTGAACGAATCTGAAGCCAATGTGTTTTCAAGGCAGCGATGAGGGCAGCAGGCAATGTCGCGGTATACAGGGTGCCTACAATAGGGTCCCAGGACTTCGGTAAGGATGACAGAATAATCATTCAGAAGGACGCATCACTGATCTGTGCTCCAGCGTTCAGTGCATCATCAAGCTTCTCACGAAGCCGTTTAATGTGTGTATCAAAGTCTTGGCCATCCTCATATTTCGTACCACGTAATTCGGCATCAGCAGTGACAGCTGCCATATCTGTGGTGATGGCATAGTTCTGGATAAGGGAGGTCCAGGCATCAGCGGCGGTTTTGGTTGTGACAACCCCAAGTGCAACAGGGTTCATTGTATTGAAGATGAGGAGTCCAAGTGCCCAGGCATCTCGTACTTTCCATTCTTCAAGTGAAGGTGTCTTGGAGTACCACTCTGTGGAAACACAAGGGGTTGTAGTAGTAGAGCCAGTGGTGCTTCCTGCACTCTCGACGGGTATAGATGTGGGGAGTGGAGTCTCAGTGGGTTTCTGGGTAGTGCTGTTGAGGTAGCTGATCACTCTGCGGGCTCGCATGGCAGTGAGCACTAGCATACGGAAAGTGTAGAAATTATCTCTGTTGAATTTCTTGTCTTCTGAAAAGACCGGTGGGTTGGAATTTTGAGATGTCATTTTTAAGGAAAGTAGAGTGTCTGACAAAATTCTTGCAGCTCAGGGCCTGTAACCTGTGAACATACAAGATACTCAGGTCAGACACGAGGTGTGGATGACAACTGTGTATTTGTAGTACCTGTGAACATACAAGATACTACACGAACGGAGTGAGTATGAGTAAAGCCTGTGATAAGTAAAAGGTCTCACCTCAGGTCAGACATGAGGTGTGGATGACAACTGAGGTGGGTGGATATAAGGTTCAATGTATAAATACGTGAACTGTACAGTAGATCGACATGGCACACAGTGCCATGTTGTGAAACGAGACAACGAATATGAAATGGCAGGATTGCCGAAAGTGTCCATAAAAGGAAACATGTGATGCGCACCTTTGGTGGCCAACACCTCACTTCAACAGCTACTTTAAAGGATGTTGAAACACATGACTCACACAATGCAACAGATCCAGTAAGATGTCTGGCTATGCAATTTTTGCCCTTGCGAAGGGGCTTAACTGCTGTAAACTACCATCTTTGATTGGAATTTGGATGTCACTCAGCCCCTGGTGATTCCTACTTTATCTCAGCTTTCCAAGTTCAGTGGGCCCATCAGGACTGATTCGTCCACCAGCAAGATTAACTCCGAACAGGTGGGGGGTTTTTTTGAGTCAAATATTTATATTCCAGTGTGCGGTCCTATACCAAGTTCAGAATAAACACAACATGGGTACTGTAGATGGAAGGGGCCCTTGTGATCATCAAAACAGTGAGAAACCAGCAAAACAACATTTAGCACGTAAGCAGGGCACCCAGTGGGTGAAGATTGGGGCCTAGTGTAGACCTGATCCAAATTAAGGATAAAACTTGAACCCAGTGGTTTTTGAACTGGCCTGATAGGGTGCAGATAAAAACCGCCAAAATTAGTCGAGGATAAATTTGGTGGGGGTCCAGATCAGGCCTTTTGAACCGTTTATAATCGCAACTTCAACAAGGGTCAAATTGGGTGCGTTGAACCCTCCCATAGTATTAGTATATGCCCAGGTACCCTCCATCCTCTGCGCGTGAGCCCACGATCCACAGGCTGACCTGCCGTTAGTGGATGGTCATCCACACTTCCTTGTCCTTGCTCTCGCTCTCACCTGCCCCTTTCAGTGTGATCTCGCTTGTCTGCTGCGTCAGTGTCTTGATCTTCCTCTTCTCATTCAATGACATCCGTTACTCAATATGGACCTTACCTCACACAAATCAAGGGTGTGGATTTGCCATGCATATGGATACCAGCAGAACCTATCTATCAACTGGGGAGTGACCTAGTATGTGTCTTTTTACCGACCCCCATCATCTCTCCCCTCGCAGTCATGCTAGAAGATGGGTCTCAACACCAAAGCCTCAGCACCATCTTCTCTGCCTCTACTAGCAAAGAACTCATTGTCTTTTTGATCTCGACACATGATGTTGCAAGCTGCAGGCTACATCACTGACACCCACCCTCTCGATGTCTGTCCCTTCTCTTTCTCCGAGCTACAGGTACTTACAATGAACAAATCAGCTCCACTGTAGGCTCCTCGACACCTCCAACTGCAAACCAAAGCTCATGAATTGTTGTACCAGCATTGGCATGCATGGTTCACATAGATGATATTTAGATCCAAAGCTACCAGCCCGATAACGTCGGCATGGGTGGGGGCATCAGCAAACCCTGGCCCGTTGGCTAAACTCACTAGCCGATGCTGTGTAAAATGAGTCCCTTTGATTACGGCATTGGCTAGCATGGGTCCCTGAGTTTATAGCATCACAGACAAATCAGGATTTGCTGATGCCGGCAGCGGCACTGGGAGAGGAAGCGAGGAAGTGTCCACCCATAAGCGAACAGTCATCCATCAGTACTGTTGTTGAATGAGGTCTATGATAGCATTGGCGATTCACGAATTCACCCTTGTACGGCCAGAACTGCTATCTATCAAGGTTTTGCTCATAGAGGGCCTGATCATGAGGCTACCCTATGTCTGGGATTCCAGTCCAGCACCAGTCTGGCATCTCCTTGCTCTATTTATCTGTGAACAAAAGTATTTTAATGCATGTGGTTGTGCTCTAATATACATGGTGGTGCTGCCTAGTATAAGGTAGGGGACACCAAAATCTGGCTACCTTATGTAATCAGACAACATGCTCGATGGCAAGCTCAATAACATCCACCACACTTACATTTTCATCACTTTGATAACTAGGGATTATAGAGGAGATATAGATCTCCAGTTCCCCGTCTTTTATTCCCAAAATTTCATCTCAGGAACTTGACTATTTTGAAAGAAAGAAAAAATTGCTAAAAAGCCTCCAGACAATTTAAAAACCTGTCTGACAATGGAAGAGAAACCATTGAATTTTTGGGCAGATACATTTTGCGGCTTATATAATATGGTCACGTGACTTTTAGACCGCAGGAAACAGACCCATTGCCATTGCTAAAAACCTCTCAAAACCCCCTTAAAACACGTCAAACACGCATACAGTCATGGGCCAACCATCTAAAGCAACCATAGCTTGATGTAATAACCATAAGAAGTCTGAAAATACCTGAAATCCAACTGTGGAAGATACTTCTGATGATGAAGACATGGATTTCGAGGAGGACAACTTACTTGAGGAAGGCTTCTTTTTTCTGGACGAGGGAGATGCTATTGTTGAAGATTCTGATCACTCTGACAGCAATGACGACGAACTAAGTGAAGATGAGCTTGACGAACTACAAAATGAGGCAGAAATCGAACATTTCAATGCTGTTCTCTTCGAGGCCCAGGCTATGGCAGCGAAGGCAGAACGTGAGGCTACCAGCCAAAAAACAAAGCAGAAACGACATGAAAGAGATGGAAAGGAACGTGAGAGAGTGTCTTGACGACGTGCCACTTGTTCAGATTCAACAATGAGCTTCTTCTCCTCGAAAATCTCAGGCTGTCGCATCTAAATTTAGCTAATCTTATCAATGTCAGTTACGGGAATCGTGCCGCCCGGTTTATCAGTGCATACAGCCAGAGCTTGACTGGTCCCGAGGCAGCCTGGGCAAACCGGAAATATCACGGCCACCGAACATTACCGCCAGACATGGCCTTAAAACTCAAAAAGGAGCACGAAAAAAAGTATAGTACAAATATATAGGCCTCTTAAACCGAAATCTGCAATACCAATTTTTTTCATGTTTCGAAAGCCCATATTTTGCGGGTCTTGGCGCTTACATAAGTTGATTACATAATGTAGCCGGATCCTGGTGTCCCCTACCTTAGGAGTGTAAGCAGGGAATATGATGGGCAACGACGACGACGCAACGTACCCAAAACGTACGATCAGAACGCGGCGACGAGAGGGATGCGATGATGTGAGCATGCTGACCACGACATTGATATGATGCCAGTCAGAATTTTCTTAAGGATACCGCCTGGTAACACCCTCAGGTACTCAGCTTCTCATTTCTGGGCTATTCAGAAACTTGAACATCTTCTCGATCGCCCGAGACTGTGCGCATTTTCGAGGATAGGAGACAAGTTTCGCCCGATAGAATCTCCGGTGATGACCGGGTTACCTCGTCTCGGCATCATTATATGTGCAGATGAGGTCAGGCCGCTCCCTTATAAACCGTCGAGAGCTTATAAACACCTAGCCCTGGCTAGGTGTCCCCACCACCATGTTGAACGAGACATTTGTCAATGTCAGCGGCTGGAATGCCTCCTACGCACTCCCCACCGCAGCTGCCGTCCTCGCATCCGCCGTCCTCTACTCGACCCTCTTTACAGCTCCCCGCAGCGACGCCACCATCCACCCCCTCGGCGGTCTCTCCATCCTCACAGCATGGCAGTTCTTCAACCGTCGTTTTGATTTTTTAAAGTCCAACTTTTCCGAGACGGGGCAGAACATGTTCTCATTCAAAGTTCTTCACGCACGTCCTTGTATTGCTATTGCACGATGTGATATTGACGATTTCTCTAACCCAGCATTCGGTCGTCGCTATGAAGGGCGAGGCTGCGCGAAAGGCGTTTTTTGATGACAAGAGTCTCGATTTCATCGAGGGGTACAAAATCTTGATGGGAAGCGTACGTTTTGTTCTCATCCCTCTGAATGCTCTCTTATCTGGTGAGCGTAGGCGCCTAGAGTGAAGGAAATGAGCGCAACCATCGAGTTAAAGGAAGATGTATCCTGGTTCAACAAACAATTGCTGCACCTTTTCCATAAAGATCGCCTCAATGAACGTCAGTCTAATATTATTGTCCAGTGCGACTCGCAAATGTGCTTATCATACCAGTCCTCCCTACTCTTCTGGATGACATCCAAGGCCGCATGGAAGGATGGGGACGGGAAGGGCGGATGGATCCTTTCAAGGATATCTACAACGTAGGTCGTTCTAGATGAATTTCTTGGAACGTTGAACTGACCTGTATTCGGCTTCAAGCTCGTTTTCCAAATGACCGTTCGTATGGCGAGCTGTCGGGAACTCGCGACGAATTTCTCTGACGTGGACAAACTTCAACAAGACTACTGGATGTTGGAAAAGAGCGCGACACCAACGGCCCTTCTGCTCCCTTGGTTTCCCATTACAAGTAAAAAGAACAAGGAAATCGCTACAAAGAGTCTGTTCAACACTCTTCTTGATTACGTCGAACTCCGCAAGAAGGCCGACGTTCCTACTCTCGATGCCATCGATGTACTGTTGGGTAGGGGACTGTCGAGCGAGGAGACTGTCGCCTTCATCCTCTCCACCATATTTGCCGGGGTCGTCAACACCGGAATCAACTGTACGTATCTCTCTACATCTCACCAATGGATCTCCCTAACTTCTCACAGCATGCTGGACCCTCCTCTACCTCTCGTTCCACAAAGAATGGAAACAGAAAGTCATCGAAGAAGTCAACACCATCATCGAATCCCACACCAACACCACGTCTTCCGATCCACTCCACAAGCGTCTCTCCGCCATCCCCGTTTCAGCCTGGGAAGAAGGGATGCCCACCCTCGACCTCGTCCTTCGCGAATCGCTCCGACTCACGATGAACGGCGCCGCTATCCGCCGCAACCTTCTTCAAGACCTGGACATCATGAACAAGCGACTGCCCAAGGGCGACTTCCTCACGTACTCGTTCTCGGATGCACACCTCAACCCAGACATTTATGACGCCCCGAATGTGTTTGATCCCATGCGTTTCCTCCCTGGGAGGGAAGAGGATAAGAAGCAGAATTATGGGTACCTCGCGTGGGGAGCGGGTAAGTCGATTATCGCTTTTCTTTGTTCGGAAATTGATTGGCTTTTGTTAGGGCGCCATCCGTGCACTGGCATGAAGGTTGCGAAGCTCGAGATCAAGGTCATCGTTGCGTTCTTCCTTGCAGGCTATGAATACGACGTTGTAGACTCGGAGGGCAAGTTCCCCGGGCAGCTCCCGATACCGGATTACAATGATATCCATCAGGTGTGTTTCATTGGTCGTCGGTTGCATAGAGTTACTTAACCTGGTTTATTTGACAGGCAAGACCGCTCGGCGAGCCCTGTTATATCCAGTTCAAGCGTGTGGTGGATTGAATGATGTACACCATTAGTGGGCGGTGTGATATGCAACTGTAACTTGCAACCGTACATTATTTAAGTTAGTTACTTGTGCTGTACACCAGGGTTGTAATGCTACAATATATTTCACGGATATGTAAAGCATCAAACGCATCGCTATGAACCGAGGGTCGCAGTCATTTGGGTCTTGTTGGGTGTAAGCATGGACATCGGAACGATAAGAAGGTTGTCCGAGTTAGCCTATCATCTGAGTTCCAAATAACCTCAAGCCGTAATGCCACCGACCGAAGTCGCCGTTCCAATTGATGCCGGACTTTCTAATTCCCACACGTTCTCACATGCTCTAATTACTATGTTCAGTTTGAAAAGCAACAGATGGTGAAATGAGTGGCGACTTCCGTTCAACCGCCCAAGTTCTTTCAAACCTGTCGAGTGGGCAATGGAGTGAAGCTGCCCTCCTATCACTGGTGGGTATCCGAGGTTTTGGCAACGCTGAATTTAACGGTAATTTTCAGGGCTGTCCTCAATTCGAATCAGGCCTATGCCAGGTCCTATTTTTCGCACCGCCTACGTGCCGCGCTAATTTTTTGAATTGTCATAGTGCCATGTAATAGGATCATCAAATGCTCCTGAAACTTCTCAAGAGCCGTCGGAAGGTGTTGGGATGGGTACCGGGTTTTGAGGTCTGGAAGTTCAAACCCCTCTGACCCGGTTTTTATCCTGGCTTTCACCAAGCCCTCACAAGAGATCGTCTTTTTATCTTCGGCGAAACATCATGATTTCGGCCACGAATTCTACTATCTCTATGCTCTTCGTTTTTCTCAGGCTTACCCATATTTTTATCCTTCTGGAATCAGCCCCTTCGGTTGGATTTCGGGGATTCTGGTCCTGCCTATTGACGCTCTTATAAAATGCTGCCCTATCGTTGGATTGCATCCCCCACCCACCATGTCTGCGTTATTAAACGAGACACTTGTCAGCGGCTGGAATGCCTCTTACGCACTTCCCACCACAGCTGCTGTCCTCGTATCTGCCGTCCTCTACTCAACCGTCTTTCCAACTCCCCGCAAAGACACCACCATCCAGCTCGGGGGTCTCTCCATCCTCACAGCATGGCAGTTCTTCGACCGTCGTTTTGATTTTTTGAGGTCCAATTTTTCCAAGACGGGGCAGAACGCGTTCGGATTCAAAGTTCTTCATGCACGTCCGCTAACAGTATTACTATCGTGCGATGTGATCTTGACGATTTCTTCAACTTAGCATTCGGTTCTCGCTGTGAAGGGCGAGACGGCGCGCAAGGCGTTTTTCGATGATAGGAATCTCGATATTATCGAGGGGTACCGAATCTTGATGGGAGGCGTATGTCCCGTTCTTATCCCTTTGAATTCTCTCTCTCATCGATCGAGCGCAGGTGCCTAGAGTGCAGGACTTTGACGCGCAAGCCCAGCAAATAGATGATATATCCTGGTTCAGCAAACAATTGCCGCCCCTGTTCCATAAAGATCGCCTCACCGAACGTCGGTCTAGTATTTATCCAGTTAGATTAGCAATATGCTTATCATATACAAGTCCTCCCTAGTCTTTTGGATGACATCCAGGGCCGCATGGAAGGATGGGGAAAGGAAGGCCGCATGGATCCTTTCAAGGATATCTACAATGTAGGTCGTTCCAGATCAATTTATTGGACCGATGAACTGAGCTCTATTAAAGCTCGTTTTCCAAATGACAGTTCGTATGGCGAGTTGTCGAGAGCTCGCGATGAACATCCCTGTTGTGGACAAACTTCAACAAGACTACTGGATGTTGGAAAAGAGCGCGACACCGACGGCCCTTCTGCTCCCTTGGTTCCCCAGTACAAGTAAAAAGAACAAGGAAATCGCTACAAAGAGGATGTTCACCACCCTTCATGATTACGTCGAACTCCGCAAGAAGGTCGACGTTCCTACTCTGGATGCCATCGACATACTACTGGGGAAGGGAATGTCGAGCAACGATACCGTCGCCGTCATCCTTTCCATCATATACGCCGGGGTCATCAACACCGGAATCAACTGTACGCCTCCCTCGATGTATACCTCACCAACGAATGCTCCCTAACGTCTCTCCGCCTCACAGCTTGCTGGACCCTTCTCTACCTCTCGTTCCACAAAGAATGGAAACAGAAAGTCATCGAAGAAGTCAACACTATCATTGAATCCCACACCAACACCACGTCCTCCGACCCCCTCCACCAGCGTCTTTCTGCCATCCCTGTGTCAGCCTGGGAAGAAGGGATGCCCACCCTCGACCTCGTCCTTCGCGAATCACTCCGGCTCACGATGAACGGCGCCGCTATCCGCCGCAACCTCTTTGGAGACTTGAGCATCACGAACAAGCCACTGCTCAAAGGCGATTTCCTCGCGTACCCGTTCTCGGACGCACACCTCAACCCAGACATTTATGACGCCCCGAATGTGTTTGATCCCATGCGTTTCCTCCCTGGGAGGGAAGAGGATAAGAAGCAGAATTATGGGTACCTCGCGTGGGGAGCGGGTAAGTCGATTATTGTTCTTCTTTGTTCCGAAGGTGATTGGCTTTTATTAGGGCGCCACCCGTGCGCTGGCATGAAGGTTGCGAAGCTCGAGATCAAGGTCATCGTTGCTTCCTTCCTTGCAGGCTATGAATACGACGTTGTAGACTCGGAGGGCAACTTCCCTGAGAAGCTCCCGACACCGGATTACAATGATATCCATCAGGTGCGTTTCATTGGTCGTCGGTTGCATAGAGTTACTCAACCTGGTTTATTTGACAGGCAAGACCGCTCGGCGAGCCCTGTTATATCCAGTTCAAGCGTATGGCGGACTGAGTGATGCACCAAGGTCATTTGTATTTAACTGATATAACTGTACTTGTACAATTGCTTGTACGTTATGTATCGCTGTTGGATTTCAAGCACTTCCGTTATTCTGGAGTTAACTTATGTGTCCGTCAGCACAAGCCTCCATGAGTACTATTTAAGCAGGAGCTCTCCACATTCATGATGAGAAGAACCCCTGGCACCTCGATCATGTCACCAGTGCGATCTCTCTTGTTCCGAGTTCAAACTTGTTTTGAACATCGGAGTTAAAATTTTGGTCTTCCTGCTTCCTCCCTCAGCTCCTGTTTACCGGTGATGGGCACTTGCGACTCCTCGACTTCGGCCCGTGCGCCAGATACACGCCCCGCCCTGACGATGAGGATCTCGACTCGCCCTTCTGCACGTTGGCGTTTGAAGACGACGAGACTGCGGATTCTGGCTCGCTGCTCTTCCCCGTTCAAGATTCCGTGTGGGCGTCCTCCTTGCGCTGTGGAACGTGTCATTTCATGATGCCCGAACGGCACCAAGGGCTGCCTTATGGAATGGAGGTCGACGAGTGGGCGGTAGGAGTATGCTGACCGCTCGCGTTCGTGGATTCTTCAATAACCCTTACTTGGTGCTGACTTCTCCGTGCAGATGCCTCTCGGTGCAGTAATAGATTGTCGCTTGGGGACGTTAAGGCCCATCCCTTCTTTGCTACGATGTAAGCGATACCGTTCCTTCTTCCCTCACTGAGCTGACTGAAATTCAAATCTTCCAGAGACTGGGAACGCCGGAAGCCGTATCTTCCTCCTCTGCCCCACCTTGCTGCAGATGGACCATCCATTCAAGAAGGCCGACGATACGACCACCTTGATGATCCTTGCCCAGGATTCGATTATACATCTCCGCAGATGGACCTGGCGAAGGATAAGTTGCCGATGCCTCCTCACGTCGTGAGATCCACAGGCTGTCCAAAGTTCGACGCCCTCCAGCGCACCTTCTTCCACTTCCGCCTCCTCAGCTTCTTTACCTTGCACTCCTCGAAAACCAACCGTGATTAGCTACACCGTCGAAGACAAACAACAGTTGCACCACTCCCGATTCTACAACTTCCGCTACCCCTCTACACCGCCATATGCTCCTCCTGGTCTCAAACAGCTAGAAGACTCCCCTAGTCCTGCGGTGGAACCTACCGACCACCAAGCCTGCGAAGTTTTGCTCTCAACGTCGTCCATTCACGTGCTCCAACCATCTACGCCAGGTGACTTTATCTCAGTCAGTGCGAGTGATCAAATCGCTTCAGTAGATTGTTACGAGGCCCTCATCCCTGAAGAGCTCCTTCTCGAGGAATGGGAGATGCCGAAGGTTGTCCCTCACCAGTCCGCTCTGAAACCACAGGCGATCAGCGAGACCGACTGTCTTGATTAAACGGAGCTAACTCACACTGCTTCTGTTACCTGAACTCGTCTCAAAGGGCTATAGCACCTCGATGGCCTCCTCCTCGCTACCTTGTACGTTTGACGATGGCGGCCACAGAACATATAACTCCTTCCGGAGCTTTCCCTTAACTTGAAGATGAAAGCATCAGCTTGGGTGCCTCCACCGACGTCAGCTACCTCTTTGGCACCACCACAGCGTCGTCTTTTTCAAGTGACGATTGTGCTTAGCTCTCTGCCCCGGCCACACCTGCACTGTGGCACACTTTGTGATTTACTTTACTTGCTACTACCCCGCGCTTGATCAATGTTCTTTGCCACCCAGACCACCACCTGGTCACTGCTATTCTGTACACCATGGAATAATCCCTGCGTTGTCGTTGGGGAGGTGCGGGAACAGTAGGGAATTGTCATGGATATCCTCAATCTTCAACTGGTGGGAGGGCTGAGAATCCTGTACATTCTCGACATCTAACGACACCTAAGATCTTCTGAGCGAAGATGCTGAGGCTGGTCGACGAAGGGCGCGGGTGCAGCCCAGCGGCATGGGCGGAGGAAAACTGAATGAAGGGATGGAACTGTGAGAGAACCGGGAAGGGCAAGGTAGTCAGGAGGCGTGGTTCGGAAAGCAGCGGAAGGTTCGACTCGGAAGCGGTGGTGGCCCGGGAAGCAGAGGTTGATGCCGGTGGGCGTGACGAGGTGTGGGGGGGTGGAAGGTGGACAACTTGAATGAATGGGTGTGGGCGCAGGGCTACGGGGGCGGCGACAAAGGTTGACGCCAGTAGGCCAGGTAAATGACCAGTGAACAGGTGTTGGCGCGGCAGAGGGCAGCAAAATTTCAACTCCGACGGAGATCCCCGGTGGTATAATAGCCAACTATTATGCAGAAAATACGGGAATTGGAAAGTGTTCTTCGACGATAAGGGTCTCGACTTCGGCCAAAGATACCAACTTCTGTTCAGAGGGGCAACATTTCCGAGGCTCACTTCTCTGAGTGTTTTCCTTGACGAGTGAGCACAGGCGCAGGACATGAACCCGAATACCGAGCAAGTCGAACATGTATTGTGGTTGAACAAGCAATCTGGTTCAATTTGATCCGTAGCTTAATAGTATTTTATACCCGCTACAAGTCCTCCCTACACTGTTCGATGATATCCAAGAACGCATGCAAGGATGGGGAAACGGCGTATGGACCCTTTCCAGGTGATCCATCACGTAGGCTACTCAAATCAGACTACAAACTTCCCAGATTGAACCCTATCCAAGGTTGTTTTCCGAATGACCATTCGCATGACGACCTATCGAGAGCTCGCAACTAATATAGACGACATGACCAAGCTTCATCAAGCCTGTTGGATGTTGGAAAAGAGCAATAAACACAGACAGCACTTTTACTGCAGCTGCCTTGGTTCCCAATCGTGGGCAGGAAGAACAGAAAAATCGCCACGCAGAACCTTTGCAAAACTCTTTATGGATATGTCGAGAGCTGTAAGAAGGCAGAAATTCCTACTTTTGTCGCTGGGACTGACGACGGAGGAGACGATTGCCGCTGCCCTTGAGTCGTCGAAGAAGTCAATACGATGATTCAGACGTGCACCAACACCCTATCCTCTGATCCTCTCCATAAATGCCTCACAGGTATCCCTGTGTCGGAGGAAGGGATGCCCGTGCTCGACCTCATTATCCGAGTGAGAGAAGAACATCAGAAACAGACTCAGACGTACCTCAGATGGGGATCAGGTCAGTCTTTACCAAAGGTGAATACTGCACCTTATCGGAGATCCCTTTCTGATGTAGGGCGTCATGCGTGCACTGGCATGAAGCTAGCGAATTTGGAGATTAAGGCCGTCATCGCTCCCTTTGAATATTGAACCCGGTCACTCAACGGGCAAGACCGATGGGAGAACCTTGTTATTTTCAGCTCAAGCGATATGAACAATAATAACTCGGGCTGTGGGCCGCTGCGTGTGCACGGCGAGTCCGAGTTCTAAATTTTTTTCCACTCGACGTAACGCATCCTTTCAATTTGTGACCGTGCTGTAGGGAAGAGGTCGTTTGGAACAGTGGGGGGATGGGCAACAGGTTTCCAAGTTGTGTAGAGCATACTAGTAGGAACAGGAGAGATTGATAAGACAGGTTGGACCTGGACTGCCAACTTTTCACTTGGATGCTCGCTAACAGTGTGACGGTATTGCCAGCATCCTGGCCTTCGTTACCAGTTTTCAACACCATTAAAGAAATGGCCAGGACCACAGTGCATTCCTTTCGCCTGGGTGCTGGGGTGATGGCAGGGGTGAGATGATAGGGGGTGGGGGGCGATACATGTGGTTGGAATTGGATGTCGGAAGAAGCATAACCGCATCGCCGCATTGCCCGGTCAGATCGAAGAGAATTCCCTACAAGAAGGCCCTCATGGGCATCCATATTCCACCTAAAAGCAAGTTGGTATACGAAAAATTAAATTAAAAAAGGGAATGCAGCTATCCCGAACTGATCCGAAAAAAACCACAGGAATCAACGCAAACGCCATATCAGGGAAAGTCTAGCACCCTGCTTGGACGTCGTGACCCCGCCGAGGTCATGGATCAGTTGTTCTTTAGGAGGACAATGGAGGCAGATGCGATTTCTCTGACGAGCCCAATGTGTATGGGGGTGTGGACCATGACATTGAGGTCGCGTGAGCCGGATGCGTCTTTGTGTTGAGAGTCAAAGTTGACGGATGAGTATCCCTAGCGGTGTTGATTAATTTTCAGTCGAGTCAGGACTAAGGATTGGCAGGAGAATACGCACCAAGTCCTGACATAGCTGATATCAAGGAGAAGGATCCTAGCAACCGTCTCGTTGAATAGCTAGCGACGAAACAACGTAAATGTTCAATTCAAGTCGGACAGAATGTGTAGGTGATGTCAAGGAGACCTGACTGCCGTTCACGGTGTTCACGGGGTTGTTTCCGTAGACACCGCCCCTGAAAACCATTATTGCGGTGGATAGACGATGGAGTGCACTATTGACCCACCAATGACGATAAAGTCCCCAGGCTGCTTCATGTCAAGGGCTTTCGGGTTGGTCATCGGGAACCCTGGCAGCATAGAATCGCCAGGGCTTTCCAAGAAATAGAACGATAGGTCCATGGCAGGTCCAAAAAACACGCTGTATAGAAACCACCATCACATTAGCCCAGAAGGTCGGTAATGGTGGTAACTCAAACGGATACCCATCCCCGAAATTTCCCTCCAAGGGCAACACCCCTCGCAGCCGCGTTAATTCCCGCCGAAAAGCCAGTGATGCCCTTGGAGAGATGTATACCTGCAGGTGCGCCATCGAAGCAAAAGGATGGTATGCCAAGGTGCAGGACGGGGGTGGCAGAATCGACGCATCAACCTGCAAGAGATGGGGGATGAAACATGAGATGAGAAACGCTGGCGTCCCAACCCCATCACGAACCCGATCTTCTCTGAAGTAGTCAGCTTCAAGATGGCGTCCGGCCTCCCATGTACCTGAGTAAGTGGAATGAGTCAATCGGAAGGGTGCAACAAGATTGGCAGTGCTCCGGTGCAGGGGGACGCGGCGAGGAGGACGACGCAAGGGACGAACAACAACAGATCGGGGAATTGATTGGTAACCGGCGTAAATCGTAAATGTGTTCGGATATCATCGGACTGATCGGATGCATCACCGAATTCCGATCAGTTCCTGCTCACTTTTCGGGTTTACACTTTCCAGTTTATGATAACCTCGCTTTTCTAAGAACTCGGAATAATACAGATAGTATTAGTGACGGCAACAGCAAACATTCAACATACTGATTTACTACCACGTGGGAGAAGATGAACCACAAGAGTCTCTTCAATTTTCTTCCCTTCCTTGCCTAGATATCGCTCAGATTCAAACGACCAGTATAAACCCCCGACCATCCAATCCGCGAGGCCCTCGACATAGGTACGGATATGCTCGTCCACCTTCGAGCCCCACGAAGGAAGTTTGTTGTGTTTCAAATCCATGAAGCAGTCGAACGATTCTTGACACATGGTCCAAACGAAGTCAACAGCGGACTGCACATCGAGATTGTTTTGGTTCATAACGACCGCAATGAGGTTGCACGATTGTCCTTTGGACTGCTCCACGTTGTATGAGAAAATGTCCTGAATATATTAAATGTAAGCTTTCCAACAAATTAGAATTAGAGAGGAGAGCGTGTCCATACGTTAGTCCATCCCACAAAATCGTTCGCGGCGTCCTGAAGGGACATGATTACTGGGTGCTCCATAACATCGTCCGGGATATCAAGATTATATGCATCTGAACAACCGTCAGTGGTTTTTTTTTTTGAAAACGAAAGGATGAGTATTACATTCAATTAGTGCCCAGCATGGTCCACAACCTGATATATCACGCCGAAAAGTAATATATGAGTCCAGGTCGGGGATGACGCCTCCGATATGATTTTTATTTTGCTGATTTACGGCCTGAAGTCCGGCCCCCAACGTCTCGATAAATCTTCTCTGTGCGCCCATCGACGCAGTGAGAACAAATCGCTTCCAGAAACTGTTCGAGTTCGTGGTGAGAGTCCAGCAAGCATAACGACAAACGGAAAACAAACTCTCGGCCCATTTTCCCAAGGAGGTCAGGAGACGTATAGGTATCCGGGTGATGTAGGGAGTTCATGATGACCTCGCCGGCCGCTCGGCTTCCACGATTATCCATGACATCGGAAAGGTCGTCGAGGAGGAAAAGCCAGGCCATGATATCGCAGCACACTCGGAGCTCAGGAAGAGCTGCGTCTGGGTAGACCATGGCGGTAATGAGCCCGGACTTGTAGCGATCAATGAGGTCGTCCAATTTCTTTCCTGTCACGCCAGTCTTGATTAGCCATTCTCTTGTTTCGATGGTCAACTGCATCTCATGCGGACTGACGCGCCGTGGAAGCGCGCAGTATGAGGTGAAGTCGGGGAGGAAAATCTTGTCAACTGGTTTCAAGGAAGACATGCGAAAGGCCGTCAACGAAAGAGTGGGGGGATGGGATGGGTAGCTTTTGGTCCGAGCTACTTTATAAGTAACTTGTATGCCGTACCTCGCCGACCATCGCGGGAGTCCTGTAGGAAATAGAAAAGATAAAAAGAGATATAAAGGGATATAAAATGCGAATGAATGGTAACAGAATGGGTAATCGGAAGATGAGCGGTAGGAGATGAGATCAAAATAGTGGTAGAGTGATATTCTTGGATCCCTGCCTCCCCGTTTGGGCTCGGAACGCGGGACTTGCCATTGTACCTGGAGGAACACCCGACAGCGACATGGACGTTTGGTGTGATCGTGTCAGAGCTGCATTTCGCGGTTGGTAGGTCGCGCCAGGTCCAGTGTACAGGATCGTAATCATCCGCCATCCTGAGAAAGAGCCGCGTGCGTTGAATCGATGCGAGATGCTGAAGACAAGTGTCGTCAATAAAATCCACCATGAGAGGAAAGACCCCCTTATAGTAGACGTTTTAGTAAAAGGAGCGATCGCAGCTGCAGATCGAGAAATTCGTGTCAGCAAACAGGGAGTCCAAGACGTGAGCGTCATGATCAGGTCGTTTGGTACCACGTGCTTCTGGAGGGTGCATCAAAAAATGGGGCCTCATCCTAGAGCGTACGTCCTCATGCGAGCCTTCTATTTATCGGATATTTTAATCAACGAGCATCGTGATTTTGAGACTGAATCTGGGACGTCAGCTCGTCAGCATTTTGAGCCTTAATGATTGTTGTAAGTAGGGGGTTTTCTTGGGTTGACGCCGGACGGCATCTCTCTCGACTGCTGATTAGACCAACACGGACGAGGCACAAGGCGTCAAGATAACTGTAAACTTGTCCACAGGTGCCGTGTGTGGATGTCCGTAGTCGGAGATATAACTTTTTGGAAGAGGGCGTGGTGGTTCAATTTGCTTTAACGGGGATGTCGATATTAAGGCCGCAGTGTCAGGTTGCCACATACGTAAGTACGGTGTTCAGACCCCTATGGAGGATAAGTAGTGGGATATTACACTGTACACCAGATCTGGCGCGACCTATGCCGCTCCACCGAGGATGATCCTTCCCTCCCCGTTTGGGCTCGGAACGCGGGATTTGCCATTGTTCCCCGTACGGCAGAAACACGGCGACCTGACAATCCACCGCCAAAAAGACAGGAAATGACCAATAATCCATCTCTTGCAACAAAAAAAGAGACCTGTATGGGGCGAGGGATGCAATAAATCAGCATTTCACCGTTGGTAGGTCGGGCCAAATCCAGTGTACAGCATAGTAAAGTACGAGGAATCTTACCCGAATTTGGACCATTTTCGGGGTCGAGTGAAGCCCTGACGCGATCACACCAAGCTGGTTCAAACATCAACGTCACTGTCGGGTGTTCCTCCAGGGAAAATGGCAAGTCCCGCGTTCCGAGCCCAAACGGGGAGGCAAGGATCATCCTCGGTCGTGTTTAGCTGCATCCCCTTCACCTTCCACCATGCGATTTGTCGGATGAGACATCATTAATGCATGGAAGAAACACGCTGAAATACTCTAATAACGGAACCACCAATTGTTGCCGAAATTCGAGTAAACGGCGCTACTGTACATGTATAGCTTGCACCCCCGCAACTTGTCAGCCCAAGCCCCTATATAGCCTTCAGCAACGGATCTCGAGGGGCTGATGACTTGCAAGAAAACCTCCGATAATACACTCCAGCGGTTCCTTCTTGGCAACTTGTTCACGAGAGGGGTGCTACAGTTAGAATCGACCGAAATGATGCGATTGTCCGCAAGAAAAAGCCCGGTGGAGCGGCTGTACAAAGACGCTTGCCATATTCAGGACCCAGTGGTGAGGAGGCCTCCTGCACGAGGTCTCCAGTTAGGGGGAGTTAAAGTTGACGGTTCAGCGGCGTAAGTTCAGGTCTGGTTCAAAAGTCGGTTCAAGTCCGTTTTTGTCCCGCGAAACGCTGCTGAATCGACTGTGAAACGGGCAGGTTTGACCCCATCATCCATGTTGACTTCCATTTCACACCTCAATTCATTCCGGTTCGCCCCTCTGATTTCGAGAGACGTCATCTTTTTCGATTTGATTTTAAATAAATAAAATTTATTATCATCTCTTCCCCACTGTATGCGGCGGTACAACTTTTCTTCCCATTATCACGGAAGATGGGGGCTGTATGAGTGGGTCAGGTGCCAAACATGGATTCAAAGACTGCAGGCCGCAGGGTATTTTGCCACAGGCATACAAGCTAAAAACTTTATTTTTTGGTTGAAGCGACGTGAAACGAGTTTGCTGAACCGGGTGCATCAACGCGGCCTGGAGTCAAAACACCGCGTCGCTTCGTTTCGCGCTTTCCCCAAGCTTTCTCACGATTTCACTGGTTTTTTGAACCGTTTTGTGAAACGATTTTTGAATCAACCGTGAAACGGCCACTCTGACTCCCCCTATTCCTTCATGAAACATACCGTCGAGATAGGTTGATAGGTTGATATTAACGGCCGCGGTCCCGAATAAGAACAGGCGCCGGGCCCAGTAATACATACACGACATCTATGTATGCTACGGGACACAGATATACCATTGCCGGTGTGATAGTTAGTCTCACGGATTAGTATGCCTATGTGCCATTCATATCAGCCAGTATTTACCTCGCCACCTACAAATTGTCGTAGAATTTCAGCACAGCATACTACATGTATGCGGCGGTATGTTCCAAAGCTTCTTGCTTTGCAGAATCCTCTCTGGAAACTGTTCAAACTGATCCGCCGGCACTGACCTTGCATGCGGCCTCTCGTAGGGTCGTCGGACTTGCATCACTCGCAGCAGAAACATATTCCGGAGCGAAGTCAATCTCACATCGCTGTTGCACGACAGTGCGGCATGGCACTCATCCTCTACATGTAAATGACATGCACGACAGATGCGCTGATCACGAGGAATGCCTTGGGGACGGAGTTTTTCTACAAGAAGCGAGTGATCGGAGAGCAAGTAGTCACTTTCGTTATCGCCCGGCGATGCTGCGGATTGGTGATGCAAGTATGGCTGAAGTGAGAGTTGTGAAATATTTCAGTGCCGACCGCCAAGGTACAGACAGCCGTTCAAATTCCTCCCAGTCACAATTCTAGTGCGCGACGACAACATGCCTTTCCGACATACAAACGAGTTCCTGGCGTCACCATTGACTCGGTATAATAAGCCAGGAACAGCTGAAGTCTGGTTGTTCAGAGTCCTTGCGAGTCCTCTGTCTCCGGGCTGATTCGTGTTCGGACAAAATTAGGACCGTCCAACGAAACTACGTAGATGACAGTTCGGACACGGGGTAAGTAGTTGAATACGGGACCTTTCGAACCAACCTTTCCTTCGGGCCCTCTCCTGCCCTCTCACAAGTCGCCGTCCCTCGCTGTCCCGCTTCTCTTGCTTCCATCGAAGTTCGAAGTCAAAAGAATGATCCGACTTCGGAACTTCAGACCTTCAGGTGGAATGTAGGGTGGGAATATTATTTCGCCACCAGCGGTGGACAACCAAAGTCATCAAATAGGGTAGGGCTCGATTGACGCGAAAATACGTCGAAAAACACTCTTCCCAAGTTTTTCACACGACTTTTTGGTGCCGCCAAAATTTTGAACCATTTCAACGCACCAATAAGGGCCAAACTAGGTATCTTTAGGACTGCCGGCTGACATTCTCGATACCCTATGACAATAAAATTATCATTTAACTCACCGTGTGGTGTCAAGTTGAAAAGAATTTAAAGAATGACTTTTAACCATCACGTCAATTGGTGACCAGGTTCGGTTGTTGCCGTTATACCCAAATGTACATGTCGGAATCTTACATAACAATAGAATGTACAGTCTCCCTTAACCCAGAAACAGGTACGGCCCCGGATACAATCATATGGCAAGCCTCATAATATATTACTGGCTTGTCTGCAATATATTAAATGAAAAAAGGGAAGGCTATGTGACCAAAAACCTGCCAAAGTCTCATGGCATGATGGGGTTGTGATCACCCCCACGACCGGAATGTTCTGTGATGGACTTCACTTTGCAAAACATGATTTTTGTGCTGTGACTAGATTCTGGTGTGACCGTCACAAATGTCGCGGACATGCTACTCCAGTCGCGGACAAGCAAAGTCATCTAATTTTTTAAAACACATCACACATCCTCAGATAGATCGAATAGTCAGAAATCTTATTTAAGCATATAAATACGACTATTATGTCGAGGCACAAAACATCAATCAAAATAGGAAGTAAAAACCATTCTTTCACTCTCTTTTGGCTCATACATTATTATCTTCAGTCCTATGAGCCCCAATTACTCATCCTCACTGTCATAACGCATCTTCCAGTGGACAGACCCGACGACATAAGATAAACAACAAGCACGATGCGCAAGCAGCCCTACCTCATTCCATAACCAGGTGCTGAGCTAGAGAAAGGAGATCGCTCTTCACATGCATGAAGACGGCGTCTCAGTGACCTATGTGGGATGGTTGTGGACTCGTGGATGGCGTGGGTGTGATTCGGCTGGAGTATGGGCAATGTGCCTGGCTGGTAATCTCACGACATTTCTCCGCGGCAACGATCCCAGGCTTATTGGATCGTCGCTCGCATATGACGAAGGGACAGATAAACCGGGAGTATGATTAGGAAATTTACCGAGATTCAAGAATTGGACTTGTGCCATCTCGTCCCACCCTTCTCTCCAACAAGGGAATAGCCTGGTTGTCGCTGCAGCGCCCATTGCTTACTAAAAGGAGCGCAATACGATGAATGATAGTACTTACTCGGGCTCTGTAACAGACGTGATCGCCGCTGTGAAGACGAAGTTTGATGTCAGAAGAGAGAGAAAGCATCATTCACTACATTGCTTGTAACTTGAGCTCAGCTCCCACAGTGGGCTAGAATCTCAGTACCGAGAACTTCCCGCCGTTGTGATGTTTATTCGTTGACCTTCTGCAACATACTTGAGCCTAGACTCGCGAGCCAGCGAGTCGGAAATGAATTTTCCCACCGGCACCAGTCCCGTCCCATACCACCCATCCTGGCACCAGTCTCGTTTGTTCCACGTTGCTAATAGTGTTATTGGTATATTCTGCATCTATACTTTAAATATACACGTTATTGCATGTTTTCGAGGGTTGCCGAAGGCAACGAAACCGCAATCCACTGACAAATAAGTAGTGATCGGCAGAGGTAACCTGCGGGTATAAAAACGGCACCCGTACCCTACTTAACCCCCACCCAGGGGTACGAAACACCGCCGATACGGGCAGGGGTCCCATTGCCCAATCCCCGCAGTGTGTGAATGGAATTGTTGGGCTCCAGTTGCACCCCGCCTTGCCACTCCAACCACTGCCTTCGCGTCCCGCGCCATTTGGTGGACGGGTGGGCGTTGGCAGTGGTTGTTCGTTGTGCCGGCGATTGAGTTGACTAGTCTTGGCTACCGCTTCTCTCTGGTGTTTGTTTGTTTGGACTCGTGTGGACGGATGCTCCTCCAAGTCCCGTCTTAGATTGTAGGGTCTCCTGCCAGCCATGATTCCTTCCTCTTAACTTCGAAAGTTGACCATCATCATTGCTTGCACCCACAACAACCCTCTCCATCCTCTGTGACGCCCCTCCGTGCCACTGTCGTTTGGCGACGCCGACAACATCGACGATTGCCTCCTTCATGGACTAGCACTAACCCGCTTGGTCCCTTCACCAGTGAGCTGCCGGCGTCTGTCGTCTTCCCCCATTCCTGATCCACTTCGTCTCTTCGCCTATGAGCGCTTGAGCTGCTGTCTCCTCCAGACCTCCGGCACAAAAAAGCCCTGCGTCAGGCGGTCAATCCCCTGGTAGTGCTACTGACCAGCCGCTTCGCCCCTCAGTGCCTTAGTACCCACCCTGCCCCCCACCACTCCATCGCCCGTTATTAACAACTCACCCCATCCCCCCGCCGTCTCTCGCCGCCATCCTTGGGTTCAATGACCCGCGTTCCAAGGAGCTGCCCCTGCCACCCTCCAATTCATGGGGATTAACAAACCACCTCGTCCCCGGTCTCCTAGCGCAATCGTCGTCTATACCATCCCATTTCACCGCCGTCCTCGGGTGTCGACGATCCGCTCCACCACCCCCCGGACCTGTCCCTTAGTCTCCTGGAACGGACCGAGCCCTGTTGCCGCCGTCCTCGCGTATGAACGACCTACCTGCCAGGCCGCCGCCCGCCACCCCCCATTTCTGGGCACCAAAGAACCACTGCGTCGCCCGCTCTCCTGGTGCCAACCGCCCTGTCGAGAACGATGTTGCACGATTGTCCGTTGAACCGCTCCACGTTGTATGACACAATGTTGAACATAATATTTGCTGACAAAACAGAGAGCCGCGTCCATACATTAGTCCATAACACAAGATCGTTTGCAGCTTCCTGAAGGGACATGATCACTGAGTGCTCCATCGCCTCGTCCGGAATATCGAGGTTATACGTGTCTGGAACAATCGTAAGCGGAATTTCAAAAACAAGAAAATAAAATTTTCTCTCGATGAAGACGAAGCATGTTCCACAGCCTGATATATTACGCCGCAAATGAGTGCAGGTCGGGAATGAAGTCTGTGATACGATTTTAATTTTGCTTATACACTCTGAAGGGCGGCCCCCATCGTCTCGATAAATCTTCTCTGTGCGCCTATCGACGCAGTGAGAACAAATCGCTTCCAGACACCGTTCGAGCTTGCTATGAGAGTCGTAAACATAATGCTAAATGGAAAACAAACTCTCGAGCCAGTTTTCCAAGGAGGTCGGGTTCCGCCATTATCAATGACATCGGAAAGGTCGTCGAGGAGAAAAAGCCAAGCCATGATATCACTGCACACTCTGAGCTCGGCGCTTGGGTAGACCATGGCTACGAGTAGCCAGCTCTTAAAGCGATCCATGAGGTCGTCCAATTTTTTTCCCGTCACGCCAGTCTCGATTAGCCATTCTCTTGTTTCGACGGTTAATCGCATCTGATGGGGACTGACGCGCCGCGGGAGTGCGCAGCATGAGATGAAGTCGGGGAGGACAATCTTGTCAATTGTTTTCAAAGAAGACATGGGAAAGGCCGTCAACTTGTCGATACCGTGTAGCAGGAGAGAGTGGGAGGTGTGTGTGTGAGGGAGGTGGATAACTGTCTGACGCCGTACCTGGTCAGCAGCCTATTTTTACTCATCTGTATATCACGGATCCGAAAATCTCCGGAAATGATCAGACAATGGATGGAACAGGACCCTTGAAAATCCCCCCAATGGTCCAATCAAAATCGGACAGAATTGGGTCTTTGGGGATCTCCGTTGGAAAGTTTGGCCAAGAGTACATCTGAGGTACGCTTCGGACAGATTACCATGCGTTGCCGGACGTCAGTTGAAGATCCGGACATAGGTGACCTGGCTGAAAAGCAACAGTGCGTTGGTTGGATTGAAGACTGCTTAAAGTTAACTTGATGGGTCTAGTATTGAGTCGTGGGTTCAAAATTTCATCCCCAGTGCTCCTCTGTTTTGTTACCATGCACGTTCGAGATTCGCAGATAATTTTGAGGTCCTGGCGAGGTCTGATCAGAAACACATCAAGACAAAACGCGGTCCGTGTGGTCGATTGGAAGTCTGGACAAACATGGAAAAAACTGAAATTCGGCGTCCGGACAGAAGGGGATCCAAATTTTTGGCCTAGACCTTTAGGGGGATTATGAGGGGTCCCAACCAAACTATACTGACGGGATCATGATACATACACGGAGACTAGATCTGTTCAAGCTGCACCAGGTAAGTAAAGTCGTATTTCCATCACACCGGACGATGCCACGTGTACTCATGTACGTAAGCGTTACGCCTAATTCAACATCACTTCAACTTCATCGATATCACTCACTTGGTACACCACCAGCTCAATTTACACGATGAACGGCGTAACGTTTTGGTCCCTCGTCTGTACGACCAGTACGATAACGCATTGGCTAGTCTTTACCGTCCACAGAAAGAGGCTGGATCATCGGTCATGTCCCTATCGGTGTCGCACGCCCCCGCCCTTGTACTCTCCTTGTAACAACGGCTACCATATACCTTGTTCTTTCGCGATAACAAAATCTACTTTCGGAACACCACAGTAAATCTCTTCTGCTTTGCCAAAGCAACGGAGAACCACGCTGAAAGGATTGAGCAACGACCTTGTATTTCCTTGACTTTATATATACGAGATACCACGTTCGGAGGATATCAACTCGGATCCCAACCCACTGTGGCTATCAAGTTTCGCTGATCTCTCTGCTATCATGTCTGCGATGGTTTTCGGTCTTCCCTCCTCACAACCCCTCAAGCCCGTGCGCGGACCCCGGGGACGATGGCGGGACATTCAGCCTGAACCAACCTATTACGAACGGTGTCTCGATTTTATTGTGCCCTGCATCACGCGCATCCTAGGGACCGGTCCTTCGGTGTTCTCAAAGTCTCCTCAAGAACATATCTTGGAAGCGAGCTTGGCAAAAAAGACGTTGCCATATCACATGCGGCACCTATTCAACCACAAGGCGACTCCCCCTGGGTAATGAAGATCTATTCGTTTATTCAAAGGTGTCGTTGCTGATAAGCGTTTTGTGCCCTCGAGCCATGTACGAGTGCGGTTATTTAGATCGAAAGAACTGACCGGCAACCCCGAGATAGAGGCCATCTTGCCTTTGGAATTGTCGGGAGAGTTCGACTTGGGGAAAGTGAAACTTCTTTGGGGTCTCGACACTTGTACCGTATGACATCACTGCCATTTGTTCCACTATGCGACACTGACTTTGGCCAGGCTGTGGATCCCATGCGCTGGAACCCCTTCCAACCAGCTGAATCCGACATCATCTCGCCCTTGGCCGTCCACACACTTTTAGATTTTTATAACGCAGTAAACATCATCGGTAACTTTCACCCTGTTCTTCCTGCGCATCTTAATCCATAACGCCGAACAGAACCGTCTGTCTCCGAGTCCACTCAATTCAAACGTACAGTCCGCCGTCATGCTCGACCCTACCTTCTCACCGCACAAGCATGGCACTCCACTTCTCTCCTCTACCTTCGCTCTCGTACACCGGTCATGGATTATTGGGATGAGATACAACGGGTCGCCCGCGTCGTCGAATGGCGAGTAGAGCGTTGGGTAGCGGAGACGGAAGACTTGGCACAGATGATCTACGCAATTTTGATCGTTGCCTTTCTACTCTATGTGGCTTCGATGGTGCAAGGCTTCGTCGGCCTCGACTTTGGGTACAGAAAGTCTGCGAGGAATTGGATTCAGCATTCGACGTGACATCTTGGGGAAGGAGAAGGGGGATCCTGTGTCACATTACCAGGACATGACGTTCAGATTCAATATGCTTATGCCGCTACTCTCCTCGATATGTTTTCTATGCTCTTCGTGTACTATACCATGAGGCACTTTGTGTCTGCATATGCGCATGCTCGTCCAATATACTCGTTAATTCTCAGCGCTTCCTTTCCCTTAGAACCTAGATACGCGTTGGTGTTAAATGTTGTTAACGGTTAGGTCCCGCGCCGTGAAACTGATGATGGTCACCCAAGAACGAGCCACTTTATCTGAGCCGACATATTGAATGGTTAGGTACCGTTTCCGCCAAATTGTTCTGTGTACTGCAGTTGGTTAAATATTCGACCGATTATAGGCGCTGAGCGACCGCCACAAGGTAATCAGTGAAACTTACGTAATTACGAACACATGAACTTAAGTGCCTCCACCATCCCTCCTTGTATTCCCGGACGGCAACGTAGCTCTCATTGCGCCGAAATCGATCACTGAATGGGTTGTATTTAGGGTCCACCAATCTCTTCTGTCCAAACCTCTCTGGTCTTCGAAACGCTGTTTTCCTTTCCCGAGCCGTCTGCCGATTGTGTTCTCTCGTTAAGGCCAACCATTGGTGTTGATTTCCGTAGCATCGTCACCCCAACTACCGCCTATGAGTTTGCAGCCTCTTATCCATGTCTCAACTTTGACCGACAAGTATGCAATGGAACCAATCCGCGAAGAACTTGTTACTGTCCTCTAGCGTGGCTGGCCCTCGACATTGAACGACTGGGACACCCTCGAATTACATTGAGGCCAGGACCCTCCTTATCCAGGACGGCTTCCACGATGACATTGAAAGTAGTGTTCATTAACTCGATGACTTGTACCCCGAACCTGCTGCCGCTATCCGGCTTGCTTGCGAATCCGATTTACCCAACCACCCTGCCACCTTCTATCAACTCTCAAGATTATCAATTTCCGATGACTGGGACTACAACCGTCAGTCCAACGATATTCGGGGTCATGCTCAACCCTCATCGCGATGGCGGTTACTTGCCGGACAAGACTTTCTTTGTCTTATGCGAGGCCAGCGGCAGCTTCCTTCTTTCGCGAATAATTCATTACATTGCCATGATCTTCGCAACGCCTATCGCGAATGATCTTGCTCGGTGTCGACCGTCCTCGATGAGACGGCTGAGAGGCTCGCGCAGTCATCCTACATTCTGCGCGTTACTCGTCTTCACCTACAGGACATTCGCCAACAGGATATATTGTGCTCAGGGTGTATGTTCAGGATCCGCGGTCGCTTAATATCATTCCACCAGCAGCTGTGGAAGTCCCTTCCCGAGATCTTTTCCTTGGTATGATATCGACTTATTCAACTTATTTTTAACCTTCCGACTAAACTCTTCATAGTATCTTCTTGTACTCATAGAGTGTTTCCACCTTTGTACACCTTCATCTAATCTGCACCGGGGCCAGTAGAGGTGATGGACAGGCCCCAGGCCAAGTTGATGCGTCCAAACGTGTCTACGTAAAAAGTTCCTCAATCAGCCGAGCTGTTCCCATGCCCCTGCAGCGCTTCAAATATACCCGCATACATGGAGGGTTTCCCATGATTGCAAAGTCACACTTCCGGTAAGAAATCTGCTCTTTGTCCCGAATGCTCTACTGAAACGTATTACTGCACAGACTCTATGTCTGTGGGCTGTACGAGACGAGTTTGGACGAGACGTTGTCATTGAGTAATGTCTTATTAGGTGCCGTTATATCTCAAGTTTAACCACCGCGTCTTACGGGCTCACTTCTAAGGTGGATAAACCATCATCTGAATGGAAGGTTTTGCAACGCTAAATCTCCCGCTCACATTCCTAGGGAAATCTCGGCGTATCTCCCAACAGCAGAGCGCAACAACGTTCAACCAGAAATAAACGAAAGTGGTTATATCAAATAATATGAGATTGCCAGACTACGATTCAAAAGTAATAGAAATTGGCGATCGTATAGAACGTTGGTAAGTTGGAACGAGAATTGAAAGTGACTGTAAAAGAAACTTAAAATCAAACAGGGTAAAGGTTACACCGTAGAAAAGCTTTAGTCGACGACACGTCTGAACCGCAGATAAGAAGGCTCCCCGCTTGGTCTTCTCTGTTCCATCGCAACCGCTGTGTCAATGGGAAGCAATCAGGAAAAAGGGAAGTTTCAAAACGCACCCGATGCATATCATTATAATCCGGTTCCGGAACGTGCTCGGTCAAGTTGCCCTCCGAGTCTACAACATCGTACTCATACCCCGCAAGGAAGAGCGCAATGATGACCTTGATCTCCAGCTTCGCAATCTTCATGCCAGTGCAGGGATGGCGACCTGATGGAGAAATAACCCACGTTATTCTTTATACCCACCCAGGCCAATACCAGAAATTCCCAAATTTACCTGCGCCCCATCCGAGATATGCGTATGTCTGCCTCTTATCTTCCTCCCTTCCCGGCATAAATCGAGTAGGATCGAACTCTGTCGGATTTTCGTAAATATCGGGATTCAAGTGCGCGTCAGACAGGGGGTACGCGAGGAAATGGCCTTTCGGAAGCCGCTTGCTCATGATCTCGAGGTCTTCCAAGATGTTTCGGCGGAGAAGGGCACCGTTCATTGTGAGCCGCAGCGTCTCGCGGATGACGAGGTCGAGTGACGGCATCCCTTCCTCCCAAACAGATACTGGGATAACTGAGAGGCGTTTGTGGAGAGGGTCGGAGGATGTAGTGTCGGTGTGTGTTTGGATGAGCGCGTTGACCTCTTGGATGACTTTCTCTTTCCACTCTCTGTGCAGTGACAGGTAGAGGAGGGCCCAGCATGCTACGACAAAGACTCAACGGGCTATCAATGTAAAAGAAAAGGGGGCGATTACAGGTGACTCCAGTGTTGATAACACCAGCAAAGATGATGGTCAATATCAAAGTAATCGTATCCTTCGTCGTCGATCCGTATGCCAGCAAGAGATCGATCGCGTCGGAATCGGGTACGTCGGCCTGTCTGCGGAGTTCGACATATTCCTCAAGAATAGTAAAGAGATTTTTCGTGGCGATATCTTTGATTTTCTTTCCCGTACTGGGGAACCAAGGCAGTAGAAGCGCCGTCACCGTCGCGCTCTTTTGCAACATCCAGTACTCTTTCTGAACCTTGTCCACGACCGCCATATTTGTCGCGAGCTCCCGACAGGTCGCCATACGAACGGTCATCTGAAAAACAAGCTAGCAAGTTTGTAGCAAGTGGATTAGGCCATATATCCGACAAGAACTTGAAGGAACTCGAAACAACCTACATTATAGATATCTTTGAAAGGATCCATCCGCCCTTCCTTTCCCCACCCTTCCATACGCGCGTGGATATCATCAAAGAGCGCAGGAAGAACTTTTGCGCGAGTTAGAGCGCGGTTATATAAAACTCCAAAGTAAAACCGCACATGACTAACCTCCAGCAATGCGATCTTTGTGCAACAGGGCTAAAAGTTTCCTGGTGACATCGTCGTCTTTGTGCGCAGATGTGTTGACCTCTTCCAATGGGGGCGCCTAGTATAATCAACAAAGATCAGGAGACTTCGAGTCGTAGGAGAATAGGATAAACCGTACCCCTCCCATCAGGATTCGGTACCCTTCGAGGAAATGAAGACTCTTGTTATCAAAAAAGGCCCGACGTGCAGCCTCGCCTTTCACTGCTACAACCGAATGCTAAAGAAGCGTCAGATGATTCCATCATAAAAAATTGAATATTCGGCCGATGTTACATGAAGAACCTTGAACGAGAACATATTCAGACCAGTCTTGGCAAAATTGGATTTCAAGAAATCATAACGGCGTCTAAAGAACGGCCATGCCGTCAAAATGGACAGACATCCCAGCTCGTAGATTTCGGTGTCCTTCGAGATATTGGAACTGAAGATTACTGAGAAGAGAGTGACAACCGCAAACAAAGCGGCCGCAAGACAAAGTGCAAAGGAGGGGGGAGGCAAGACAATCCGGTCTCTTGCGACACTAGTCTCGTTGAACATACTTAGGGGGGTAAAGGAACACTCCGCCTTGCGTAGGGCCTCGTATTTAATCCCAAAAGACAAATAGCCAGTTCGCCGGTCATCGCAGTGTTCCCCATCGGATGTTATCGGAAGCAGATCCACTTTTACTAATTCGCGGTACTAAATCACCTCGAATAACCCTAATCAAGTCCCCGCCACCCCCATTTCGAGGAAATTTACTCCACGGTTGTCCCCAGAATTGATACACGAACATCTTGAGATTTATGTCCAATGTTCTAGGTAGTTACATACCGGATACTTGGTGCGCTTCGTAAGGTAAATAGTAACAGCATTTACCGAAGAAACTCCATCCCATCCTCCCTGCTCAACGAACCAACCCAAACCAACACACCCACTTACAACTCCTCAAAAACAGAATCAACAACCCCCTTCTGCTGCATAACATACAACCTCCCAACTCCAGGCGCCGAAACCGCACTCTCCTTCCTCCCCTTATACCCTAGTTCTTCATCCCCAACCCGACCAACAACACCCTTCAACACCTTCCCAATCCTCTCCCTCACATGGCCCCACACACCCTGATTCTTCGGCTCCTCCTGCACCCACACAAACTCCTTTGCACCCTTCAACTCCCGCACAACCTCTTCAAGCTCGCAAAACGGAAACGGCGACAGCTCTTCGATCCGTACAAACGCTACCAACTCATCAAGACCCCGCGCTGACCGCTCCTTAACAAGGTCATAATACAGCTTCCCGGACAGAAACACGACACGTCGGACTTTATTTGCGTCAGTGATACTTGGGTCCGCAAGAACAGGCTTGAACTTCTTCCCAGATTCCAGCTCAGCGAGGGTGGACGACGCGGCCTGAGGGGGGACAACAGTAAAAGGTCTTTGTTAGCATTAATACCAAGCCAAAAAATATTTCATCACCGAGAGCCGCAAAAGCCCCTTCGGCCCAGCAACAACCAAAGGTTTCCTGAAATTCCGCTTTATCTGCCTCCTCAAAAGATGGAAATACTGCGCTGGCGTCGTGGGATACACAACATGCATGTTGACATTGGCAGGCTTCCCATCAGGACTGGGAGCGTAGGGGTCGTTTGAAAGCTATGCGGACGACTAGCGTTAGATCATCCAGAAAAGATAACAACAAACATAAATCACCTGAAGCATTCGTTCAATACGCGACGACGAGTGCTCCGGTCCAGCACCATCCAGCCCATGGGGCAAAAGCATCACGAGCCCACTCTGCTTCAGCCATTTCGCTAGATGATGACATCAGTTGACTTCCCACGCCGTTCAGTACATAGACATACTTTCTGCCGAGGCCAAGTAGGTATCAATGATAATCTGTGCCCCGTTGAAAAAGTCTCCGAACTACATCGAATAAGTCAACCAACCAACGATACATGCGCTCTCGTTACCGCAACTCACCTGAGCCTCCCAAATCGGCAAAATATGCGGTGACTCCCAGCTCACGCCATACTCAAACTAAGAACCAAACAAAGCAAATTTTCCATCAGCGAAGCCCACCCAACACAAAGAAACAAAAAACGCACTCCGAGCACAGCAAACTCGCTCAAGGAACCTAACAACAAAATCAGCTCCAACACCCCAGAATTCCGCATAAACACATACTATTCGCCAACTCAAGCTT
>Ga0307516_10001593_pt1 | contig 31196 bp, 32 predicted proteins | sample 19_EM_MG_FD_203310 | JGI IMG/M metagenome (GOLD analysis project Ga0307516, IMG submission 203310) | Populus trichocarpa ectomycorrhiza microbial communities from riparian zone in the Pacific Northwest, United States - 19_EM | ecosystem: Host-associated > Plants > Roots > Unclassified | place... | reverse complement strand
AGGAGGAACATTCTCTCTATATACAACGCGCCTGAGGGACTCGCCAAGGGGAAAGGACGGAAGACTGTCTCCCGAACCGGTGCTCGGAGACTAAGGCTGCTGTCATCTCCGGACATGTTGCCTCTGATCCGTCATCTCCGGATGCCGTCTCCGGTCTGTCATCTCCGGACGCCCATTATTCTGACACAGTCAAGAAATCAGACGATGATGCTGCCATCGCCTACAAGAAGACCACTGACCTGCTGCACAGCCAGATCAGCTCCCTGGGTTCCCGTGTCACCCAGCTACAACATCAGCTGCTTGCATACCAGAAGCCCGTCCAGCCCCCGCCGACAGCGCCAACAGCAGCCCCGGCCAAGAAGATTCTGAAACTCCAACTGACAAAGAAAACTTCCAGTGAAGGTGCAGCCGCAACTGCTGCTGCTGGAGTTGCAGACACCATTCCTCAATTACCGACGATTACTCCGCAAAACCCCTCCGCCAATACTCGCGGTTGGGAAACCATTCCTCCGAAGCTAAAGACAAAAGCCTCAACGGCGAAACTCATCCCAACGAAGTACCCACAAGCCGAACGGGAGGTGACATGCCACTTCCAGAGTGGTGGTACCGACAGTACAAATGGTATTCAACCTGAGAAGACCTATTCTGAACGGCAGATGATCACAGACTTGGCCCTCCGGCATGTAAACTCAGCAATTGTCGACAACAAGGATGTCCTCGCCCCACCGTTTATCCGCGCACGAGTTACGATCCGCGGCAACATCATATTTACCACTGGAAATAACCAGAACAACCTGATCTATGAGGACTACACCACGATCATCACAGATGCCCTCTCCTATTACGGACAATGCCAGAAGGTGGAAATCGGAAAACGGTTCCGCCAGTTCCTACTGCATGGCGTGCCAACCCACCTCTCCATACCTGAAATATCACAAAGCCTTTCATCTAACTACCCCCAATTGGTTCGAGGACAGACGCCACGATGGCTCACCCCTACCGAGCGACGGGAGCATAAAGCCAACTCCACAGTTGTCATAACTCTTACAGGAACCATCAAGAGGGCCAGCATTGGACGCAAGCACCTCATTGTCTGTAACCGGGAATGTCAACTGGACGATTACATCGCTTACGGACGAAGCACTCAGTGCCACAACTGCCAGATCTACGGCCATCCCGCTGCACTCTGCAGGAATGGATCCCATTGTGAGGTCTGCGCTGGCACTCATGAAACTAAAGAGCACCCGTGCATGCTCCCGATTTGCAAGAAAGGCCCTGCCTGCACTCACCCCCCCATCCGGTGTGTCAATTGCGATGCACCCAACAAGGCCAGTGACCCCAACTGCCCCGAGCGCATCAAGCTACGTAACCTCACCAAGCCAAACACGAATGCAACCAACCAGGGAGACGCCCCCATGGCGGGAGTAGCCGCATAAATGACTCTACCGCATGCCCTTGGGTCCGTACAGCTGCTGAACTGTGCGCGAGGCCAAGCAACGACAATTTCAGCATTGCAAGACTTCTCCCGAAAACCCGAAATCTCAGCTGCCTTCTCCAAGAACCGTGGGTTGACAAACATGGGAACCCACCGTCATTACCAGGATTCGATATCTTTACCCCCTCACCGACAAAGCCTTGATGCGTGACATACGTACGTCACGCACCTGGACTCACCGCAACCACAGTCTTTACCGCTCAAGACTCCTTCTTGGGAACCACGATCTCTACATCACACAACCAGCAAACATTCACCCTCCTTAACTTCTACTCCCCAGGACGTGCAGAACCGCTGGCTGCAATCCTCCCAACCCTCAAATTACCAACCGATTGCCTACTCATGGGGGATCTTAACGCCCACCACCCGTGGTGGCAGGGACCTCTTCCGCAAGCCGCTCGTATCTCCACTGCAAGCCACACAATCGCGAATTGGCTCGAAGACAACAACTTCTGTCTCCAGAACGAGCCGGCAATACCCACACACCACCCCAGGAATGGCGGACAGCCTTCTACAATCGACTTATGTTTCTCCCGAGGTTCACCCACACAATCCATCCTGACACTCGCCGTGGACCATGACACTACCTCTGACCACAGCGCTGTTATCATCACCCTATCCCTGCCATCCGCTCAGGCACCAACCATTCCCTGTCGGTGCTGGCGCAAGGCTAACTGGGAAACGTTCAATTCCAAGATTCGATCTGCAAAGATGGATCTCTCGCAACTCCAAGGGACGGACGACACTCTGAGAGCAGTCACCAACAATACATGTCTGATTCATCAGGCGGTCGACGAGGCAGTCCCTGTGAGGACGACGCGAAAGACAGCGGCGCCCTGGTGGAACCACAGTCTTACACTGGCAAAACAGAGTGTCAAGCATGCTGACAGACGGGCCCGCCTACACCCCACCGATGTGAACCTCAAAGATAGCCAATACAAACGCCACAAGTGGTCGATACTGGTACGAAACGCGAAGACAGCCTACCGAATCCACCAGCTTGAATCCACATCCACCCGGACCGTTTGGAAAACAATTCAGCACCACAACACACACCACAAGCCAATTCCACCACTTCTGGGACGGTCCGACTTCAAAGGTAAGTGTGAGGTGCTACATAACTCACTCTTCCCAACAGTCAATATGGAGCAACGAACGCCACTTCCAGCGGACCTTCTCACCTCCAAGAGGGATATACGCCATCACACGCGGCCGGTCACAGCATCCGAAACCCATTTGGCCATCTCACACCTGAAATATGGCACATCAGCTGGACCAGACGATATCACCTACGGCACCCTACGACGCTTCCATGAGGCTGCCCCACATCTTCTCTCTGACCTATTCACCGCATGCCTCAAATATGCTGCGCATCCGCCAAAATGGAAAACTGCCAACTGCGTTGTCATCCCCAAGCCTGGCAAGACAACGTACTCACACCCAAAATCTTATCGTCCGATCTCACTCCAATCATGTTTTGGGAAACTGCTGGAATCGATTGTGGCGAAACGCCTCTCCCATGCAGCCTTGATGTGCAGAGCGACACATCCATCACAGATGGGTGCCCAGCAAGAATATTCTGCAATTGACGCACTACTGCGTACGATTTCACCCATCGCCACCTCTATCAGCAAAAGGAAAACCACCAACCAGAACCCGACTCGACCGGCTGTCCTCACGCTCGACATCGAGGGAACGTTCAACCAGGTCCACCCGTCAACACTCCTAGAAATCATGTCCCAACGCCAAATGCCATCATATTTGACCAACTGGGTTGCTGCCTTCAATACCGACTGGAAAATCGCCTTCGGGTTTGACTGACAATCCGAGGAGCCACAACCGTACCAGTGTGGTCTCCCACAGGGATCACCTATCTCACCGATCCTCTTCCTGATCTACAGTAATGCCATGTTGGAGAAACAGCACCACCCTGGCGATGCTGTTGATACGTCCTATGTTGATGACGTCTGCATGGTACAGATGTCGCCAACAGTCTCCAGTGCTAATACACCCCTCGAAGAACGAACCGAACGACACTTGAGGAATGGTACACGCCTCGGACTCAGTTTTGCAACACCAAAGACCGAACTGCTCTACTGCCTCCCGCTCACCAGTAAAGACAAAGGCAAGAGCCTGTCATCACACCCGCCACTCCGAATCCTTAACACCACCATCCCAGCCAAACGACTAATCAAGTATTTGGGGGTATTCATTGACGAGTCACTTACCTTCATTCATCATGCCACAATGGCAGCCGCAAGAGGACACAAGATTCTGGGCAGCCTGAGCTTCCTACGCCACCGGTCCCATGGCATTCCAGCTCACATCGCCCACCACCTGGCAATGACAGCGATTCTCCCGGCCATGTTCTGGGCATCTTCAGCATGGTGGACCGACATGCCAGCAGTATCTGCAACGCTCAGCATAACGTACAATGCTATTGCGTGATGGATTACCGGCCTACCGCTCAATACGAGAACCACGAACCTCATCACACACGCCCACCTCCCCCCGATGGCTGCATACCTAGACTACCTATCACTACGGTATGCTATTCGCCTCCATTTTCTCCCCACTTACCATGCCCTTGGTCCTCCGCGCAGCCAGCCGAATACCCATTCCAACCTTCCCGGACTACACCATTTGCACAACCTCAGCAAACACCTCGTACAGGGCAAGCTCGAAGATCGTACAGCGACATCAACGGTGTCAGGAGTAGCGAAGACCACATCTCCAAATCCAGACAAGACGACGCGGCCACAACAACTTCACAAAGAATGGCTACGCACGCTCCCTGCCCAAACCATCGTCATATACACCAACGGCTCCAAACTGGAGAATGGTGCTGTCGGCTGTGGATGGGCCATTTACCACTGCAGAAACCAGCAACTCCACCTACCGGAGAACGGACGCTGCAACCTCGGCAATAGGGCCGAAGTGTACGATTGCGAACATCATGCAGTACAAGAAGCCGTCACCGCAGTCCTCACTACAACAGCTGCACGCGCCTCGGTCTTTGTCTGCATCGACAACTAGGCTGCCGCCGATACACTCCAATTCAACGAATCCAACCATGAATATGCGCGACGCGCCCTCGAAGTCATTGACAACCTCCAGCGTCTCGGCTGGCATGTTACCACTGTTTGGTGCCCCTCCCACTGCAATATTCGTGGTAACAAGAGGGCCAACACTCTTGCCAAGGCAGGGGCATCCTCCACAATCCCCTGCCGTTTCACACGTTCCACCAAGGCCTGGCTCTTCGCCCAGGTACGGAGGTCATTCCTTAAGCGATGGAAGCAAGAGCTCCCGCTCTCAAATCCTTTATTTAAATTCCCTGCCCACCTGCACGGTGTCAACTGGGCAGATACCCGTGCAATGTGGAGGGTGTTTTGCAACAGATCGCCTACAGACCCAGCACCCAATATTGCAGCAGACCCGTGCCGATGTGGCCTCGACTTGAATACCTCACACCACCTTTTACGCGACTGTCCGCTACTCGTGGCGGAGCGAACGAAGCTTCTCCAGTCCACCACCGGCGACATCCACACACCAAGCTACATCACAGCGCCCCAGAATGCCCTGGCAATCCGACGCTTCCTCCGGGCAACAGGCCTGGGTCACACCACGCATCTCTGCTTTGACAAACACCACGACCAAGCCGACGATCTCGACGACAGCGAATCAGACTCACCGGAGCCAGACTTTGGTGCCTTCGAACCTTAACCATGTCATGACAACTGGGGAAGTAGGGGTGACGGCGAGCTCCTCCCCCCAGTGTAGTGCTACATTTACTTGCCTCGCTTGTTTGCTTTCTGCATTCTTGCGCAAAATTTCCTTTCTGCGATTACTTTTGTTTCTTCAGTTCTTCTGTTCGGCGGGTTTGGGAAAGATGGGAGCCCCACGGGGGTGGTACAACGGGTGAAGTGCAAATAGCCTGTAGTGTTACGCGCAATTGATTGAAGTTGCATATTATCTCTCTCCACAGACCTATCTCTCTTCCTCCGTGACCCGGCGCTGTGACCACCACCTGTAAGAACCTACTAGAGATTAAGGCAAAGTCGGATACCGCCACAGCGAAGTCGAATACCGCAACGAGACCATGCTGGGCGTGCAGAGATTTGGACGAAGTCTGATACTGCCACAGCGAAGTCAAATACCGCGACGAGATCACGCCAGGCGTGCAGAGATTAGGGCGAAGTCGGATACCGCCACAGCGAAGTCGAATACCGCAACGAGACCATGCCAGGCGTGCAGAGATTAGGGCGAAGTCGGATACCGCCACAGCGAAGTCGAATACCGCAACGAGACCACGCCAGGCATGCAGAGATTAGGGCGAAGCCGGATACCGCCACAGCGAAGTCGAATACCGCAACGAGAGCACGCCAGGCCGTGCATTGATTAGGGCGAAGTCGGATACCGCCACAGCGAAGTCGAATACCGCAACGAGATTACGCCAGCCGTGCAGAGATTAGGACGAAGTCGGATACCGCCACAGCGAGACTACCGGACCTCCTACGTTGCCTGTCGAACTGCACGGAAAAGTGAGACAGGATCTTGACACGTGGCTGGTGCTGGGCCTGATCCGGCGATGCGTAGGAGTCACCATCTAAGTAAGACCCTGTTTTAATGGCTGTTGTGGGTGGTGGCAGGGGCGCAGAGGACGGCAGCGTTGCGAGCGACGGTCGTGTCCCGCCTGGTCTGGCGATACGCTGGGGCAGTTTGTTTTAACGCCAATTGACTCCCATACCACCCGTTTTTGTGGAATTGACTCCAATACCACCCAAAATTTAGGTGGTCTCCGGTACCACCCTTTTTGCCGAGTGATAGAAATTGTAATCGCCGTGACGGCATTGACTTCTACATCTCTACACCACACCACCAGCTCCCCCTCCACCCTCCAACATCACCACCTCCATACTACCAACAACCCCTCCTCTATCTCCAGTATCGCCACCTCCATACTACCAACAACCCCGCCTCGACCTCCAATATCACCACCTCCATTCTACCCACAGCCCCCCCTCTTTCTCCCATATCATTACCTTCATACCAACCCATGCCACCAACCACAGGCCCTAGCGATCTCATCAGCGAGCAAGTAGATGAGGCGGAAGAGGATCACAACGCACTCCATTTAGGACAGCAATTTACAGATTTTGCTGCTTTCAAAGCTGCCATGTTGTGCTGGTGTGCCACGGCCCAGTTTGATGTCCGGTAATAGATATCTGACCGCAATGCTAACGTTGTGGTATGTTTGTCAGGAGTAGTACCACCCATCCACTATGATCAATGGACTGACAAGCTGGGTGGATCTTAGGTCTGCCGGACGCCTACCTGTTCTTTCCGGATTCGAGCTTAGAACAAAGCCAAGCTCAAGTGCATTGAGATCACAACAATGAATCCAGAGCATACGGGTTGTTTGGGCAACGGGAACATGAAGAGAAGAGGCATCAGCACTCAGCGCTTCCTGCACACCGCTGTTCCGGAGGTCATGCCTGTGGACCGTTCAACAACACCGAAGCAGAAAGTAAAAGCCGTACAACATGTGTTTCACCAAACAATTCCGTATCAGCAAGCAAAGCGGACACTTAACACTCTGCAGTGGAATGATATCGACCTCGAGCGCGAACAACTTCGTCAACTCGGTGCCCTGATCCAGATCATGAAGCAAGCGGATCCTGATGGTGACTTCTTCCTTGGTTCCGATCCTGTTACGTCCCGCTTTCAGAGCATATTAATACACCCTTTTCTCTAGTCGTCACGTATTTATGAAAGGATGTCTGCCATTGTTGGTCTGCGATAGGACCTTTACTACATCCAAGTTCCATCAGACTCTGCTATTCGCCCTCAGCTTGGATGGGAACAACCAGATAATCCTGCTTGCCTGGGCGTTGGTCCAATCAGAGAACAAGCAAAATTGGCGGTTCTTCCTTGGACGCCTATGCAATGCCATTGGTTCCATGGTTACAGATCCTCTCACGATCTTAAGCGACCGGGAGAAGGCTTTAATCAACGCAACTGACTGACATTCCCCAAATGCATATCGGGGATTCTGCTGCCAGCACATAGCGGACAACGTTCGTTCAAGCTTCGGGATTGCGGCATGGGATCTTTTTTGAAGGTGGCAAAAGGAGATGAACCGAAGATACAACACCCTCCAGAGTGCTCGGTCGAGGTCTAAACAGCATGCTCTAACCCCATGGGGCTCGGCACTGCTCCTGAAGTCGACAAGACTTGCCGGCGGCTTTCAGATTGACGTCAGTAGTAATACCTAGGCAACCGCAGTCAGAGTCACTGATTTAGGTCATTATAACATCGATTTGAGCGCGAGAAGGTGTGACTGCCGCCGCTTCCAGGACTCAGACATACCGTGTGCTCATGCCTATCAGGTTATCCGCCATCTGGGTGGTGCACAGAAGGATTCTGTCGGAGTTTTCTACTAACGCGAGCGTTGGATTGACACCTATTCAGTCAATCTCAAACCCTTGGATACGGAGGGCATCATTAGGTTGAAGAGAGGCTATGATAAAGCGGTGACAGAGGCTGAACAGCAACGGTTTGCCCTTCCTAGAACGCCGTTGGGTCCCTTTGCGGAAGCTCCCGAGGTGCAGCGCCACCCACTGGTCCCTGAAATGGAAGTCGCGCGCATTGAACCTCTGCATACTGTTGTCCCACGAGGCCGTCCTACGAAATAGCACAAGCGAAAGGGAGAGCTTTGCGGTGGAATGCACGGTTCAAGCCCTGATAGTGGAGCGAAACCGTATTGCTCGACATGTAGAAAGCTCGGCCACTATGCTCCCAACTGCTCTCAGAGGAACACTTAGAGTAGAATCGATAACGCTTCCAATCTGTCTTGCCTACTACTCTGTTTTTCACCTGCTACTGTGTTTTTCATTCACGCCGTTGCGACTATAATGAGTTGTTGCTAATCTGAAATTCTATCACTCGGCTAAAAGGGTGGTACCAGAGACCCCCTAAATTTTGGGTGGTATCGGAGTCAATTCCACAAAAACGGGTGGTATGGGAGTCAATTGCCGTTGTTTTAATTGCTATCGTGGCTCACGGCAGCGGCGAGGGTGAGATATCTCTCTCTCCCGCGTGCAGCCCCCCTCCCACGGACCACACACCAAAAGCTCACTAAGTCTTTACCCGGCTGCCGCCCCTCAATAACCCCGCCGGTCAAGTAAAGCCCCTCGCCGAGGGAGGGGGATGTCACGGCCCCTTTCTCCCAGACCACCTTTGCAAGCTCATTCTGTCCTTACCCGATCTACGTCTTCGCTGCTATCCGGTCTGCAGGCAGCTCCCGGCCTGGGTCAACTTCTTCAAGGTCTCCTGCCAGATGTTCGTAAGGGACCTGGGTAACGGCATGGGTCGCTTCTCATACCGGTATACATCGCCTAACCACTCGACCCAATGGGCATCTTTGTTGGCTGCCGGAGAAGCCTATTGCTTTGACTGATATAAGTCTGCGTAGTTGACTACTGAGTGATTCTAAGTGTTTTGGCAATGTTATCCAGTCATCATATTTTGTGGGCAAGTTATTCTATTTTGTTGACTCGAGCCATTCTACTTCATTGACTCCAGTTATAAATTATTGACATGTCATTCTATTTTGTTGACCCGAGCCATCTCCTTTTATTGACTCAAGTCATTCTATTTTATTGACTCGAATCATTCTATTTTGTTTACTCGAGTCATTCTCGCCTGGGCTGACAGCAAAGTGAAGGTGACTTTTTGTTGTTTGCTATGATTGTAACCGGGATGAGAGTCGTACAGCGCTAGAGGGCGCCGAGCGAGATGTATTGGGCTCTTGCTTTCTCGGAGGTCTTCCTTTTTCTGTTTCTACTAGACAGCCGACTCGAGACAATCAACCTTCTTATCACCGTTTTGGATCCTGACGATGTCCGTTTCACGTCCGCTCCCTCCCCCTCTTCGCCCTTATTCAAATGGGATGCGCCCCTCGAACGTACGTCTCCCGGTCTTTGGAGAGCTCATCATGATCCGCCTTCCTTTTGATATGCATGGCCCCCCGAGCACCCTCCCTCAAACGGCCATCAGCAGCGGTGCTACCCACCACAACTACCACTCTTGCATTGTTCGGTCTGTCTTCGATGTCGAGAAGAGCTGGGAAGTTAATGTCTATGGCTGCTGTTCATACGGTCACGCTCTGGACCCAGTCTCCTTCGTGCGTTCTCTCCCGCCAAATGAGTTTGACCATCTGCTGCCTGTACCGTCAAACCCTCATCCAGCCACTTCCGCAGCATTCGGTGTCCCGCTTTCATTTGACGGTACCTACTTCAGGGCGAAGGCATGCTGGTTCATTGCCAAGCCTATCACTGTCGAGATGGGCAATCAAGCGGTAGATTCATGCTATGTGAGCATACAAATTTGTTACATTCTTATTCGTTACGCAGTACAAACCATTCCAGCCGCAAGCTTTGCTGCCAGAACACGAGATGGACCGAATTGCAGCCTATTCGGCAACACTCGTGGCAGCTTCTACTGTCAGCAGTATTCTTCCCCCTGATATGGAGGGCTCGGGGGCGGATACCGGCTGGAGTTTTGGAGCGGGTGGAGAACCACCCCCTCTGCTCAGACTAGTCAAAGGAATTGTCCGGGCGCGCGCCATGTGGACGCGCTTTGCCGTGACAGGTGTCGTTCGGATGCGCATCGCCATGACAAACTGCGTCCATGAGGCCTTTGCCGTGACATGCTGCGTCTGGTGGACATTCGCCTTGACACGCTGCGTCTGGTAGACATGCGCTGTGTCCAGTTGGTAAATGCCATGACACTCACCATCCAGGCACGCTTTGCTACGGCAGGCATCGTCTGTGTGCACATCGCCGTGACACACTGCGTCCAGAAGGCCGTTGCCTCGACTCACTGCGTCTGGTAGACATTTGCCTTGACCTGCTGTGTCTGGTAGACATTTGCCTTGACACTCTGCGTCTGTAAGACCTGCGCCGCATCCAGATGGCGTGCGCCCGGACACTTCTCGTCTGGACGCGCTTTGCAGTGGCAGGTATCATCTGGACGGTCAATGTGTTGAGCACACTCGTCTAGTAAGCCTGTGCCCTGCCTTCCGATCCGCACTGTTGCCGGCGAGGACTGAATTGGGCAAGGACTGTTGATATGTAGCCAGGTTGGCTGAGGGTAATGGTTCCATCTGCGAGCCGATCGATTGCCAAGCCAGGTTACTGTCTCGTGGCCCCTCTTCGACAGCCCCCCCCCCCCCCTCTCCGCCCCACGACGGATTGTCGGAAATGTTGACATTCCATGACTACCTTGACTTTATTGACTCCAGACATCATTTTATTTGACACCAGCCATAGTATTTTGTTGGCTCGAGTCATTCTATTTAATCAGCTCGAGTAATTCTAGTTACTGGTATTTTGTTAACTTAAGTCATCCTATTTATTGACTCGAGTCATTGTGGACTTCATTTTATTGCCTCGAGTCATCTTATTTTATCGACCCCAGCGAGAGTATTTTGTTGACTCAAGTCATTCTATTTAATTGACTCTAGTCATGTTATTTTGTTGATGCCAGTCATTCTATTTTGTTCACTCAAGTCATCAACTCTGCTGTTACTGTCTTGTCACCCCGCTTCGACCAGCCCTCGCCAGCCCCCCTTTGTACTAGGGTGGAAGGGTATTTGGTGTCCACCCCCTATAGCGTAGGCGCTGGGCATCGTACTGGAGGTGGACAGGACTTTTTGCAGTCCATAGAATGCATTCATTATCCCTCACTCGTTTAACTGTATCTGGTGTAGTGCAACCCTAATGAGGCTTAGTGCTTACCCGCGCTTATACGCTGTAATGGAGGTGGACACGACTTTATGCTCCGTCCTATTAGATAGAGAAAAATGTGAGCATAGAATAGCAGAAAACAATTGGCGCAGAGGAAACAGGGGGCACAGCCTTAGTAGCTTGGACTGACATGCCCCCATAAAGTCGTACCATACAGCAATCAGCAAGCAGGGCTGCTCCTACCCGCATTGAAGTGGGGGTGAGGGTTCTCGTTAACTGCACCCTCTGGCGGGGAGGGCGAGGGCTGGTCGAAGCGGGGCGATGAGACAGTCACAGCAGAGCTGGAGTGGCCCCAGATGAACAGGAATAGCAATCCCGCCAATCAGAGCCCAGGTCCACCAATCTTCATGTATTCACGCACGATTGAGGTGCGTAAGGTGGCGGAGACTTGAGACTTTATGATACAGGAAAGATTCCTGGTGAGGGGGTGGTGCCTGGTTGGTCTTCGTGCTGGCTACTGGGCTGGTCCCGCATGATGGGGCCCCTGTCCTGTCGCCTTCGCATGAAGAAAATTATTTTGCAAAATAACCCCTTTGAAGGAATTTAGTTTCGCACTAATTCTGACATTCTGCAAGTTTTCGTCGCAGGTGTGGTAATTGTATTCCACTAAACCACACCCCCAACGTGAAAACTAGCGAAATGTGAGAATTAGCGCAAAACTAAATTCCTTCAAAGGGGTTATTTTGCAAAATAGTACACGTCTCCCACACATGGCGCTTAACAGGTTTGGGAAGAACCTTGTCCATGAAGAGCAGGGGGGCCCTCAATAGAACTATGAATCCAAAGTAGAACTCACGGCCGGTGAACGACTAAGCCCACGTCCGAATATGTATCGATCTATAAATTCGGTGCTAAACTCGCCGCCACTGAGCGACCCAGCCGAACTTGTATAGATCTATAAATCTGGTTCTGAACTCGGGGCCCATGAGCGACACGCCCGAACTTGGATAGATCTATAAATCCGGTGCTGAACTCATGGCCCATGAGCGATACACCTGAACATGTATGAATCTATAAATCCGGTGCTGAACTTGGGACCCATGAGCGACACGCCCGAACTTGGATAGATCTATAAATCCCCTGCTGAACTCGCCCCTTGATACCTTAGCCCTTTCAGCGAAAGAGAGTCCCCAAGAATGCAGGGCATAGTGGAAGGTTATCTGCCCCTCGGAAATCGCAAGTTGCTTGTTACGAAAGGCAGTTCACCCGATTTCCCACAGTACAGTCTCCATTGTGGTACACCTGCGATTGATGTACGGAATCTTTGTGGTCAAGCACCTGAGGTGTTGGATCTCTCAGGCACTATCAACGGACTTGCATACTACAAACAGTGTACCAGGACCCAAATTTGGGTTTCAATTTTGCGAAACACTATCCCGTCGTGGATAACCTGGACCAAACTGACAAAAGCAAGGAGCGGCGGCAGATGTTTGGGGCCAGATGGGGCCAATGACGCCATAAGACATTGGGTACTGCAGAGGAACCAGTACATGACCACAGCAAGAGTGGCCGACATCACCGGCCCCAGCCCGAAAGACTTTGACGATCTGGTACTACATAAGCAGCAGCGGAGGGAGCTTAACAGGGCTTTTGTGAATGGCAACCGGCAGCCTGGCTTACCAGGCAACCAGCAGTCCAACTTAACTGGCAACAGGGTGGTTCTTGATTCAGAGATGTTGGATTCTATAATGGGGAATGCTAGAATGCGAGAAACTTTCCTATGTCGCCTGATGAGATCTGGAGTATTGGAAAATGTCGTTGGAAATATTGTGAGGGAACGTAGAGTTTGACGAGATTGAAATATTGTGAGGGAGCATAGAGTTTGCATTTGTTTTTTATTTTGTTTCTACCTTAGTTTGTTTTGCATTTTGTTTCTAGCTACCTTGCCGGTCAAGAAGATCGAAAATATTCTCGTTTCCAGCTTGTTGCTCCGCTCGTGTCTTTGATTCGAAGTTAGTTTTAGGTTGGGCCATAGGTCCACCGAGTCGGAGTCGGGACGACGACGACCACCCAGCTTCGACTGGCACCCGCTGTTACTGTCTCATCGCCCCGCATCGACCGGCCCCCGCCCTCCCCGTAACTCCAGCTCTTGTCGCCCTGCCCCATGACCACGACGGCTTTCTTGTCGTTACTTGTTGAATTGCGCATCACTTTTCTTACCCCCGCTTCAACTGGCCCCTACCTTCCCCTGCCGGCCCTCGCCCTCACCGCGGTGGACCTACAGCCCCGCCCCACAACTGGACACGGCATCGTCGCCCCGCTTCGACTGGAATGTTTGACGTTACTGGCTTCATCTTTGTTCACCTCTGTCTTGTCTTTTTACAAGGGGCATTTTTGATCAACATATCCAAAGTATCCTACTTCTACAAAGCCATCGTGGGGGACACGGAGGACGTAGGGGACACGGAGCACGTGGAGCACGCGGAGCACGTGGAGTATGTGGAGGACGTGGAGGACGTGGAGAACGCGGAGGACGTGGAGGATGTGGAGGACGTGTAGGACGCGGAGGACGGTTGTACAGGCGAGAGTTTGGTACCGATATTACAAACTAGGGTGGAGCAAGGTTGTTTAGCTTGTCTACAGCTATCACACCTTACATACCATGCAGACGAGTTGAGGGACTGCTGTTGCTGCACAACCCTCCACGGCTGGACCATGCTTTCTAGTTGTACACGCTGTTACACCTGGATACGTCACATGGTCTTCGATCACGGAGATGCAGACATTTTTACGTGGGTCGGTCATTGGTTGCTACGAATGGTCGACGACCTTGGCGAAGAGCAACTGCGAACGGTCGAGCGTGATGATGAGGCCAGTCAGGTTGAAGGGGATGATGTTTGAGGTTCCTTTTCTTTCTTTTGCGGTGGTGGTCAATAGTGGAGAAGATAGATAATACAACAGGGTCGTCTGCCCAGGATTGCCGTATCGACCTTCGTTTGCCTCGCCGATAGTGACCATTCCACAACAACTCTTATCCAACATGGCAATCAACTGGTTGCAGGCTGATCTTCCGCCGCGGTTGGGGGCTCCCTCTGCCACGTCATGTACCGTGTACTTAGCTTTTCACTGTCGCCGTACAAACCATCCCCGTCCAGGACATATTTGGGTGGAGGACGTTGAACAGCATGTAGAATACACGGTTTTAGAAGACATTGTAAAGTTTTCTCGTATAAAACGTAGTGTATCGTGGTATGTACTTAAGACTGTGCAATTCTCAATCTTTTTATAAAACGCACTGCTTCAACAAACACGCCTCAACCACACGGATACCCAACTAACCACCCTTCCAGATCAATCCCACTTACTCATCAGCCCAATAATTTCAATCCCGAGTCCTGATTGGCCACCAATATTCATCCCCCTACCAATGCTCGACGCCTTCACTGCTGCGGCAACTTCATACCTGATTTTCCCACCGGCAGGGCATGGAAACGGTGTATTAGCACTCTTAGAGCCCTCTCCTTGGCCATAGATGAATTTGTGCAAGAGTTTTTCATTCGCCGTCCTTGCCGCTAGATTGCTATCGTCCAGGGTGACTGTCGCCACCACCTGGTCCCTTGCAGGCTTATTCCACCATGTTGAAGTTTTCGTCGCCTCGCCACTACCAGAAACAAAGCTCCAGATGTTGTAGATATTCGGAACATCAGTCGTGTTGTCACCTGCATTGCTAACGAATTGGAAACGACACTTCTTATTGGTGTGTCCCGCCGGGAAATCGAAAATTGTCAGGGTAGAAGTCTCGCTGAGGCCATAACCGCCGGGTGCCAGTTTGAAGCCCACGAAGATGATGTTTGGCCGCTTAGAGACAAAACCAGTCACATCATTGATCACCATATTGAGGGAGCTTACGAGCGCATTTACGCTGGGGAGATGCGCGGGGCAAATGTTGACAGAAGGGTTGGCGGTGCAGTCAGTGGGGATATCGTCCAGGCCGGGGGTGAAAACGAGTGCCGGGATGGCGGTCGCGATTGCCAAAGCTGTCGAAGCATGAAAGAGAACAGATGCGAAGAGTTGCATTGTGCAATTTCAGAGTGTTCAGGGTATTTTATGGAAGTTTACTTGCCGTTCTTTAATGGCGAGGCTGTGGAATCGAGATGTAGGTCGAACTGGTAAACACAACGGGGACACTTAGATATAGTTACCTTTTAGATGCCTAGCCCTTGGCACTAAGACATCCTGCCGAAGTCTAAATCTGAATTAAAGATTATAAATCACTTTGAGCTACGCGCCCATCGTGCGACGTGAGGGGCCCCCAGGCCCGGACAGCGGACGGGAACTGGTCAAAAGGTACGCCGCTATAGTCTAGCAAGTATGAATAAACAAACCTGTTCTCGTATGGGCGATGCCGTAGACACTCGTACTCACTTGGCCACAGATTGGTTGCTGCCTATAGGTGAAATAGATATATATAAAGTACTAGGCCAAAAGTTTCCATACACCCAGGTACAACTGCCCATGATGCCCTCACTCAGCCTTCTCGATCCCCACAACCACAATTTAGAAAGTCTCAGTAGTTGGCATACATCATGAATATATACTAATAAAGCTTCAATGGAATTTTCAGCCCGTAAAAATCGTTATTTTATGCAAAGTGGGGTGACCAAACAAATTTTCCTTTGACCAAGGTAGCCCATTTTCAACCATGGATACAGCAACCTACATTCACTGGAAAAAATGATGGACTGTTGGGAGGCCTTCTTAGCTACGTAGATAATCTTATAAAAAATCGGCATGCAATTCTAAGTCATTGTGGTTGAGTAATGCCACATGGGAGAAAAGTTGGTGTTGAAACTGGTTGCTGTGTAATATTTTTATATGAGAGTCCCAAACAAAATCCGAAGTCACTTTTCAACTCATGCATAACACGATTTCGTGCGCCACCAATATAAAATAAAAGCTGTCAAGATTTTTATAGATGATGATTCTTACGATTCTAAGACGTCTGTGAAAGGCACAGTTTTTTTCCGTCAAGTAAAGAGTGGTTTTTGGTTGTGTGAAAACGGGCATTTTTGGTGTAAAACGCCCCCTGTACGGAAACTTTTGTCCCTGTACTTTACATATCTCCGACAACGATTAAAAGCCACCTTATTCTTCCCTTCTTCCTCCTAAACAAGAACAATATCCACAGACGAGCGACAACGAAAACATCACCATGCTACTCTTACCCTTCGTAACTCGCTATATTTCCACATCTACGGTACCAGTCTATTTCTTCCCCCTTATCAATCTGGCCTTTTCTTTGGCGTTCACCTCCCTCCTGCTAACTGGCTCCATCAACCCAATCTTCGGCCTTTGCAATTTCTACTTTCCCTGTCTCAGGTATGGATCTGTGTCACAGGACTCGCTCCTCTCTGATCCCAACACTTGAACTGGAAAAATCTTCACCGACCCTAATGACAACGAACTTCTAAAAGTCGCTGATCTATACAAAGGTAGAATCAGTTTCTTGGCGCCTTTGTGGGCTGCAAACGTAGCACTCGCAATCACTGCCCTCCTGGTGCTCATAAATTATCTTTCCGTCATTACTGCTCCAGCCATCACCCGTAAGATTGCCAGTGTTGCTGCTTCCATCGGGATGCTGTTACTTCTGGGAGGCATAATACTTTAGCAAGTCACCTCAGAGGTCATGCACGTTGTCGCAGAACTCACCCTTGGTACCAGTGAGGCCCATTCCGGCTGCGGTAATATCGTATTCGGGTGGGTGGGGTTCATCTGCTCCGTTTTAGCAACGGTGGATTTGTTAGCAGACGTGGCGGTACTGATGACAGTGGAGCATGTGCAGTCTGAGGCTGAGCCGGCGGCGGCGAACAAGGAAAAGGCAACTGGGGACTGGGTAGATTTGACTGATGCCAGAGTGTTTACAAATGCGGAGTCACCACTCAGCAATATGGGCAGGAGTCATGTACAACTGGGGCTTGAGACGCAGCCCATCGATGCGGGCCTGGTGCCTGGCCGTGGCAGTTCTGGAAAAGAACTGTTCACTGTGGATTCAGCACTGGGGCCACCACCTGTAGCACTTCAGGATAAGGGAGATTGGAAGAAGGATGTTGCAATTACGGGGGCCACTGTGGCTGAACATCTTGCGCGGGGGATGCTTGATGTGGACCAGCCATCCGGTGGAGTTAATTGGAAGCAGGCCGGGGTAACTTTGGTGCTTACTCTATTGCGGAAGGAACTTATAAACCGCGGGTGAAGGTAGGATAGTGATTTGGACCTGATCCATAGGGTGTGGCTCTTTTTTGTCTGTTTTCATAAGAATGGAATATTCATCTTCACGGTATCACTTTTCAAGATTCTCGTGGCCTGTCTAGGACATCAATAGTCGTGCTTTCCAGAAGATGATTAACATATTTTTCCTGACGTTTATTTGTAGTGTGGCTCAGTTTTCTCAAATCATGAACTCAGGGTCTTAAGACTGTAAGTAGACAGTGGAAATCAAGCACTACCTTGCTACATCGAATGCCGTATTGATAATACCCTGTATTAAGTGGAGTGTTACCTGGCCGCCTCGCTTCGCAGCCTACGCTGCCTACACTTGTGACGCTAGACCCGGAAGACCATCAAAGGCTAGCGCTACAAAGGTTCAGAATCTACCCCGCTTCGACCCGTCCCCGCCCCCCCGTTCTTCTTGCATCCTATCACCTGCGCCAAGTTCCCATATATACACTACGTAGCACCTACGCTATGTTGGTGGTGCCCGTACAGAACGCAGACGTGGGAGCATGTCTTTGCTGAAAGCCCAATAGGGAAGGAAGCTGGGAGGGGGAAGGACCAGTACAAGATCCGGGACCCCCTCGACACAAGGTGCAGCCAGCCGGTACTGGACTTCGGATGTGGGAAGGCTGGTCTCGGCAGGTGGAGACTGAGGAGCTGGGTGTGGGGTGAGGAACTATCACTGTTTCTTCCTACGCCCTCCAGCTCTGCTGTTACTATCTTGTCGCCCCGCTTCGACCGGCCCCCCGCCCCCCTGGGGCAGGCTGGAGCGCACACTTCAATTCTCAGACAGATGACAGTTCTATTGGAGGAGCCGGAGGGGTTCGATACCGATACAGGAGGACGAGGTAGTGGCCAAAACACGCTGGCCGAGACTCACCTCGCAGATGGATCACAACGAGACAGCGGAGTGTGCTGCCCTCGCCAGGGCACTGGAAGTGGCGGTCAGGCGGTAGATTACACCGGAGAGCGTCACTATCTTTACCGACGCCCAAGCTGCCATCAGGATGTACACCACGACACTACGGAGCCGAGGTCTGGTGGTGCCTGTGGCGCAGAAGCCGGATGCATGGCTGGAAAAAGCACGCCTGAGAAGAAATCCTTCGTAGTGGCGATGGGGAATTAGGACTTGTGTGTGTTTTGAGGATCTAGTGATAGTTTAAATAGTAAGTATCCAGTATGACGTCGAGCACTAGCGAGCGAGTGAATTCCAATGATCCCATCCCATCACCACCGAGTGTAAACGACATCACCAGCTCTTACAACCAAGAGAGGTCGGAGTCCAATTGCAGGAGGGCCGGAGCATGTTTCGTCACCTTTCTCTTACTTCCAACGTAATAACCCCCCCATCCCCCACCCCACCTGTCTTCTCCACTCGCTTCTCCTCTCCTCCCAACAACTCAGATTATCCCTAAAGCACTCCAATTTGTCCGCCACGGGTGTTCCCCTTGTCAGCCAATATACTCATCAATCTCCTCATTGATATCGTAGTCGTTGCGTCTTATTTGCTATCGTGCTTGCCGCCAGCGTCCTCACTACCGTCCTCAAGGCTACCCTCCATTGCACAAAACACACCCAAGAGCGGGAGGGCCGGTCGAAGTGGGGCAGACCCAGTGAGTGGAAATGATACAGTGGGTGATGAATCACCGATGAGAAGTTAGCAATAGTCCTTATAACCAACGGATTGTTCCTATACCTAGGTCAGAAGTCCCTTGCAGCACTATTCTTCGTCATGCACAGTTTTGTGGACACTCGGTTCATGGTTCTGTGGTTATGCAGTTGCCGGTCACCATCCTGCTCGTCATCTATCTACAAACTCGCCATTCTACTTTCCGTCCTACTAGCCATCATTCTCCTTGTCGCCATCACCACCATCACACTCGCCACGCCTGACTCGCCATCATACTCGCCACCAGCGTCCTAACCACCATTAGTGGTTGCGTCGTACTCACCATCTTACTCATCGTATTTTACACACCATGTCACTCGTTGTGAAGCCTTCCGTCGCATCCGCATTCAAGGATGCAGTGGTTCCAGACGTATTAACTCGATCCTCACATATAGCGTCCTTCTTTTCTGTAAGGGGATTTTCTCCTTCTTCTCTTTCGGTGTTATCGGTGTTTGGTATGTGCTGCCACGGCATCATCGTGGGCTCAGGTGGTTTGACTACACTTCAGCCTACCCCTACCCGGAAAGTTGCAGTCCGCTGTATCAAGCTGGATGGCTAACTGGAAAACTAGTTGCTTCATGTGTGTATCAGACAGCGTTCGATCTTGCAAGGCAACAACCATGGCTTACGGAAAACACAGTGTTGGATATAGGATCGATAAAAATGAAGATAGCTATGGAGGTTTGCACGTATGTTCAGCATGGGGCGATCCACTCCCGAAAAGAAACCAGGAATGCCAGTCCATTGTACCTCTGGAGGTGTTCTTGCACGCGCTTTGGCTGCCGTTGCACCGTCACCACGTACCAGCACTCTGGAGGTGCTGCCGCGCACGTCCACCTGCTAGGTCTGGGTCTTGTACTTGTCTCGTCGCCCCGCTTCGACCGGCCCCCGCCGCCCCCTCAAAATTTCTTTTTACTATGCCGTGCTGACACCAGATAGGAATGCAAGCAAAAGATGGAGGGTGGGGGCGTTGAATCAGGGCTGCAGCTCATGGCGCAAAAAGCAATGACATGTAACCTCGTCTAACGCCGGGGAGCTACGCCCACAGAACTTCCGGCTTCCGCGCGCAGCGCAACACATCGCATAGCTATTAGGTAGCTCAGGCCCCTTTGGAGAGGAGTGAGCTATTTGCCTTCACCTCATCTTGTTGTCCCCTCTGAGTACCTGAGGCCATCGCACACTCCCGTATCGAAGTTCGACACGTCATTCTTTTCCCTGGACCGGAAGAATGGAGGTACTGCGGTCTTCACAGTGGGCATTGTCTTGCCACAACTTGCTGCCCCCAGCGTCGTTGCCGTGCTTGACAGTCTTCGAGCCCACGTTCGATGTTCTCACCAGCCACCTTGCTATGAACGTCTACCATCTTGATCCATCATCCTTCGTTGTCTTCCACCCAACTCTCGGCGCGCACCATGGTTATAGCCTGTCGCACCCGCACACGTATCCGTCAGAGCACCTACCGAATGCCCGACCGTTGGTTGAGCACATAGCATGGATGATGCAGCCGCGGTCGCTTTCGGAAGAGTCGATCCACTCAGGGCACGACGGCGACTTCCACCTAAAACGCAGTACAATGCAGCTGCACCATGGCGGCCTCATTCATTGTGGAGGTGCACCCTCACCCTTACATTCCCTTCCGTTTCTCCGGGATCCCGGCCCCTACAGCATGCCGCCCATGTTAACTACGACATACCAGCTGTTGAGCATGTGTCTGCTACCGAGACAGACGACAACAACGCCGACGGCGAAGACTGCCGTCAAACGGCCGTACCACAAGCTCACCACGTCGTCGGCGTCGGCGTCAAAGCGGCAGAAGAGGACTATCAGTAAGGGGGCTGGGATCATGACCCAGGATGACAGACTGCTGCTCGAGCTCAGAGCACAGCAGAAGCTGCCCTGGAAGGTGATCGCCCAGCGCTTCGGCGAGTTGAACCGCAGCCAGTTCAAGGTTCCCACGCTGGAGATGCGCTACACTCGGCTCAAGAAGAGGTTTCCCGAGATAGTAACCGAGAAGATTCAAGAAGTAGGTGCCGGTGTGGGAAATCGAGGACGTAAGCCTCCTCCAACCATCTTTTTTTTCCCCATGTTTACATTTCTTGCCTAGATACAATACCTGAAGAAGGCTAAAGTCTAGTTCGAGACGGAGAAGTGGGAGCTCAGGCAAATATCGGTGTTACTCTGGTTTTGTGGGGGGCGGCAGCCGGCAGAGAGAGGTGTGATGCCGTTGTTTTGGTGCATGTGTCTATATTCAATGAATAAAAAAGGGGCGGATAATCAAGAGATAAACCATGCGGAAGCGTCGTCAAGGCCGACGACGAGGAGAAAAGACTGTACGTCAGGATCATGGTCTGCACTTCCGATCGAGAAGTGCCTGCCGCTTGCTCAACCCCCGTGAACGAAGCCAAACTGCCAGCCCCTGCAAGTATTTCCCCTTGTGGGGCCCATTATATTCTGATGTTTGAGCTCGGGCCTAATTATACTAGCATCCGTAGTTGCCTCCGGAGCCCAAACCACACCTTCTATCACTGAATAATGTTGTGATTGGTTGACTCCATGCTGATCGCGTTGACCGGCTGTTTCACCCACCAGTCACACTGGTGCGGACTCCAGTCTCCTTGCGTCCCGTAGACCCCAGGAATTTACCTCCTAGTGAATGTGGTTGGAGCCGTGGCGAAGGATAAGGTTCAGCCAAACTCGAGTCGAGGAGGAGGGACAGCGGACAGGTGCCGGGAGAGGAAGAGAGGCGGGCAGTGAACAGGAACGGACTAGATCCAACAGTTGCATGCGATCAAGGAGACTCTCTCTCCCCCCTCGAGTGCCACAGCATCAAGGTCGTGGTGCAAGCAAGGAAAGTTGAGTGACAGGTGGTGAGTGGGCCTCCGATCGGCAGAGCACTAATCCTGACCGGCAAGTACCCGGCGATACCTCAGCCAGAGAAGAAGAGAAGAGGCGAATCTCAATGTCTCCTCCCTTCCACCAGAGCTCACTCCCATACATTGCCACCACCTGTACGCATGCCATCATGGGGGAGGGCAGGTGCCAGTCGAAGTGAACATCACCATCCGGCGGACATGGCTCTACGCCCTTGGTCCCTCAGCGTGAGGTGGGAGTCTATCCAGATTCTTAGCCAGTGCGTCGCCTCCTTGTTGAACTGAATCTCCCTGCCACCAGAGCTGACCGGCTCTCCGGAATGATGATGATGATGATGATAATGATGATGATGATGATGATGATGATGCTTTATCGATCACATACGACCCCATCGGATCATGGCGATATTAAATCCAGTCTTGTCCCGTTCACCGTCCGCCACGACCTCTCGCAGTCCGCTGGCGGCCCATGGTAACTCACCCTGCCCCCGCCTGACCTTTCTCCCCCCCGAAAAACAGCAGTAACGACAGACCCAAAGAAAAGACGAATCTCACTTTCCTCCTCTACTCCTCCCCCTCCTTCCCTTTCTAGTTCCTCATCCTCCACCTTCTCCTTACTTCCGCGCTCCCCTACCTTGTCCCAGACTGCTCTGGGTTACCTGCGGTGGTGTATAGGAAGTCCAGGATGGGTCGGGTGCATCACTCGTCTGCCAGGAGATCTCAGATCTTGACGCGATTCTTCCCGTTGCCGGTGGCTCTTTGGATTTCTGCCCACAGTGTTTTCTGCTGCAATTTCTATTGCAGCTCTCTGGGATGATGATGATGATGATGATGATTCATTAATCATGTGCGACCCTACTGGATCATGACGATATTATATACAGTCCTTTCCTGTTCACCGTCTGCCGTGACCTTCCACAGTCCGCCGACAGCCCGCGGTAACTCCCCCTGCCCCCGTCTGGCCATTCCACTGAATACTGAAAGAAAAGAGAGCGAAAAGACAGGAAACACACATAAAGAGAGGATAGACAAAGGAAAAGGAAACCCCCCCCACCGCCCTTGCCCTACTTCCACCTTCTCATCCCTCCTGTCTCTCAGCCCACTCCTGCCACCGTCGCCTTCGCTCTAGGTCCTGTCCTGCTCCCCACCTCTGTGGTCCGTAAGAAGTCCAGGATGGCGCCCTCGTACTGCTCATCTGCAAGTTGGTCTCGGATCGCATAGGAGTCCTTACCTTTCCCTGTCTCCTTTCGTACTTCCACCCACAGGACCTTCTGCTGTTGCTCCCATTTCCTGCAGTGCTTGAACAAGTGTTCCCTTGTCTGCGTCTGGTACTGGCACCACCCGCAGGCCGCGCTGTCTGCGTTCTTCGTCCATTCCAGGTATTGCCCAGTACGGCAGTACCCCGTTCGGAGTTGGTGAGAGCGTCCCGCCAGGTGCTTTGGCACTCGCTCCACCATCCGGTTTGGCTGTTGGTCTATTGCCAGTCAGTACTTTCTTCTCCTGACCCGCTCTTCAGTCCAGCTCCTTGCTTCGCCCCACTTCTTCTCTGCTTTTTCCCTCCTTAGATTGGCCAGGGACCTGGGTGGGGGCATCCTGCATGCCCCGTACCGATCCCCATATCTCAGCCACTCCACTCCACGGGCATCTGGCTCTTCTGCTGCTTGCTTTGCCCACTCATCTGCTTTCTCATTGCCCTCCACTCCTTCATGGGCTGGGCACCATCTGATTTCAATGCGCACCTCAGGCCTCATCTGCTTTAGGGCTGCTACCCACTTCCTGGCCAGCACCGCGTACTTCTGCCCTGGCCCCGGTTCATCGGCCACTATTCTTCTCATTGCCGCCTGTGCGTCTGTGTAGATGGTGACTGCTTCTGGGGCTGATCTCCGTCTTGCCGCCAGCTCCAGTGCACACGCCAGGGCTGCACATTCGGCTCTCCGGGATGATGATGATGATGATTCATTAATCGTGTGCGACCCTACTGGATTTTGACGATATTATATACAGTCCTTTCCTGTTCACCGTCCGCCGTGACCTTCCACAGTCCGCCGATGGCCCGCAGTAGCTCTCGGGAATGATAGTTCATGGCCGAAGTTTGAGCCTTGGCAGACCGAGTGACCATCATGATCTAATACCCCTCCCACCTGCTACGCATCTATTTTACCTCTCATAACACACTGCAAACTTTGGAGATCATGGGATGAGGAGGATGATGATAGCGAGGACAGCAAGAACAGCGAGGGGGTCAAAGCGGGGTTACGAGACATTGACAAACGCAACGAGGGCAATAGCGAGGCGACAATTCGGTGGGTTCTTCCCACTCTTTGCGTCTCTGCTGGGTGGCAGGGGTCGGTCGAAGCAGGATGAGACAATGACAGCGAAGCTAGGGATGGGTGGAGCTAGTAGGCCGAAGGTGTTACCAGTGTAACGCAGTAAAGGGAGACATGGTGAGTATCGGTGTCACACCTGGGTGGCTAGCTCCACAGTACCGTGGGGGTTCGGATACAAGGTTTGGCTTTCGCCAGGAAGACGAGACTGTGAGGACGGCGGAGAGAGCAGAAACAACGACCGGGACGACGAGGACTGCGAGGACGACTAGGACAGCAAGGACGGCAAGGACAGCGAGGACGACCAGAACAGCGAGGAAGACAAGGACAGCGAGGACAGTGATGACAGCAAGGACGACGAGAACAGACAGCAGGGATGATGGAGATGGCAGGGACGACGACGACGACGAGGACGACGAGGATAACGAGGGGGACGAGGACGACGAGGATGACAAGGATGACAAGGACCACGAGGGCAGCGACAACAACGAGTACGATGAGGACAGTGAGGACGACGAGAACAGCAAGGAAGACAAGGACCGCGAGGACAGTGATGACAGCAAGGACGACGAGAACAGACAGCGGGGATGATGGAGACGGCAGGGACGACGACGATGACGAGGATGACGAGGACGACGAGGTCAGCGAGGACGACGAGGACCGCGAGGACGACAAGGACGACAAGGTCAGCAAGGACGACGAGGACAGCGAGGAAATCGGGGACGGCAAGGAACTGCAGTTACAGTCTCGTCGCCCCACTTCGACAGGCCCCCACCACGACAAGGGCAGCGAAGACGACGGGGGCAGGGGTGATGGGAACGGCAGGGGAGACAGGGGCGGGAGGTCATCAACGGACGTGTAAGGAGACGTGTAGTAGAGATGTCAACTTGGCAGTCATAATACTGAGCAACAGGCCATCCACGTGACTGCGGATAATCAGGGTGGGGGGAGCCTCAAGGTAAGGGGGAAGTAAGGACTCGAGAGGAGAGACAAGGGGGACTCACCGCCAGGGTGCCAGTCGAAGCAGGTGACGAGACAGTAAAAGAATCTGTTTTCAAGGGAAGACACGAAACTCAACCCGACTGACCATGATGTGGCTGCTGCCTTGACAAAGGCAACGAGCCTGTCTTCAAGATACGTACTCCAGTGGTGCTCCACTGCTGTTTCGCGAGAAGTTCAAAGGGGGGCATGGGCTGGGCAAAGCGACAAAAGGAAGTCCACCACTTCTTTCATCCTTCCTTTGTAATTTCTTGGGACAAGCCTGGGGCGGAGGGCGAAGGAGAACTTGCAGCGTGCCGCCTTCGTGCAGACTGACGGAAAGGATATTTGTCGAAGGGAGTACACATGAAAAACTGCAAAGCGAACGCGTGCGTCCGGCTCTGTCTCAATTTCCAAAATCAAACCAACACCAAGTATCTTTTTTTCGTGACCTTAACCCAATATCTTTTTTTTGTTGCCAGGATACCCCAGCAACGGGTGATAATTAATGATGCGCACAAAAAGCAGCACGGCAAGCTGTACTCCAGCACCCAACAACCAACCAGGAGCACAGCAATTGCATGCAGAGAAGCGAGTAGTATGTGCAACAAAGAAGGAATCTGCTGTGTGGAACAAAAGAAAGAAATATGTACATAAGGAAGAAAAGAAATGCAAGTAAAAAAAAAACCAATCAAAGCACGCCACCCATACACCATGAAGCTGTACACGTTCTTTAGATGAGGCCGAAAAGAAAGTAGCGAAAAGCACTGTGCAGCCCAACCCCAGATGAAAAGCCCTCTTTTAGTGCAAAAGGAAAAAGTAAACCAACAAAACCGATCGAGAACATTGATTCTCGAAAGCAGCCCGGGTGTGTATATATGTATCGTCGAGGGGTGGTAAGAAAAGGGAAAGAAAGAAAGTGGGGGGAAAAAGCCAGGTCGCCATGGTCGATATGGCAAAGAGGGTATCTAGCAGAATGAACCGCGGGGCGCATGCTGGTCTCCTCTTGCTTAATAATAAGCTCATTCATAGCCCCACAACTCTTGAAGTGGGGCGACGAGAAAGTAACTGCTGACCTGTAACTGCATTTGCGGATCGCGGAAATGGGGGGTTTAGGGGTTGGGTAACTGCCAGAAGAGACGTCATATGAAGACAGGTAGGGCGTTGACAGCTGGGGCACCCAGCCAAAGTAGTTCTCTGAGGTCTGACTGGACACGGACAAGAACGACAAGAGGCTGATAGGGTGTTCGGCCGTCACCAGGAGCTGCTCGGGACTCGGAGGGTACGAGGAGATCGGTTGCAAGGCATTGTCGTAGTAGGGAGACGTGGTCGGCAGGGTTGTAGGGGCGCTGTCCCCGCTGCTGATGCTGTTGTAGCCATCGACTGCCTTTTTCCGTTGGTTCCTGACCGGCATCGATTTTCTGGACGTGGAGGAAGACATGTTGACATCCTCTTCGGTCTTCATCTCGGAGTCGGCTCCCTTGTTGTCCAAGAGCTGATGTTGGCGCTTGGTGTGCTTATTCAATCTGGTTTTGCGACAATCGCTAGAGAATGATCCAGTCAGACTTCTTTCGACTATTGGGGTTGGCTATAATTTTTCGTTCAAGTACCTCTTCCCACATCAGCTGGCACAACACTTATACAGGCACGAGTTAGTGTGGATGCGTCAGTGTCGCGCCAAACTCGAAGACTGCTGTAAAGGTTAGCCGAATTGAGTTTTCTCGAGTTCTTGCTTACGTCTGAGAAGAATTTCCCACAGCCAAGATTTTTGCACTGGAAAGGCTTCTCGCCGGTATGTGTTCGGATGTGCACGTTTAGGGCGCTCCTCTGGATGAAGGTCTTGCCGCAATTGCAGAAGTGGCAGGCGAAGTTCCTCTTATTTATGTGGATGCAGTAATGGCGTGTCATATCTGACTTGCGGGGGAAACCCGGCACTCTGCACGTTAGGCTTCCGCTATTGGGTCGGTTCTAGTGGGCTGCATGGCAACCACAGCACCCGCATTTTGGGGACACACCTTTTCGCAATCGAGCCAAGGACATGGGAATCGATAGGTTTTTTTTTTTGGAGAGGTTGCTGCTGTTGGAGAGGAGTGGGGCGGAGGTCGTAGGTTCGTCGGCACTTGTGGGATCCAGGTGAGATGAGAAGGTAGCTGTCGAGGAGGAGAGGAGTGGACTGTCGATGTCGAGCGGGAACAGCAGGTATGTATATATAATAGGAATTGGAGAGCAGTACCCAGCACGGGGGGGCGGGGGTGTTTGGACATTCAGTGTATACATAAGGGTAAGGGTCCTCAAAGTTGGAGTTGGTCGAAAATTAGCATCAGTTGGAGCAAGACTCGGTAGCCAATTGAAAGCTCATTAACTCATAGAGTGTTGGACAATTAGACGGGGTAGCACGACTGGGGTTTGCGAGTTGCAAAATGCTCACAACTCCATCCTTTACTCCAGATGACAGCCAAATAGAGAGAGGAAAATGAATCTGTAGAATAGAAGATGAAAGGGTAGACTTCAGTTCTATGAATTCAAATTATAAAATAATGTGGAGTGTGGAGCCAATTTTGTATGGCAGGTGTGTATTTTGTACCAGCGCTAACCAGAAATAGACAAGACACTAACCAAAACAGGAGACCACAGTGACTAACAGGGTTTATAGCCTCCAATACTGTCTTCTCCAACTCAAAAAATGAATATATACTTGATAGGTATGCTCACACGTATATCACTTTATGGCAGCCCAATAATATTCAATATAATTGAGCTGGCAGTGGAATTTCAGATAGAAGATAACTTCATGTTCGGCTTGAAGTATAACAGTTTCAAGCATTGACTTCATGTTCCAGAAATCATCAGAGCACTACCATCAGAGCAGCAATCTGGAATATCCTCATGGGAGGTAGCGATTTTTCGTCTCTTAATTGCCGCTACAGCTTGCGATTTTCGGATAGCATTAGTCGCTTGCGGGGGCTAGGCATAATAATTGAATGAAGCAAATAAATTTGGGGGCACGGCTGACACGGTACACCGATAATCATGGTAATCTTGTTCAAGCTAAAGAGGTGTGAAAATTGGTTGCTGGTAGAGATACCTGGGTGGTAAAGCAGCTCGATTTCTTGGCACTGGATCCCGTACGGCTTTTACTCCCATTTCTGCCTCGTTTCTGCTATACACACACATATATATCCGCCTCCTGTAGATGATTGCTGAACAGAGTACGGCTCCGGATGCTAGTGATTCGGTGCGTCGCGGGGGCACCACGATCAGGGGAATAAAATCCCAATGTGGTAATATATTAGCATTTATTTAATCCAACCCAATTTAATTTAACCCCCCAAAAAAGTGGGTTGTGTACTGAGCCTCCCGGTACGCTCGCCATGCAGTACTCCTCACTGTGCCCATACAGCCATTTTTACACGATATCTCAGTTCTTCTTTTTCTTATCACGTTGGATCATAACATGCCTTCCTTTACATGGGACTGTAAACAATTTCATCCATCGGATAAGGGGCGACAAACCAACTCGTGAATTAGCATTGGAGAGAATGAGACGCCACTCCAATACCAATACACAGTCTCACCACACCAAAGTTACATCTCTGTGTCAGCCCGATTTGCTGTCGGCATAGATGTGAGGCCCACATATTCCCACTATGTGGTTTACATGCGGCGGTGGGATTGGTCAACGAGAAAATGACAGCGGGGTTGGGAGGCAGGCAGTTTATCACCCAACCCCTGAGTCAATCCCTCCGTACGTGGCCGTCATGACTTCCGTGTGCGTGCATGTTGGACGGCGTTCGCTGCTTTGGCATCCAGGACCGGGGCCTCTTCTCCTCCACGACCTTCCGGTCCCTGCCGCTCTTTCCCTGGGGTCCCATGGACTGCCCTTACATCGTTCTTGTTGGATGGAAACAAAAATAAGCACAAATCACCTCAATTATGTATTATATGTAGTACGTGCGTTGCAGTTCCGCTGCCTGTGCAGTGGCACACTAGCTTGCTGGTTGGAATACATGGCCGGGAACCATCCATATGCCGCTGGTCGGAATAGGATGGTCGTTATCTCGCAGGTCAGAAACTATCGCATGATGGTTGGAATATGTTGGTTGCCCATCGGCTGGGATGCGTGCATATGCACGCTGGTCTGAATACGATGGTCGTTGTCTCACAGGTCGGGAACTATCGCTGCTAGTTGGAATAGAAAGTTTGCCACCCCACGGGCTGGTCGTTATCTCGCGTTGGGAACCATATATCCGTATCGCCTGCGTCTGCGTGTGAGCGGTGTTGACGGTTCATTATTTGCTAATGCTAACCCCTATAACGAACGGTGCCAGAGGCCAACAGCCACCACTGCCGAGAAGAAAATCTATCAGAGACTTGGTAGTGAATTACCGAACATACTTATGTGGCTCAGCCTAGCTTTGCGTATTATTAAAATACGGGTTAAGCCAAGCATTTGAGCCACTCAAGAAGGGGGGCCCATCTCTATCAGTTGTGGCCGCCCAAATTTTTCTATGTTGTCTGGCCCGCAAACACTACTCAACATTGCTGAATACGAAGTTTCTCTTTGGCATGATAGGATTCCATCCCATCCATCGGTTTTGATAGGAAGCCAGTCGGTCGAGGAACACCTATCTTCTAGTTAAGATGGAAAAATAGACACCCTCCTTGTCACGGCGCGTGCCAGCTACTAGGCCTCGACCCCTGATGACGGGCGTGAGGATGGATTGTGGGGTGATGCCGAACGGGCGACGGATATCCTTAAAAGGAGCCGTCGCCCACTTCTTTCTTTCCTTCTTTCCTTTCCTTCCTCACGCAACAACTTGTCTACCTTGCCCTCGCCTCACAATATATTAGTTGTCTCTCCCCTCTTGTCCTCCGTCCCTGTCGGCTGCCCACCAGCCGCGTCCGTGTCCCTGTCCTTGCCAGCTGCCAGCCTGCCGTGTCCGTGTCCTCGACCCTGTAGGCCGTTTGCCGCCGCGTCCGTGTCCCTTGTCCGTATCGGCCACCCGCCCGCCGTGTCCGTGTCCTAGTCCTTGACCTCGCCCTCTGGCCGCCACCAGGAGCCTAGCCGGCCACGCACCGTTACAATTTGTTGCATCCACCAAACAACTGTCCCGGTAGCGACCTGCCACGATGCCCTCCAGCGATACTACAGACGCCCTGGTCCTCCCACCTATCTACCGCGAGCTTTCGGATGAGATTCAGAGGAAGCTCAACCTCATTGTTGGAAGTAGCAGCTTTGCAGAGCAAGCTACCCTCGAATCTGCCTTCACCGAAGTTCAGTGGTTGGTCCAAGTCATCTTGAATGCCCCGAACGCAGTTGCGCAGTGGCATGCCAACGATCTCGAAGAGCGGCTGGCAGCATCGAACCGAGTTGTCAACCGTTTGGCCACCTTAGAAGGACCGCCACCGAACAGAGCCGATTGAGTTCCTGATCCACCAATCTTCGAGGGCGGTCGTGAGAATCTTGAAGGATTTGTCGTCCAGCTCCGTGTTAAACTGTTCAGCGACCCGTCCCGTTTCCCAACACCTGCTTTGCGTATGGGATATGCTTTCAACCGGTTGGGGGGACGTGCACAGGCACAGATTCTTCCGTTAGTCCAGAACGGGAAGTTTCTCTTGCAAGATTCCGACGATGTTATACGAATCCTGGAGAACGTGTAACGGGCGTGGCTCTCTGACTCCAGATAGCGAACCGGGACTATGGACGAGGGTGTGGGGGGCGTGGACAGGTGAGGACAAGACGTGGGGAAACGGGCAAGGCAAGGACGTGGAATGGGCAAAGGCAGGGACGTGGCGCTGAGGCGGAACAATTGCTAGTAGTCAAGGCCGACTATGGCT
>Ga0307516_10001591_pt1 | contig 31217 bp, 26 predicted proteins | sample 19_EM_MG_FD_203310 | JGI IMG/M metagenome (GOLD analysis project Ga0307516, IMG submission 203310) | Populus trichocarpa ectomycorrhiza microbial communities from riparian zone in the Pacific Northwest, United States - 19_EM | ecosystem: Host-associated > Plants > Roots > Unclassified | place... | reverse complement strand
CGGTTTGGGTGAAGCGCGTGGTTCCGGGCTTGCTCGCGGTGCTCGGGCTCATCGCGCTCGTCGTCGCGTGGGGCGTGGTCAGGGCGAAAATGGAAGACGGCGATGCGTTGACCATTACCGATCCGAAGCGCCCGTACGGCGACATGACCTTCTTCGAAATCGACATGGCTACGATCCTTGGCATCACCGCCGACGGCCCGCCGTCTGCAGAGCAACTTGGGGAGCGGGATTTCAGCCCAGCGCAGCTGCAGCACTTTGCGGAGCTGCACGAGCAAATGGAGCCCGTGCTCCAGGTATTTCTCCTCCACGCGCGCCTCGCCCCCGGCCACTTCGTTCGAACCCCACGCGGGTACGGGCGCTGGTCCCGCGCCTGACTATTCGCGGTCGCCCTGATCGGGCAAGCTTCGCGTTGTGCTGCTCGCTGATCGGTTTGTTGGCGTCATCTTGTGCGCAGCGTTCGCGCTCGGGTGCGGACGCTCGCGCAGGGAGGTGCGGTCAACCGCCGGCGGCAGCGGCGGGTCGACGCAGTCTGAAGACGCCGGCAGCGCGAACGGTGGCGCTGGCGCGACTACGACCGCGTCCCCGAGCGGCGGCGCCGGAGGGGTTGCACCCTCCAGGGCCTGTGCGCTGAAGGGCTGGTCAGTAGTTCCTGCGCTGCCCGCTGATTGCCGTGGACTTTGTCAGGCTGACTCGTTCACCAAGCGCTTGCCCAAACTGAGCTGGTTGCCGCGGACTGATTGGTGCCCCGGCTGCCAGGCGCTCGACACCCCATGGGCGACGACCGACGCGCAACGCCAACGCGCCGTCGACGGCTATCTGGTGGCAACCGGGGCGGGGCCAGACTTGATGGAGATTGGCATGTTCCGCCGCCTTAGTCGTGCGACTTGCCGATCACCAACAGCTGACCGCCACGGTGCCTGGCGGCTACAGCTGGGGCTACCAGCTCTACCCAACCCCCACAGAGCTCTGGGGCCCAGTAACCGCCGGCCCGATGATCACCTTCGAGACCATTGCCCGCTTCCCCTATTCGCAGCTACAGCCGCGCTAGAGACGACCAAGCGACTCCCGCGTGATAACGTAACGTTCATGCCCAGCGAAGTCGATGGCCGGAAGGCCGCCCGCAAGGCCAGAGCCGCAGCGCGGACGGCGCCGATGACGGTCGAAGTCGTGGCGCTCGGTCAGCGGAAGCCATCGCCCTACGCGCACAGCACACCAGACGAGCGACTCGCAGCGGCGGTCCGCCTGATCGAGTATCACCAGGCGCTACGCGGTGGCTCTTCGACGTTGCCCCGCGCGGCGTGGCCGGGCGAAACTTTCGTATCGGGTGAGGAGCTTGGTTAAGCTCCCTCTGTCAGGTCCAACGAGTTCCAGCCCATGTGCGGGATCTTGATGTCGGCGCGTGTGGAGCCCGTGCTGCAGGTATTTCTCCTCCACGCGCGCCTCGCCCCCGGCCACTTCGTTCGAACCCCGCGCGGGTGCGGGGGCTGGTCCCGCGCCTGACTTCCGCTCACAATTGCGCACGACCTCACGTCGGCCTGTCGTGACCTGGTGAGCGGGGACCGGCAGCGCCCGGCGACGGATCTCCACGCGAAGAGCGGCTTAGCGGGTCCGCCGCAGCCAACGAAGGCCGTGGTATCATGCTCAGATGAGCACTGCGCCCCTCGATGCTGAAAGCCGGAAGGCGGCACGGGCCCGTGCTGAAGTGCGAATTTTTCGGCTGGGGGAGCAAGAAGCGGAGGCGGATGCAGATGCTCTGTTCTGGGACAGGATCCCGGTCGACAAGCGCGCCGAGTTCGTTTGGCAGTTGAGCCTCGAGCTTCACGCACTCTCCAATCCTGAGGCACCCTATGAGCCCGGACTTTCTCGATCTATTGCGCGCGTTGTTAGGCGCTGACGTCCGTTTTCTCGTCGTCGGAGCATACGCCGTCGGGGTGCATGGGCGACCGCGCGCAACGAAGGATCTCGACGTGTGGGTGGAAGCGAGCGCAGACAACGCACCGAAGGTCATCAACGCGCTCATCGAATTCGGCGCTCCGCTGATGGGGCTCACCGAGGCTGACCTGCGGACGCCCGGAGTCGGGCTGCAAATCGGGGTCGAGCCAGGACGCATCGACGTTCTTACATCGATCAGCGGCGTTCGCTTCGAAGACGCATGGCCGCGCAAGGTGCAGGCCAATTTTGCCGAAGGGCTTCGCTGCAGCGTGCTCGGTCTCGACGAACTACTCCAGAACAAACGCGCGGCGGGCCGCCCTCAGGACCTCGCCGACGTCGCCGCCCTCGAACGCCTTCATCAGCTGAAGAAGTAGAGCTGCCGTCAGATTGCCGCATCAAGGGCAGCGAGCGGCGTGATAACATTGCGGGCTTGGTTAAGCTGCCTCTGTCGGTCGCGATTACGTTGCTTCTCTCCGCGTCTGGCTGCGCCCGCGGCGTTGCGATCGAGAAGATCGACGGCAATACCTACCGTATCAGCTGCGTGGAGATGGCGCTCGACCGGTGCTTGGCGGAGACTGCAAGCAACGCCTGCGACAAGCACGCTTACTTCGTTGCTCGCGGCATCAGCGAGGTCAATCAGCGGGGCCGCAGTGACGCGCCCGAGGTTTCGCTGTCGAGCGAAGCCATCGTGCGCTGCGCGTCGGGGCCGAGCTTTGGCGATCAGGCCAAGGAGCTCATGGCCGAAACTCCAGCCGACCGAGCCAAGCCGGGCGCCGCGCCGAGACCGCCCCAAGCGCCGCCGCCCGCAGCCGTCTGCGCCCCGGGCGCGACTCAAGCCTGCGTAGGTGCCGGGGCATGCCGCGGTGGCCAGGCCTGTAAGGCCGACGGCTCCGGCTACGCACCGTGCGACTGCGGCACGTCGCCGCCCGCACCCGCCATCGGAACCGACCCACCGTGACTTGGTGCACGGCGCCTTGGTTCGAGCCGCGCCAGCGTTAGGCGCTGGCTCTGAACGCGCGCCAGCCGCCGAATTGGCTGATTTCGCGCGCCCCCTGCAGCGCGTGGGGCTCGCACGAGAAGCCTTTCACGACCGAGCCGTCTGCCAGGCGTGTCATGCCGATGGTCATGGGCGCGGGGATTTGGGCGACGAACGAGCCGAAGGCTTCGCGGGTCAGCTCCCAGATTTCGACCTCGATGGCGTGCGCGGGCTCGCCGGGCGCGTGAACCAGGCCTGGTTTGGGGGGCACGGTATCGAGCGCGTAAAGTCGGTACTCGGCGGCTGTTCTGGTGGTGCGGATGCGGCGCGCGCCGCGCGAAGTCAGCTCGTGATTGAGCGGCTGTCCCGCAAGGTGCGCGCCGGCGACGGCGAGCCACACGCAGTCGTGGGCCGGGCGCGACCCGTGCTCGGGCTCGCCCACGAAACGGCGACCCAGCTCGAGCAAGCGCTCGTCGTGGAAGGCGGGCGCCATGAACGTCACACCGAACGACAAGCCCGACTGCTTGAAGCCGGCCGGTACCGCGAGCGCGGATAGGTCGAGCAAGTTGACGAAGTTGGTGTACGTGCCGAGGCGCGCGTTGAGCTCGAGCGGATTGTCGAGCACCTCTTGAATCGTGTATTGCGTCGGCGCCGTGGGCAGCAGCAAGGCGTCGCAATTTGCCAGTACTTGCTGGGCTCGGAGCCGCAGCTCGCCGAGCCGATATTGCGCGCGAAAGGCCGCCTCGGCGCTGTAGCCGCGCCCCGCAAGGGCGATGCCGCGCACCACCGGGTGCACGGCTTCCGGATTTTTTGCGAGTAAGTCGGCCACTACCGTCAAACGCTCGGCTACCCAAGGTCCGGCGTAGAGCAGCGCGGCAGCCTCGCGAAATGGCGCGAGGTCGAAGCGACTGATCTCGGCGCCCAAGCCTTCGGCGCGTTCGACCGCCGCCAGAAACAGCTCGACGCTGTCGTCGTCGCCAAAAAACTCCAAGTCTTCTGCGCGTGGCACCGCGAGCCGCGGGCGCGCGTCGCCGAGCGCATTCACCAGTGCGCGCTCGCGCGAAAAGGCGTCGTCGGCGTCGAACCCCGCACACAGCTCGAGCAGTAGCCCGGCATCGGCGACGCTCTTGGTAAAGATCGAGACGCAGTCGAGCGAACGGCACGCCGGCACGACCCCGCGCGTGCTGAGTAGGCCGCGCGTCGGCTTCACTCCGACTAGCGCGTTGAACGCCGCCGGCACGCGGCCCGAGCCGGCCGTGTCGGTGCCAAGCGAAAACGCCACCAGCTCTTTGGCGACCGCCACCGCCGAGCCGGAGCTGGAGCCGCCCGAAATGTAACGACTGTCGAACACGGAGCTGCAGCTGCCGTAAGGCGTGCGCGTGCCGACCAGCCCCGTCGCGAATTGGTCGAGATTCGTCTTACCGATCACGATGGCACCGGCCTGCACCAGCCGCTCGACGACCGAGGCATGGCGCGCCGGCAAGTAGCTAAACTCTGGGCACGCCGCCGTGGTTGGCAAGCCCGCGACGTCGATGTTGTCTTTGACGGCAAAGGGCACGCCGTACAGCGGGGCCGCGGTGTCGGCCGCTTCGAGCTGGGCCAACACCGCGGCTTCGCTGAAGCGTGAAATCCAGATCGGACGCTCGCCTTCCGCCTCGATCTTGCGCAGACGGCTGGTCAGCTCTTCGGCGGGATTTTTGCGGCCGCTGCGATAGGCCTCGAGTAGCTCGAGCACGGGCGAGCCTGTCATGCGCCGCCCTCGCTGCGCAGCACGGCCACCCGCTGGCCCGGCGCCACGGCGCGGCCCTCGCCGACCAGAAGCTCGACCACCACGCCGTCACTGGGTGCTTCGACGGCGATCTCCATCTTCATCGACTCGACGATCAGCAACGTTTGGCCGCGCTTGACGCGGTCGCCGGCCTTGACCTCGACCTTCCACACGCTGCCCGGCACGTGCGACTCCACGGCCTCGCTCCCCGGCGGCAAATCCGCTGCGTCTCCGGCCGGGGCGGCGCCGTCACGCGCTTCGCTCGAGAAGCTTAGCTGGCCGCTTTCGACCCAGCGCTGGCGCTCGGCTTCGAACGCCGCTTGCTGCTGCGCCTTGAAGCTGCTGATCGAAGTCTGGTTGTCGCCGAGAAAACGCTCGTAGTCGCGCAACTTGAAGGTGCCCTCTTCGATGCGAATGTCGACCTTGCCGTACGGAAACGCCTCGCGCTGCTCGAGCAGCTCGGCCGCCGAGATCGGAAAAAAGCGGATCTGATCGAAGAAACGGAGCAGCCAGGGCGTGCCCGCGGCAAACCTCGAGGTGGAGCGAAAGCGATTGTAGACCTGCAACGTGCGGCCGACGAACTGGTAGCCGCCCGGCCCTTCCATGCCGTAAATGCACATGTAGGCGCCGCCGATACCGACGGCATTTTCCGGCGTCCAGGTGCGCGCTGGATTGTATTTGGTCGTCACCAGCCGGTGACGCGGATCGACGGGCGTCGCGACCGGCGCGCCCAGGTAAACGTCGCCCAAACCGAGCACCAAGTAGCTGGCGCCGAACACGGTGCGATGCACGTCGTCCACGGAACCCAAACCATTGATGCGGCGAATGAACTCGATGTTGCTCGGGCACCACGGCGCATCGGGCCGGACCGAGGTCGTGTACTTTTGAATCGCCAGCTGCGTTTGCGGATCGTCCCACGACAGCGGCAGGTGCACGGTGCGGGTCGGCACCTCTACGTCGTCGATGCTAGCAAGCTCGCGCTCCGCGCTTTCGAGCGCCGAGAGCAAGAGCTGGCTCGACAGCGCGTGCGGATCGAAATGAATCTGGAGCGAGCGCACGCCCGGCGTGAGATCGACGATGCCGGGCAGCTTGCTCTGCTCGAGCCAGCGCATCAGCGCGTGCACGCGGAAGCGCAGCCGCAGGTCGAGCACCAGCGGGCCGTACTCGACGAGCAAGTTGCAGTCGCCGGCGCGGCGGTACACCACCTGCACACGTCCGGGCGCTTCTGGCAGCTGCTGCAGCACCGCGTCGCCCGGAATTACCGCCGTGAGCTGCGCCCTGGGCGCGTCGGCTTCGCGCCGCTCGATCAGCGCATTTTGCGCCACTTCGAGCGCCGTGGCCTGCTCGGCGCCGAGCGGAACGAGCCGCACGCGATCACCTGGGCGCAGCTGGCCCATCTTCCACAGCTCGGCCGACGCAACCACACCCGGGCAGACGAAACCGCCGAGGCTTGGCCCATCTGGACCGAGTAAGATCGGCATGTCACCGGTAAAATCGATGGAGCCGATGGCGTAGGCGACGTCGTGAATGTTCGAGGGGTGTAGACCCGCCTCGCCGCCGTCGGGCCGGGCCCATTCGGGCTTCGGCCCCACCAAGCGCACGCCGGTGCGGTTGGAATTGTAGTGCACCTCCCAATCGCTCGAGAACAGCATCTCGATGTCGCGGGGCGTGAAAAAATCTGGCGCGCCGTGCGGACCGTACAAGACGCCGAGCCGCCAGCTGCGGCCGATGCTCGGTTGCAGCTCTGCTGGTAGCGCGCGCGGCGCGTCTTTCGGCGCTTCGCTGCCGACGTGCAAGATGTCGCCGCGGCGCAGCACGCGCCCGCCGTGTCCGCCGAAGCCGCCGAGCGTGAACGTCGTGCGGCTGCCCAAGTAGGCTGGCACGTCGAGCCCGCCGCGCACGGCCAAGTAGCTGCGGGCTCCGGCATCGGCGATCGCGCCGAGCTTCAAGGTTTGCCCGGCCTTCACCGAAATCGGCGTAAAAACGGCCACGGGCGCGTCGTCGAGCGTCGCGTTCATGTTCGCTCCGCCGAGCGCCACCACCGCGTCTACGGCGAAGCGCAGCGTGGGACCGGACATGGTGAGCTCGAGCCCGGCAACACCGTCGGCGTTACCGACGACGCGATTGGCGAGCCTGAGCGAAAGCGGATCCATCGGACCCGACGGCGGAATGCCGACGTCCCAGTAACCGAGCCGGCCCGGATACTCGACCACGATGCTGAAGGTGCCCGGCGTGACGACTTCGATGCTGGCAGTCGTGAAGGCTACGCTGCGCAGGTGCGCGGTGGTGGTCTCACCGGCGACGAACACCGGATCTTGCGCCAGCTGCGCCAGGTACGCGAGATTCGTCTCGATGCCGCCGATGCGCGTCTCGGCGATGGCGCCGCGCAACGTGGTCAGCGCCTGCTCTCGGTCTTGGCCGTGGACGATGATCTTGGCGAGCAGCGGATCGTAAAAGGGCGAAACCTCCGTGCCGCGATCGACCCAGGTATCGACGCGCACGAACGGGAACGTGACCTCAGTGAGCAAACCCGAGCTGGGCTTGAAGTCGCGCGCCGGATCTTCGGCATACACGCGCACCTGAATCGAGTGCCCAGACGGCTGGTGCCCGAGAAATTCGGCCAAATCTGGCGGTTCGCCGGCGGCCGTGCGAATCATCCACTCGACCAAGTCGACCCCCATGACCAGCTCGGTAACGCCGTGCTCGACTTGCAGGCGCGTGTTCACTTCTAAAAAATAAAATTCGCGGCGCTCGGCGTCGAACACGAACTCGACGGTACCAGCTGAGCGGTAGCCGACGCTTTTGCCCAGCACCACCGCGGCTTCGTGCAGCGCGCGCCGCAAACCTGGCTCCAGGTTCGGCGCCGGCGTTTCTTCGATCACCTTTTGATTGCGGCGCTGCGCCGAGCAATCGCGCTCGCCGAGGGCGATCACGTCGCCGCGCCCGTCGCCGAACAACTGCACCTCGATGTGCCGCGCGCGCTCGACGAAGCGCTCGAGAAAGACGCTGGCGTCGCCGAAATTGTTCTGGCTCAGGCGGCGCACGGTTTCGTAAGCGGTGGCAAGATCCGCCGCGCTCCGGCACAGCGACATGCCGATGCCACCACCACCCGCCGAGCTCTTGAGCATGACCGGGAAACCGATGCGTTCGGCTTCGCGCTGCGCTTCGTCGAGGCTGGTCAAAAGCTCGCTGCCGGGCAGCAGCGGAACGCCGGCGGCTTTGGCCAGCGCGCGCGCCGTATGCTTCAAACCAAATTTAGAAATCTGCTCGGAGGTGGGGCCGATGAACGCGATGCCAGACGCCTCGGCGGCCTCGGCGAAGCGCGTGTTTTCACTCAAAAATCCGTAGCCCGGGTGCACCGCCTGCGCGCCGCTGGTACGCGCAGCAGCCAGCACCGCCTCGGCGTTCAAGTAGCTCTGCTTGGCGGCGGCCGGGCCGACGCAGATGGCTTGGTCGGCATCGAGCACGTGCTTCGAGTGCCGATCGGCTTCGGAGTACACCGCCACCGAGCGAATGCCGAGGCGCTTGAGAGTACGGATGACGCGGCAAGCTATTTCGCCGCGGTTGGCAATCAGAACGGTGTCGAACATCACGAGCGCCGTCGAACGCGAAGAATCAGGAAGCCAGAGGACCCGAACCGCTTCGTAGACATCACCGGTTCGTTGTTGTTGGCAAACCAGGGGCTCAATCCTGATCCTCCAAGATTGGCCCGGGCCCTCGGGCTTCCGGATTCTTCGGGGTCGTTTCTATTTGTTATGCCTCGAAACCCCCAAGTGCTCGTTCCCGATTCGCCTCCTGATCTCTTGATCTCTTTGTGAAAAAATCTCGAGCCGGAAAGCGGCTCCGAGCTTGAGCTGATGGCGTGCGGCATCATGAGGCATCCCAAACGAGCACCCTGACCGGCGTTGGGTTGTAGCCGTTGCAGGGGTTGTTCAGCTGTGGGCAGTTCGAGATCAGCACGCGCACGTCGCGTTCGGCGCGCATTTCGACGTAGCGGCCGGGGCCGGAGACGCCGTCTTCGAAGGTGAGCTTGCCGTCGGGCGTCACCGGCACGTTCATGAAGAAGTTGATGTTGGCGGTGATGTCGCGCTTGCTTAGGTCTTTGGTGTGGCACGCGCACGTCAGCAAAAATGTGTCGCGACAGGCGTGCATGTACTTCTTATCGATCGCGTAGCGGACCTGATTCGATTCCGCCGCGCACGCGCCGCCGAGCGTATCGTGCCGACCGCAGGTATCGGCCACGATCGTCATGAGCACATCGCCGTCGCTCGACATCAGCCGGGTGCCGGTCGAAAGATAGATGTTTCCTTGCTCGCGCACCGTATCGACCGCGCTGTAGCGATTGCTCGGCTCGTGCGCATCGTAAAACAAGGTATCGGCGGCCTGATTTCCTTCAAGATCGACGATGCGAAAAACCTGCCCGCGCTTCACGACATGCGTAAAGCCGTCGCCCGCCAGCACCAGCTGATCGAACACGGCCCGACCCGGATCGAGCTTGCTCTCGAGCAGCGGCATCACGCCACCTCCCGAATCGCGCTCGCTGCGCTCGCCATTTTTTCACAGGAAGAGCGGAAGAGCGGAAGGGCGAGCAAAGACGAGAATTTTTGGGTTTCGAGACGAGCGGTGACGGACTCAGTCGTCTCGGAGGTGAGCCACGCCGCCGCGCATCTCGAACCCCCAAAATCTTCCGATCTTCCGATCTTCCTGTGAAAAACTCTCGGTCTCGCGCCCGCCATGCTCAGGCCCTCCCCGCGAAGTAGCTCTCGGTGAGCTGAAAGCCACGCGCGTTTTCGGGACGGGAGAGGCGGCAGGGATCTTTTTCGGTAGCGGGTGCGCCCGCGCGAATGGTGAGCAAGGCGGGCTTCGGCCCGTACGTAGTACTCGGATCGAGCGGGTGCGGCGTGTTCGAGAGCACGACCAACGTGTTCATCTCGGCGCGTAGCTCGACGAAGCCGCCAGCCTGAGAGTTGTTGGGCACGAAGCCAAGCGCGCCTTGCTCGTCGACCACGATTTTCACGAAGAAGTTGAGGTTGGCCACGATGTCGCGCTTGCCCAGGTCGTACTTACCGAGCTCGACCAGGAAGTTGTCGCGAGTGTTGCGGTACCAGTCATTGCGCAACTTTTGGTAGCTGCCTTCGCCGAACTTGGCGCGGCCGTGCGCGGCGGTACCATGACCGGTGATGGTGTCGTGCCAGCCGACGCTGTCGTCGGTGATAGAACACAGCACGCGACCCATGTCCGAATACAGAACGAAGCCGGACGTCAGGCGCGCGATCTGCTGCGCCTTCAGCGTGTCTGGCATGTTGTAGCGCTCGCTGGTATCTTCGGCGTTGTAGAAGAGCGCCGCCACTGCCGCGCCGCCTTCGAGGTCCGTCAGTCTGAGCGTTTGCCCGCGTCGTAAAACGCGCGACCACATCTGGCCGCCACGCAGCGGCTCTTCCAGTATTAGCTGAGACTCGGTCATCTTCGTCGTGCCTCTCCACCCAGGGAAGGTCGACGCGGTGACGCTTGCGCCCGACGCCGCCGGACCCTGGAAGGAACTTTCAGCGCCGAGTCGTCCCGGCATTGTGGCCCGTCGCGAACCGGGTCGTCCCGGCTCAGGCTTTGCGAAGCGCTGCGGTTTTAAGCCGCAACGATGCCGAGTTTGCCTGCGTCAGGTTTCAGGGAAGTTTCGCGGTGGTGAATCAACTGCTCGAGCCGTTTTTTCGTCGCCAGAAAGTGCCCTGACAGAAACTGGTCGGTGCTGCGCGGCCTCGTCACCGGCACGTCGATGATTTCGAGGATGCGACCGGGATGCGCGCCCAGCACCACGATGCGATCGGACAAGTAGATGGCCTCGTCTAGATCGTGCGTGATGAACATGATCGTGACGTCGACGTTTTGCCAAATCTTGAGCAGGTGGGCCTGCATGCTGCCGCGCGTGAGCGCGTCGAGCGCGCCGAACGGCTCGTCCATGAGCAAGATGCGTGGCTCGTTGGCGAGCGCGCGGGCGATCGCGACGCGCTGCTTCATGCCGCCCGAGAGCTGCGCCGGGTAGTGCGTCGCGAACTTGGTGAGGTCGACGATGTCCAGCCAGTCCATGGCCATGCGTTCGGCCTTGGCTTTGGGCATGCCCTTCATGCGCGGGCCGAACATCACGTTCTGCTTCACGTTGAGCCACGGAAACAGCGTGTAGCCTTGAAACACCATGCCGCGATCGGCGGCCGGTTCGCCCACCTCTTTGCCGTCGATGGTGATGGAGCCGCCGGTGCACGTTTCCAGGCCTGCCACGATGCGAATCAGCGTCGATTTGCCGCAGCCGGAGGGGCCGATCACGCTGATGAACTCGCGCTTACGCACGTCGAAGCTAATTTTGGAGAGCGCCAACACTGGACCCTGCTCGCCCTCGAATTGCCGCGAGACAGCCGACAGTCTCATCACCAGCGGTTGCTTGCGAATCTCGGCGAAGCGCGCCGACACCTCTTCGGTGTGGTGCAGGTAGCTGGGCAGCTCGAGGCGATCATCAACCGACATGGGCTTCTTCCTCTGGTGCCTCTTGCAAGGCGGCGATGGGCACCCGCTCCAGCACCTGCGAATCGTTGATCGGATCCGCGTCGGGCGCGGTCGCGCCGCGCGACGAGAACGCGCGCTTGAGCTGAGCAAAAAAGCGGAACAGCGAGCTGTTTCCCGTCTCCCACGGAAACAGAAAGCGGCCGACGAAGCTCAAGGTCTGATCGCAAAACAGCCCCACCAGGCCGATGATCACGATGCCGGCGTACACGTTGTCGAAATGGCGGTAGCGCTGCTCTTGGTAGAGGAACGCGCTGATGCCAGATTTTTCACCGATCAGCTCGGCGACGACCAGGTACGTCCAGGCCCAGCCGAGCAGAATGCGCATGTCGCGGTACAGGTTGGGTAGCGCCGCCGGAATCACGACGCTCTTCATCAATTGAAAGCGATTGGCGCCGAGCGTTTGCGCGGCTTGGAGCAGCGCGCCGTCGACCGAGCGCGTGGTGTTGGCGATGATCAGCACCATTTGGAAAAAGGTGCCGATGAAAATGATGGTGATCTTGGGCTCGTTGCCCAGGCCGAGCACGGCAACCGCCAGCGCTCCGAACACCGGCGCCGGCATGTAGCGCACGAAGTCGACGAACGGCTCCGAAAGCCGCGAAAACAGCGAAAAAGTGCCGCACAAAATTCCCAACGGCAGGCCAATCAGCGCCGAATAGAGAAAGCCCCAAAAGATGACCTGGCAGCTCTGCCACAGACTTTCGTGCAGCCAGTAGTCGCCCTTGCGCAGCGGCGGCGTGGTGAACGCCGTGTAAAAGGCCCGCGCCACCTCGTGCGGCGGGGGTAAGAAAACCGGGTTGGCGCGTTCGCCGACCACGGGCTTGGCGTGAGCTTGGGCCAGCTCTTGATTGCGTTTCTCGAACACCTCGAGGTCGATGAGCTGGTCGACCGCGACGTAGCTGTACTCACCCGGCACGTTCACGTCGCCCGCGTCGCGAACGTGCACGAGTGGGTGCCAAATGAATGGCACGTAGCTGATGATGCACCAGGCCAGAAACGGCAGCACGAAAGCGAGCACCCCCGCCACCAAGCTTGCGCGAGGTGGCAGAGGAGCGCGCACTGCCAAAAGAGGGCGCCGCGGATTGCCGGCAGGCTTGTCGGCGTGTCGCACGGCGCCACCCGAAGGGTCGCCCGCTGGGGCAGCGCTTGGTTCTGGCCCGTCGTGCGTCACTTGAGGGCTTCCTCCGTGACCGACGGATCTAGGTAGTCGTCGGTCTTTTCGGGAGCCTTGTAGACGGTGTTCTTGACGTTGAACTCGTCGACGATCTTGTTCGAACCGTAGAGCGACGCGAGCCCCTCGGCCTTGGCCCAGTGCTTCTTGCCCTCGGCCAAGTCCATGATGTGCGTGCCCTTCATGATCGCCTTGTATTGGTCAGGCGTGAGGTGCACGCGCGCGCCCATGATGGTCGCGGCCTCGTCCATGTTCTTCGGGTCGTTCACGAAGTCGGCGACCTTGTTCCAGACCTTGGCGATCTTGATCCAGTCGCTGCGGTGCTCGGCCAGGCTCTTGGGGTTGACGGCCAGCATGTCGTAGATGAGCCCTGGCACGTCTTTGCTGGTGAAGATGGGCTTAGAGCCCGGCACTTCTTTGAGCGCCGCGCCGCTGCTCGGCTGCCACGCGGCAATCGCGTCGACGCCGCCCGACTTGAGCGCTTGCGGCGTCTCGTCGGTCTTGACGTTCTTGAGCTTGACGTCGCTCTCTTTCATGTTCGCGGCCTTGAGCGCGTGCAAGAGCAGCAAGTGGTCGACGAACCCAACCTCGACGCCGATGGTCTTGCCCTTCAACGCCGCCAGCGTGTTGATGCCCGGCTTGGCCACGATCATGTCGTTGCCGTCGCTGTAGTCGTTGACCACGATCGACACGCTCTTGCCGCCGGCAGCGCCGGTCACGAGCGCGTCGCCGTTCGTCATACAGACGGCGTCGACCTTACCGGCCGAAAACGCGTCCATCGACGGCACGTAGTCGAACCACACCAGCTCGACGTTGACGCCGGCCTCCTTGAACCAGCCCTTCTGGACCGCGACGTCCCAGGCGATCCAGCCTGGCCAATCGCTGTACGCAATCTTCAGCGCACCGGTCGCCCCTGCTGCCGGCGCGGCCGAGTCGGCCGCCGCAGCGGATGGAGCTGGCGCTGCCGCCGCGGATGCTGGAGCTGCGGCTGCGGGCTTGTCGTCCGCCGCCGGTTTAGGAGCCTCTGACTTGTTACAAGCTGCCGCTACGAGCGACAGCACCGAGATGCCGAAGAGCCGAACGATCGGGTTCATAAGAGACCTTTCGCCCGGTGAGCCTACGAAGCGAGGTCGAGTATCCCTGGTGAATGTTTCCGTCAGTTTTCCTAACCGTTTCTATGGGCGGGGCCGCGGCTTTGTGCGATATTGTGCGTCGTGGACAGGAGGGCGGTCATAGCGTGGGCAATGGCAGTATCGGGCGCGGCTGCCGGATGCTCAGGTCCGAACGGCGCCGCCGAGCGGAGCGCCAGCATCGAGCAGCGCGCGACGAAAACGGAATGGTCGGTCAGGCAGCTGCGGCTGCCACCACTTGGCCTGGACCTCGCCGTCGCATGGGATCAACCTCAAGTGGCGTGGGACGGCACGAGCTTTCTGGCCGTTTGGGCGGACGCCTTCCGGAATGTCTATGCGGATCGCCTGTCGACCGATCTGAAGCTGCTTGACACTCCTGCCGTCGTAGTTTCCACCGCTGCTCTCTCGCGTGCTTGCGGCCCGTTTGCCGATGCTTGCCCGGAGCAGGTCAGGCCCGTGCCGCAGCTCGCCTGCAGACCCGATGGGGAATGCTTGGTCGTCTGGAATCAGGATACGGCGGAAACGCAGAAACTGAACGCTCGGCTTCGCGACGCCAACTCGAGCTGGGGCGCAACGTTCGAGCTTGCTCTGTCCCAAGCCTTTTACGGCGCGGCCAATGCCGTCGCGATCACCCCCGGCCCCGATGGCTTTCTCGTGGTGTGGGAGGCGCTCGATGGTGCGGCTGACAAAGTGACCGTAGAGAGCATCTTTGTTCAAGACGACGGGCAAGTCGCGTCCAAAACCTTGCTGCATTCGGCCTATAAGGGACCGCCGTCGGTACTATGGTTGGGGTCCGACTACATCATGACCAACGGGTCCGACGTGGTGCGGCTCGACGCGACGCGCGAGGTCGTCGATGTCAAGCCCTCCGCCCTCCAACTTTCCTATCCGCGGGTGCTGTCGGACGGCCACGGTGGTGCTGCGGTCTTCGGCATGTCGAATGGAGTTGAATTGCAGAAGGTGTCGTCGTCGTTCGAAGTCGGGCCGCTCGTGCCTACTTTTGTCGGCGCCGATCACGGCATTTGGCGAGCTACCGGCGGCTATCTCATACGCGGAACCGACTCCAGCAGCGACACGCTCTACTTCTTCAGCGATCAAAACGACACAACCACGATCGGCCCGTCCACTGGCGTGGGCATGTCCGTCGCATTTTCCGACACTGCAGGCGTGCGCCTCGTCAGCGAGACCACGCCTTCTCACGGGCGAATGGTCGACGCCGCGCTCAACGCCTATCCACTGACCCCCGATGGCCAAGTCGTAAAGGACGCCTCGAGCAAACCGGGCGGTTTGGTTCCGGCCTTCGCACAGCAAGCCCAAGTCACGGCCAGCAGTGAAGGCTACGTGGTCAGTTGGGACGAGGTGCGCTACGACCAGATCGAACGCTCTCGTTACGTGCGCGTCGATCGCTACGGCAGGGTGCTCGACGACGAAGGGCAGCATTTCGATCCAGGTAACGACGCGTCGGTGCTGTCAGTGGCAACCAGTCCGAAAGCCCTAATGTGGACGACGCCGCAACACACGGTGCGACTGAGCGACGGCAAGCGCAGCGAGATCACCGTCCCCGAGGCGACCGATTCTTTGGGGCCCAAGGTCGTCGCCGCGAGCGACGGCTTCTTGTCTTACGGCGAGCTCGACATGTTCACGCCCTTCGTGCAGCGGCACGACTCCTCGGGCACGCCGTTGGGTGACCCCAGCATTTACGGCGTAAATTGCGCGGCAGTCCCACCCCCGGGCCCGTGCTGGCGCATCACCGATGCTGCAGCAAGCGGCGCCAGCTATTTGCTTCAGTCCGCTAATCACCTCTGGCTGCTGAAGCCTGACAGCGACCCAATGCTCATCAATCCACCTTTCCCGTACTACCAGATGCGTGGCTCTGGCGGCTCGTTTCGAGTGCTTCCGACGGGCGCTACGGGCACGTTCGTCACGATCTCGAAGGATGGAGAAGAAAGCGCCATCCAGTCGTTCACGGCCGACGAAGACTTGGGACAATTGCTGTACCTGTTTTCCAACGCCGAGCAAGACTTCATCGTCTTTACACGATCCGCGTCCCAAGCCGACAACGTTCCGAAAATCGAGTCGCGCTTTGCCGAGATCATCGGCAACAAGATCATGCCGTCTGAACCGATAGCTTCGGACGACGGATTCAGCGTTGCCTCGAGCGCCCCCGACACCTTCCTGTCGATAGGCTCCGACAACGATCCAAGAGGCGTGATGAACTTCTACGCGCGCACGGGCGCTCCGGGTGGCGCGTGCCAGGTGAGTGCAGACTGCGGAGACCTGGTGTGCCTCGAAGGCTTCTGCCAACCGCCCCCTCTTGCCAGTGGTGGCGCAGGAGGCGCGCCCGCGCAGGGCGACGCTGGTGCCGTCGACGAATCGCTCGCTGGCACCGCAGGCGCGTCGGCAAGCCCAGCTGGTGGAACGGGCAGCGCGGCAACACCACCAGGCGGTGAGCCGGCTACGGGCGCGGGCGGCGCTGCCGGCGACGGGAAAGCGTCGGGTGGCCACGTTGGCGAGGCGGCAAAGGCTTCGGGCGGTGAGGGCGCGTGCGACTGCAGCACGCCTCGGCGCGGCAGCTCGACGGAGCTGCTGCTGTTGGCCCTCACGCTGGGTGTCGCGAACGCCCGGCGCCGCAGACTCTCTGCTCCGTCGCCGCTGACCTGAGATTGGATCGATTCGCCAAGAGGCGGACATACAATGATCATGGTGCCAGGTCGTGGCGTTGGGATGCTGCTGATGGTGCTCTTGTGGGGTTGCGGCAACACGGAGCACCACCTCGCCCCTGGCCCAGTGACTGGAGACGCGACCGCAAGTGGCGAGGGCGGTGCGGCCGGCGGGGCCGGCGGCTCCGGAGTCTCGTCCCCGACCACGCGGCTCGTGCCCTGGCAGCTCGAGGCCGAAGGCACCGAGCCGCTGGTACTCGGCACGTACGACACACAAGAGCAGGCCTATTGCCATTTCGAGACCGATAGCGAAGGTGAGCTGCGCTGCTTGCCCCCACAGCTTCCGCCCGCGGTATTGCCGCCGGCGTACCTGTTCGCCGATCCCGAGTGCACGCAGCCCCTCTACGAAATCGACGCAGGAGTGCTGGCGGATGCGGACGCGCAGACACGGTTCACGCTGCCCCTGCCCTCGCAAGGCTGCATGCCCGAACGCCACGTTGTCGCAACGGTCAAGCAGCTGGCCGCTGGCACCGCGTACGTGAGCGAAGGCAACGGCACGTGCTCGGAAACCGTAGACTTCTCGCCGCCCGCGAAAATCGTGGTCGACAAAGTCGTAGACCCCCAGCGCTACGTCAGGGGCACCCTGCTCGACGGCCCGCTGCTCAATAGCCGGACGCGCCTGGTGCGTGTGCAAGGCGAGGACGGCTCGCTGGTCGACGACCATCTCGTCGACCAGCACTGGAGCACACCTTGCACGCTGACCGATTCCTACTGCGTTCCCTTCCACGTCGAAGAGCATTCCTACTACTTCACCGACCCACTGTGCACGATGCCCGTTTGGCGCGTCCCGGCGTGTGCGCCCGAGACGTTTATCCTCGGCTCGGACAAGATCGGCGGCGACGCCTACGCCCTGGGTGAGCCCTACGCGGGCATCGTCTCCAACGGCGGCCACGGCTGTCACCCGGGCGTAAGCCCCGTAGATCTGTCGCTCGGTGATCGCTACTTCTTCCGCGGCGCGCAGCTCCCGCAAGGCGAGGCGGTCGGGCCGGTCGATTGGCAACCCGGAGGCACAGGCAGGCTGCAGCGACGCATGCTCGGCGGCGCGCCCAAGCCGGTGCCGGTCGCCGACTACTTGGCGGCGGGGCCCCGCTACCACGACGCCACGACAGGCGCTGACTGCGACCCGGTTTGGACGCCGGAGGGGCTCGTGCGCTGCGTTGCAACGGACGTGCTGCGAGATCCGACTTTCGGAGCGTACCTCTTCGTCGACCCGCAGTGCACAACGCCAGCCTTTTTCTGCTACCCCGAAGTCTGCGACAACCCGCCACTCGCAGTGGTGATGGAAGACGACGGCCGAGGTGGCCGGCGCGCCAGCAAGCTCGCGAGCACGCTGAAGATCAGCGGCTCCTACGGCCTGATCACCCAAGACGGCGCCTGCACCTTCAATGCCATGATCGACGCACTCAAAATCGGCGACACCTTGCCGTGGGACATGTACCCAGCGCTCGACGAGAAGAACGCCGCTAGTCACTAGTCCTTTAGGTCGAAGGTGAGCGAAAATGCGCAGAACTTGAGCCGGGCGCGGTTGAGCATTTGCGGGCTCAAGGCCAATAGTTGGCAATGCTGGCTCGTGTGGTCGCTTCGAGCGTGCTGATTTTTGGGCTTTTTTCCTCAGCCTGCGACAGCGGGCACACGACCCTGCCTGATGCACAGGGGCCGAAAGGCGACCCAGCCGCGGAGGGCAGCAACGACGACATAGGCGCCGACGACGGCCTCGCGCCGACGCCCGTGGAGCTGAACGGCCAGCTCAAGGTCGTGGGCACGCAGCTACAGAACGAGTCGGGCGAGCCGGTACAGCTCAAGGGAGTGAGCAGCATGTGGCTCAACTGGGAGAGCCAGCCCTACGCAGAGGATCCGACGGCTCTGCGCTGGCTGCGCAACAACTGGAAGCTCAGCGTGATCCGCGCCGCCATGGGCGTGGAGCCAGACGGCGCGTACCTCACGAACCCCGACGCCTCCAAGGCACAGCTGTACATGGTCGTCGACAATGCCATCGAGGCGGGCGTACGCAGGAAACCAAACCTATTGCGCACAACACAGCCACTTGCCCTGCAAATACCCTTCAATCTGCAAGAGCTCGGCATCTGAAACGGGCCGGCTGTAGACCAGCACTTCACCGATCGCACCGTTGAAGGTCGCGCAGCCCCCGTACAGGCTCTTGCCGAGAAACGCTTGCGCGCGCCCTGCCTGGGGCGCCAAATTGACGGTGCCGGAGCCGACCTCGTTGCTGTTGCTGCGGACGTGAGCAATCGCCTGGGGATCTTGAATCACTGCGGCGAGTTGTGGAGCGTCGACTACCGCCGGGAAGCTGGTGTCGTTGACCCAGTTTTCCTCGACCTCGAACAGCAAGCTCTTCTGGTAGTAGCCGAAATGAATGTCGTCGATTTCGGAGCCATTCGAGGCTTCGAAGTAAGCTTCACAAGCGTCGACCGAAGGCTGCTGAGCCACCACGAAGATGGACAGCCCGCTCGTGAAGTCGACGTCGAGCGTTGGCAGCTTCAAATAGTCGTCGCTGCCGTCGAACACGATCGCGGCTTTTCCGGCGAGCGCGTCTGCTACCAACTTGGGACGCACGTTGACGGCCGTCTGCAGGGCGTCGCGGTGGTTATTGGAGCGGTCCTTCCAGGTCGAGACCACGCCCGCATTCTGAGTCACGCCCTGATCGGCGCTGAACCAAAGCTCGAGCCCGTCGACCGGCACCGGGGGCGGCACGACGACCACGACTCCGCCGCTGCCGCCACTGCCGCCTGGCGCGCCGCTACTGCCGCCCGGCGTGCCGCCGCTGCCGCCTGGCGCGCCGCCGCTGCCGCCTGGCGCGCCGCCACTACCAGCTCGGCCGCCACCTGCCACGCCGCCGCCGGAACTAGTTCCGCCGTGCGCTGGCGTGCCGCCCGTAGCTCCAGCGCTGCCGGCCGAGCCGGCGCGACCCGCCACGCCCTTGCCGCCGACGTCGCCGCCGTCAGCGCCCGCGCCGCCCGCGTCGCCGCCCGCCGTCATCGCGCTCTTGCCGGCGCTCGGCATACCGCCGCCTCCGCCCAGGTCGTTCATGCCCGCGGCGCTGAACTTGTCGCCGCACGAAAGCAGCAGCCCAGCGATCGACGCAAACAACGCGACCCGTTGGGAGCCCAGCACCGACCTCAAGCACCTTGGCCTAGCATCCGAAAAATGACGGGTCAAGAATGCCCCGCGTTCTTGCGGTAGCGTAGCGGGCTCGTGCGCTTCAGCGCCAAAAATCGGCGATTGAAGTTGGACACGCTACCGAAGCCCGTCTCTACGGCAATCTCGGCGATGCTCTTACCGCTCTCGTGGAGCAGCGCACACGCGTGCACGATGCGAGCCTCAGCCAGGTACTTGGCGAACGTGCGCCCGAATAGCCGGGGGAACGCGCGCCTCAAGCTGGCGCGGGACATGCCCACGGCGCGCGCTACTTGGTTGAACGAAAGCTCCGAATCGGCGGCGCGCTCGTGCAGGTACGAAAGCAGCTTGGCGGCCAGGCTCGCCGCCTCCGCGTCGTGCGGCGGCACGGCGTCGAGCAAAGCCAGCTCTTTGGTGTGCGCACTCTCCGACAGCTCCGACAGCATGCCCAGCAGACCGACGTAGCGATCCAGCGCCGGCGCCGTGACGTCTCGAAACAAGATACCCAAGTCGCGGTCGTGCTTGACGTGCTCGAACAGCGCGCGCTTGCCGCCGCTCTGCATCAGCGCTGGCCGAAGTCGGGAATAGGCTGGGCCGACGGCGCCGGCAGCCCGCTGAGCTCGTTCAGAATGAGCTTGGAGCGAAACTCGGGCGAGCCCAGATCGCCGCCGTGGCAATCTTTGCACTTCGGAGGCTTGCCCAGCGCGCTGTCGAAATCGGGCGCCAGGTGCGTGGTCATCCACTCGATCGCGACTTCGCGCCGGCGCGGGTCGCCCAAGAACTTGGGCTTGCCGGCGTGACAGTCGACGCACCACACGTCTTTGCTGCCAGCGGCGTCCGCCGTACGCTTTCGCAGCCGTGGCAACAGCTCGCGCGCCATCCAGTTGGCGATCTGCTTATTGTGGGTGTCGGCGGCGTAGTCGGGCTCCAGGTGGCAATGTTTGCATTCCACGCCCAGAAAATGCGTGACCCCGCCCATGATCGTGTACACCTCGCGCTGACAGCGCGCCGCCTTGGCCACGCCCGTGTAGGCCATGCGCAGCGGCTCCGGCGGCGGCTTGCCCGGCACTTGTTCGCAATCGTCTGGCAGATCGGCACGACGTTTGGCCCGTACGGGCGCCGGCGCATTCACGGAGGCGCTCGGTGGCGACGGCGGCGGTGGAGCGCCGCAAGCACCCTCTAGCAGCGACAAAGCAAACACAGCCGAAACGAAGCGCTGAACCGTCACACACGGCAGTCTAGCGCAGCGCTCCCGAGCCGCGGCGCACTTTTGCCCCGTATTCGCGCCGAGCGTGCTTGCTTCGCGTTCCTGAGCTACGTTGCGCCCCGTGACGATCGAGCAGATGCCGGCGTCTGGGCGGTCCGGCACCGTTTTGCTCGTCGATGACGAGCCTGAGGCGCTACGCGCGTTCGAGCGCATGCTGCGCTCTTCGGGCTACCAGGTGGAAGCCTTCTTGTCAGCGCGCGAAGCCGTCAAGCGCGTGTCGGCCGGCGGCGTGCATGTCGTCGTCAGTGACATCAGCATGCCCGAAATGACGGGCGTCGAGCTGCTGCGCACCATCCGCGCCTACGACGCCGATTTGCCCGTCGTGCTCGTCACCGGTTTGCCCGCCATCGAAAGCGCGACCGACGCCGTCGAGTACGGCGCGTTCAAATACATCGTCAAGCCCTTCGAGCCAGAGGTGCTGCGAGCCGCCGTCGAGCGCGCGCGTAAGCTCTACCGCCTGGCGCGCATGAAGCGCGAAGCCTTGAAGCTGCTCGGGGCGAACGCCATCTCGGCCGACCGCGCAGGGCTCGAAGCCAGCTTCGATTCGGCCCTCGAATCGCTGTGGATGGCGTTTCAGCCCATCGTGCGCGCGAGCGACCACAGCGTCTTCGGCTACGAGGCGCTCTTGCGCAGCGACGAACCGACGCTGATCAGGCCCGATCTGGTGGTCGACGCGGCCGAGCGCTTGAATTCACTGCCGCGGCTGGGCCGCAAGGTGCGGGCGCTTGCCGCCGCCGCCATGAGCGCGGCCGAGCCGAGCGCCGCGCTCTTCATCAATCTGCACCCGCTCGATTTGGCCGACGAAGAGTTGTTCGAAGAAGCCTCTCCGCTCACCAAAATGGCCAAGCGGGTGATCTTGGAAGTCACCGAGCGCGCGGCCATCGAGCAAGTCGAAGGTGTCGAGCGTCGCGTCGTCTTACTGCGCGAGCGCGGCTTCCGCATCGCCGTCGACGACCTGGGCGCCGGCTACGCAGGCCTGTCGAGCTTCGCGCTGCTCGAGCCCGAAATCGTCAAGCTCGACGTCTCGCTGCTGCGCGACATCGACCAAAGCCCCGTGAAACAAAAGCTCGTCGCGTCAATGACGGCCCTGTGCAAAGACATGGGCTTTTTGGTCGTCGCCGAAGGCATCGAAACAGTCGCCGAGCGCGACTGCGTCGTGGCGCTCGGCTGCGACCTCTTGCAAGGCTTCCTGTTCGCCCGCCCCGGCCGACCTTTCCCTACAGCTTCCTGGGGATAGGCCCAGTTCCCGCGCGGCCAGCTGGCCCGCGCCACCAGCTCCGTGCGGCGTCGTGCGAAAGGAATGCAACAGGAAGACGCGAAGACGCGAAGGCGAGAATTGGGGGTGGGACGCTGGTGCGCAGCCCCAAGAAGCCGTACGACGGTTGTGCGCTGTGGCGCGGGACAACGCGGGTTCCTGACCTGAGCGGCGCCCCAAAAACCTTCGCATCTTCGCGTCTTCCTGTTGCATCCCCCTCGAAGCGGTTGCCGGGGCCGTGACCCTGGACTACTGCACTTTTTCCCAAATTTTGGTGCCGGAGATACAGAACATGGCGAGAAAGAAGATTGGTCTGATTGGTGCGGGCAACATCGGTGGCGAGCTCGCGAACCTGTGTCTGCAGAAGCAGCTCGGAGATGTCGTGCTGTTCGACATCCCGGCCAAGGAGGGCTTCGCCAAGGGCAAGGCGCTCGACCTCGAGCAATCGTCGGCCTGTTCCGGCGCCGACGCGCGCGTGACCGGTACTTCGAACTGGGAAGACCTCAAAGGCTCCGACGTCCTGATCATCACCGCCGGCATTCCGCGCAAGCCCGGCCAGTCGCGTGACGACTTGGTCGGCGTCAACCTGCCGATCATCCAAAACGTCGCCGACAACGCCAAGAAACATTGTCCAGATGCGTTCGTGATCGTGATCAGCAATCCGCTCGACGCGATGGTGTACGAGTTCAAGCGCCGCACCGGCGCGCCGCGCGAAAAAGTCGTGGGCATGGCCGGCGTGCTCGACAGCGCGCGCTTCTCGCTGTTCTTGGCGCGCGAGACCGGCGCCAGCATCAAAGACGTGCGCGCGATGGTGTTGGGCGGCCACGGCGACGACATGGTGCCGGTGCTCGGCTACTGCACCATCAACGGCGTGCCCGTAAAGCAGCTGATCGCCGCCGACAAGCTGTCGGCCATGGTCGACCGCACCCGCAAAGGTGGCGGCGAAATCGTGAATTTGATGGGCACGAGCGCCTTTTACGCGCCCGCCTACAGCGCCATCGTGATGGCCGAGGCCTATTTGCTCGACCAAAAGCGGCTCTTGCCGGCCGCCGCGTACCTCGAGGGCGAGTACGGCTACAAGGACCTGTACTTGGGCGTGCCAGTCGTCATTGGCGCGGGCGGCGTCGAGAAGATCGTACAGGTCGAGCTCTCTGCCGAAGAGAAAACCATGCTCAAGACCAGCGTCGACAGCGTGCAGAAGGTCGTCGACATCGTGAAAGCCAAGGCCTGAGATGAAGATCCACGAGTACCAAGGCAAGCAGCTGTTCGCGAAGTACGGCGTCGCCGTACCCAAGGGCATCGTCTGCTTCACGGTCGACGAAGCCGAGAAGGCGGCAGAGAAGCTCATCGCCGAAGGAAGCCCCGTCGTCGTCGTCAAAGCGCAGATTCACGCGGGCGGTCGCGGCAAAGGCGGCGGCGTCAAGGTCGTGAAAGACGGCGCCAAAGCGGCGCGCGCCGTGGCCGAAAAGATCCTCGGCATGCAGCTCATCACCCACCAGACCGGCCCCGAAGGCCAAAAGGTCAAGCGCCTGTACGTCGAGCAAGGCATCGAGATCGCGCGCGAGCTGTACCTGGGCTTGGTCGTCGATCGCGAGACGCGCAAAATCGCCGTCATGGCCTCGACCGAAGGCGGCGTCGAAATCGAGAAAGTCGCCGAAGAAACGCCGGAAAAAATCCTGATCGAGTTCGTCGATCCGACGATCGGCCTGAGCGGCTATCAGGCGCGCAAGCTCGCCTACGGTCTAAACGTGGGCAAGGGCACGCCCAGCCCCAAAGAGACCATCAGCGAGTTCGTGAAGATGGTCACGAAGCTGGCCGAGCTGTTCGAAAAGGAAGACTGCTCGCTGTGCGAGGTCAATCCGCTGATCATCACCAAGCAAGGCAAGGTCATCGCCGGTGACTCGAAGATCAACTTCGACGACAACGCCCAGGGCCGCCACAAAGAGTGGGAAGGCTTGCTCGACAAAGACGAAGAAGATCCTGTCGAGCTCGAAGCCAAAGACGCCGGGCTGTCTTACGTGTCGCTCGACGGCGACATCGGCTGCCTGGTGAATGGCGCCGGTTTGGCGATGGCCACCATGGACATCATCAAGCACCACGGCGGCAGCCCCGCGAACTTTCTCGACGTGGGCGGCGGCGCCACCAAAGAGCAAGTCACCAAAGCCTTCACCATGATTCTGAGTAGCCCGAAGGTGAAGGGCATTTTCGTGAACATCTTCGGCGGCATCATGAAGTGCGACGTGATCGCCGAAGGCGTCGTGGCTGCCACGCGCGAGCTGGGCCTCAAGGTGCCGCTGGTCGTGCGCCTAGAAGGCACCAACGTCGAGCTCGGCAAGAAGATCTTGTCCGAGAGTGGGCTCGCGATTCAGCCAGCGGACAGCATGGCCGACGGCGCGAAGAAGATCGTCGCTGCGACCAAGGCTGCGTGAGGCAAGGACTAGAACATGTCGATCCTCGTTAACAAGAACACCAAGGTCCTGGTCCAGGGCATCACCGGCTCGGCCGGCTCTTTTCACGCCAAGCAATGCCTGGCGTACGGCACCCAAGTCGTCGGCGGGTGCACCCCCAATCGCGGTGGCGAAAGCTTCGCTGCCGAGGGTCCGGGCGGCAAGGCCGTCAGCATTCCGGTTTTCGATACGGTCGCCGAGGCCGTGAAGCAGACCGGCGCCGACACCAGCTGCATCTTCGTGCCAGCGCTGGGCGCGGCTGACGCCATCCTCGAGGCCGTCGACGCCGGCTGTAAGCTGGTGATCTGCATCACCGAGGGCATTCCGGTCACCGACATGATCCGCGTCCGCCGCTCGATCGAGGGCAAGCCGGTCAGGCTGGTCGGCCCGAACTGCCCGGGCGTGATCACCCCGGGCGAGTGCAAGATTGGCATCATGCCGGGCCACATTCATCGCCAGGGCAAAATTGGCGTCGTCTCGCGGTCTGGCACATTGACCTACGAGGCCGTGGGCCAGCTGACGGCGCTGGGACTCGGGCAATCCACTTGTGTTGGTATCGGCGGTGACCCGGTGGCGGGGCTCGACTTCGTCGATGTGCTCACGCTGTTCAACCAGGACCCCGACACGCAAGCCGTGATGATGATGGGCGAAATCGGCGGCAACGCCGAAGAGCGCGCGGCCGAGTACATCCAAGCTCACATGAAGAAACCGGTCGCCGGCTTCATCGCTGGCGCCACGGCGCCAGAAGGCAAGCGCATGGGCCACGCCGGAGCGATCATCTCTGGTGGCAAAGGCACGGCGAAAGACAAGATCGCCGCGTTGACCAAAGCTGGTGTACGTATGTCGCCATCGCCCGCCGAAATGGGCGCGACGTTAAAGAGCCTGCTTTAAAGAGTTTGTTCTCAAAGAGCCGTAGAGACGCCGTAGTACGACCTCCCGAAGCAAGCCCGCCCGCCTAGTTCGGGTTTTGGCGAGGCTTTCGCGAGGAGCGAAGCGGAACGTACTTGAGTACGTGAGCATCGCACCGCAGCGAAAACGAAGCCAAAACCCGAAATCGGCGGGCGCGTTCGCAGACCGCATGGGGGTCACAGCCAAGGAGTAACGGGTGCCGCGCTTCGACACGCGGCTCGCGCTAATGCGAGCCGCGGAGCAGCTGTTTGCACAGCAAGGTGTAGATCGCGTTTCGCTGCGAGAAATCGCCATCGCAGCGGGGCAGCGCAATGTCTCGGCCGCGACCTACCACTTCGGTAGCAAGCGCGAGCTGATCGAAGCCATTCTCGAGCGACATTCGCGCAAAATCCAGGACGACTGGCTGCTGTCGCTCGAGGGTGAAAGCGGCAAACAGCTGGGGCTGCGGCAATTGGTTCGGCTGCTCGTCGAACCGATCGTGGCCAAGATCGACGACGCGGACGGCGGACGCTGCTACCTCGAGCTGTGCGCAGAGCTGGTGGCCAGCCGTTCGTTCCCGCTGATGGGCATGCGCGTGGCGACGACGCCGGGCGCCGCCACGTTGGGCAAGCGCATCGCGGAGGGCGGACCAGCCTTGCCCGGCATGTTCGGGGTGATTCGCGGCACGCGCCTGGCGGGGCTCTTGTACGGCTCGATCGGCGACTACCTGCGCCTCACCGCCAACGGCGTCGAGATCAGCCGCAAGCTGTTCCTCTCCGATCTGGTGAGCGTGCTGGTGGCGGCGGTTCGAGCCGACGCGCCCAGCGACGCCGAGCCTGAATGACCGTTCAGTGCCGGCGCGCGATTTTAGCTGAAATGCAGCACGAGGCGCGCGCTGTGCTAAGAGCGGCGGCAGAAAACGCCCATGGCCATCGAGCGAACTCTTTGCATCATCAAGCCTGACGCCGTCGCAAAACGCAAAACCGGCGCCATCGTTCAACACGTGCTGGAACAAGGCTTCAACATCCTCGGCCTGCGCCAACAGCAGCTTTCGCGGCGCGAGGCCGAAGGCTTCTACGCCGTGCATCGCGAGCGGCCTTTCTTCAAGGATTTGTGCGAGTTCATGACCAGCGGCCCCGTCGTGCTGGTGGCGCTCGAGCGCGAAGACGCCGTCGCCCATTGGCGCAAGGTGATCGGCGCAACCGATCCGGCGAAGGCAGATGCCGGAACGATTCGGAAACTGTACGGCGCAAGCCTCGGCGAGAACGCCGTGCACGGCTCCGACTCCGTCGAGAACGGCCGCATCGAGTGCGCGTACTACTTCCAAGGCTCCGAGCTCGGCTGAGCCGGGCCAGCGCCGCGCATCCCGCAGCAGGCCTGCGCCAATCCCGCTAGAAAACGCCTGGCTTGCGAGGTCGTTCGCACGACTGAGGCGCGACTGATACACTGCTCTGTGAGGTCAATGAAGAGCGGTCTCCCGCCCTCGTCGCACGCGTTCGTCCGCGGCACCGCTGCGCTCGATATCGAGCGTGGAAACTTGCGCGAAAGCTTGGGCGGGCTGCGCAATTTGGCGCAGCTCCTCCATTCGCTGCGCGTCGGCTCGCGGCCGCTCAGCAGCGTGCTGCCCGACGCGCGCGACGCCTGCGATCCCTTGCGCCAAGCCATGGGCGAAATCTTGGCTGCCGCGCAGAGTGGCCTGGGCGAAACCGAAGCCGCCGCCAGCCTCGACGCCTACGTGACTCCACGCATCAACGAGCTCGAGACAGCGCTGACCAACGCCGCCCAGCGCCAGCTCAGCGTGAAGACACGACTCTCGCTCGAAGAGAGCGTGACGCGCCTGTCGCAAGAGCTCGACACCGCACGCGGCTTGTTCGACCTCTTGGCAGACTCGCTCACGGGCAGACCGATACGGCTCGACGTGCTCGAGCTATCGCGCCAAAGCTTCAGCGGGCCACCGAGCGGCGGCAGCTGGCCACGCGAAACGCTGGTCGCGACGCTGAGCAGCAACGCCAGTGGGCTCGAAATCGAAGTGAGCCCGCGCGTCGTCACCTCGCTGATTGCCTTTGGTGTCGAGCTGGTGGCCGATCCGAAAGACGCCAGCCAGATCCCTCACATTCAGCTGAGCCAAACCGAGCAGGGCTGTCACATCTCGATCGAACGGCAGCCGGTGGTGCCCGGTGAAGATCTCATGCTGCTGCGGCGCGGTATCATCGCGCCCACGCTGCCCTGCGTGACCGCGGCGGCCCGCGTGGGCGGCGCGGTCCTCAACTTCGACCCAAGAGAAGCTCGCTTCACGCTCACTTTCGCCAAAGCCTTCCCGGGCCGCATGACCGGAGAAGCCGGCTGAGCAGCCTTCCCCGAGCGGCGGCTCGGGCGCCCTACAATAAGCTCGGGTCAGGCTTGCTGCGGCCGAAAACCCTGGTTAACCAGGCAGGATGGAACACGCCGACCTCAAAGCGAAGGTAGAAGCCGCCTTCGCGGACCGCGCGCTGCTCGCCGAGCCCGCCACCAAGCAAGCCGTGCTCGACGTGCTGGCCCTGCTCGACCAAGGCAAACTGCGGGTCGCCACCTGCGACGCTCCCGGCAAATGGACGACGCACGCCTGGATCAAGCAAGCGGTCCTGCTCTACTTCGGCGTCGTGCCGATGGAAAAAATCCCGGTCGGTCCGTTCGAGTTCTACGACAAGATCCCGCTGAAGAAGAACCTCGACATCGCCGGCGTGCGCGTGGTGCCGCCTGGCACCGTACGCTACGGTTCGTTCATCGAGAAGGGCGCGATCGTGATGCCCGGCTACGTCAACATCGGCGCCTACGTCGGCGCCGGCACGATGGTAGACACCTGGGCGACGGTCGGCTCGTGCGCGCAGGTCGGCAAAGATTGCCACTTGTCGGGCGGCGTCGGCATCGGCGGCGTGCTCGAGCCGCCCGGCGCGCAGCCGGTGATCATCGAAGACGGCTGCTTCATCGGCTCGCGCGCCATCATCGTCGAAGGCATGATGATTGAGCGCGAAGCCGTGATCGGCGCCGGCGTGGCGCTCACGGCTTCCACCGCGATTCTCGACGTGACCGGGCCTGTGCCGGTCGAGATCCGCGGCCGCATTCCTGCGCGCAGCGTGGTGATTCCCGGCACACGGCCGCGCAAGTTCCCGGCCGGCGAGTATCAGATCCCGTGCGCCTTGATCATCGGCCAGCGCAAAGAGAGCACCGACAAGAAAACCAGCCTCAATTCCGCGCTGCGCGACTTTGGCGTCTCGGTCTGAGCGCGCATGAGTCTAGCGTCCGACCTCTTGTGGCTGTGCTCGATTCCTTCGCTGATCGGCGAGGAGCAGGCGCTGTGCGACGCCGTCGAGGCTCGGCTTTCGCTCTGTCAACTGGCCGCGCCGATCCGTCGCTACGGTGATTCGATCGTCGTGCCGCTGCGGCGCGGCAGCGGCGGCCCGCGCGTGGTCTTGGGCGGGCATCTGGACGTCGTGCGCACGGAGCATCAAGGCGAGCCGCGCATCGAGGGCGACAAGCTGATCGCGCCCGGCGCGGCCGACATGAAAAGTGGCCTGGCGCTGATGCTCGCGCTGGCAGAAAACGCTCGGCGCTGGCCGGTCGATTTGACGCTGGTCTTTTACGCGCGCGAAGAGGGGCCGTACGCCGAAAATGAGCTAGGGCCGGTCTTGGCCGCCGACGCGGAGCTCAACGACGCCGACGTCGCGGTCATGCTGGAGCCCAGTGACAACAAGCTGCAGCTCGGCTGCGGCGGCTCCATTCACGCCGCGGTGCGCTTCGCCGGCAAGACCGCGCACAGCGCCCGCCCCTGGCAGGGTGACAACGCCATTCACAAGAGCGCGGCCCTGCTCGCGCGGCTGAGCGCGCTCACGCCAGTGGCGGACGAGCGCGACGGCTTGGTCTGGCAAAACGTGATCAGCGCGACCATGGCGACGGGCGGACGCGCTCGCAACATCATTCCCGACGTGTTCGAGCTGAACCTGAATCACCGCTTCGGCCCGAGCACGACGGTGGCACGCGCCCAGCAAAACGTGCTGGATTTGGTGGGCGGCGAGGCCGAGGTCGAATTCGTGGACATCTCACCGTCGGCGCCGCCGCTGCGCCGGCACCCGCTGATTGGCGCGCTGGCCGACAGCGGCGTGCTGGCGGTCGAGCCCAAACAAGCCTGGACCGACGTCGCGCGCTTCGCCGAGCTCGGCATTCCGGCTGTGAACTTTGGCCCGGGCGTGCAAGCGCAAGCCCACCAAAAAAACGAATGGACCAGGCTCTCGCAGCTGGACGTTGGCCTCGGCGTGCTCGAGCGCTGGCTCACCCGCATCGGAGGCGTGAGCACATGAACCGCACCGTCCGACACCGCATCAGCGCGCTCGTGCTGACTTCGTGCTGCGCGCTCCAGCTGGCTTGCGAGCAGCGCGGTGACAAGGCGCAACACAGCCGCAGCGACGCCGTGTCGAGCGCCAGCCAAGAGATGAGCGGGCCTTCGCTGTTTTCGCGCGAGCGCTTGAGCCCGGCGCTCGACGCCGTGCGCGCCAAAGCCGGTGGCAAGCTGCTGCGTCTCGAAATCCGCGCGCGGGAGCTCACGCTGCAAGCCGAAGATCCGAGCACGCCCGGCGCTGTCCTCGAGCTACACTATCAGGGCGGCAAAGTCGGCGAGCCGGAGCACGCGGCCCTGCGCGGCAAGGGGCAGCTGGCCGACAACTTGTTCGACCTCAGCGAGGTGAAGCTCGACGCGATCCCGGAGCTGACGCGCGAGGCCGTGCGGCGCGTCGACCCCGAGGCGGGCAGCGTCGACTACGTGCTGGTGCGCCGCAATTTGCCCGACACGGACGACGTGCGGCTGCGCGTGTACGTGTCGAGCCCACGCAAGAGCGGCTACGTCGAGGCCGATCGTAGCGGCCAAATTCTGTAGCTAACCAGCGGCATTCATTACGTTTTCTCTGGGCAAAACGCGGGCAGTGTAAGGCCGGGGCCGCCGCCGCGTTTTCAGGTCATCTCCCAACCTGAAAGGCCCGCCATGACTCGCATCGCTTCGTCTCCTCGCACCGCTCTTCCCTTGCTGGCATTCGCAGCGCTCGCCGCCACGGCCTGCGGAACGGCGACCCACGAAGCGCCGCGCAGCCCCGACGCGCAGAGCGAGGCACCGAACCACGCCTACGCGGCGCCGACCACGGCGCCCGGCGCTCCAGGCTATGCGCCAGCCGACAAGGCCGCGACCGCGCCGCCCGCCGCGGCCGCGCGCGGCGGCGCAGCTGAAGCCTCGGCAGACGGCGCGTACCGTCCCACGCCTGCGCCGCAAGAAGAGCGCCCCGGGCTAGGCACCGAGTGGGGTGAGACGCGCGAGAGCCGTGTCTCGTCGGCACCATTCGAGCGCCAAGATTGGAGCACGCCGCTCACGACGACCAGCTTCTTTTACAACGACGAAGCCGGCGTGCGCGCGATGCTCGGCTCCGGCTACTGGGATCGCAAGAGCGACGGCATCAGCGCCGCACGCGGCGCGATCACGATCCGCGTGGTGGACGACCACGGCGCGCCGCTACCGACCTTTGCCGCAGGTGGACGCAGCTACGTGCTGGGTAACGACGGCGCGCGCTACTCGATCCGCATCGAAAACCAGACTGGCGCCCGCTTCGAGGCCGTCGCCAGTGTCGATGGCTTGGACGTGATCGACGGCCAGCCCGGCTCATTCGAAAAGCGCGGCTACCTGCTCGGGCCTTGGTCGACGGTCGAGATCGACGGCTTTCGTCGCAGCGAAGCCGAAGTGGCGGCGTTCCGCTTCGGTCGCGTGCAGGATTCGTACGCCGCCAAGCGGGGTAGCGACCGCGATGTCGGCGTGATCGGCGTGGCCGTGTTCCAAGAGCGCGGCGCCAGCTACCCGTGGACCGAACGCGAGCTCGGCCGCCGCGGCGCCGCCGACGCCTTCCCGGGCCGCTTTGCGCCCGCCCCGTGAGCCCCGACAAGAGGCACCGCGTCTCGGCAACACGG
>Ga0307516_10001590_pt1 | contig 31219 bp, 35 predicted proteins | sample 19_EM_MG_FD_203310 | JGI IMG/M metagenome (GOLD analysis project Ga0307516, IMG submission 203310) | Populus trichocarpa ectomycorrhiza microbial communities from riparian zone in the Pacific Northwest, United States - 19_EM | ecosystem: Host-associated > Plants > Roots > Unclassified | place... | reverse complement strand
CTGGGGTTCCGACTAGTTCTTGCTGAAGGGCTGTGAGACTAGAGATGAAATCTTGGACTAAACCATCCTTTTTCATTGTCGTAAGTTGAAAGCGGCGACGGATCGCAAGTCATCCGGATCGTGATGTTGCCGTGTTGTACTTCAGACCAAGGGCAGCCCAGACGTGAGCTGGATGTTGATTGGGAAGCTTGTTGATAACTGATCGAATGCTGGGTTCCACCGAAGAGTAAACCATCCCCGTGGCATAACCGAGTCGCTTTTTGTAAAGGTGTATGTAGAACTCATGGTGACGATGGGTGATCGACAGATCGACGGATCGTCGGAAATAGTGCTGGATCAGGATGGAGGATCAACAGATCGACAATCGATGGGGATAAGATGCTTAAGCGAGGTGGGGATTTTCAGGTGCGAAGAGTATTGTGATCGATTCGGTGTTGAGGATCCGGGCTCATAACCTGTCAAATATATTCGTCTATCGATAGGTAGGAAGTCCGTTGCTTAATCTTTTCACCGAGACCGGAGGACCACTCTCAATATATACAGGCACATCCAACCCATTACCAATCACCAGCCTCTAGATCCTTTGGTGGCAACTTGCCACCGCCGGGCCTAGATGTCACTGGTGGCCATTGGCCACCTGTGCCACTCAATGCCTTCCGCGCATCTGCTCGCAGCGGCCTAGATGTCGCCGGGCCTAGATGTCACCAGTGGCCATTTGCCACCTGCGCCACCCGATACCTTCCGTACGGGCATCTGCCCGCAGCGATCCAGGGAGGCCTCGGCGGGCCTCGTTGGGTGTTCGATATATCTAACAGCTTTGATGCAGATGTCATAGGCTGTGGATGTGGCAGTTTCCTTTTCAGAGTAGGATCCCTTAGGCAGTAGCTTTCGGACATCGCTGAGGTTGAGGTGGCCAAGACATTGGTGCTAGGTTTGGATATCTGTCCGAAATGCCGAGTCCGAGCGAGGTGCCGATTCCGAGTCCGAGCGAGGTGCCGATTCCGAGTCCGAGCGAGGCACCGATTCCGAGTCCGTGCGAGGCACCGATTCCGAGTCCAAGTGAGGCACCGATTCTGAGTCCGACCGAGGTGGAGCATTTGCTCGATACGCAGTGGAATTTGGATAACCCTTTTTGGAGGTTACATTGCCGAGGAGGATGAAGGACATGAATCCAGGTGCGCATCTACCCAGGTGTTGTTCCGTGAAATCCTCTGATGTAATGTAAGCAGTATGTGAATGGGAACGGAAACTGACATCAATGCCATCCTTGATCAACTGGGGTACCGAGAGTATGGAGGCTCCGAAGTCTGGTACATATAGAGCTTCTACCCTGAGGAGCATTCCACAATCCAGCTGGAGGTTGATGCTGCTGGCAGCTGTTGCTAAACTGACAGAGTCGGCTAACTCGACTTGTAAGAATTCCTCGAGTGGGTGGTATTCATGAAAGTCCATCAGATTTGGTGAGATGTGGTCGGTAGCGCCTGAGTTGATTATCCATTCGTCAGTTTTGCGTGTGTGTCTGGCCACTCTTGCCATCGGAGTCAGGCCGTATACTACAGTGTCTCCGGTTTTGACACGATGAGTGGATGCTGACTTTCCGCGCTTGTCTTCCCTTCCCTGTCTCATTTCGGTGGCTCTTTTCTTGACTTCGCAATCTATCTCTTTGTGACCCTTCCTTGTGCAGTAGTAGCACGTGATGTTGCTAGGGTCTGAGGTGGCCTGTTTCTTATTGTAAGGCTTTCGACGGTGTTTGCCTTTTCCGTTGGTTCGATGGTGCTTGCCACCATTGACGTTGGCAGATAGGGCATTGCTGGAGGTTCCGGCCAGATTGAGGTTGCAGCCAGTCGTAGTGTTGTGGAGGGCTCGTGCGGTTTCGTGTTCAAACAGAATTGTACTGATGGAGTTGAGTGTTTGTTCTTCGATCGGTCGGTTCTTGAGGATGTCCACAATATTGGCGAATGGATCGGGAAGGGTCGCGAAGATGCGCATAATCAGGTATCGCTCCGTGACTTCATCTGGAGTCCCTTCCAGCTCCTGACTGATAACCAGAAGTGAGGAGATGTAGTCGGATACAGACAATCCTGGCTTCATCACAGTGGAGTGAAGGCGGGCAAGGGTAGCAACGCGTGCAGACTGGGATGCGGCGACATCGTATCGTTCACGGAGGGCTTCCCAGGCTGTGTGCGGATCGCGATGTCCGAGGCGATTGAGAAACATTCGAATGCTGGGTTCAGTTGATGACCAGATCATTCCGAAGGCACGTTGCGACCGCTTGCGGAAGTCTCGAGCCTGTGCTGTTGCATTGCCGGCAGGTGCGAGCTCCGTACTGAGGACAATTTCAAGGGAGTCATCTATTGTGAGGAGGTTCGTAATGTTGTTCTTCCAGGAGTGGTAGTTACTCGCGCTGAGGATGGGTGTCGAGCCATGCTTGCAGGTGTACGTGGTGGAGTCGGTCATGATGTTGACGCGATGTTTGTTGAGGCTTAAAAACGAGAGTGCAGGGATGAGATGCAGAAGCGAGGCTCAAAATGGTAGGTACGGCAGGAGCGATTATCGATGGGTAGCAGATTGGCAGAGCGTTCAATCTGGGCTCATAACCTGTTGGAATATATGGATCGATAAACGTGAAGATTGTATTACAGTATTATGCGGGCACAAGATCTCTCTATATACAGGAAGGCCATCAGGATAAAGGATGGAAGACTGTCCCACCGTGCCGGTGCTCGGGGACTCAGTCATGTCTGGACGCCTCCTCATCTCTGGACGCCTCCTCATCTCCGGACACCTCCTCATCTCCGGACGCCTCCTTATTCTGACAGTGTCGATGTCGAGTCGGTTCTTTGGGTGCAGTGGAGTCGGGGCCGGATTCGCATCTTGAATATTGAATCGGGCAATGATTGTCGATATGTATCCAGGTTGACTGAGGGTAATGGTTCCATCTGCAAGCCGATCGATTTCCAAGCCTAGGAACTACTTGGCCGGTCCGACGTTCGACATCTTGTACTGGTGCATAAGCCATTGCTTAACTTCCAGAGCTTTCTCTGATGCCTCTTCGGCGTAGAACACAAGTATGTCGTCGACGTATAGGAGTATTAACACTCCATCGTTCCGAATGTAAAGACTTATGTCTGCGTGGGAGCGGTGGAATCCGATCGATTGCAGGAAGCCATCAATTTCTTGATGCCAGAGTCTCGGTGCTTGTTGCAGACCATATAGTGCTTTGTTGAGGTGTAGGAAGCAATCGTGATTACCACTGAACATGGCTGTGGACTCGAGCCACTCGATACCTTCCGGTAGTTGCATGTAGACCTCGGTGTCTATCTCAGGATTGAGGAAAGAGGTAACGACGTCCAGATAATCGACCTTGTAGTTGTTCTGCGCTGCGAAGCTCAGTACATACCGAAGGGTAATCAACTTACCGACTGGCGCATAGGTTTCATCGAAGTCGACACCGCGGATCTGCTCATATTCCTTGATCACGAGACATGCCTTATATCTGATTCTACCGTTCGGATTCCGCTTTGTCTTGTATACCCATCTGCAGCCTATAGGCTTCATACCATTGGTATTGGTGACGGGAGTGAAGGTACTATTCTCAATCAGTGAGGCATACTCTTGACGCATGGCTTCCTTCCATTGCTTGCTCAGTGAGCTGTTCAATACATCCTTATACGATCCGGGATCGTCTGTTTTTTCTGTGACGGGTCGAACGCCGGGTCGAACGTCGGGTCGAACGCCGGGTTGAACGCCGGTCGAACGCTGGGTTGAACGCCGGGTTGAACGGCCGGTACCAAATCGTGAGCAGCCGGTGCCAACTCGTGAGCGGCGCTTTGCCCGGGTTGACCTGCTATAGCGGCGTTTCCCCAGGGTTTCTGTATCTTCATCCTCATAGATCTACGTAGTGGTGCTAGGCCACTCGCAGTGCTCAGAGGGCACAAGCCTTCCGGTTCCGATCTCTTCGGGTCCAACCGTTCCGAGCTTTTCGGTTCCAGTCTGTCTGGTTCCAACCGTTCTGATGCAGATACGACCTCGTCAGGTGCGTATTCTGGGGCAGCGACGGCCTCATCAGGCATGTGTTCAACTGCTGGCGCATGTCCTTGCAACGCTGGTGCGTGTCCTTGCAACGCTGGTGGCGTGTGTCCTTTCAACGCCGGTGTGTGTTTGTAAGATACACACCCGAAACGGCGAAGGTGGTGGAGCGGTAGCTTGTCGCTTGATGGCTCGTCGGCGACGTCGTCACTGCCGGTGGCGAGTTGCATGAGCTTATGAAATGCCTCGTATGGTGTTTTGCCATCTACGGCGCCGTTTGGTGTTCTTCCATGCAGATAGGTGGCCGTACAGATAGCTTCCGCCCAGAACTCAGTTGGTGCTCGCGAGTCCAATAGCAAGGACCTCGCCTTCCTTGTGAGTACACCGATAGTTCGCTCTGCAACGCCGTTCTTGTGCTGAGTGTAGGGAGGCGCCGGTTCAAAGCTTATTCCACCTGCCGCTAGGATACCACGGAACAGTCTATTGTCGTATTCGCCTCGGCCATTTTCGCAACGAAATCTCTTGATGGTGTATCCCCAGTTCTCAACCTTCTTCTGGAAGACCTGAAAGATTCCGGTGCATGTGCCGGCCAGCTTGTTGAGCAGAGGGTAGACATAGGCATAGTGGCTGAAGTCATCGATAAAGACGATGAAGTGGGTTGCCCCTCCAATAGATTTGGTAGCAAACAGTCCACAGGTGTCAGAATGCACAAGTTCAAACGGAGTGGTAGTGCGCTGTACCGGTATCCGAATGATCTTCCGTTCGTGCTTGGCTAGGACACAGGTTTCACATATCTGGTCATCATAGGTATAGCCGTCGACAAGGGATTCCATAGCTGTGTGGTTGGTGTGGGCTAGCCATCTGTGCCAAGGCTGGGAATCTTGGAGCGATAGTTTCTTGAATCGGGGTGCTGGAGCAGTTTCTGGTGCCGTTTCTTGAGCGTCCGGCACCAACTCGTGAGCGCCGCCTCGGCCGTGGGGACCGGCTGGCGCCAGCTCGTGAGTGCCACTTTGGCCAGGTCGAGTGGCGGGTCGAACGCCGGGTCGAACGCCGGGTCGAACACCGGGCCGAGTGGCCGGCGCAAAATCGTGAGCGACTGGTGCCAGCTATTGAGCCGTAGCGCTCAGTAGTGCTGCCCAGTCCTTGTCTACCTAAAAGAGTCTTCCATTTTTGGTGCCACTCACAACGATATTCCGTTTGCCATCGGTTATAAGGCATTTGTTGTTCCCAAAGGTGACGACATAGCGTTGATCACTGAATTCGCTGACGGATAGCAGTGAGTATCGGAAGGTGGGTGTATGCAATGCTTCAATCCAATGCTTATGGATCGACAGCTCTCCGTAGTGGGTCGCTCGAACACAGGTATCGTCTCCCAACTTGATATCGATTGGATATGGTTGGTGACGGTAGGTGAGGTACGCTGACTTGGGTCCATTGTACATGTGGTGGGAGGCGCGGGAGTCGATTATCCACATAGTTGACAGTGCTTCCGATGCGAGTGCGAAGTGCCCAAGTCGTACAGGTCCAGCTGAGTCCTTCAGTCTGTGCATCCATATACGCCCAACGGAGCAGGCCAAATCGAGTACGGTAGTAGGACAGGCCATTGTACTGAGTAAGGCCACCGAGTCGGCTAGTCAATCGAAATCTTCAGCATTGCCTGGCATTCGGTTTGCCACAACCAGTGCTTAGGAGTCGTCGTCTGTGAGTAGTGCTCTTCTGGAGTTTCCATTGTTGAAGGTCTCTTGTACTCGTTTCCACACTGGGCACAGTTTCTTGGGGTGGCCGACTTCCGCGCTGTAGTAGCAGACAATGTCATTACCGGTGTTGTGTGGGTGCTTGGACCATTTTGGGGGCTTGCGACTGTTTTCAGTACTGTGGTTGCTCATGTTGCAGTTGTCACAGTGTGGGGTCTTCTGCTCCGGCTGCTTCTCTCGTCCCTTTCCACCTCTTTTGCCTCTTTCACTTCTTCCACCTCTTCCTCCATTCTGGTTTCCTCTTCCACCTCTTCTTCCTCCTTTTCCTCCTCTTCTACGAGTAAGTAGTGCTGTACCAGATACTCCGTCTTCATTGGCCTTCCGGGCCAGTTTGTTCTGCTCGGCATCGCGGAGAGCTTCAGTTACAGATGTGATAGTAGCCATGCCCGCTGGCCACTTCTGCATCATGTCGAGTATTGGCTGGTACTCCTCCGGAGCCATAAGGTAGATGTGGTATAGAAACCTGTCGTCAGGTATAGCTCCTTCCGTCCCAGCAAGTTGAACTCGCATGTCGTTCAGACATGAGAGATATACTGCGATACTCTCGCCGGACTTCGGACGGACATTGGAGAAGTTTCTGCTGATTGTGACTCATCGGCCAAGTGAGGATGAGCTGCTTAGTTGCTCCGCGAGCCTATCTCACATTGCTTTCACATTGGTAGTGCCGGATAGGTGGATTCTGCCCTTGGGGGTGCAGGCGAGCAGGATTGCGGTGGCGGCTAGAGCTTGTCGCTTCTCGTAGCTTTCGCGTTTGGCGATGTTTGCTGGGGAGTTTCCGATAGGGAGATCGTCTTCGACTTCTTCACCTGTGACAATCTTGAGAGCAAGCATTGCCAAGAGAATCACCGAAATACACAGTTTCCAGCTGTCATAATTGTCTGAAGTGAGTTTCTCAATGGATCCATACTTCGAGTTGTACATTTCAGCCATGTTGGGCAATGGGCAAGTTTGTTGTATGGGATCGAGGTTATTCGCGGTGGGAGGTTATTTGCAGTGGTTTTGGATAAGGCGCTGGGCCGGGCTCATAACCTGTTGAATGTGATGAACGTGTGTATTGTCTAAGTAAGGCTGAAGCCTCGAGAGAAAAGGAGAATATAGGGGTAGGCCCGCACCTGCCACCCTGACTAAGCAACGAGTGAGATATTGCAACAAGTACCACTTGAAGGTGCGCCCGGAGTGGAAGGATCAGCAGAAGATCCCATGGGCGAAAGTGCGGAAGGACACCAGGAAGTGGAGGAGCCAGTGGAAGATCCGGAACTTCCTGGTTGATGGGTAATGCTGCTGGGCGGTATTGCACTTCCTAAGGCCTGTCTGACATGGATGGGGGAAAGCAAGTCCTTGCTGAGGAAGGCGTAGCGAGCGAAGCATTGGAATGGAAGTTCCGAGAGCCCCGAGAGTGGAAAGAAGAGAGGCAGGCCGAGGCGGCGAAGGTGGGTTCCGCGGACGAGGGGTACGGGTAGGCTGCGCTTGCCATTGTCAATTCCCTTTGTTTCTCACACTCACTTGGACGTGTTTCCAATGTGATTTCCTTGGTGCGCATATTATCTTCTGGGCACAGGCCTGTGGTGAGGGCAAATGGGAGCTTACAATGTGCCGCCACCGCGCTGATAGCAGATGAGAAAAACTGACAAAAGGTGCGCCGCCATAGTCTATATAGGCTGGATGCCAGTATGAATTAAAAAAACATGTTGCAAAACAAGGTAGAAAAGGTATATGGGGTTGAGAAAAGCGGAAAGAACAAAGAACCAAAGGAGTGTACCTAGTGGAGGAAGCGAAAATTCAATGCCAAAAACACACAGTCAAGGTCCTGACATCCGCACATCCGTCGTGCTCTACAGTCAGCGTAGCTTCTCATCTCAGTTCGTCACTTAGCCCAAGAAGGCCAGGATGTTGAGTCCGGCGAGTAGGGATGACACCGAGGCGTCGCTCTCGCTCGTGGATTACTCGTAGGGTTCCCGGGTGGCCAGCCTGACGGCTTACTCATCTGCTGGCTCGTTGGACAGCCGGTTGATCACCTTGCGGTTCCTCCATTGGCTCTCTCGTCGGATAGTCGGTTGGCTTGTACCCTGGATTGTACGGCGGTTAATTGGTTGGCCCGCTCGACTGTTTACTCATCAGCACGCTCTTTTCATTGCCGGTGGATTTTTCCCTGGATACCACCGGCAGTTTCGGGTTGAATTACTCGCTTGATTTCTCGTCGGATTACTCCCCGGTTTGCCGGTTGGATTGCCCAACGGTTTGTGGGACATATCACTTCTCAGGTATCTGTTGGAATCCTTTTGGCTGCTGCGTGTCATTCCTCGTCTGATCACAGTTCGGATATCTCCCCAAATTTCTCGTTGGACCCCTGCTTGCATATCTCGCAGACCCGATCGACGAACCGCTCTAATAGGGTCGCATATTACTTTGTCTTCACCACCTCTATGTACTATCTCCGAAGCCAGGGGTAGTCCGTCCATCTTTGTATTCACCCCGGCCGCCAAACGGATATCTGTCCTGGCCCGGGGAGGATGGAATATTACTGGCGCTGCACCTACCAGAGTTTTGGTTGGGTAGATACCTAATTGGGTACTGCAGGTAGGTGCAGCAGGATGAATGCGGGTGTAGAGTATGCAAGGATAAGGGCGCCGGGTAACGGGGTGGGTTTCCCTTTTAAGAGCCGCCGCCTACTCTGCTTCCCTTTTCTTTCTCAGGCTACAACCCTCCCACTCTCTCCTCTCAAAAACTCGTCCTTTCTTTGCTGCACGCAACCACTCGTCCTGCGATACTCACACGATGGATGGTCACCAGAGTACTCACCCTGAATTCTCCCCGCCGGCCACCAGCCCATTCTCGGCGCCCAACGAACATGGAGCCGACGCCAGGCCCCAAGCCGCCAGATCTCCACCCGGCATCTTGACCCATGGCGATGAACAATGCGATGCTAGCCAGCCAGCCAGAGCGGTGACCCACCAGCCGCCGACAGCTGCAGCTTCGCCCACCCACACGGCTCCGCCGTTGGCAGCTTCTTCTTCGCAAGATTTCGTCGTGACGTGCTCTTCATCCTGCTGTCGGTACTGCCGCGCGATTACGAGGTTGCTATGTTGGCTCTTGCTTCACCTTCATTTGCTGACTACCTTTCCATTGGCTGCCGACGGTGATCTTCAACATCTGTTTGGGCTCGAGCCATTCGCCGGCAGTTACACACGGTCGATGGAGCTATCATTAAGAAGGCGATGTGGGGAGTGTGCATCCCACCGCTTTGCGGAAAGACACTCGCCATCTATGGCACAGCGGAATCTCGAAGGCAGCAGGTAAGCCGTGTTCTCCAAGAGCTCGTCAGTGCCTGCCGGAAACGTCTGGGAGACGGACCTGGTGTTTTTGTGGCGGTTTTGACGCTAATTATTTCCTGCTGTTTCATTCAGATCAGCAAGTTATTCTCCACTACCGTGTAAGTTAAGTGTAGACGGACGCGGCTTCTTGGTTACTGCTGACCCAATAAACGTTCCGTTGTAGGGTTGTTTCGAAATACGATCTCGACGGCTCGACTGCAAATTTCGCAATTGTTGCTGCCGCCGTCAAGGGGCCAGTCGTGAATAGTAACGTGGAGGCATCTGCCACCATTTCGGAGGCATTTGCCAATACTATGAAGCAGGTATCAGACACAATGTTGGAGGCAATCATCAACGCCATCAAGGAGGCGGCAGGTAGTATATCCTGTGCAAATGTGCGCTCCAATTCGATCACGACAGGTTTTAATTCGATAGCAACAGGTGTAAGAGAAACCGAACCAATCTCCGAAGCGAGCAGGACCGACATTCTGAGTACTCTACCACTGGTTACCGAGGAAGTCTGCGATCTTGTTAGCATAACCACTCTGCGCGACGATTCTATTTGCTCGTTGTACTCTTCAGCGGGGACGGGTTTCTCAGCATAATGGGCGAATCGGCTGTGGGAAGTTGCAGTGGAAGGATCGATCCGTTGTTGCATCACTTCACATTTCACAGTATTCTTAAGTCGTTTTCGAGTTTGGCAGGACTGCTAGGAGGGATTTTCACGGTGTACATCCTATTTTCGCGTGTTGTTTTCATATACGGTTAGCCCAGTAAGAAGTGTTGGAATATAAGGATCGATAGAGATGAAGACAGCGAATTGATTGATTGATACAACTTCGAAGGAGGAACATTCTCATTATATACAATGGCCCTGAGGGACTCGCCAATGGGGAAGGACGGAAGACTGACTCCCGAGCCGGTGCTCGGAGACTTGGGCAGCTGTCATCTCCGGATGTGTGCCTCCGGTCCGTCATCACCGGACGCCCATTATTGTGACAAGAAGTGAACCTCGTGTGCGCCACACAACTTAGAATACCTTGAGCAGGGCCCAATTATTAGCTTCCACAACCACAACGGTCTCTTCTTCAGTCTTTGCTTTTCCTCAGTCATCCCCTTAGTGCGCACCTAATCTTCTTGGGACATGCCTGGGCGGACGGCGAAGGGGAGCTTGCAACCTTCCGGCACCGCGCGGAGGGCCAGACGGGAAAAACGGGTAAATTGAACGCCAACATTGTCTAGATGGGCTGCACGCGAGTATGATTAACCAAAAAAAACAACCACAACGCTTGGAATCAACTCGACACTGAAACTCACCCCCTGAAAATGGCAAGACTTTCAGCCAACCCATCAAAACTAACGCGACTTTAGCTTTACCAGCCTCACGATGTCCGGTGGCGCTGGCGAATCGACCGAGGCAGCCCCAGTGATGACTGCCAACTTCGAGCACGAGGAAGGTTACCTGTTGCGGGAACTGGTGGTGGACCGGGAGGCGGGGTGGGAATGGGGGGGGATACATACCGTGTGCGAGGTCAAAGAACTCGAGAGCAGAGTGATGGGAGTGATGGAGGGAGAGGAGGAATCCGGAAGACCGGGGCTTCGGGCTCGCTGGGCCCTGCGTGATACAGTCGCTGAGCACGCAGGAATTTCTCCAGCGCGGCAGAGGCGGCGGCTACGGCGTGCACGACAGCGACTACGACGACATCTTCGCGACACCGAGAAAGCCGATCATGAGGGTAGCACTCGCGCGCTCCCTCGCTGCGGCGGAACCCAGGAGCCCACAGCAGGTTGGAATGGCGCAGACCCTGAATCTCGCCGAGGTTTCGAAGAGGGCTGGAAAGGAGTGATGCAATCGGGCGGAAGGAATGGGTCTGACGGTGGATGATTGCGCGGAAGAGGTGCCCAATCAGAGTGGAGAGGAGATGGAGGGGCTGGTGGGCTTGGATAGGTCGAGAACCTCAACACCAACACCCACCCCAGCCCAGTCGGCCCTCGCGAACCCAACCCGAACCCCGGCCCCGGCCCCGATTACGCCGACCGAAGGCAACAAGAGGTTGGAGGTTGGCAGCCCGAGGCTGGTCAGGCACGGTCGCACTGAGTTGCGGCCGGTGCCAGTGGGATTCGTGGAGGCGTTCGTCGCTGGAGTAGATCCTGGCGGCGGCTGTGGTAGCAGAGCACAAGGCAGAGGTGAGGGCTGCCGCAATGCCAACCGAGGCCGAATAGAGGGAAAAGTGGTGGATGGAGGTGATGTTGGCCGATGCCGAGGAGTGGGAGAAGAGGCTTGCGGTGAAGCTCCTCGCTCTCGATGCCATGGAGACGGAGCAGGTGCGGGGGGCGTGCTGGGATTTCCAGGATTGGGTGGATCTGGGGAAGCAGATGGCAGAGAGGGAGAAGGAAATACGGAAGGTAAAGCAGGTGGTGAACGGGTTAGCACAGCGGCGGTCACCCCTCTCTCACAGGCGGACTTCAGGCGCATTGGCCGAAGTGGTAAGCCAGAGTGGAAGCTCACTGGGATGGGGCCCATTAAGAACACAATCATATGGGAAGAGTGTGCGATTGTGTTTGCAAGGGCAGTAGGTGTACCGCAGATCAACTCAGCGGTTTTTTTTTGTTTAATCATTACTCGCATACGGCCTATCTAGGTCATGGCGGGATTATGTACAGTCCGTTTCCTGTCCACTGTCCGCACGGTGGCGACACATCGCAAGCCCCCCGTTGCCCTCCGCCCAGGCCTGGTCCCTGTCCCACGAAGGTGAGGTGCGCACCAAGGAAATTACGAAGGAAAAGAGTCTGAACGATGGCGAAAGAAAAAACAAATAAATAAGAGAAAGTGCAGCCCCCCCCCCGCCTCCTCCTCTTCGTCGTCCCCCACTGATGCCATGAAGGAGGGAGTGGGTAGGTGCAGGGGATCCTCCCCAGCGCCCAATTCTCACTCGGCACCAGTGTTCCACATAGTCCAGTCCGTCCGTCCTGGGCCTCGGACGGGACTACATGAAATACAAGCCGTCCGTCCAATCTCTGGACTGGACGGCACGCCGTCGGGAGTGTCCGAGGACGGGACGGACTGTAGTCGACGGCGGTCGACTGCCAAGGCGCCACCAAAATAGTGCATTTTGTTTGGGTGACCTTTCCGCTGCTGGAATGCACTGCCGTCGCTCTTCTCGCCCGAGGTCACGGCATGATCGTGGTGGACTGGTGGTGGTAGATGTGCAACGCTTCGGCAGACGAAGATTTAGGAATATTTTCATGCACTTAGTACTTGCACATGACATATTACCTAACAATACTAGCGCCATCCGTCCAATACAAGCGCCGTCCGTCCGACAGCTAGGACGGGGACGGGCGCCGTCCTCCCGCATCACAGACGGGACGGACTATCTCAGTACATCCGTCCAGAGCTCAAACGAGACTACCAAAATCCCGTCCGGACTGGACTATGCGGAACACTGCTCGGCACCTACTTCCTCGGCCTACACTGTCTCTCTTCTTCCCGCTCCTAGCGCTCTCGGAGGTCTCACTCCGAAACCTCGCTCACTGCATCTTCCTCGGCCATCACCAGCCGTCCCACGTCTGTAGTGGAAAGGAAGTCTAGCACCGCCTGGCTGCACCTCTTATCGGCCAGGAGGTCCCATACTTTCCACCAGCTTTTCCGCCTTCCAGTCTTCTTCTGTACCTCCGCCCGCCGAATTTTCTGTATGTCCTTCGACTCCGGACACACCTTGAGAAAATGCTCCCGAGCCTGGGTCTGATTCCGCCACCACCAGCACTGGGGGGTGGGTCGGTTCTTCGTCCAATGGAGGTACCACCGAATAGGTCAGTGCCCTGTCTTTACCTGGTAGAACCATGAGGCAAGCCCCTTGGTGCTCGCAGTAACGGCGCAGTCCGGCCTCCGGCTTTTTGGCATCCGGCATCTGTCAATATCGTTCCCGTAAGACTGCCCAGTGCATGTGCGCACGGAAGGGTTCAAGATCGCGAGCCGAGGCAGCCTCCTCGGTGCCGCCATCACCACAGCTGGCCGTTGGTTCGTCCACGATCCTGCCACTGCAGCCTGCCTAGTCCTGCACGGCTAGTGCAGCTGCGCGCCTGTGCCGACGCCCTGATGCCACTCTGGTAGCCGACATCGGGAAGGGCCATGACCCGACTACCACGCTATGCTTCTTTCCCTCAGGTTGGAATTCCGTGTCCTTGTTTTATCTGTTTCTCCCTTTTTGCCCTTATGCGCCATTGTGTTGGTTAACATTTGTTTGGCTCGACTTGCGAGTGCTATCATGTGTTTTCCTTGCCTTATCAGTATCTCTTTGTTGGAATATTGGGATCAATAGAGATAAAGATAGTGAATTGGTTGATTGATACAACATCGAAGGCGGAACATTCTCTCTATTCACAATGGGTCTGCGGGGCTCGCCGGGGGACGGTGACAGAAGACTGTCTCCCTTGCCGGTGCTCCGAGACCCAGACAGCTGTCAACTACAGAAATGTCACATCTGGCCCACCATCTCCCGATGCCGTCTCTGTTCCCCCATCGCCTGGTATTCTGATACTTCCAATCATCCAGAAGATGCAATGGAACGTAGAAGAGAATGAGAAAATGTGATGGCCAGTGCAGCAACAAACAGCAGTAGAGGATGAAAAAGCAGTGAAACCCGGGGTCCTTGGACGCCTAGTTAATGACCATAACCTAGTAAAAAACCTTAGGGGAAAACCACGCACATAGGCGAGGGAGTATATCCACCCTAGGAAGTACGGAGAGGGAAAGAATGCCAGATTAACGAACTGCCACATGCTTCATCATGAGATTTCTCTGGATACCAGACCAATTCCCAGTGTTGGAATATAGGGATCGATTGAGATGAAGATAGTGAATTGATTGATTGATGCATAGTCGAAGGCAAAACATTCTCGCTATATACAACGGGCCTGAGGGACTCGCCAAGGGGAAAAGGACGGAAGACTGTCTCCCGGGCCAGTGCTCGGAGACTCAGGCAGCTGTCATCTCCGGACGTGCCGTCTCCGGTCCGTCATGTCCGGACGCCGTTTCTGGTCCGTCATTTCCGGAGACCCATTATTCTGACAATCATAGAGTGCGTAAAACCGCCACAACAACAATAGGGGTGCACAGCAGCTCGACTGGAATAGCCAGGTTGGAGATAAGCTGTACCATTCGAGTAACGCGAGGATCGAGCCGTACCAATCCAAAATTGAAGGGAACAAGTCACGCTGTGCGAGCAATGCTGGGAAGAAATAAGCCATGCAGGTCGAGTAATGCATGCAATGAGCTTTGCTAGGCAACGAAAACTGCAGGAAAGCCACACCAGGTAGGCAATGCCAGGAACCAGCCACATGGCATCGGAAACACCACGAACATGCCATGCTGGGTGAGCAACGGCGAGAAGGAATGCCAGGAACCAGAAACGCCACGAACGAGTGGCGCTGATTGAGTAACGCCGGTAACAGACAATGCCAGGAACTAGCTACACTGGGAACTCTTGGAATATAGGGATCGATAGCGACGATGATAGTGAATTGATAGATTGATAGATTGATACATAGTCGCAGGCAGAACATTCTCTGGATATACAATGGGCCTCGGAAACCCGCCAGCGGGGAAGGACGGAAGACTGTCTCCCGAGCGGGTGCGCGCAGACTCAGACAGCTGACATCTCCGGACGTGTCGTCTCCGGTCCGTCATCTCCGGACACCCATTGTTCTATACTTCCCCTCGTCCGGAAGATGCAAAGGAACGCAGGAGAGAAGGAGAAAACGAAACGGCCAGTATAGCAACAAACAGCAGCAGAGAAAGGAAACAAAATTAGTGAAACCCAGTATCCTCGAATGCCTCGTTAAAACACATAACCATGTAAAAAACCTCATGGGAAAACCACGCACATAGGAGAAAGAGTGCATCCACTAAAGGAAGAAAGGCGAGGGAAAGAAAACTCGTTTAACCAACTTACAGGAGCTAGCGAAGCTTACAGGAGCTATGGGAGAATTCTCCAATTTTTTGCTGATAATCAGGCGCGCATAGCAGTTTGATCGAGCGCGTACGATGGCTATGACAACAGGCGCGCACAGCAGCTCCACCGAGCACTTACGACAGGCACAACAATATCAGGCGCACAGAGCAGCTCGACATCACCGAGGGCTTTCAGAAAGGAAAGAGAGAGAAAGAAAGTAAAAAGGCGTACCAGAAAATCCACTGTAAGCTGTGAACCACGACCTCATCCGAGTAGCCCCCATGGATCGCCCGGGCAGTCTGTGCAGAGGCTCTCTGAGACTCTCGTTCCATCCTGAGTCTTTCCGCTTCTTGCTTCAACCGGCAGTCGGCTTCCTTGTGTCCTTCTCGTGTGCAGTAAAAGCATTGTATCCATGGGTCGCCTGGCCTTTCGTAAGGCTTCCGACCTCTGTGAACTTACTGCTTTCCGCCGCCAGTGACGGGTCCGCAGAAGTGGTGGAGTGCGGACTACAACGACTACCTCCTCTCCACATCCGGCCAAAGAACAACGCACCGCCGTATCCCGCCGCCGCAACGACTGATCCTCGCATGAGAGGACTACTCCGAGACACGCGGCGCAGTCGGAGCATCCGTACGGCGCTACGACCACCCTTTTGCACCTCGGTGCTGGAGAGATCATATAGGCACGTGCATGCCCAGCGGGACACGAGCCCGCTTTGGTGCTCCAAATGGAGGTACCAGCCCAGACGAGGCGAGGCGGACGCAGGTCCCAGATGTCCGTGGGGAAGACGCTTCCATAGAGCCGCTATGCGAGCACGGGGGAGCGGCAGCCGCCGCGGTGGCCGCAGAGGCCTGTGACAGTGAATGAGACAACGGAGCCAGCCAGAAAACCCCTTTGGCGATGTCTTTTGGAGAAGAGAGTTCGATAGAGATGAAGATGGTGAATTGATTGATTGAAACACAGTCGAAGGCGGAACATTCCCCATAAACAAGGGGCCTCAGCGACTCGCCAGGGGGAAGGACGGAAGACTGACACCCGTGCCAGTACTCGGAAACTCAAGCAGTAGTCATCAGTGGAAGCCCATTGCTCTGATAATGTCTTCACGGGGTTAAATCAATCTTGTTATCTTCCGTCGGCGTCGCATCTCCGAACATCGCGAAAGGTGGGTGGATCTCATCGGGAGAAAAAGCACCAGACTCCTCCGACGTTGCGCTGCCAAATCCCGCACCCCCAATGAAACAGATTTGCGCAGTGTGGCACCCGTGGACGCTGACGCATCCCCAGCACATCAACGTCAGTCATACGCGTCTGCTTTCGCGATTACGAGTTGATCGGTCCGCTCAGGCAACTCCCGTCAAGCAAGAAGGATCTACCACCGAAGTGCCCCTCGAGTGAAAGTGCAGAGTTGGATGGGCTCGTCGCAGACCACTTTTTCCAACCACCCCAGAGATCCCAGGGGCCTACAAGTCCTCTCCAACCCCTGGGTTGGACTATGCGGGGAGATATGGATATTGCTTATTCTGCCCGGAGAGGCAACAAGTGGGAGAAAATATTCTTTTATTTCCGGGGGTCACCGCGCCCACCCACCAAACAGAGCGACGAAAGCGCGGCCTTCACCCGGTGATTGAGGCTCCAGACACGGACCGCCGCCAACTCCGGGTAGTTGCTGTGTATCTCGGGACACCCACCGCTATTGCCACTCGGGCCACACATGAACACCGTCGTGCGTGCTCGCCTGGATCCCGAGCGATCACCGACCGCGCTTTTGGACTCTTCGTCACCCCGCGCGCATGCCTCACAGCGAGGGCGAAACCAATGGTGATCTATACTTGGACAACATGACTCCCTCGCGACCGTCGCCACCGTTTCCGAGCCGGCTTCAGCCGCTGCGTCGGCCGTTGTCGGTATATGGTGGAGGGCGGTACTGTCTCCGTGTCCAAACCCCCGGGGCTCGATATCGCCGCTGCGAGCCTGGGTCGCGATCGACGTGTGTGCTCCTTCCCAACAGTGCCAGCCTACGCTTAGTCAGCGGGACTATTCAGCTAACTCTGGGTCGAGCAGGAGATCGATAACCTTTCTTCGGTTGCCATTTGAGGCCGAGGTGTGTGAGTGGAGTTGTCCGCGATGCCCGCGGTGGTGATATTAGGTAAGTAGAGAAAGGATCGTCGATTTTTATAAGATACAGAAAAATCGTGGTCAGGATGTAATCGACAGATATGAAGTCGGTGAGTTCGATACTGATATGACGGCGTGAACTGCAGGTTCTCTAATAGGAATGGCTTCAATAGCTACGGAAAGAACTCATCTTAGCTGGAGCTCGGTTACTCTGTCTTTTATAATATCGGGACGTGCAAAACTCCGATAACAGTCATCGGCAGCAAGTTCGTTCTATTTACAAAGTAACTCCGGGGGGCTGGTCCCGGTACGCGACGTGAGAGAGCGGTCCTCCAGTCGGTGCTCCATCAGTCGTTCATACTCGGCCGCCGTCATGTCTGGACATTCACCACTCTTGAAGTTGCGAAACACTTAGGGTTCCGGACATTTCGTTTACCGGCGCGTGCGATTGCTGGGAGGCAGCAAACGCCACCATCGCCACCGCCCCCGCCGCGAATACCTCGAGTTCGCCTCTCGTAAGCATGTGATGCGATCAATGAAGCTCTGCTGCGGTGTAAGTTTGCTAGCTGCGCTCAACTGTTTCCCGCCCCAGCTACCCCCGCTCGCGTAACTGACAAGTCCGTCATATCGTCCCGCCATCCAGCACTTCATCCGTCAAGATGTGATAGACCGCCCCACACGTCTGATGCTGCCATTGCCCCCCGCAGCGCTCCTGCCACGGCCGCCCAGCCCGCACGACCCCGCCCGCCATCCGCGTTGACTGATCCGTCTGCAGGCGACCCGAACTGGCTCCCGCTGGCCCGCCCTACCGATCCCAGCAGAAGCACGCGAGAAGAAGAAGGAAAAGAAACCGAACAGCGCGCTGCCAACGCCCTCCGCGGGTTTATTCCCGGAGTGGCGCCATCCATCCGCCGCCCGCCAATCCTGCGGCGCCCAGCGCTGGTGCCTCGATTTTGCCACCCGCCGCGCCACGTGGGGCGTGCAGCGACGCATGAGATCGACAACGGAATTGGATTAAATGTAAAAAAACTCTTCCAGGCTGTACCATCTCGAATCTGAATCGAATTCATCTTCTTCATCTCTATCTATCGATTTTATTCCGACTGGTGGTGAGCCCGGATTGACGCTCATCCCATTCCCGGTCATCCACGGTTCATCGCTTGCAAAATATCTGTCTCTTCTACGCTCCATCCCTGCACTGTTTTTTAAGCCTCAACAGTTGACCCTCATTGCTCCATGACGTCCGTCGCCAAAATTCGACCAGGCCCCCTGTCTCCGATATGAGCATATCGACATGTTTCTTAGACCTCCGGGCCACTGGCGAAGCTGAGGTATCGCGACTCCCATTACCGACGGGCTGCAGACCTTGCGACTGGGGATGTTCATGGTCCGCTACCACCGCACCGAGCGTGGCCGATGCCATTACCACCGCACCTCGTTTGGCCGACGGCGCACCTTCATTTGACCGCATTCGGGTGCATGAGGAGACAGTGGATGCTGCAAATCCGGCGTCTTACCGGCAGCCTGGTAAGTTACAAAGCCAACAAGTGACGCTCTATCTAGCTACGATGGAACGTTCGACTAATTGAGATTGCCACCACCTTCCTCCCTCCGGAAACATGTGGATACCTTTTTAGAGCACCGAACACGGCCAGCAAGCACCAGCCGATCTCTCGGCCTTCCAGCGATGCGGAACCGATCGCAATATCGACATGTCGGAAGATGCTCGTCGCAATACCAGTTTCGGATGCTCGTCCGGATCCTCAGAATCACGCTACGTTACTCCGACGATAGACTGCTCTCCCAGCGTTAGACGACCCAGCCAGCGATCTGAAGACCCTCCTCCATCACTGCACACCGTGCGGACCACGCAGGCGGACTTCGAGCCCTCGAACTCTTTCCTGAGAAAACGAATAGCTTCATCAACCTACAGTCCACCTCCACCAAGCTGCGCATCGTAGATTAAAGCCCACACTCAACCACCCAGCGATTGGTACATCTCTAACAAAACTGAAGTGACCATAGATCTCCATATTAGCTGCTTCTCCGGTGTAGAGATCGAGTGTCACTAACGAACACAGATACGGCATATCCATCAACAGGCTGCGTGCAACCTATGGACATTCGGACTCCAACTGCCCGTACGCCCCGCAGCCCATCGCAAACAAGGCCTGAAGACAGCACCCAGCGACGTCAATGTCTCCGATGCTCCGACTGCCGAGCTTATGGCTGCTGCCACCGATTCCCCATGACACCTACATGCTAAAGACAACCTTGCGACTCAGGCCCACGGTGACCGACAGTCAAAATCTGGCTGCATATTCTTGCTGGCCGGAAGCGCCATCTCCTGCCACACTCGAAAGCAATAACTATCGCCGCCTCCAGGGCGGAAGTCGCGTACACACGCGCATCTGATGCCGTCTGTCAAAATGTTGGGCGTCCGGAGATGACGCCGGAGATGACGCCCGAGACACTGTCTGGAGGACAGTCACTGGACGAACTGAGCTCGGGGACCCTCTGTACGGAGAGAACCTTCCGTACGTTACCTTGTATCTGCATTGAAATCACCTCAATCATCTCTATCTATCGATATTATTCTAACACCGTCAAGGAACATCTGGATCTAATCCGCATACGCCTGAGAACTCCGGTGACTACGGTCAGTACGCTGGCTGCGATAGCCCCGATGGTCAACCTATCCGCTGAACCCTCGATCAGAACCGTCATCAGCAGGCTTCCCACGAGCGAATCAGATTTGCACACCGACTATCGGAGTTCCTTCGGCAGCAACACGACTTGTCCTGCTCAATATCCGGTCTAATGGAGTACCGGAGATGAGATGCAGCCCCGCCCACCCAGGAGTTACCTGCACGCACTCGCGGACCTGCCTGATGTGATCGCACCAATCAGCATCTGCATTCCCTTCCTGATTCCAGGGTAGCATTTGGTGAAGGGTGAAGTGGAAGTAATATTTTTCCCACATTTCCTTCGTTCTTTGGAGGATTTGCTCTTTCCCCTATGTCCGTGGTTCACCCACGAGGCTGTTTCACGGTTATGGGTTTCAGCCAGACATCCGAGGGTACTGGTTTCCCCTGTTTCTTCTTCGCTGCTATTTTTCCCCAATCACGCATTTCTGAGTTATACTCACCGTTTTTCTCTCGAGCACGCCTGTGCTGTACTCATGCAACGGGTACCAGTTAGGACGTGATGACCGGACACATCACTTACGGCCGCAAGGTCAAGGTCAACTTCGAAAGCAACTTGATCGTCTTCTTTGTCAGGCTGGTCCAGCTTCGATGGCTACGCGACTTTCGCAGTAACTGCTGGAGCTACTGGCGCGCGGCAAGATGAAGTCGTCTTACGCAAAGGCTTTGCCCCCGCGAAGTACAAGTTACGAACTGATCGGTGCGAGCTACATTTTCAACCTCCCAACCAGGCTGTAGATCCGGTTTGAAACCCATGGTATTCAGGGCGATGGGTGCGCGTTTGGCGTTCCACCTTGAGTTCAGGATTTCAGCGGACTGGATAATGCTGACTGAGCTACAGTACAAATAGCTTCCATAACCAGTAGCCTCCAGCGTGGCCCCACACCGACACCATCGTACCGCCGATATCAACTCGCAGACAGCGCTGTTGTCAAGACCACTAAGTTTCGTCTCCGCTGCTGCTCTAACCTCGCGATACCAGACCACGCTGCACGACATAAGGACCTACGACACATAAGAGAACGCAAGGAAATATATGTGGAGCACCTTCCGGAGAGCACCAATACCCAGCGCACTAATGTGGCAATCCACATGCCACGTGAAATTGCGCGGTTGGGCGGCTGTGGATACGACGAGTCGAGGGGCAAGTCGGTGGATAAAAACGAAGGACACTGTTGCGGCTGTATAGTATCTGAGTTTTTCCGAAAGCCGTAGACTAGCTGGCCTTCATTTCACAGTAGTGAGGGGTGCTGTCGAATATCTGAGTTGGCACCTGTAGATTTGGAAACCGGGGGGAGTCAATGCAGATCGCAACTGAACACGCGTCAAAATCTGATCAAAGTCCACCAAAAAGCTCCCCGCGAGGCACCTAAAGGGTCTACCGCGGGTGGTAGGGGTGTATGCGGTACGGTGTGGCTTGCTGGCGTTCCCCGCTGTTGACCTCGGAGCTGAATACCGAATGGTTTGTCGTTGCGAGCTCAGTGCGCACATGTTGCATAATCCGCTCGTACCTATTAGCCATGTAGAATAGTTAGGGCAACGAGGTGGGGGGATAGAATATTGGATTGCAACAATCACAGTGAACCGAAATTTTCTCTCAATGTGCAGAGGGGTTGCAGGGGCGCGTCGGGGGACGCGACGCGAGACTGACCGCCACAACGGCGCTCGGAGAGCCATCCCCGGCGCCGCATCTTCGGATGTCCAGATCCTTCTTGGCGTTGGCGACAACAGCCCCAAGGTGCTCCTCGCGGTGGAGCTGGAAACAATTGCGATATGTGTGGTCCGCCGGCGTCCCAGCAGGGTCGAAGGTTGTGATGGTCTGAGATGAGGTCTCCCGCACAGGCTGCGGCCGCCAACGCTTCAGGAGCGAAACTTCATCATGCCAAGCACGTTGCATCATGAGCGGCGCCTCGGCGTTCGCAGTGACTATCGGGCCTGCGGGCGCCAGCTGTTGCGAAGGATCGGATCGAGCCTGGGCAATGTGCACTCTCCTGGATAAATTGATTTCTGATTGGGCGGCATCATTGATAGGGTGCTTCGAACGGGGTTTCAATTACGCAAAAACGAGGTGTAGTTGATGTGGCCGTTCACGAAGCCGAGAGCGGTTTGCTTCGAATTCTTCGCTGCATACTCCGTTACATCGTGGCAAGACGTGCTCGCTAGCATCAACTCCCTACCCCATGCCCAGACGACAACTATCCCTCGCGTCTCCGCCCTGACTGTAGATGTGCTCCATAACGAAAACGAAGCCGACTTGACTTCGCCATCCCAACCTACAATTGCCCATCACACCGTCTTGGGATAGACATGGGAGGAGGGCAAAGGGGCGCTTGCAACGTGCCGCCACCGCGCGGACAGCGGACAGGAAACGGACTGTACAGAATCTCGCCATGATCTCCATAGGTCGCACGCGAGTAATAGGCCTTTTGCAGTTTTATCGAGCGCACGTAGAGCTGAGTTTCCACAGCAACGGCAGGCGGCTGAGCAGACTATGCCCAAAGGATCAGCCAAGAAACACTAATCATTGTACGGGCTGTCGTACGTGCAGCTTCCGCGCGCACAAGTCTTTGTTGACATGTAAACAAAACCTCTGATTGGCTGCTGTAATGTCACCCGATGGCAAAGTCGTATAAAAAAAAAAAATCATGGCGACAACTTTTACCTTAAACCACCACCGTCAGGACTACCACCACCCACTACAAAGATGCCACGCCGGACTCGCGCTGAGAAGCAACGAATTATCACTGCTATTGAGGCTCTCGACTCCGCCACGTCATTTGCCGTTCTATATCACCTGACGTCCAGTAACTATGCAGCTGTGCTTCTTTGCGGCCCTACAAAGGTCGTGAGGAACATACTGGTACCGCGTGAACTCTGAGGTTATTCAGAAACTTTACATCATTGCGCGAACTTTCTATCGCGCAGATAATCCGCCAAAGCTCCCAAACCTCGACGTTCATAGCCTGCACAAGCTATTCCTATTTCACCACCTCGGCTAGCAGATTCATCGTGCGCACGTATGTAATTGCAAAAGGTCCCTAATGAATAAACGAAAAAAAAAAAGGAAACCCTTTTTACCCCCATCGCCCACTGCCGGCTCGACGGATCCTGGTCGCCCTGGAACGTCAGCAGCCAAAATGCGGATATGCTTCTGCCTCCTCGGTGAGCTGGAGGTCCCCAAACTGCGCATATTGCGAGCACAGACGAGCGATGATGGCGCTGGGCCGGAATGCGAACAAGCCGCCGCCTCCTCGGTCAACTGGAGGTCCCCCCAAGTTCGAGCACAGACGAGCGCCGACAGCATGGGGCGATAATGCCGACAAGCTTCTACCTCCTCCATCAACTGGAGGTCCTCCAACCTTCGAGTAGTGCGAGCACGGGCGAGCTCTGACGGCGCGGTCCAGAATGCCGACAATGCTCTGCCTCCTCCATCAGGTGGAGGTCGTCTAACCTTCATCTCCTGGCTTGATATAGTCTCGCTGTTGAGCATCCCCCAATGGACTCCAGCTCATCCATTCCCGAATTCCTTCCACAATGTCCGGCGAACCCCCCTCAGAGAGCCAATCGATTCGATACTTTAAACTGCGGAATACAGGGTCCAGGAGGGTACAATGTCTGGTCAAGGACGCAGCGGGACGTCGGAAGGTGTGGGACAGCAGACCGAGGGTGGACCCGCGAACCGAAATCGTTTTTGACTTGTCGAGCATTCCCAGTATTTTTTACTGGCAACAGGTACAGGTTCGGCGCGCACATCAGGTTCGGGGGCAACGTCACCGATGACCGCGAGTACATGGTCGACTTCGGTAGCGACACGGTCGGCGTGTTCACGTGGAGCGATTCCCATGGTAGCAACTTCAAGTTTGACGGCTACGAGAGGTTTGAGCAATCTTCCCCCGTAGTACAGAATGTGCAGAGGCCCTCGGTGCTTGAGTTTATTAAAGAGAGGATTTTGTGGAGGATATTTGGCGGAGGAGTGGGCAGCTTGTAGGTCCTCGCTCGGGGGGACCAGTCCGACAAATGTCGGCAAACGAAGGAGATCACCAGACATAACCCGACCTGACGGGTCCTTTCCAACGGCCGGCATCAGCGTCTGGATGCTGTTACTCGTGCTGAGAAACAAGGTCCAGAAAGGTAGGGAGTTAAAGCACCGTTGCAATCTTCGCAGCCAATATAGAACTTTCAAATCTAGATTGATGGCCTCGTGGAAGACAACCAATAGAACCCCCTCGTCGATCAGGCTAACGAAACGCTTCATCGGATGCATCAGAAGTTCTCCCAAGGCGGGGTCGCGGTTGATGATATCCTCGTCAATCTCTAACTGTATGACTTGTCAGAGAGGTTGAAATCAGGCGGTTGTCTGGCTGCATACGATTTTATGGATATCTCTGAGATCCTCACAGATTTTCAGCGCACGGGTTACCACACGAAGGTGGACCAAGTGACGGAACGCTGACCGTGCCGATCCTTGAGCGTGGGAGCAAGTCCCACCCACTGGACTACCGTCACCTGCCCGTGAAGGTGCCATTAAACCGTGCCAACGATTGACCAGAGCAGCTGTCGCTTCATATGGCGGCTGTTGCGATTCCCGATCGTACCACTCCAGTCCTGAACCAACTGTCAGCTACTGCTCTCTGAAATCAGGGTGAACATGAGTTTCACCAATGGTGCCAAGCGCTGCATAGAAGGCAGCCACAAGTATCGATGGTTCGTGGTCCCTCCGCCGGAAGTAATCGATAATCTCTGGATCACCTGGGGGATATCCCGTGTCGCCATAACTCCTGAAAACGAAAGCAAACTGAAAGTTTGTCTTTCCCATCTCGTCTGCAAGTCTCGATTTGCCCATTCCTGAACTTTGTATGATGGGGATGGATTTCGAATAATACATAGAGTAGTCGTTCGTCCAATTTGGCTCGTAATTTCGAATTGCGGCGCTAAGTGCCATTAAGGAATCTCCAGCAAAGGTTCCACACCAGTGATCGTAAAGCCTCTTTTGCCGTTCCGCCATGTGCTCGTCCATCTCACTGTTTCCCCACAGGTCCTGGAAAAGATGCTGAACTGCTCGAACCCATTCGCCCTTGGCAAGCATGGTTCTGTACCGATCACCATTTTGCATTATTTTGGTGTCGCATCTAAGAGCTTCTGCTCTCGTTGCTTGCGCGAAGGGATTCGGGGTTTCATTCAGAGCGACCCTAAATCTCCACAACACCGAAACGCCCCTGACTACTGGATTCTCGCCATCGTCAAGGGAATGTGTGGTGAAGTCCTTGAGTTGCATTTGCTGCTGCCACTGCAGAGCGGTGCTGTAGAACTCTCCTGGGATTTCGTACCCATGGTACTGTAGCGGAACCAGATCGAGGATTGAGGTAAGAGAAATGGGTGGCGAGGCTATTGGGGAATTGTGGCCGCCATCTTCTTCTAATTCCGGGTTCTCATCCTCGCTGCCATTTCCTCCGGGTTCGCCATTGCTCCCGTCACCTTGGCTGGTACTGCTGTGGCTGCCCGCACGGTTGTGTCGGCCAAGGCCACCGCTGCTGCCAACGCGCTTGCTGCTGCCGCTGCGATTAATGGATCTTCGGCGCTTACGTGGTCCCATCGCTGTCTACGATGCTGCTGTCAGTCCTGATGCCGCTATTCAATCCGTCTGTACGGGCTATACTCACGATGGAGGCTCGTGGAGTACGTCCAACGGCCTCTGTAATGGATCTCCGTACGCACTGGACGGATCGCTTAGGTTGGGGGAAGGTCGTTGTGAAGGGGCGAGCGTGGTGGAGGATGGACGGATATCCAAGGAGTTGATACGGGATGCTCAGTGATTGAAGGAGAAAGGGAAGTGGTGTAGGCTCGTCACGAACCAAGGATAGCGCTAGTGTGCTACACGAACCGTCGGCCCTGGCTTGCAAGTAGTGTGAAAACAATGGACGCTCAGAGATGGTGGTCCGGAGATGGCAGCTGTTCGAGCCTCCGACCACCATCTCGGGGGATAGTCTTCCCTCAATCGCGCCGGCAAGTCCCTACGGCCCTTTGTAAATCGAGAGGATGCCCTTTCCACGGCGATATATCTTCAATCCAATTCCCTATCCTCATCTCAATATTCCAATAAGCAGGGTCTCCCCTGTACCGTTGCGGTTGCTTGCTTCGAGCAAGTTTTTGAAGCCACCCCGGGCCAGACAACTATCGTTCAACATTGTGATAGTAGACTCGCGCAACTAAATCACGATGGAGCTGCCACCGTGCTATCTACTGGAGCGAGCGTACTTACCACCTGGCCGGGTCCAGAGCACTGACTCTCTTGCTGAGGTAACTGGTTTGTAAAGAGATCCGCTCCTCTGGTGCTGCAACCTATTCTCACGGAGTACCCAGTACTGGCTGGATTTGCAGGCTTCATGCTCTTGGCCGCTGTAACGCCCAGTCCCGCACTTCGTGTAGGAAACGATGTGGTGAACAATAACCCTAGTCGTTAAACCCCGTGAAGAATCCTACCACCAGCTGTACTGGGCCCGCAGATTATACTATTTGACGCCTGGCAGCGACCGGCGATAGCACCGCTCACCGATCTACTTCTCCGAACATGCGGTGTCATGGCTTCGGAAACCGTTGTAGACCGAGAGATTCTGCCGTATCAAATGCTATTCCTGTATCCAATCATATTCATTACTAAGATCTAGATATTCTAACTTATTGTAGAGTATAGTAGCAATCGAAGGTAGCCACGACCAGATACAGGCGTTTAATGTTGTAATTTCGAGGTAGAGAGAGGCGAAGATAATGAATTGAATCAAAGATACACCGTTGTCGAAAGACCGTTCTCTTCATATGAAAGGAATCTCAGGGACTTGTCAGGGGAAAGGAAGGACGGCTGTCCCTCGAGCTGGCGCTTGGAGACTCAGACAGCAGTCATCGCGGGACATGTCTACAGTTCGCCATCTGAGGACGGTGGGTAATAACATCAGATATATGGATCATCCAACGAGGCGCGCCTAGGTGTGCTTATGCCACCATAGGGCAGGAGCGTCTGGAAGAGGTGGCGCAAGGGCCGAACGGCCGCTGGCGACATCTGACCCGGTGAGGTGAAGTTGCCGCCGACGAGATCGAGGTGAGTTGGGGACATATAATGGATGTCGCGTCGCACGGCGGACCGAATATACACGCCCAGATAGAGAGTGGTCCTCCAGTCTCGTTCAAAAGGTTAAACAACGGAATTGGTGGAATCTAGGGAGCGATAGATATGAATATAGTGAATCGAATTGATGATATATACCTAGTCGAAGGCTGAACATTCTCTGTGTATACAACGGGCCCCAGCGACACCTCACGGGTAGGGAGGGAAGACAGACTCCTGCGCCAGTTCTCGGATACTCGGGCAGCCGCCATCTCCGCACATGTCGTCCCAGTCTGTCACCGTCGGACGTCCATCGTTCTGACAGCAATTCGTATGTATCCATAGACGAATATGTGTGACCATTGTGTTAGATATATCGATCGCCCAACGAGGCCCGCGGCCGAGGCCTGCCTAGACCGCTGCGAGCAGATGCGCGGAAGGCATTGGGTGGCGCAGGTGGCAAGTGGCCACTGGCGACACCCAGGCCCGGAGGTGGCGGATCGCCTCCAGTGACATCGAGGCCCAGAGGTGGCAAGTTGCCACCAAAGGATCTAGAGGAGCCGCTGATGGGTAATGGGTTGGATGTGCATGTATATATCGAGAGTGGTCCTCCGGTCTCGGTGAAAAGATTAAGCAACGGAATTCCTACCTATCGATAGACGAATATATTTGACAGGTTATGAGCCCGGATCCTCAACACCGAATCGATCACAATACTCCGCAACTGAAAATCACCACCTCGCTTAAGCACCTTATCCAAGTCGATTGTCGATCTGTTGATCCTCTTCGTACCCCGAAAACCTCTATCCTGATTCAGCACTATCCCTGACGATCCGTCGATCTGTCGATCACACAACGTCACCATGAGTTCTACGTACACCTGCAAGCATGGTTCTACTGAACTACTCACCCCTCGTAATTACCACACTTGGAAGGCAGATCTCACGGTCTTTCTCAGGTGTGAGAATGCACTGGAGATAGTACTCGGGAATGAAAATCCTCCGCCCGCCAATGCATCATTCGCTATGAGAGAAAGCTACAAAAAACGACTTGGCCACGCCACAGGGATGGTTTGCTCTTCGAAGTACAACACAGCAACCTCATGATCTGGTCGACTTGCTATCTGTCATCACTTCCAACTTACAACAATGAAACCGGACGCTCTAGTTCAAGATTTTATTTCTAGTCTCACAGCCCTTCAGCAAGAACTAGTCGGGACCCCAGAAGAAATTTCAGATGACAGTTGATCTTGCACCTTCTTCTGATCGAGTACGAAACATCAAATGCACTTTGCAAGGCGCAGATCGGGTCAAATCCAAATACTGCAGGCACCGTTGCCGAAGGACATGCCCTCGCAGCTGAAGGCGGCACCCATGAAACCCATATCAGGCAGCAGTCCGGACGAGGACATGGAAACGGACGTGGAAATGGACGTGAACACAGAAAAGGCCACTGCAACAGACGCCAGCCCTACAACTCGAGGCCAGCAAGCAATTGCTTCTATTGCTAGAATGAGGAACACTGGCAGAACGAATGCACTCTCCAGCAAAATGGCGAAGCCTTCAGTAAAGAGACCTTGGATGGACGGAGAAGCCAGAAGAGTCATATTTCCGGAAATTATGCAGTAACCAACGACACCGACACTGGTAACAACTCGACAGAGATGCACGCCTATTGAGCGACCTCTGAGGAAGGCTCACTGGACAACTGGCTTATCGATTTGGGAACGTCCCACCATTTGACCCGCAACAAGAAAGGCATTCAAGATACCCGACTCCTGCCAAACTCCATTCTGGTTAAGGTCGCAAACGGAGCAACCTGTCACGCAACTGGAATCGGATCAATTCAGTTCCATTTGGATTACGGGTTGCTGTTGACAGTCAAGGCCCTCTATGTACCCGACTTCCATGCAGTGTCATTGCTCTCAGTCGACGACTTAGATGAGTCTGGATACGAGGTGATATTTCGCTTTGGCACCTGTCTAGTCAAGTCCAACAGCATCACCGAACCCCAGCTCATAGGAAAACGACAAGCTGAATCCCGAACTTGCACTCTACTGGGCATTACGTTGGAGAAAGCTCAGACACACAGTGCAAGCACGACAAATCCGACAAAATCAGAAGATGTCAATATCTGGCACCGACGCTTTGCACATTTGAATCTAGCCTACCTACATTTCCTGCTTCCAAGAGAACTCTACACTGAGAAGGAGACCACCTGATCAGCATGCTCGATATGCGCCCCGGCAAAGGCCAAGCAGCTGTTTGAACGCAAAATTTCAAGCACACAAGTGGCGGAGAAGCCCTTAGCACTCATTCATTCGGATCTCTGTGGACCGATCTCACCAATGTCACAATCTGGTTGTCGATACTATATTCTATATATCGATGACTACAGCAGACAAAGCTGGGTATTCTTTCTTCGCTCTAATACTTCAGCTGAGATCTGCGCAGTCTTCCGAGAGTTCAAGACCATGACGGAACTCAAATTCTCCTCCTGAATTGCTCGATTTCGGTGCGACAATGGCAAGGGCGAATACGATAACGAAGAATTTCGATTGGTCCTCAGAGGGTCTGGTACATCATCCGAACCAGCTCCACCCTACACCCAGCATAAGAATGGTGTTGGCGAATGTATGATTCAGACACACCCTCGACAGTCAACTACCACGGAGCCTGTGTGGCGAGGCCATCAACACAGCAAATTACCTGCACGCGCGAAGCCCCACATCAGCAAATTAGGTTGTTACCCCCTACGAGAAGCTGTATGGCAACAAGCCAACCATTTCGCACCTACGTCGTTTTTGGGTGTAAAGCATATCGAATGCTTCCAGCTGCTCAAAGGCATGAAAATTTGCATCCCGCACAGAAACTGCTTACATGCTGGGCTATGTACACTACAGTACCCCGATCTGGCGCCGCTGGAGTAACGAACGACAACGTGTGACTCAAGCGTCCAACGTTTGTTTCGCTGAGTTCACAACGACTGCCGAACCAATCGAGTACGATTTGGGATCCATTAGAGATTGTGAAGCTAGATACCGATCGAAGCCGGCAGGTTGATGCCGATGAATGCAGGCAGGTCAATGCCAATGTGACCAGGCACTGTGATGCCGATGGGAGCAGGCAGGTTGATGCCGAAGAAAGTAGGCAGGTCGATGCCATTGCGAGCAGGCTGTTTGATGCCGTTGTGAGCAGGCAGGTCGATGCTGAAGAAAGTAGGCAGATCGATGCCATTGCGAGCAGGCTGTTTGATGCCGTTGTGAGCAGGCAGGTCGATGCCGAAGAAACAGACTGGTCAATGGCGACGTCTATACCGGCTGGTTGATAGCCGATGCGCTACGCCGTTCCACGACCTACAATCGTCGGAAATACATGTGAGCTGATGCCCACCAAATCCGGGTGGAAGCGGAATCGGATTCTACAGATTCGGTGTCCTACCAAAATGCTGTTTGGCATCCGAGGCTTGGCATCAAGTGGTCGGAAGCTATTCGGGAGGAGTTGCATTCGCTGCACTCAAACTATACATTGGATTACATTCGACCGGAAGACGTTCCGTCAGGTGTCAAACCCATCGGTTCCCAATGGGTCTTCAAGACCAAACAGCTACCTGGAGGCGGAATTCAGTACATGGCAAGACTGGTTATACGAGGCTTTGAGCAGATTCCCGAACTGGACTTCGATGAAACCTTCGCTCTGGTAGCAAAGCTTTCCAGCCTTCGAATGCTACTCGCATTAGCCGCCATCCATGACTGGGAGATTGACCAGATGGATGTTGTTGTCAAATATATTCGTCTATCGATAGGTAGGAATTCCGTTGCTTAATCTTTTCACCGAGACCGGAGGACCACTCTCTATATATACAGGCACATCGAACCCATTACCAATCAGCGGCCTCTAGATCCTTTGGTGGCAACTTGCCACCGCCGGGCCTAGATGTCACTGGTGGCCATTTGCCACCTGCGCCACCCGATACCTTCCGTACGGGCATCTGCCTGCAGCGGTCCAGGCAGGCCTCGGTGGGCCTCGTTGGGCGATCGATATATCTAACACTTCCCCTCGAACAATGAGGCAATAAAGAAAGGAAGAAAGAAGGACAGAAAAACAGAAGTCCCATGACATCCCCAGATGCCTCATTAAAACTCGTAGCCATGTAAAAACCCGTAGGAAAAGCATGGCCATAGGAGAAAGAGCACATCCACCAAAGAAAACTTAATTCATCGGATCAAGTGCCATCCACTTGCCATATGCTT
>Ga0307516_10001589_pt1 | contig 31238 bp, 26 predicted proteins | sample 19_EM_MG_FD_203310 | JGI IMG/M metagenome (GOLD analysis project Ga0307516, IMG submission 203310) | Populus trichocarpa ectomycorrhiza microbial communities from riparian zone in the Pacific Northwest, United States - 19_EM | ecosystem: Host-associated > Plants > Roots > Unclassified | place... | reverse complement strand
GGCGGCGCCAGCGGGGGCACGCTCGTCGACGTGCTGTTGGCCAATGTGATCAGGGAGGGCACGCTGCGGAGGGGCGCGTGAACGCCCGCAGCCCTCACTTCACATTCAGGAACGGGATCGGCGCACCGGCGTAGATGGCGCTCGGCAGCTGCCCGTTCCAGCGCTCGGCCTTGGTTTGTTCCACCTCGATGCGGCGCAATTCGAGAACGTCCTTGTTTTGGGCGAGCGCGGCATTTTGCACTTTCAACGCGTCGGCCTGCGCCGTCGCCACTTGCAGGTTGGGGCCCCTCGGGCCGCCGCGGGGCTCCGATGGCGTGGCAGTCAGATATCGGTCCGCAATGCTCATGCAAGAACTCCCTGTCGCAAATCCTCATCCGTGGCGTCGAGCGCCCCGGCCGTATTGTACCTATCCGCACCGGCCGTGGCTTGCGTCGGCTTGCCGGCGGCCTGTAGTAGAATGCTCCAATGGTCAAATTCCTGTCGCGCCTGCCCATGCGGGCGCTGTACGCGTTTTCCGCCTTTCTCTATTTCCTGGCGTATTACATCGTTCGGCATCGGCACCGGGTCATCAGCGAGCAAATCGCGAAGGTCTTTCCTGCCTCGAGCGCGGCCGAGCGAATCGCCATCCACAAGCGCTTCCTCCACAACTTCTGCGACGTCCTGGTCGAGGTGCTGAAGTCGGCATCCATGACCGCTACCGACATGACGGAGCATGTGCGCATTCTCAATCTGGCCGCGGCACGTCAATACTTGGCTGCGGGCCAGTCGGTGATGTTCGTGACCTCGCATTTATGCAACTGGGAGTGGCTTCTGCAGGGGATGTCGGTGGAATTGGGCTATCCCCTGGATGCGGCGTACAAACCGTTGCATGACGCCTGGGCCGAGCGCCTGATGCTCGCCATTCGCTCGCGATTCGGGGCCCGGCTGGTCCCCGCCAAGGATCTGCTCGCGGACTTCCTCAAGCGGCGCGCGGTGGTCAGGGTATTGGCGATGAATGCCGATCAGGCGCCGGTGTCCACCGACAAGCGCTACTGGACCACGTTTCTCGGCCAGGACACGGCCTTCTATGTGGGCTTGGAGCAGATCGCGCGCGCCACTCGACTGCCCGTCATGTACGTGGTGATGCGGCGCTCGCGGCGCGGGTATTACGAGGCCGAACTGCAGCCCTTGTGGGACGGCCGCGAGAAGCTCGCGCCGAACGCGATTACCGAGCGTTACGCGCGCGCCTGCGAAATCGACGTGCTCAAGAGTCCCGCCGACTGGTTGTGGTCCTATCGTCGTTGGCGCTTGCAGAAGCCCTTGTACGGCACCGACTGAAGGCGGAGTATTCGTCCCTGTCGACGCCCGTGGGACGCCCACAAGGAGTTTGCCAATGAAGCTTGATGACAGCCGCCGCAGTGATAACGTCGAGGACGACCGCGGTTCGGGGGGCGGCTTCCGCGGCGTACACCTCGGGATCGTCGGCACGCTGGTGGTGGTCGGGATCGGCTACTTCATGGGCATCAGCCCCTCGACCATGCTCAGTTTGTTGAACGGCGGCGGCGACCAGACCGTCACCTCCCAGGCGCCGGGAACACCGGTCACCGGCGAGTCGAAAGACCCCCAGGTGGACTTCGTGCGCGCGGTGCTGGGCGAAACCGAAGATGTCTGGGGAGCGTATTTCAAGGATCACGGAAAGACCTACACGCCGCCGCACCTGGTCCTGTTCAGCGATAGGGTGAGCTCGGCCTGCGGTCTGGCGAGCTCCGCGTCGGGACCCTTCTATTGTCCCGGGGATCAACGCGTGTACATCGACCTGGCATTTTACCGGCAGCTCGCGACGCAATTCGGCGCCCCCGGCGACTTTGCGCGCGCTTACGTCATCGCCCACGAAGTAGGGCACCACGTCCAGAACCTCATGGGCATCACCGACAAGGCTTCGCAAGCGGAGGAGCGGGCGGGGAAGGTGGGCGCGAACAAGGTGTCGGTGATGGTGGAACTGCAGGCCGATTGTTTCGCCGGCGTGTGGGCCTCGCTGGCCAATCAGGCCCGCAAGATACTGGAGCCGGGCGATTTGGAGTCGGGGCTGCAGGCCGCCTCATCGGTGGGCGACGATACGCTGCAGAAACGCGAACAAGGTACGGTGGTACCGGATAGCTTCACTCACGGCAGCTCGGCGCAGCGCGTAAAGTGGTTTCGCCGCGGCTTCGAGGCCGGAACCACCAACAACTGCGACACCTTCGGCGCGGGTACCGCCCTCTAGGACAGGCTGCTAGCCGCCTATCTTCTGCTCGAGGTGTTTTGCCAGCTCGGCGATGGTCGGGTGGTCGAACAACTCGGTGAGGTCGATGAGTCCGGGGAACTCGCGGTCGATGTTTTCATGGATCTCGATGAGCTTGAGCGAACTCGCGCCGATCTCGAACAAATTGTCGTTCACGTCGATGCGCTTGCCCGGAAGCGCGCTTTCGCAGATGGACTGCAGCTTGTTTTCCAGTTCCGTTCCGCGCACCTGCGCCGTGCCGCCGTGGGCGTCGCGCAGGGCCTTGAGTTCGGCAAGCTCCGCGTCGAATTCGCCGTCCACATGGGCTTGTTCGAGCAAATGACGCTGGACCTTGCCGCTGGTGGTCTTCGGGATGCGTTTGACCGGAATGACCTGCGCCACTTCGAGCCCGGTGTGCTCGTTGATGAGACGGCTGACCGCCGCGGCCGTGGGTAGGAACTCGGCAATGGAGCCCCGGTGCAACACGAACACTACCAGCTCTTCACCCTGGGTGCCGGGTTTCGATACTCCGGCCGCGACCACCTTGTTGAGATCCAATCCGGGTGCGCGTATCGCGATGTTCTCCAGATCGTAGGGATAGTAATTCTGGCCGTTGATGAAGATGATCTCCTTGGCTCTTCCCGCGATGTAGAGGGCCCCTTCATGGATGACGCCTAAATCGCCGGTATCCACCCAACCCTCGGCATCGATGACGCGCGCGGTTTCCTCGGGGTCGCCGAAGTAGCCGCGGGTGACGCTGGGGCCGCCGATCAAAATGTGGCCCACCCGTCCTTCCGGCAGCTCCGCATGCGCATCGTCCACCATGCGCAAGTTGGTGTTCGGCACCACTTTTCCCACGCACATGAGTTCCAGCACATCGCGGTTCTCGACCGGGTTCAACTCGACGCTCGCGCCCACGCCCAACTTGTGCCGGTTGACCCGGATCCACCGATAGTCGCGGCCCGGCTCGGGAAATGTCACCGCCAGGGATGCCTCAGCCAATCCGTAGACCGGAAACATCGCATGGTGCTTGAGGCCGGTATACGCCAGCGTCTTCATGAATTGATTGCAGAGGTCGACTGAGATCGGTTCGGCGCCGTTATAGATGGCTCGGATACTCGACAGGTCGACGTCCTCCAGTTTGCGATCGCCCAACACCTTCAACAGGTGCCGGTAGCCGAAATTCGGCGAGCAGGTGATGGTGGCACGCTTCTTCGATGCGACCTGCAGCCAGAGCACCGGCCGACGCACGAACAGGTCGGTCGACATGAGATTGATATGCACCTGGTGGTAGAACATGATGAGATAAAAGCCGATCAATCCCATATCGTGGGTCAGCGGCATCCAGCTCAAACTGACGTCCTGGGTGGCGTACTTGCCCACGACGGCGGCGCCGGTGATGTTTGCGATGAGATTACCGTGGGTCAGCATCACCCCCTTGGGCTCGCTGGTCGATCCCGAGGAGAATTGGATGAACGCCAGGTCGTCCGGGGCCGGGCGGAAGATCTTTCCGGGGCGCGATATATCGGTGATGGATTCAACCAGGAAGCAGCGCGACTTGAGCTCCTCGAAGAGCGCCGTTTCGCCGACTTCCCGCGCCAGAGCTGCCAAACGCTCGAAATTCTTGGCGTCGGTGTAGAGCAGCGGCTTGCCGATCTTGCGGGCCACCCGCAGCAGCTTGTGGCGGTGCTCGTCGCTGATTCCGACGGCAAGCGGGACGGGGATGATTCCGCCGCACATCGCCGCCCAGAATCCGTCGAGAAACTGCTCGTTGTTGTTCAAGAAAATGATCATCTTGTCGCCGCGCACGGCGCCCATGGCCTGCAGGTGGTGCAGGATCCCCAGTCCGCGCGTATGGATGTCGCCGTAGCTCACGCGGCGTTCCGAGCTTTCGCCGTCGACGTACGTGACCGCACGATCGACATTGCGGTTGTTTTCCAGGAGCTCGACCAAAGTCGTATGAGTCATCTTACCTCTACCGTCATCATGAGATTGGAGCGGGGGCGCAGATTGATCTGCGCCTCGAGCTCGATGGGATTGTTGTCGGCGCGGGTCAGCCGAAAGCGCCGGGACATCATGCTGACGTGTCCCAGCATCTCGAACAGGGCGAGATTTTCACCGATGCAGTGGCGCGGCCCCACGGAAAAGGGGATGTAGGCAAATTTGTGCCGTTCTTCGGCATCGGCGCCGGCAAAACGTTCGGGGCGAAATTCCTCCGGCTCGCTCCAGAACTCGGGATGCCGGTGCAGCAGGTAGGGGCTGATGAACACGTCGGTGCGCGGCCCGATCGCAAAGCCGCCCAGCTCATCGGCTTCGATGGTACGCCGCGTGAAGAGCCAGCCCGGAGGGTAGAGACGCAGCGCTTCCTGAATCACCTGATGAGTAAATGCCAACGACTCGGCCGCGGTAAGGCCGAGCGGCGCCTCGACCGTGACGGCGTCGGCCTCCGCTTCGAGCTGCGCCGCGGTATCGGGGTGCTGGCTGATGAGGTACCAGCTCCAGGTCAGGGCGGCGGCGGTGGTTTCATGCCCGGCCACGATCAGCGTCATCACCTCGTCGATCAATTCCTTGTTGCTCATGGGAGCGTCGTTTTCGCGGTCGCGCGCGTCCATCAGCATCTCGAGGAAGTCGAAGCGCTCCTCGGGCTCGCGCCGCCGGCGTTCGATCAGATCGCCGATCAACTTGCTCAGCGACCGAAAGCGGAACGCGAATTTCAGATCCCGGTTCTGTTCCTTGGCCACCACTTCGAAGGGGTTGGCTCCCAACTGACGCTCGAGGCGCGCAAGATCGGTGCCGAAGATCGAATGCAGCACGATCTCCAGGGTCAACTCGCTGAGGTTCTCGGTCAGATTGATGGGCTCCCCGGCGGCGGCCTTGGCTGCCCAGCGCGCGGCGTACTTCTCGTTGACTTCATGGATCAGTAGGGCGAAGCGTTCGAGCACCCGGCGGTGGAAGGACGGCTGCATCATGCGCCGTTGGCGGCGCCAAAAATCGCCTTCACTGGTCATGATCCCGTTGCCCAGCAGGATCTTCACCCGGTCCATGCCCTCGCCCTTGGTGTAGTTGCGGTGGTTCGACAGGAGTACCCGCTTGATGTCGCGGGGGTGGTTGATGACGTAGTTATAGACGCCGCGGCTCGGCGCGAATATCCGGTAGACATCGCCGTATTGGGCGAAACACCGCCGCATCAGAGTCAATGATTCTTCGCTCCCGCCGAGATCGAAGCCTTCGGCGGGGCCTGGGGGGATGGCCGTGGTTTGCATGCGTTATTGTAGCCCAGGAGCCTGTCTCCGTAGTTCGTGAGCCGCTTGGGCGTTGGAGAGCTTCCGGACCGCTTGCGCAGTCCGGCGCTCTTCCCGACAATGCCCGACGTGGAAAAAAAACCTGATGGCAGCGAAAAGTCGGGTGGCGGGCTCCACAACACGATTTACCAACAACAAACGCGCTCGGCGAGGCGGCTGACCGTCGGCCGGCGGCTCCTCTATCAATCGATCGTGCCGATCGGGCTGTCGCTGGTGCACCTGGTGTGGCGTTGGTCGCGGGTGGTGAGCGTCGTCGGCGCCGAGCACATCCGGCAGGCGCTCGAGCAGGCGCCGTCCTTCATCCCGGTGTACTGGCACCAGCATCAGTTATTCTGCGTCAAACACTTGCTGGCGCAGCGCCGCGCGGGCGTCAAACTGGGGTTCCTCATCAGCCCGTCGGTCGACGGCGAGCTTGGCGCGATGTTGGTGCGCAGGCTGGGGGGCGTCGTGATTCGCGGCTCCTCATCGCATACGGGTGCACGAGCGCTGCGCGACTACTACCAAGCTCTTTCGAAGGATGACGTGTCCCCCGCCATCACCCCGGATGGACCGCGCGGACCGCCGTGGAAGTTCAAACCCGGGGCCGTGCTGCTCGCGCAAATGTCCCAGCGGCCCATCATTCCCTTGGCCTACGCCGCCTCGCGTGCCTGGCAAATCCAATGGGACCGGTTCGTAATCCCGAAGCCATTCGCCCGAATCTCCATCGCCGTCGGTGAGCCGGTCTACATCCCAAAGGGTTTGGACGCGGCCGGGTTGGAGCGCCACCAGACCGACATGGAGCTGCGTCTACAGTCTCTCGGAGAACTCGCAAAACGGGCGCTGGAATGACCCGTCAGGTTTATGCTTACTAATACAATCAGTTAGCTTGTAATCCTTACACGTTGTGCGAGAATCGGACGATATGTGCCAGTTGCCGAATCCCCGGAAGTGTGTCCCGCATTCTGTTTTTGCACGCAATCGATGGCAAACTGTTGATCTGCAACCGTAATATTTAATCCCGGGACCATTGAAGGCGCATGGCGATAGCACCCAACGATCCCCGACATGCCGATTTGACGGCCTCGGATATCCTATCGCCGCAGACTTGGCCCCGCCGCGGCATCCGCCCGGCCGTCGGTATCGGACTGGACGTCATCTGCACCAAGATTGCAGTGGACTTTCAGGGAATGACGGCGCTGACTGCCACCGACTGCATCATCGCCAACCTCGAGTTGCTGCGCGAGGCCACCCGCACCGACACCGCGTTTCACATCGTGTTGCACACGGACGCCGAGCACTTTGCCGACGTGCAGGCGGCGCGCGGCATGTTGACCACCGGCAATCCTGAACAGCTGCGCGGCCAGAACATGGCCTCATTGCCCTGGCTCAAGGGGCGGCTTGCCCCGCTGCGCGTGTCGGAAATCCGCGATACCTCGAAGCCACGGCCGGACCAGATCGAGGACGCCGCATTGTGGTCCGACCTCGGTATCGGCTCAGTATTGGTCATCGGCTATGCGATCGAAGGGCGTCCCGCAGGCCTGCTGGGGATCGCGGGCGCGTTGCCGCGCGAAACCTGGGAAGTCCAGCTGCACCTGCTCATGAAGCTCCTGGGCAGCAGCCTCTCGACCGGACTGGAACGCATCGAGATTCAGCGCACGTTGCGCGACTTGGAAGAGCGCAACGAGCTCGCCCTGTACAGCGCCAACGATGGACTGTGGGACTTCGATACCTTCAACAATCGCGTCTATCTCTCGCCGCGCTGGAAGGCGATGCTGGGGTACGACGAAGTCGATGTGGCGCAGACGCCGGATTGGCGCACGTTGGTCCACTCGGACGACATGTCGCGCGTTCAGGCGGCGATTCGCGATCATGTGGCCGGCAAGACGCCGATCTTCGAAAGCCTGCATCGGATGCGGCACGCCAGCGGCGAATGGCGCTGGGTCATCAGTCGTGCCAAGGCTCGCGTCGATGAGAAGGGGCGGCTATTGCGCCTCGTCGGCGTCGAACTCGACGTCACGGAGCGCAAACTCTACGAGGAAGCGCTGTTCCGCGAGAAGGAGAGCGCACAGATCACGCTGCAGAGCATCGGCGACGGGGTCATCACCACCGACGCCAAGGGCGTCATCGACTATCTGAATCCGGTTGCCGAGGCGCTCACGGGATGGCGTCTCGAGGACAGTCAGGGGCGGGCGATCGAAGAGATCTTCCGCGCCTTCCACGAGGAAACCTGCGAACCGCTGGAAAATCCGCTGGCCGTGGCCATCCGCCGCACGCGCTCCATCAAGTCGGTGCGGCCCATGCTGCTCATCCGTCGCGACGGCAATGAAATCTACGTCGAAAGCACGGCTTCCCCGATTCGAGACGGCAGCGGTGCCGTCTCGGGCGGCGTGCTGGTATTCCATGATGTGAGCGAAGCGCGCGAGCTCAATCGACGGCTTTCTTACCACGCGAGTCACGACGTGCTCACGGGGCTCGTGAATCGCCGTGAATTCGAGCACCGCATGGAGCGCGCGCTGAAGAGCGCCAAAGCTCACGAGACCTCGTACGCGCTGTGCTGCCTGGATCTCGATCAGTTCAAGATCGTCAACGACACCTGCGGGCACAGTGCCGGCGACGCCTTGCTTGGCCAGGTCGGCGCTCTGCTCAAATCCAAGGTCCGGTGGCGCGACACGCTGGCGCGCCTGGGCGGCGACGAGTTCGGCATATTGCTCGAGAGCTGTACCTTGGACGAGGCCATGCGCACGGCCGAATCGTTGCGCGAGGCGGTGCGCAACTTCAAGTTCACGTGGGAGGAGCGCACGTTCCGACTGGGTGCGAGCATCGGCGTGGTGCCGATTTCCCCGGAGAATGCCGACGTGGCCTCGATACTCTCGGCCGCCGACAGCGCCTGCCAGGCGGCCAAGGAAGCCGGCCGCAACCGCGTGCACAGCTTCGAGGAAAACGACATCGATTTGATGCGCCGGCGCCGCGAAATGCAGTGGGCTGCCCGCATCAACAATGCGCTCGAGGAGGGCCGCTTCGAGATCTTTCGCCAGACCATTCTGCCGCTGCAGATTCCGGAAACGGGCGCCCATTACGAGCTGCTGCTGCGCATGCGCGACGAGCAGGGCAAGATCGTCGCTCCCTATGATTTCATCACCGCAGCCGAGCGCTACGGAATCACCCCGCAGATCGATCGGTGGGTCATCGAGAACGCCTTCCGGTGGCTGGTGTCCGAGGCCGACGAGCGCGAGAAACTCGCCATGTGCTCGATCAATCTGTCGGGTCAAAGCCTGGGCGACGACAAATTTCTGCCCTACGTCATCGATCAGTTTCATCGCAGCGGATTGGATGCCACCAAGATCTGCTTCGAAATCACGGAGACCGCGGCGATCGCGAGCTTCTCCCAGGCCAACCGCTTCATCCAGGCGCTGAAGGAATTGGGCTGCAAATTCGCGCTCGACGACTTCGGCACCGGCTTGTCGTCGTTCGGCTACTTGAAGCACTTCCCGGTGGATTTCCTGAAGATCGACGGCAGTTTCGTCAAAGAGATCCTGCACGATCCCATCGACCGCGAAATGGTCCGGTCGATCAACGAAATCGGCCATTTGACCGGCAAGCAGACCATTGCGGAATTTGCCGAGAATCTCGAAATCATCAATATGCTGCGCACCCTCGGAGTCGACTACGCCCAGGGGTATGGCGTGTCACAGCCGCAGCGGGTCCTCAAGGCGCTGAACATCGCTTAAGCGGCGGTCGAATCCTGGCCGCCCCACTCGAACCGCATCGACAAGTCCACCGCGCGCACGTGCTTGGTGATGCTTCCCACGGAGACATAGTCGACGCCCGTCAAGGCGATCGCACGAATGGTCTCCTTGGTGACGCTCCCCGAGGCCTCCAGTTTCAAGGGATGGGGAGAACCGCGGTTGATGGCCACCGCTTCGCGCAGGCCCTCGAGCGGAAACTCGTCGAGCATGGCGATGTCCGCACCGGCGGCGATGGCCTGACGCAATTCCTCCAAATTTTCCACTTCAACCTCGACCGGAACGTGTGCGCGGGTACCGGCCGCGGATGCCCGGGCGGCGGCTACCGCCAACGCGATCGAGCCGGCCGCCATGATGTGGTTTTCCTTGATGAGGATGGCGTCGAACAATCCCAACCGATGATTCCGGCCGCCTCCCACCCGGACCGCATACTTCTGCCCCGATCGGAGCCCCGGTATGGTCTTGCGGGTGTCGAGCACGCGGCAGGCGGTGTCCTCGATGAGCACAGCGTACGCATGTGCCGCCGTCGCGGTGGCCGACAGCAGCTGCAGGAAATTGAGTGCCGTGCGCTCGCCCGTGAGCAGTGCACGGGCCGGGCCGGCAACGGTAAACAGGCTCTGGCCGGCCACCACCGGATCGCCCTCGGCGGCGTGCCAGTCGACGCGCACGGCGGCGTCCAATTGGGCGAACACGGCGTTGACATAAGGCACGCCGCACAGAATGGCGGACTCACGGGTGATGACCGAGGCACGGCCGGTCCGTGCCGCCGGAATGAGCGCCGCCGTGAGGTCGCCGCTGCCGATGTCCTCCTGCAGCGCCCGTTCGACCTGGGCGGCCAGGTCCTTTGGGTAGGGAACGGGTGATTTCATCGCATGGGGTGCGGGAGCTGTGGCATGGGGGGCTTGGAGAATAGGAGGCTAGCCCCAATAATTCAACGATGCCCGCCCTAGAACCGGAGTCACCCTGCGTCAACCTGTGCTCCCTGGATGGGGCGTTCGGGTACTGTGGCGGGTGTTATCGTACAATGGACGAAATAGCCGGTTGGGGCTCCATGAGCCCTGACGAGCGTTGGGTGGTATTGCGACGGGCGGTCGAACGCGCCGGCCAACGGGCGGTTGAGGTAAAGTGACTTTTTTGGAGATTGACCAATGACTGCGATTGAACGAATCAAGAACCAGCTGTCGGCCGCACCCGTGGTGCTGTACATGAAGGGGACGCCCGACTTTCCGCAATGCGGCTTCTCGGCGCAGGCCGTGGGCGCGTTGCGTGCGAGCAAGGCCAAGTTCGACCACGTGAACATTTTCGAGGACCCGGAAGTGCGTGAAGCACTGAAAACCTATTCGAATTGGCCGACGTTCCCGCAACTGTATGTGAACGGCGAATTGGTCGGCGGCTGCGACATCGTCATCGAGATGTACAAGAGCGGCGAGTTGAAACAACTCCTGTCCGAGGCCGGGGTAGTCGCGGCGTAGCGCCATATTCAGGCTCTCTAGGAGCCTGTCGGACTTGCGGTTCCCCTGCTACGCAGCTGGCAAAAACCACGCTTTTTGCCAGCGGAAACGAAGCTGATGTCCGACAAACGCGCAGGAGCGCGTTTGGTCGACCGGAGGTCGACCCGAAGGGTGCCGTCCAGGGGTGAGACGCACTGCGTCGAACGGGTGGCCAGGATGGCCACCCAGGGCTTGCGCACAGCAGGGATAGCGTAGCGCAATGGTCCAGGCACAAAAAGCGCCGTAGGCGACTTTTTCCAATCAACTAAGGATCGGCGGGCGTCTCCGGTTCGATCTCCAGCGGTCCCATGGATGCCAGACGCCTGCGGCTGGCGTCGAATACGTTTTGAAACTGGTTGCACACGATGCAGAAGAGATCGGCCGTGCGCTCGGCGTCGTAGGCGGCCGAGTGGGCGGAGGAGGTGTCCCACTCCAATCCCGCGGCCAGCGTGGCGCGCATCAGCACGGTCTGACCGAATGCGACCCCGCCCAGTGTGGCGGTATCGAAGCTGGTGAACGGGTGAAACGGGTTGCGCTTGATCTGCGTCCGCAGCACCGCGGCATTCAAGAAATTCAAGTCGAAAAACGCGTTGTGGCCGACCAGAACGGCGCGGGTGCAGTCGGCGGCGCGGATCGCGTTGCGCACTTCCTTGAAGATCCGCTGCAGCGCGTCCTCCTCGGAGATCGCGGGGCGCAGCGGATGATGGGGATCGATCCCGTTCACCGCCATGGACGCGGGTTCCATATTGGAGCCGGGAAACGGGGTCACGTGATAGCGGAACGTTTCGCCGCGCGCCAGCGTGCCGTCGCTGCGCAGCTCGAGGAATACGGCGGCGATCTCCAGCAGCGCGTCCGTCTGTGAATTGAAGCCGCCGGTTTCGACGTCGACGACCACCGGAAGAAAGCCGCGAAAGCGCGTGGCGAAGGTGATGGGCGCGATCTGCGTCATGGCCGAGCCGCCGCCTCGAGGCGCCATGCGACCGTTTCGCCGCCGCGATACGGGACGACCGTGCCGCCGCCGAATTCATAAGATACTGGTGGCACCCAAGGCTCCTTGATCAACGTAATGACATCGTCGTGGCGCGGCAGCCCGTAGAAGTCCGCCCCGAAATGGCTGGCAAAGCCTTGGAGCAGATCGAGGCGTCCTCCCTGTTCGAAAGCTTCGGCGTACAATTCGACCGCCGCGTGCGCGGTGAACATGCCGGCGCAGCCGCAGGCATTTTCCTTGGCGGCGCGTTCGTGGGGCGCGCTGTCGGTACCGAGGAAGAATCGTGGATCTCCGCTCACGGCCGCGTGCAGCAGCGCATCCCGATCCCGCTCGCGCTTCAGTATCGGCAGGCAATAATAGTGTGGCTTGATGCCGCCGGAAAAAATGGCGTTGCGATTGAGCAGCAGGTGCTGCGGCGTAATGGTCGCCGCCACGCCGTTGCGCGCCGCCCGTACGAACTCGGCGGCCCGGGCCGTGGTGATGTGTTCGAACACCACCGGCAGCTTCGGGTAGCGCTCGAGCAGCGGGATCAGTACCGCATCGATGAAATGCGCTTCACGGTCGAATACGTCGATGTCGGTGCCGGGAGTCTCGCCGTGCACCAGCAGCGGCATTCCGACTTCCTCCATGCGCGCCAGCGTGGCGCGCACTTTACGGATGTCGGTGACGCCCGCATCCGAGTGCGTAGTGGCGCCGGCGGGATACAGTTTGACGCCGTGCACGATGCCCGCGGCCTTGGCCTTGTCGATTTCCTGCGGCAGCGTGCCATCCGTCAAATACAACGTCATGAGCGGCTCGAATCGAGCGCCGGCCGGCAGCGCCGCCAGGATTCGAGCACGATAAGCCGACGCCTGGGCCGTGGTGGTGATGGCGGGCTTGAGATTCGGCATCACGATGGCGCGGCCGAAACGTTCGGCGGTGAATTTGACCACCGATTTGAGCGCTGCTCCGTCGCGCAGATGCACGTGCCAGTCGTCGGGCCTCTGAATGGTCACTCGGTTCATGAAGCGCGGGCGAGGCGGCGCTTGGCCGGCGCTAAGGGCGCGCGGCGGACCGTTGGACGGCCGCTGGCAGCGCGGGCGGCTGCACCGCGTCGCTCTGCCTGCGGCCAGCCCCGCTGCAGTAGGTCGAGCGTGTAGCGCACCCCGAATCCGGTGATCTCGGTGCCGATGTGCGCAAGACCGCCCGTCCGCGAACCGGCAGCGAGGTCCAGGTGCAGCCACGCGATGTTCTTGGGCACGAAACGACTCAAGAACCGTGCGGCCAGAATGTGGTCGCCCTTGCCTTCGGTGGTGCACTGCAGAACGTCGGCCACGGTGCTTTCAAGGTCGGTATCGAAATCGGCATCCATGGGGAAGCACCAAACGCGTTCGCCGCTGCTGGATCCGGCGGCTTCGAGAACTTCTCGCGCTTCCGGCCGGTTGGTGAATGCACCGCTGTAGCGCTCGGTCAGCGCGTACACGCAGGCACCGGTCAAGGTGGCGTAGTCGATGATGGCGCGCGGCTTGGTGCTCGCGGCGAGGGACAGCGTGTCCGCCAACACCATGCGACCTTCGGCATCGGTATGAATCACTTGAATCGTCGTTCCGTTATGCGCCCGTACCACGTCCTGCGGCTTGTAGGCCGACGGTCCGGTTCGGTTCTCGGTGATCGCCAACCAGCAGTCCACGGCGAGAGGCGATCGCAGCGAATGCAGCGCGTACAAACTGCCGACCGCGACGGCGCTGCCTTCCATATCAATATGCATGTCGAGCATGCCTTTATGGGCTTTGAGGTTGGTGCCGCCGGTGTCGAAGCAGATTCCCTTGCCGACCAGACTGACGGCGGGCGGCGACGACGCGCGGTTGGAAGGACCGGACGGCGATCCGCGGGGCGGCCTTCCGCTACGCCGCGCGGCGGCGCCCGGCCGATACGCGAGATGCACGATCCCCGCATCGCGGGTGGCGTTGCCTTGAGAGACGGCCAGAAACGCGCCGGCACCGAGCCGTCTCAATTGCGCCTCTCCGTAGAACTTGAACTCCAACCCCAGGTGGCGCGCCAACTCCTGTAGCAGGCGCCGATAGCCGGCCGCATCCAAGGTGTTCGGCGGCAGCGCCGTCAGCCAGCGAGCGAGGTTGTTGCCGGCCGACGTTGCCAAGGTCAGATCAAGAGCGGCCGGCCTGCCGGTCGCGGAAATGTCGATCCGGGTAAGGGGGCGGTGCGCCTTGGCATCTCTCTTGAATGTGGCGAAACGAAATGCGGCCGCCTGCAGCGCCGCCACGGTGGCATCGAGCGCGGCCGGCACTGCGTCGCCGTCGCCGTGGGCAACCAAGAGCAGCGATTCCGGTTCGCTCTCGAGCGCGAGTCGCGCGAGTTTCCCCGCGGCATTGAGCCTCTCGAACGTACTCGCGGTGCCGGCCAGGCAAACCGCGAGAACCAGCGTTTCCGCGCGCTTGCCCACCCGCAGTTGCACCGCGTCGCCGGGCTTACGCTCCCTGCCCCGGTAGAGCGCGCGCAGCAAACTGCCATACGGCACCGCCGCCCAATCCGCCGGACTCGGCTCCGCAGGCAAAAAGACGATGGCGCACTCATACCGGGCAAGTGTCGCCGCAACCGGCCGTGCGCCGGTCTGGCGGACTGGAACCAGCAGCGAACTCAACGGCAAGCGAATCGGCATATCAGTTAAACCGCAAAGGTCGCGAGATCGCCAAGCCGATGCTTGCTTGACCGTGAAAAACCAAACCCCGAAGATAGCGCTGCTAAAATCCCAAGTGGCAGTTCGCGCAACGGCGCTGTAACGTGCCCGCCATCTTAACAGGACACGTGGGCATGTGCATGGGCGCATGCCGACCCCAGAAGGCTTACCTATGACACCTAAATCGCCGTTCGAAGACATCGACCCCACCGAAACGCAGGAATGGCTGGAGTCGATCGACTCGGTGCTGCGCGCGCAGGGACCCGAGCGTGCTCATTTTCTCCTCGAAAAACTGGTGGACTTCACGCGCCGCTCCGGGACGTACCTGCCGTTCAAGCCGAATACGGCGTACCTCAACACGATTTCCAAGGCGCAGGAGCCGGAGTATCCCGGCGACCGCTCGTTGGAGCGGCGCAACGAAGCCTACCTGCGCTGGAATGCCCTTGCGATGGTAGTGCAGGCCAACCGCGTGAGTTCCGAGTACGGCGGCCACATCGCGAGCTACGCATCGGCGGCGACCCTGTACGAGGTGGGGTTCAATCACTTCTGGCGGGCGAAAAGCGACCGCCACCCGGGCGACATGATTTTTATGCAAGGTCATTCCTCTCCCGGCATTTACGCGCGTGCGTACTTGGAGGGGCGTCTCGACGAGAGCCAGTTGCTGCGGTTTCGGCAGGAGGTGCGCGGCGGCGGATTGTCCTCGTATCCGCACCCCTGGCTGATGCCGGACTTCTGGCAGTTTCCAACGGTGTCGATGGGTTTGGGTCCCATGACGGCTATTTTCCAGGCCAGATTCGTGCGCTACCTGGAACATCGCGGGATCGTTCCGCCGTCCGATCGAAAAGTGTGGGCTTTTTTGGGCGACGGCGAGATGGACGAGCCCGAGTCCATGGGCGCGCTGACCATGCCGGTGCGCGAGAAACTCGATAACCTGATTTTCGTCATCAATTGCAATCTGCAACGTCTCGACGGGCCGGTGCGCGGCAACGGCAAGATCATCCAGGAACTCGAGGCGGCCTTTCTCGGTGCCGGTTGGAATGTCATCAAGGTTCTCTGGGGCTCGCGCTGGGATCCGCTCCTCGAGCGCGATCAAAAAGGACTATTGAAGCGGTTGATGGAGGAGTGCGTCGACGGCGAGTACCAGAATTTCAAATCCAAGGGCGGCGCCTACACGCGGGAGCATTTCTTCGGTAAATATCCGGAACTGAAAGAGATGGTCGCCAACATGTCCGACGAGGAAATCTGGCGCCTGAACCGCGGCGGACACGATCCGCAAAAGGTCTACTCGGCCTACGCATCCGCCATGGCGAACAAAGGCGCGCCCACCGTGATTCTGGCCAAGACCGTGAAGGGTTTCGGGCTCGGCAAGGCGGCCGAGGGCCTGAATTCGGCGCATCAACAGAAGAAACTCGGCGACGAGGCGCTGAAGGAAGTGCGCGATCGTTTCAACATCCAGATATCGGATGAGGAGATCAAGGGCTTGACGTTCCGCAAGCCGGCACCCGACAGCGAGGAAATGAAATATCTCCAGGAGCGTCGCGCAGCGCTCGGCGGCTACGTGCCGGTGCGCAGTGCATCGGCGCCCGTGCTGGCGGTACCGCCCCTCGAAGCCTTCAGCAGCCTGCTCGAGGGGAGCGGCGACCGGGAAATCTCCACCACCATGGCGCTGGTGCGCATTCTGACCACATTGATCAAGGACAAGAACGTGGGCCCGCACATCGTGCCCATCGTCCCCGACGAGGCGCGCACCTTCGGCATGGAGGGGATGTTTCGCCAGGTCGGCATTTACTCCTCGGTGGGGCAGCTCTACACGCCGCAGGACGCCGACCAACTCATGTTCTATCGCGAGGACAAGAAGGGCCAGATTCTGGAAGAGGGGATCAACGAGGCGGGTAGCCTGTGTTCCTGGCTGGCCGCGGCGACGGCGTATTCGAACCACGGCGTCAGCATGATTCCCTTCTACATCTACTATTCGATGTTCGGTTTTCAGCGGGTTGGCGATTTCATCTGGGCCGCGGCCGACAGCCAGGCGCGCGGATTTTTGGTGGGCGGAACTGCCGGCCGCACGACGCTGGCCGGCGAAGGCTTGCAGCACCAGGACGGTCACAGTCACTTGATGTTCAGCACGGTGCCCAATTGCGTGGCTTACGATCCCACGTACTCCTACGAGCTTGCAGTCATCGTGCAGGACGGATTGCGCAGGATGTATCAGGAACAGGAAAACGTTTTCTACTACATCACCTGCATGAACGAGAATTACGCGCACCCCGCATTGCCTGCGGGCGCCGCCGAAGGCATCCTGAAGGGCATGTACCTGCTGCGGGGAGGGGCCAAGGGCAAGGTTCGCGCAACTCTGTTCGGGTCGGGCACGATTTTGCGTGAGGTGCTGGCTGCGGCGGATCTGCTCGAAAAGGATTACGGCATTGCGGCCGACGTGTTTTCCGCCACGAGCTTCAGCGAGCTGCGCAGGAATGCGCTCGCGACCGAACGTTGGAACCTCCTGCACCCCGGCGAAAAGCCGCGGCGGACCTACGTGCAGGAGGTGCTCGGCGACCGGACCGGGCCGTTCATTGCGGCGACGGACTATATGAAAACCGTGGCGGACCAGATTCGGCAATGGGTGCCGGGCCGTTATGCGGTACTCGGCACGGACGGCTTCGGCCGCAGCGACTCGCGCGCCGAGCTACGGCGGTTCTTCGAGGTGGACAGGCACTACGTGGCGCTTGCAACCCTCAAGGCGTTGGCCGACGACGGCAAGGTGGATGCCCAGGTCGTGTCGCAGGCCATGCAGACCTTCGGCATCGACTCCGAAAAACCCAACCCCCTGACGGTCTAGGCGCACACGTGGCAACACCAATCGAAGTCTTGGTTCCCGACATCGGCGGCTTCAAAGATGTCAGTGTCATCGAAATTTTTGTGAAGGACGGCCAGCAAATAGACAAAGAGGCCCCCTTGATTACCCTCGAGACCGAGAAGGCGGCCATGGATGTTCCGGCGCCCCAGGCGGGCCGGATCACCCAGGTCAAGGTCAAACAGGGCGACAAGGTGTCCGAGGGCTCTTTGATCCTGATGCTCGAGCCCGCCGGCGCGCAAGCGGCCGCCGCTGCGCCCCCGGCCGAGAGCAAGGCCGTTGCAGCCCCGCCGGCCAAGCCGGCGCCGCCCGTCTCCCGGCCCGCCAATGAGGCCGCTGCGGCCCCCGCTCCGCCGTCCGGCGCACGAGCCGCTCCGGTTGCAGCCCCCGCGACTCCCGCGATGCTCGTGATCGGAGAGGCGGGCTTTTCAAAAGCCTATGCCAGTCCATCGGTGCGCAAGTTTGCGCGCGAAGTGGGCGCCGATCTCGGGCGCATCGCCGGCACGGGACCCAAGGAACGCATTACGCACGACGACGTGAAGGCGTATGTGAAGCGCATATTGACGGCGCCCGCGCCGGTGGCGGCGCAAGCCCCATCGGGTGCCGGGCTGCCCAAGGTGGCGCAAGTCGACTTTTCTCTATTTGGCGCGGTCGACGTCAAGCCCCTGTCGCGAATTCAAAAGATCTCCGGCGGGCGGCTGCAAGCGAGCTGGATCAATTTGCCGCACGTGACGCAGTACGACGACGCCGACGTCACGGACCTGGAGGCTGTCCGCGCGGCGCTCAAGGACAGGGCGGCGCAGGAGGGGGTGAAGCTCACGCCGCTGGTGTTCATCATGAAGGCCTGCATCGCGGCGTTGCAGAAGTTTCCTCGATTCAATGCATCGCTCGATCCGACCGGAGAGAATCTGGTGGTCAAGAAATACTTTCATATCGGCTTTGCCGCCGACACCCCCAACGGCTTGATGGTGCCCGTGATTCGCGATGCCGATCGCAGCGATATCTATCAGCTCGCCAGGTCGCTCGGCGAATTGTCGGAAAAAGCGCGCTCCGGAAAGTTGAAGGCAGTGGAGATGCAGGGCGGTTCATTCACCATTTCGAGCCTGGGCGGCATCGGCGGCACGGCATTTACCCCCATTATCAATGCACCCGAGGTGGCTATTTTGGGCGTTGCCAAATCCAGCCTGAAGCCGGTCTACGATCGTGGCGCCTTCATACCGCGCCTCATGCTGCCGCTATGCCTCTCGTACGATCATCGGGTGATTGACGGCGCCGAAGCCGCGCGGTTCATCGTGTTTCTGAGCAAGACGTTGAGCGACGTGAAGGCCCTGTTATGAGCGTCGTCGAAGTTCGCGTGCCCGATATTGGCGATTCCAAGGGCGTGAGCGTCGTCGAGGTGCTGGTCGCGAAGGGTGCCTCCATCAAAGTCGATGATCCGCTCATCACGCTGGAGTCGGACAAGGCATCCATGGACGTACCCTCACCGGTGGCGGGCGTCATCGAGTCGATCGCCATCAAGAAGGGCGATGAGGTGTCCGAAGGAACGCTGATCGCCACCGTCACCGTGGTGGAGGCGGCCTCGACCACTCCGGCCAAGGCCGATGCCTCGCAGGTCAAGGCACCGGCCGCTGCACCTGCGCCGCCCGCGGCTGCACAGGTACCTGCGGCTGCACCGGCCCCCGCTGCAGCACCCGCACCCGCCGCAGCAGCAGGGTCCGCCGCAGCACCGCGGCCCACGGCAACGGCGGCACCGGCAGGCGCTCTCGACCTGATCGTGCTCGGGTCCGGGCCGGGCGGCTACACCGCCGCATTCCGCGCGGCGGATCTCGGGCTCAAGGTCACGCTGATCGAACGCTGGCCCGTATTGGGCGGAGTGTGCCTGAACGTCGGCTGCATTCCGTCGAAGGCGTTGCTGCATGCCGCCAAGGTGATCGAGGATGCGCACGATATGGCGGCCAACGGGCTCTCGTTCGGCCCTCCGGCCATCGACTATGACAAGCTGCGCGCGTGGAAAAACAAGGTGGTCGGCAGACTCACCAACGGCATCACGAGTCTTGCCAAGGCGCGCAAGGTGGACGTAATCCGCGGCGAAGCGAAGTTCGTCGGCACCCACACGCTGGAATTACAGACGGCGGACGGCCCGCGGCGCTTGGATTTCAAACAGTGCATCATCGCCGCCGGCTCCGAGTCGGTCCGGTTGCCGGGCTTTCCGGATGATCCGCGGATCCTGGATTCGACCGGTGCGCTGGAGCTTCCTCCGGACTGCAAGCGCCTGCTGGTCATCGGCGGCGGCATCATCGGTCTTGAAATGGCCTGTGTGTACGATGCGCTGGGCGCCAAGGTGACCGTGGTTGAGTTGAGCGATGGCCTGATGCCGGGCACCGATCGCGATCTGGTCCGGCCGCTGCAGAAGCGTATCGAGAAGCGCTACGAAAGGATTTTGGTCAAGACCAAGGTCGCCAAACTCGAGCCGACGGCTGCCGGATTGCGCGCGACCTTCGACGGGCCGGATGCGCCGGGGCCGCAGGACTTCGATCGGGTGCTCGTGGCCGTGGGCCGAAGCGCCAACGGCAATGCCATCAATGCCGCCGCTGCCGGCGTTGCCGTGGACAAGCGCGGCATCATCGCCGTCGACAAGCAGATGCGCACCAACGTCGCGCATATATTCGCCATCGGCGACATCGCCGGCGCGCCGATGCTGGCGCACAAGGCCACGCATGAGGCGAAGGTGGCGGCGGAAGTCGCCGCCGGGCACAAGGCGGCATTCGACGCGCGATGCATTCCCTCCGTGGCCTACACCGATCCCGAAATCGCATGGGTGGGCGTCACTGAATCCGAGGCCAAGGAGCGCGGCATCGAATATGGCAAGGGGACGTTTCCGTGGGCGGCCAGCGGCCGTTCTCTCGCCATCAACCGCGACGAAGGGTTCACCAAGCTGCTGTTCGACAAGAAGACGCGTCGCGTGATCGGCGGCGGGATCGTCGGCACCAACGCCGGCGAACTGATGGCCGAAGTGGGGCTCGCGATCGAGATGGGTGCGGACGCGGCCGACATAGGCCTCACCATTCATGCGCATCCCACCCTTACGGAGACGGTGGCGTTTTCCGCGGAAGCTTTCGAGGGCACGCTGACGGATCTGTACATTCCCAAGCGATAGCGGCCGACCCGGGAGTTGCCTCGAGGACTGTGACGCAGGCCTCACTCCCTGCGGTTTGTGAAATCCACTTCGCGCGCTTGAGAACGAAGTCGCAGCACCCGCACGGGCATGAGTCGTCAACTACTCCGGTACGACATAAGGAGTCCGCGTGCTCGAGTTCCTCGTTCTTTTCTCCCTTGCCGCCGTGGGCTCGCTGGTGTGCCTGTGGGCGAATCTCGCGCTCAAATTCGTCGCCCGCAAATCTCGAAGCGAAGCCGTCGCTACGCACCCGGGGCGCGTGGCGTCTGCTGCGTCGGTACCGCCCGGCGATCCGGTGCTCGCATTCGGATTTACGCTTGCCTGCTACGGCGCCGTATCGCTGGTGCTCGTTTCCGCATTGCCGGGTGCGCTCGCCCTCGAAAGAACTTGCCTGGCCTTTGCGGTGTTATGCGTGGGCGGGCTGCTGAGTGAAATTTCGAGCACGACGAGCACCGAGTCGCCGTCTCTCGATGGGCAGGAGGACGCACCGGCGGAGCGCTCGCCGCTTTCGCCGCGGCTGTCGCTCACGTTGGCCCTGATGCTCAATTTGGCGTTCGCCGTCGTCGGCTCCGGCCAGGGCCTCATCCAGATCGTGCCGCCGCCGAAGGCCGTGGCCGTGAATCGTACCCAGGAGATGGAGCCCATCATCGTGATCGCCCGCCGCACCGACGACTCAGCGGATCACCACCTGGACGCACTGTAAGGCTGCGTCGATCGGCTGCGGCCTACTTCGAGTGCTCGGTGAAGAAGGCCCACGTATCCTCGGCCCAATGCGGCGGCAGTGCATGCCCGATCTTGCGGTCGAACGTACATTCGGTGTACTCGCTGGAACAGCCCTTGTAGGAAACGCACGAATCGGGACGCGCGACGGATCCCACGGGCGTCGCTCGGGGGGGCGCCCTCGCGTCGGGCGCCGCTGCGCGGGGCTCCCCTGCGCCGATGCACCCGTTAAGATATTGAAAGAGCTTCGAGGTGGTCGCGAAGTCCGGCGGCGGATAGGAGGCATCGCCTTCCTCCGCGTGTTGAAAGCGCACCGGCGGGTGCCTGCGGGTCGGGCAGGGGAGATTCTGGTACGTCAGGTAATTCGATGTGTCCTTGAACTCGTCGTCGGTCGAATTGGCCGCCACCGCCCGTATCTCTTCGCCGCGAGTACAGGCGAGCGCGATCGCGAAATCGCCGCCCCACGAGAAGCCGGCGACGAAGATCCGCGCCGGGTCGATGCAGTAACCGGCTTCCAGATCCTTCAGCATATTGTCGAAGAACGGCAGATCGTAGCCCGTCTTGGTGTCGTCCCATCCGATGCCATACTGCTTGTAGGCGATTCCATCGGGGAATACGAAGATTGCGCCGGTCGACGCACCGGCGACACGCTGTAGTCCCCACGAATAACTGACGGAAGAGCTGCCCCCGGCGCCGTGAAACACGAACGTCAACGCGTAGGGCCGCGATGCGTCGTAATCGGCCGGTACCTCGAGAAGGTAGGCGCGGGTGCTCTTGTTCCCATCCAGCGTCGATAGTTTGAGTTTTCCCGTGCCGGCGTGCTTTCCGCAGCCTGCCGAACGAGCCGGATGGCCATCGTCCGGGGCCGCAGCGCGCGTGCCCGGGGCGGTCAACCAGAGAATGGCTGCGATCGCGCAGATGCCCAGCGCGACGGATCGCATCCGCCGGCGGTTCCCACTGGGAAGGCAAGAAGAACTCACCCATGAATGATGCCATGACGACCGCGTTTCCGCGAGCCGTGCATGATTTTCGAACCGATTTGGACCTAAATTTGTCCAGGCGCTATTTGCAAGATCGCATCGCCGCCGCACAATAGGCACCGCTCAAAGATAATGCGGTGCCGGTCATGATCACGGTGTATTCCGAAAAGCACTTCCTGCGCAACGCGCGTACGGAATTGTACCGCGGCGAACTGGTGCGTCCGCACGAGTGTGCGCAGCGGGCCGAGTTCGTGCTGGATCGGGTAAAGTCCACCGGACTCGGGGACATAGTGTCTCCGGGGCAATTCGGGCTCGAACCGGTATTGCGCGTCCACGATGCGCAATTCGTGGAGTTCCTTGGCTCCGCCTGGAAGGATTGGGTGGCCGCGGGCAACAAGGGCGAAGCCATTCCGGACTGCTGGCCGGCGCGGCGCATGGTGCAGAAAATTCCGGATTCGATCGCCGGAAAGTTGGGCTACTTCGCCATGGCGGCGGAGACGTCCATCAGCGCTGGTTCGTGGGAGGCGGCATGTGCAAGCGCCGATGTGGCGCTCACGGCGGCGGCGCGCATCCGGGTCGGAGAGCGGGGCGTCTTTGCGCTTTGCCGGCCGCCGGGGCATCACGCGGCTCGCGATCTATATGGCGGCTATTGCTTCCTCAACAACGCTGCCATCGCGGCCCAATATCTGCGAGACCATGGCAGCAGCAGGGTGGCGATACTCGACGTCGACTTTCATCACGGCAACGGCACGCAGGACATCTTCTACGAACGCTCGGACGTGCTGTACAGCTCCATCCATGGCGATCCGCTGGAGGCGTTCCCGTACTTCACCGGTTACGCCGACGAAATCGGCGCCGGCGGGGGCGTCGGATACAACCAGAACCTGCCGTTGCCGCGCGGGAGCGATTTCAGCGCGTGGCGCACGGCCCTCGATGCGGCCTTGGCGCGGATCGATCGGTTCGCGCCGGGCGCGCTCGTGGTGTCGCTCGGCGTCGATACCTTCGAACACGATCCGATCAGCTTCTTCAAGCTGCGACACGATGACTTCACGCAATATGGCCGGCTCATCGGCGCGTTGCGAATTCCCACATTGTTCGTGCTCGAGGGCGGATACGCGGTGGCCGAGATCGGCGTCAACGCCGTGAACGTGCTGCAGGGATTCGAGGCGGTTTGAGCTTCGTGGATGATATGAACGACAACAAGAGGGCGGCATGAAAACGACATTGGTTATCTTGGCGGCCGCGGCATTGGTCGCCGCCGCACCGCATGTGCGCGCCGATGCCGGGGAAGGCGAACAGCGCTTCCGCGGCCTGTACCGGGAACTGATCGAAACCAACACGACGTTGTCCGCGGGAAGCTGCACGCTGGCCGCCGAGCGCATGGCGGCGCATCTGAAGGCGGCGGGTTTCGCGGACGCCGATCTTCACCCGTTCGCCGTGCCCGATCATCCGAAGGAAGGCGGCCTGGTGGCGATCTACCCGGGGCGCGACAAGAAGGCCAAGGCTATCCTTCTCCTGGCGCATATCGACACGGTCGAGGCCAAGCGCGAGGATTGGACGCGCGATCCGTTCAAGCTCATTGAGGAGAACGGCAATTTCTACGCACGCGGGGCCATCGACGACAAGGCCGAGGCCGCGATGTGGGTCGATACCTTGGTCCGCTTCCGCGAAGAGAAATTCAAGCCGCGCCACACGCTCAAGCTGGCGCTCACCTGCGGCGAAGAAACCAGCGGCGCCTTCAACGGAGCGGAATGGCTGGCGAATAACGAGCGCGAACTGATCGATGCGGGGTTCGCGATCAATGAAGGCGCCTGGGGGGAACTCGACGCCCAAGGCCGCCGGGTGTTGATGCAGATTCAGGCCGGGGAGAAAACTTCGCAGAATTATCGCCTCGAAGTGACGAATCGCGGAGGGCACAGCTCCCGGCCGGTCAAGGACAATGCGATCTATCACCTCGCGGCCGCGCTGACGCGAATTTCGAATTATGAGTTCCCGGCGCAGTTCACCGACGGCAACCGGGCCTATTTCACCGGCATGGCCAAAATTCAGTCGGCCAAGGGTGAGACCGACATCGCCCATGCGATGAACGCCTTGGTCCGCGATCCGGGCGATGCGCAGGCCATAGCGCTGGTCTCGTCGAAGGATCCCAGCTGGAATGGCATGCTGCGCACCACTTGCGTGGCGACGATGCTCGACGCGGGTCATGCCACGAATGCGCTGCCGCAGCGCGCCCGCGCGAACATCAATTGCCGCATCTTCCCCGGCGTCGACCCCGAGGCCGTGCAGCGCCAACTCGAACAGATCGTCGCCGACGCCTCGGTCAAGGTGATCACGCTGGAACGTCGGGGGCCGAGTTCGCCGCCGCCGCCGTTGACGCCCGCCGTGTTGGGGCCGTTCGAGAAGTTGACCGCGCAAGTCTTTCCGGGTGTTCCCGTGGTGCCGATGCTGCAGCCCGGTGGGACCGACGGTCAGTTCCTGAACGCCGCCGGCATTCCGACCTATGGGATCGAAGCGTTGTTCATCGGCCCCGATCTCGGCGGAATTCACGGCTTGAACGAGTACGTTGCCGTCAAGTCGCTGCTCGAGGGCCGCGATTTCATGTACCGTCTGGTCAAAATCTACGCGGAACAGCCCTAATGGCAATCGAAGTTACGCGAATGAACCGGGTCATCGGCGCCATCGTCGATGGAGTCGATCTCTCACGAGAGCTGCCGCGCGCCATGATCGAGCGTCTCGGGGAACTCATGGTCGAACATCAGGTGCTCTTTTTCCGCAACCAGCCCATCACGCCGCAACAACAACGCGATTTTGCGGCCCACTTCGGCACCCTGCACATTCATCCCATCTATCCCGTGCTGCCGGAACTGCCCGAGATCATGCTGCTCGATACGCACGCGGGCTTCCTGCCGGACAACGACAACTGGCATACCGACGTCACGTTCAGCACGACGCCCCCCCTTGCGGGGATTCTGGCCGCCAAGCGTCTTCCGCCGCTGGGCGGCGATACCCTGTGGTCCAGCTGTTCAGCGGCCTGCGAAGCGCTGTCGGAGCCGCTGCGCCGTTTCCTCGAAGGCCTTACGGCTCAGCATTCGGTGGCGAAGTCCTTCCCGCCCGAACGCTGGCAAAACGACGCCGCGTTCAAGGAGCGATACGATCGTGCCGTGGCGAAACATCCGCCCGTCAACCATCCGGTGGTGCGTACGCATCCGGTCAGCGGCCGCAAGGGATTATTCGTCAACGAAGGATTTACGACGCACATCAACGAGCTGAAGCCGCGGGAAAGCCAAATGCTGCTCGCTTTTTTGTTCGCGCACGCCGGACAACCGGAGTTCACGGTCAGGTGGCGCTGGAGCGTCGATGACATCGCCTTCTGGGACAACCGCAATACCCAGCACTATGCGGTCGCGGACTATCTCCCTGATCGCCGCACCATGCATCGTGCCACGGTCAACGGGGACAAGCCTTTCTAGGCGGCACGCAGCGCCTCCGCCACGGATAATCGCGCCGCGCGCAGGGCCGGGAACAGCCCGCCGAGGATCCCGATGATGCAGGCCCAGATGATGCCGGTCACGATCAATGTGCGTGTCACGGTGAGTTTGAATACCACCTGTGCGAAGGCGCCTCCCAGGGTGCTGACGCTGTGGCCGTTGAACATCAGCCACGCGAGCGATGCGCCGATGATGCCGCCGAGCAGCGACAGGAGCAGCGCCTCGAACATCACCGACAGCAGCACCGGAGATGCGCTGAAGCCGATGGCGCGCAGGGTGGCGATCTCCAGGCCGCGCGCCGCCACCGCCGAGTACATGCTGTTGAGCGCACCGAACATGGCGCCGATCGCCATGATGACGGCGACCGTATTGCCGACGACGTTGATGGCCTTGGTCAGATTCTTGGACTGCGCGGCGTAGTAGTCCGGTTCGCGCTGCACGTCGACTTTGAGCTGGGGATCGGTGGTGAGCGCGTCCTTGAAATCGGCAAACGCGGCCGGTCCCGTGAGCAGCGCGATCGCGGAACTATAGCCGTTGCGAGCGATCGAAGAGCCCACGGTATCGACGTCGGCGAGCAGCTCCGACTCGTGCACGTCGCCATTGCTTGTGAACAATCCCGTGACGGTCCAGTCGGCGTTGCGGAAATGCAGCACGCTGCCGGGAGTGAGGCCGCGGAATTGCTTGGCGGCGCCGACGCCGGCGATCAGCTCGCGAACCGCCGGACGAAACATGCGGCCCTCCACCACGGCGAGTTCGGGCCGCACCTGTGCCAGCGTCAGGCCCACGCCGCGCAGGGTCAAGTTGGCATCGGTGCCGGTATCGATCTTCGGCACGTTCACCACCGTGACGAGTTCGTTCGACAAAGCAGCCTTGCCGGCAGAATCCTTGACGATGCCCGGCGCATTGCCGATGGTGTCCACGTCGCTGCGGGTCAGATTGCTGTTGAGCTCGGCGTCCGAGCCGCCGCGCAAGATGATGGCGCGGTCGGCACGGCCGCTGTCCGCCAGCGTATGCCGGAAGCCGACGCCCATGGCGAGCACCGAAATCAGTACCGCGACGACGCCGGCAATACCGATGACGATGACGCTCGAGGCGCCGATGCGCTGCGGCAGGGTTTGCAGGCTCATGACGCTCACGGCCCAGAGTTGCTTGAACATGCGGCCTCCCTCAGCGCTTGTCGGCCAGTGCATCGACGATGTTGAGCCGCATCGCCCCGAGGGCCGGCGGCATGCCGACGATCAGCGCCAGCAGTATGGCCACGCCGATCCCGGGAAGAATTGCGCGGGGTGACATCTGTATGCCTTGCAGTCCGAGTTTGAGGATGGGCAGTGCGGCGAAGCTCAGCAACAATCCGGCGAGAGCCGCCGTCATGCAGAGCAGCAGCGACTCGGCGATCACCAGCCCAAGGACCGTGCCGTCGCCGAAGCCCAGTGTTTTGAGCACGGCGAGTTCCGGGACCCGTTCACGCACGGATTGCATCATGGTATTGCCGGTCAGGAACAGCAGGGTGAAGAACACAGCGCCCAAGATGGCGCGCAGCACGAATCCAATGTCGCCGAATTGCTTGACGAAGGCCATCGCGAATTCCTTGGCCGGTTGCGTCTTGGTCTCGTCGGAGGAGTTTGCGAACAACGCATCGATGCGATTGGCGATCGTCACCGATTGGGCGGGATCGGCGACACGCTCTTCGAACCAGCCCACGTTGCCCTTGCCGAAATTGCGCCCCTCGTCGAAAAACTCGTAGTGGAACAGCAAGGTCGATGCCTGTTGCGCGGCCTGCGTCGGATCCTTGGCGTCGAAGGTGCCGACGATGTCGAACGTCCAGTCCAAAGAACCGCTCTTTTGCGTCCAGATGGTGGAATGCAGCGGTATTTTATCGCCCACTTTCCAGCCGAATTTCTTCATGAGTGCGGAGTTGACCAAGCCGCCGGTGCGAGTGGCGCGGAACGCGCTCATCTCTGCGCCGCTGACGATGAATTCGTCCTTGTGCAGGTTGAAGTAGGTGTCGGTATCGATGGGCAGCGCGAAGATGAAGTTCTTCGACTCCTGGTAGTAGGCGCCGAACCAGGTGATCCAGGTGACTTCCGCCACACCCGGGACCGAGCGGATCTGCTGCACGTCGGAGAACGGCAGTTGCAACGTGATCGAATACTTGTTGGTGGTGATGAGTTTGTCGGCGCCGGTGACCCCCCCGTCCGCGTGGGAGAACGCGTAGTCCACGGTCTCCAGGACGCCGAACAGCAAGAAGGCGACGATCACCGACAACAACGTAAAGATGGTGCGGGTTTTCTTGCGCCACAATGTGGCCCAGACGAGCGGCAAATATTTCATGGTGTCGTTCGCTAGGCGGCGATGCGGCCGGCTTCGAGCAGCGAACCCTTGTCCATGTGCAACTGGTGGCTGGCGAACTCGGCGGCCTTCGGATCGTGGGTGACCATCACGATGCTCTTGCCGTGTTCGCGGTTGAGCACCTGCAGCAGGTGCAGCACGTCGTCGGCCGACTTGCGGTCGAGATCCCCGGTGGGCTCATCGCAGACCAACAAGGTGGGGTCGGCCACCAGCGCCCGCGCAATCGCGACGCGTTGCGCCTGACCGCCGGACAGTTCACCGGGCTTGTGCTTGGCGCGATCCGCCACACCGACCAGGGTGAGCGCGGCCAGGGCATGCGCCTTGCGCTGGGCCGACGACAAATTCGTCAGGAGCAGCGGCAGTTCCACATTGCGCTGTGCGGTGAGCATGGGCATCAGATTGTAGAACTGGAAGACGAAGCCGACGTGAGTCGAGCGCCAGCGCGCCAGGGCCCCGCTCCGCAGTTGGTCGAGACGCTGGCCGGCAACCGTGATCTCGCCCAAGCTTGGAGTATCCAGGCCGCCGATGAGATTGAGCAGGGTGGTCTTGCCTGAGCCGCTCGGACCCATGAGGGCGACGAAGTCGCCCTTGGCAATGTCCAAATTGAGGTCCTGCAGCACCTCGATGCTTTGCTTGCCGCGGCGATAGCTTTTGCCGACGTGCTTCATGGATACGATGGCCTCGGTCATGACTTGATGCTCCTCTACTGCCGTACCGCGACGGATTACGGCTCGATGCGAATCTTTGCGCCGTCCTTCAGTTCCTTCACATCACCCACCGCGACGCGTTCCCCGGGCGCGAGGCCGGATATCACGGTGACGCGGTCGCCGTTGCCCGCGCCCAGCCGTACCGCGCGACGCTCGAGAGTCGTGTCGCGCACCACGAACAGCACGCCGGTGGACCCGGATGCCTGAACCGCCGCGGCGGGTAGACTGACGCCGGTCACCGGCCGGCCGCCGTCTTTCGCCGCATCGGCCAGGAACGCCACGCGCACGCCCATTTCCGGCAGGATCCTCGCATCCTTTTGATCGAGCCCGATCCGCACCAGCACTGTGCCCTTGCTGCGATCCGCGGTGGGAATCACGGCGATGACGTGCGCCGGAATCTGCCAGTCCGGATAGGCATTGAGCTTGGCCGTGACCGTTTGGTCAGATTGCACGCGGTTGATGAAGTTCTCGTTGACGTCAACCTGAATCTCGAGAGAATCCATGTCGACGATGGTGCCGATGCCGGTGCGCGTGAAGCCGCCGCCCGCGGAGATGGGCGAGACGATTTCCCCAGGCTGCGCCGCCTTGACCGTGACGATTCCGGAAAACGGCGCCCGCACGATGGTGTCGTCCAGATTGCGCTCGGCGACATTCACGCCGCGCCCGGCTACTTCGACGTTGCGCCGCTGGGTGGCGAGCTGTGCCCGGAGCGCATCCACCGTGGTCTGGGCATTATCGACCGCCGACTGACTGACGAAGTGACCTTTGGACAGGCTGGTCTGGCGATCGTAGTCGCGTTGCGCGTTGGTGAGGTTCACCTGCGTTTCCTCCAGACCGGCTTTGGCAAAGCTCAGTTGGGCGCCGGCTTGAGCCAGCGCTGCCCGAATGTTGGTGTCGTCCAGCTTGGCGATGATTTGTCCCGCCTTGACGCGTTCGCCTTCTTCGATATCGAGTTCCACCATCCGGGCGGTGATCTTGGATGCCACCGTGGCCTGGCGCCGCGCGACCACATACCCTGAGGCATCCAATATGGAGCCGGCAGCTGCACCCTCCTGGGTCACCGTTTGCGCCACGGCAATGTGAATGGGTACGCCCGTGGGGCGCAGCCAAAACCACAGCACCAAACTCAAGCCCAGCGCCGCCGCCCCGGCGGCAAGCCACATGCGGCCGTGCCCTGCGCGGGCGGGGTCGGTGCCGCGATCGATGCGCAGCTGGTCGAGGAGCGTTTTATCGTCCATGAGCCAGGCGCACGGCAATCTGAAATGGGATGGTGGTGGCGGTCGGCAGTAGCAAGGGTGGATCCGCCGCTTATCGTCCGGCGCTTCTCGGCGGCAGCATAAGCCGGAGCGGCCGGGCGTGTCCAGGCAGCGCCGGTTCAGCGAGCTGCGACGCAATCCTTGATGAAGGAATTCTTCTGGGCCCCGACGAGCTTCTTGGCTTTGGCCTGTTTCAGGCACGCAGTCCGTTTGGCATGACGAGCCGCAGCGTCGGAGGCAGGGACGTCGGCCGGGGCCGCGGTCGGCACGGTTGCCGCGGGAACGGCCTTGGGCGAAGCGGTCTTCGCGACGTCGCCCGACGGTGCGGCGGCCGCCACTCCGAAAGGACTGACGCAGACGCTGAGGGCGATCGCCGGCAGGGAAAGACGCATTTTGAAAGAATATCCGGCAACACCGGCTCTTCCCATGAAGCCGGGATGAAGGTTCCTTAATTTTGGAGTGTTCGACGGTAATTACTTCCCGCGCCCAACCGCCAGGCGTCCGCGGGCCCGCGATAAATAGAGGCTCTCGTCCGCCGGCCGGCCGGCTGTTTGCGCTTCCCACAAGGTCTCGGCCAGCGCTTCCATCAGCACGTGTTCAGCGCCGTGCACGTCGCCGCACTGCACCCGCAGGCGCTGATGCAGATCCCGGACACCCGGCGGACGGTCGATGGCGAGTTGCTCGCGCACCGCCATATGTAAACCCATGTGCAAGAAGGGGTTCTCCGCCACCGTTGCTGCGCCGGGTTCGAAGGCAAGCGCGGCATCGCCGTCGCGCACCAGGGCTTGATATTCCGGATGCAGTCCGATGACGTCGGCCAGCATGGTTTCGAGCGGTGTGAGCGGCAAACCCGCGACATGTTTGCGCCAGGCATCGGAGTAGGCCTGGCGCAACTGATCCCGGGTCGGGGAACCGAGCATCAAGGCCGGCCGCATTGATAGGATCTCATCCCGGTCAGCATAGACGCTCGCGCTCCCGGCCGGTAGCCGGACGATTACTCGACCACGATGGTTCCCACCATTCTCGGATGAATGGTGCAGACAAAATGATAGGTCCCGGGCTTCTCGAAGGTATACGTGAACGTCTCGTTGGTATCGACGCCGCCGGACCTGAATAATCCGGTTTCGCTGACAATGGTGTGCGGTTCGTCATCCTTGTTGATCCACATGACCGCGGTGCCGGCTTTGATTTTCAATGACGTGGGCGCAAACATGAAATCCTTGATGGCGATGCGCGCGGCGCTCGGCGGCGTGGTGTCCGCCCAGGCGCTCGCCGGGGCCCAAACAAAAGCGGTGGC
>Ga0307516_10001588_pt1 | contig 31240 bp, 39 predicted proteins | sample 19_EM_MG_FD_203310 | JGI IMG/M metagenome (GOLD analysis project Ga0307516, IMG submission 203310) | Populus trichocarpa ectomycorrhiza microbial communities from riparian zone in the Pacific Northwest, United States - 19_EM | ecosystem: Host-associated > Plants > Roots > Unclassified | place... | reverse complement strand
AGTACATAAAACGAGAGGACAAACGAAGCACCGAAAAGAGTCGGTACGCGGAAATTGGTGGCTGCGCGGAACGGAGATGAGGGTGCAGTTCCGAATGGTTGGCTCGTGGCAGCTTGATATTCCAACATTCAGTACTGTGTAGATACATTGGTAAATGGCTCTTTAGCTGTCTTGAATCAAGCGAGTTTCGAATCAGATGTGACGAAGCAAGTGGCTGTGTTAACTGGACATGCTGATTTGAGTAATTTTTTCTGGACGCTCCCTCCAACAGCCATGACCAAGTACATCCTCGTCTCGGGAGGCGTCGTCAGCGGCATTGGGAAGGGTGTTATCGGTGCGAGAATACTAGTCCTCTGTGTACCGACCTTTTGACGTCGTTCGAAATCGTCCATCAGCCTCATCCACGGGTTTGCTTCTCAAGACGACAGGACTAAAAGTCACTGCCATTAAGATTGATCCCTATATGAACATTGATGCGGGAACCATGGCTCCAACGGAACATGGTGAGCTGGCCCTAGAGGAAGGCGGTTTTATTTGCATATCTCAAGACGACGCCAGGCGAGGTCTATGTTCTAAACGACGGGGGAGAGGTCGATCTTGATTTGGGAAACTACGAGCGTTATCTGAACGTCACTTTATCGCATGATAACAACATCACGACGGGCAAGATCTATCGCGAGGTTATCAATAAAGAGGTTCGTCGTCTGGATCACTAGAAAGCACAGAAGGTATCTGACATCCCTGTTAGCGAGAAGGAAAATACCTTGGAAAAACGGTACAAGTAGGGCGTCGTTTTTTGAATTGATCAAGCTTGTATTCAAGCCTCTCAGATTGTGCCTCATATCACGAACGCAATTCAAGACTGGATTGAACGCGTATCCAAAATCCCCGTCGATGAGACAGGCGAGGAACCTGATGTGTGCATCATCGAGGTGATGCTGCTTTCCATGCTTTGGCGAATGTACACTTAAAACTCTTAGCTGGGTGGCACTGTTGGAGATATCGAATCTGCTCCATTTATAGAAGCCATGCGTCAATTTCAGTTCCGCGTCGGTCACGACAATTTTGCCCTCATTCATGTCTCGCTGGTTCCAGACCTTCACGGGGAGCAAAAAACGAAACCTACACAGACGACTGTCCATTCCCTCCGAGGACTGGGTCTTCTTCCTGACCTTGTGTGTCCTGCGCTAGTTCTATAGATCTCTATTTCCAAAGCTGAACACCCTCCTAGATTGCATGTCGTCTTCTCATTCCGCAACCTCTACGAGTTTCAACCAAGGCAAAAATATCCATGTTCTGCCATGTGACTTCTGAACAAGTCTTTGGCGTGCACGATGTCTCGTCTGTATACCATGTTCCTCTCATGCTGAAATCGCAGGGCATCCTTGAGTACCTCCGAAAACGTCTCCGCCTGGATGATGTCGCGATATCGAAAGAGATGCTGGAAAAGGGCGCATCACTCGGTCAGCGGTGGAGAGACCTGACGACTGGGTGGGCTAGGATGTTTTCGGGAGAGTTGCGCCATTTGACTCATTTTCACAACCAGTCAGGAGCGCTTATTTGATTCGGTCACGATCGCCCTGGTTGGCAAATACACGGATCTGAAGGACTCATATATGTCTGTCATGAAGGCACTCGAACACTCTGCGTTCCGAATCCACAGAAAGCTCATTATCAGCGTACGTCCCGAAAACCTGGCTCTTCTGCCAAGAACCTTTCAAACCTTCTTTTTTCAAGTGGGTGGAGTCTTCAGACCTCGAGCCCGAGATGCAGGAATTGAGCCCTGCTAAATACCACGATGCATGGCGGGCAGTCGTAGGCGCAAAGTGTGTCGTACATTCGAAACTAAAGAAGGTATCATCATTTTACCTGATCATCTGCACAGCGGGATCCTCGTACCTGGTGGGTTTGGTAACCGGGGTACAGAAGGCATGGTCCTAGCCATAAAATACGCCCGTGAACAAAAAGTCCCCTTCTTCGGTATCTGTCTCGGGTTCCAGATGGCCGTTATCGAATGGGCGCGAAACGTCCTCGACATCCAAGGTAAGGTTATCTTTTCAATCAACTGGATGGCGTACCATGGATTTATCCCTTGCAAGATGCGACGTCGGCCGAATTCACCCCTGAAGCAAAGCACCCTGTCGTCATATTCATGCCTGAGATCTCCCGGACACATATGGGCGGCACGATGCGCCTTGGACTGCGACCCACTGTCTTCGAGCCGGGCACGGAGACGTGGTCGCGCGCGAGACAGCTTTATGGCGGTGCGGGGAAGATATGGGAGCGGCATCGACATCGATATGAAGTCAACCCGAAATATGTCAGCCAGTTGAATGACAGCGGATTGGTGTTTTCAGGGAAGGATGAGAATGGGGAGCGTATGCAGGTTCTGGAGCTTCGCGGTGCGTCATTTTTTTTCGCTTTTGAACGAATTTTCTTATCTTTCCATTTGCCTTTCTCGTGTTGCCTCATTTCTTCTGCTGTTTGCTTCGGCTTTTTATGCTTTTGTTCACCAGATCATCCCTTTTTCTTGGGCCTCCAAGCACACCCCGAGTTCTGTACCCGCCCACTCAACCCTTCGCCACCCTTCCTCGGTTTCGTCGCAGCATCTTCTGGAATGGCGGTGCTGGATGAGCAGCTGGAGTACCAGAAGGTTCATTATCAGCCACCGCACCCTGCGGATGCAATGCTGAGCGAGAAAACGCTGAGGAATGATGTGCAGGAGGTGTTGGTAAACGGGACTGCGAATGATCTGCTTGTTGCAAAGGCGCCTGCATAAGAGTGTTTGAAATTGATGTATTGGTAGTACTGACTAAAGGGTCATGATTCTCAGATATTCAGAGTACATAGATGGGAATACCATGTGGACATTTTTTTCGATAGATCACTACCTGATGTTGACTGTTGTCGGATGAGGTTATATTGCAAGATGAAGAACAAGAACGAATCGTGTAGGTAATGAAAAGTTATGGTGGAGGTTTGTAGATCTAGAGTTGAATGACATGCCGTGGTTTCCGGCGGAGAGACGAAGGAACGGATTCTCGTTGATGTGGTGACGAGAGGAAATACTGGGCACTGTATTCTGTCATTGAATGGCGGGGAGTAACAAGGCAGGGACGGAAATATGTGGAATCATTCGCGTCTTCGGGAGTGGGTCGCACTGCGCTTTGCGGCGGCCACGTCTTGCATAGATTCGGGAGACGTTCCAGGGATGTTCCTGCGGGCAGGCAAAGTATGTTTCACTACAGAGACTCGGGTGTGGTATTCGTGCTTGACGATATGGCGGGGACTGTGATGAGGACCGGGGTGGTGGACGTGGACGGCTCGTTTCTTCATCCACGCAGCGAGAATGTCTTCGTTGATGCCTTGGCGGTACTTCTTCGACAAATCGTCCTTGGGAGTGGGAGTGAAAAGGTTCGAATCGAATTTGGTGTTTTGTGAACCTTTAGCAGCTGACATTGAGGCTGCTCGTTCTTGCAGTAGTCGAGTGTGGCTGTCTGTATTACGGGTCCAGACTGTCTCCGACCGGTGTGGTAGACGATGAGGGAGCTCGGAAGGATCAAAGAGGTTCGCCGAGGAATCGTCTAGAGGAACAAAACGCTTCAAGGCCTTGGCGGTGTCGGATGACGCTATAGTGATATTAGCGGTTGACGTGGATGGGTCGAGCGGCTTGGGTGGGGCGGTCATCGCGTAGTCGGCGTTGCGAATTTGACGTTTGATCATTCTGTGCACGTCGCCTCGGCGTACGAGAGTTTCTGTGCGGGAACCAAGAGATGCATAGACGTCCCTGGTGGCCCAGTTAAGCGCGAATAAGACAAGCACAAGGAGGGGGGAGGGAGGAAGCATTGTCTCGTGGCTGACCAGTTCTGAAATGGCTCAACAGATGCAAACATCGCGATGTCGACTCCATTACCATCCGCAGCCGCTGGATCCTCTGCGGAGGCTCAAGCAGCAGCGTTCGCAGATGACCCAAGGTAACCATCGCCCTCAGTACCAAGTCTCGACGCCAATCCTTCCCCGTCTTTCCTTCACGCACCATCTTATCTTCACAGGATATACTTCTCAAAGAGTACAAATACTTGGAGACTCGAAGACGACGACGGAACCGAATTGGAATACGATGCCCAGAAATGCGCTTGGGTACCCCTGGTCCGTGAACTTCAGACGTCAAATTCTCGATCAGGCCCTTTTTAGCTGCAACAGGTAGACGAAGATCTCGTCAAACGGCAGCAGGCTGCATACTCGATTGCCGGAGTCGACGAGGAGGTAAGTAGACGAATCCCCTCACTACTCTCTGTTTTCTTACGCCTCCGCAGGCTCCCGCTGCCCCGGTCTTGGCCCGCGAGAACAAGAAGCGAAAAGGACAGGTGGACTACACGTCCGCTACTGCTCCTACTGAGAAAGGAACCACCATCAAACGCGGGCGGACCGATAAGAAGGACGCGCCCCCGACAGAACGCAAGTCAAAAAACACAGCCGTCTACGTGACAGGGTTGCCATCCGATGCAGAGCACGATGAAATCGTCGAACGATTCTCGAAATGTGGTTTAATCGAGGAAGACGAACACGGCGAGCCCAAGGTCAAGCTGTACGCGAAGGACGACGGGACGTTCAGCGGAGAGGCGTTGGTGGTGTATTTCAAGGAGGATTCCGTCTCGCTAGCTCTCAGCATCCTCGACGAAGCGGAGTTGCGGTTCGGGGAGCCATCGACGGTCATGAAAGTCTCAAAGGCCGATTTTGCACACAAGAAAAACTCGGAGCCGGGGCAAGAACATAAGCCGCGCAAGGTCATGGATAAGAAGAAAACATCGAGAAGGATCGGCAAGATGCAAAAGTAGGTGAAACATCAACAGCACTTGAAACAACCTTGCTAACATGATTCCCACAGAAAGCTGTCAGAATGGGGTGATGAAGATGGGTTTGGACCTTCAACAGCTCCTGAAGAAAATCCGCACGCAGCAAACCACAGCCGAGTCGTCGTGCTAAAGCACATGTTCACCTTGACGGAGCTTGAGGAGGATGCTGCACTGCTCCTTGACCTCAAAGAGGACGTTCGAGAGGAGTGTTCTTCTTTAGGCGAGGTAACAAATGTCGTCTTGTATGACGTGAGTTTCCTTCAAGGCCGTGCAAATGGTCCGACCTTCACGAGGCTTTTCCTCAACAGAAAGAAGAAGATGGCATTATGACTGTCAAATTCCGTGACCCTATAAGCGCACAGGCGTGTCTACTGGTGTGTACTGCCATGTATCTGTCGTCTGGCCTCCCAAGTTGAGATGATTCATGGCAGAAAATGAACGGAAGGTACTTTGCAGGACGCCGCGTCGAGGCATCACTCTTTACTGGAAAACAAAGATTTAAGCGAAGTGGTACTAAAGACATGGAGGAGGGAGAAGGCGGTGAAGCTGAGAAGAAGCGTTTAGATGACTTTGCTCAATGGCTGATGGACGAGGATGACTAGGTTCTATCATCATGTAACCCTAAATATTGTGTATATTAAATCAAACGACATCTATTCCTCTGTGAAGTCCATGAAGTCCACTACCAGCAAGAGCATAGCGGCATTTTGTTGACAATTTCCATACGCTGAATGATGATCAATAATAGTATTTTGATTGGTTTGAACGCGACCCACCTCTGCCACAACCTTCCGCTTTCGTGTCCCAACTGGGGGTTGCATCCATTCTATTCCCCTGCCGCCTACGCGATGGTTAACGTGAGCCGACAGGCCCTCGACGTGGGACATTGACTTGGACATCGTCGCAAGGTCTTCTTCCGCAATAGAACTAGCAGACGATGCAACCTCCGGAACAGTGGCAAGCGGGCTTCCGGGAGGGGAAACCGGCGGGGTTGCAATATGCGATGACGACGCGATTCCGCCGCTTGGATTTCGCAAAGGTCGAGGCGAACGGCGCACCACGCCAACATCTACTTCTTCAGAAAAGCCGTCCTCCGCCCCCAGTCTCTGTAAACTGGCCTCAACAGCATCTAGACGCTCGAGATGCTCGAGGACGGTGACGCCTGTGGTTCCGGGATGTACTCGCTGGAATTTGGTCGAGAATGATACCGGCCGTGGAGCATCTGTCGACGTCCGTCGCATGGGGGGAGGGAACTCTGAGCTGGAACTATAGCTTCGCGTGCGCTGCGGGGTTGGGACGCTCGCTGTGGAAGCTCTAGGGGACAAGGCCACAGCTTCGGGAAGTGATTCGAGGAGCTCTTCTGCGATTTCAAGTTCATCATCCCAGACCAATGTCTTTTTTCTCCTTGTCAATTCCAAAGGACCTATAGGCAAAAGTAAGGTGGAATCGTCGAGTAAGTTTGCACATTCTCACCCTCGTCCTAGATTCATCGTCTCAGGAACGTTATAGGACGAGGTGTTGTGAAAGCAACTCACGGAATGTTTAAGAGACTGAACAACGTTCCAAGCCTGTCCTGGAAGTCTCGTCATGTGAGTTATAATTCGTACTTGCTAATGGCATTCACTTCAGACCTTTAATGACGGCTAGTTGCCTCTAACATAAAATGTGTAATGAGTCCTCTTGCTAACACAATGATGATTCAACCCACCCTGAACATCTTGGGATGAAAATCGGGATCCACCGCAAACAACTTTTCCAGTTGGTATGTCGTTTCTTCCCACCAAGCTTTCGATGTCAACAGAGGCAAAAAGTGATTCCGCGTCTGTTCGCTGAAAGGTCTTCCAATAAGGCTGACAGGAAGGTACAACCATCCATAAGTATACGATCGCCAGCCCTGGGGATGTTCGTGAGGGAAGGACAACGAGTTATCAATAGCTGCAATGTGTATATGAGGATTACGAGTGTAATCATTCAATGAAGCGGAGGACGAGGGAACAGGTGAGGCGAAGTATGGCGAGGATGCGGTCATGCTTGGCGCGCTCGACGTGACTTCTCTACGGAGCTCACTCATGACGGGCATCTCTTTCCGAAGCGATTTTGATGGTGCAACATCCACGAGTGCCTTGTCGTGATCTCCTTCACAATATTTTATCATATAGTTATCGGCACCTCTGTCAGTGTTGAGCATAAGATAATCTAAAAAGGGAGAACACTCGTGAGTTGCACATTCGGCAAGAGGGCATTGTGAATTTGGTACCCAGAATGACAAGCCTATTAGGGGTAAAATTGATGAGATAAAGCGGAAAATCCTGCAGGTAGATGAGAATCACTTTTCTAACTCGTCCCGGAAGCTCTTCTGGAGGGCTTGACTCCAATAGAAAGGTCGCTCGGAATCTATAGATTCACTAGCGTCGTAAAGAACCCTTTCTTCATCGTAATCGGGTTCATCGTCAACGTCCTCGGTGTCGCCAGTCCTCCCACAAACGATCTTGAGTGTATTGAGAAGGCGCTTAGAAACATTACCACTCCTATGGCTAGAGTCGTCGAATGTGTCGGAAATGGCACGTCCGGGCCATGGGTGTTTTCGAAGAAAGTCGGAGGCATCTATGAAAGAGAGTTGTCAAGACTGTTGTGAATAACGGTCAAGAGGAATATCAAGTGACCTTGGAAGCCATGCAAGAAATACTGCATGCTACCTATTTTCTCCGGTAGAGGTTTCCCTTTCTTTGCTGCACTCCGGTCCAGCCAGTCATAGAAAAATGCCTTATAGGAGGGGTAAATGAGGTTGTAAACATGGAGAAGCGGGTCCACTCACAGGACTTGACAAAGAGACAAGTTGAGTGGGAGGAACCATGTACAACGAGAGTTGGCCATCCAAGAGAGATGCAGCAGCCTCCGAGATATAGCTAATATGAGCATGTAAATGGAAGATTGGTTCCCAAAGAGTGACGACGATAATCACACGAACCTAAGGTTAGGTATTAGGCAGGACCGCCCAAAGGGAATGATCCATCTAAATTGTCTGTGAATCCATTTTGTTGTCTTGTGGATGGTTATCATCAATCTTTCATGAAAGCGATAACTAGAAGATGGTGATCACCTTGGGGTTGAGGCGTCCATAAGGTTCTTCATCCTTAGGCTTGAAAACTCTATGGGGGAATGAGAGACTTGTCATCGTAACTGGAGGGAGAACTTGCGCGACTGTTTGAACTCTGCCGTCCACCTTTGCCCGTGCAAAATAAGAGCCTGAAGAGCCTTTGGTAATCATCTTCGGATGGATACCCTCCAAGATAGCATCTTTGACCGATTGGGCAAGCCTATTGAGTAAATTCTTAAAAAGATGCATATTGACAAAGCCCTCAAAAACTGACGCATCGAAAGCCACTTGCGTCATAGGCGGTTTATGGTCCAAGGTCTTCACCTGCATGAAATATCAGAGCAGGGATATACTGAGATCTTTTGATACGTACATATCTTGAAGGACTCCCGGGGATGATGATTTGTGGCTCAAAAACACTATGCCAGATTGCTTTCCTCTCATGGCCCTGATTCACTTTCTTCCTCCGTCGAACCTTTTGGGCTATAGACTCTGTCCATCTATCGAAATTTCATAAGCCTCTTTAAGGTACAAACATAGGAGAAACCTGCCGTTTGAAGGCATTGTCCAACTTCTTGATATCGATGCTTCCAGGGTGAGTACGACGACGAGAGCCACGTATGGACTGACTTGATGAGGGCTGGTTGACGATGCCGACGTCTGATTCCTCATCCACTTCATCTATGGATTGTGAAATTGGCTGGTACCCCGCAGGCGAACGGGCAGACATGGAGCAGAAACAAGAGTATCACTGCGGACTACTGACAGAAGGCCATTGTGTCACGTCACACCACTCACGATCGCTCGTCGAACTTGGTTTAAATTCCCTCGTCAATCCTGGCAATCTCCTCGTGGATCTTAGCGATGATTTCAGCACAAGTCAAGTCACCCCAAGACTCGTATCAATATCCAAAGGAATCATGATCGGTCATACTTCTCGAGTTCTACTCTCCTCAACGTCTTGTCCGGCTGGGCGACGGGATTCGCGTCCAAACGCTCAATGGCCCATAAACAGGGTGCGGGCGTTGCAGGGATCTGTTGAGCAATCCCCGTTGCACACTGGCTTATCTTCGCTATGAAGTTCCCTTTGCCCCAACTTGCATGTATCGCCGTTTCATTCATCCTGAAATCTCTCGCGTCGCCGACAAATGCAACCGAAGTTCCCCAAGTCGTCTTTGACGAATTAGTTCGCTTCACGAGGTATTCCTCTGCAGCGTATCTGCCAACCTGTCATCGACCTCTAGGGAATACGTTGGTTGCCTCGGTATGTACCTGACCTTCTGTCCCTCGCTGGTCGATTGTAACAGCGCATTCAGTTTTCCCATGGAAATAAAGGTTTCGTTGCCCGTGACGATCACCGCCGAGAGATCATTGTTGCTTTCCGCGGGTCAGCAGATCGCACTGATGCTTTCAAAGGTTTTTACGACGTCTGAACCAACTCACACCCTCTCATATCATGACAGACATTCTAATCATACTGATACCACTTAAATCCCCCGGACTGGCCAACGTCGGCGATGCACGCGTACACACGGGCTTCCTAGCAGCTTACAATCTGGTTGCGCGCACCGTCCTCAACCTCGTAGGTACCCAACTCGAAGCGTTTCCGGATTATTCTGTGGTGGTTACAGGCAAGTCCCCTTCATTCAAAGTTCGTCAGCAATGCTAATGTTAGCTCCTAGGTCATTCCCTCGGAGCAGCTGTGGCATCACTCGGTGCATTATCTGTCCAGGCTGCTTTTCCAGATGTCAACATTCGATTATTCACCTTTGGCGAGTGCAACATATTCTCTTCTACTCAAATCCCTCATATCAACTCCATCACACAGGTCAACCGCGGACAGGAAACGCTGCATTTGCTGAATTTGTCGAGTCGAAGATCGGCCCGTCCAACATCTACAGAGGTCTGAACAACCTACTTTGACATTCACTTGACCTCACTAGTTTCTAATTACAGCGGTGCATACCAATGGTAACTTCGTCAATGCGGCATTCCTATCTCCTTTTAAAGTACATAATATTTCATCGTAGATGGTGTCCCGACAATTTTACCTCAAAAAATAGGATACCAACACTTGTATGTCCCCCGACCGGACCCCAAAATACTCTGATTTTGATTACCGTTTAGTGCCATCGAATATTGGAATTTTGTCGATCCAGGTAAAATCGGAGCCATCGTTAATTGTTTCGCACCTTTTGATCAAACCGCTTCAAATACAGCCATCCCTGATAACGTCAAAATATGCTCGGCGAGGGAAGACCCAACTTGCAGTACTGCCATTCGTAAGTCCGTTCGGGATTGTGATTCTCCACTTTACCGATGCTCGTACTTAGCGTCGGGGGGAATCAACGCGGCCCATGTCATCTACTTTGGCGAACGTACGTCTATCGTTATTTTCCTTGTCATCAGTCTTCAAACGCGTTACAGACATCGCCTTGAACCTTCAGCTATGCTCTTGAAAACGATTTGAATCATGCTGTTTCCACAAAAAATCGACTCGCGATCGAATCCGAATAGTTTTGGCAATCAACGAAGAAAAGCCCGGCCAGAATTCGAGAACTTGGTAGTTAACATGTTAGATAGATATTTCAAAAATCGCTGTGTTCCGTCAACCGTCGTGGTTACCCTCTCCATCACCCTCACTGAGCAATGCAGCCCAGTCCGTTTCGCGCGACGCCTGTTTAAGAGTCGGTATCTTCGCTCCCCGTTGAGTTAAAAATCCAATGATCTCATGGACGTTCCGCAATCCCTCCGATTCCGGCAACCCCGTCGCCTTGCTGACGCCGCGTTGTAGGACTTGACCATACGTTCTCGCAAGGTGCACGCTCGCTGGAAGCTGCGTCTCCTGAGGGCACTGCCGTAACTCATCGAAGAAGCTTGATAGCGACTTCACAGCCTCGACGCGTGCCCTCAGGACATGGCGCACAAGCCTTCTAGAAGGAGCTCGACGTTTCGGACGGATCTTTACAGGGGGTTCGTCCATGTCGCTGCCATTGGAAGGCGCGGAAGTGACTGATCGAGGCGTTGACGTTCCTGGGTTCTGGGAGGGTGTTTTTGGTCTGTCAATCCACGGATTCTCTTTAGGGGTTGCCGGCGTGGTGTATTGGGAAAGGGCAGTGAGAGAAAGATCCCAGCGTTTCGGAACCCACACTCCGACCAGGACACGCCAGGCTGCGACAAGCTGCTTACCGCTGGGTTGGAGGGGGTACGATGAGGAAACACCTCCATCTACAGGAAATTGCATACCTTTCATAGTTTTCTGCAAAAAGGTGGTGGATGAGAATCCTTGCATTTCAGAGGCTGGCCGCAGACTGACCGTCAATCATTCGAGTATGATATGTGGCAAACATGTAGACGGTTGCTGCAGACAACACTGCGCCGATTGGAGTGTACCACAATAACGCCCACAAGAAGAGGAAGGTGGCAGGGTATACGAGGAGGGAAGAAAGCAGCCCGAATACCACTTTGTTTTGTGCCTGTGTCTCCTCTTCATCCTTGACCAATCGCGCACCAAATCGGCCCATGAGATATACGGGCAAGTGTAATAACAAGGGGAAAATGAAGAATGGAAGACGAATTAAGGCGGTCAGTGAGTCTCGGATGAGGATCAGAATGGTGTATAAACGAGTGGAAAGAGGTGTAACAGAGTTTGGATCGAGTGAACGAGGAAGGGGTAGGGATGTTAAGACAGAGTTGGTGAGGCGGGATGATTGGAGGAGAGAGTAATACTCTAGGAGATGGCGCTTCACTGAAGGGATATTCGGGGAAGCGTCCGGAGCAGAAAACAAGTCCACCAGTCTGTGAAATAAAATCATAAGAGGGAGCGCAGATGTCACGAAAACGGTGTCATTACGTCTGGGATATTGCCACAAAATCATCAAGGTTGATAGACTTGTTTTTCTCCCATAAGATATCGCGAGTCATGCGGGCGGCGTACAGCGAATCCCTTGAAAATCGTCATTTGAGGAGAATGAACGAGGATAATAGATCTACCAATCAGGCGCGTTGATACTAGCGCCTACGAGCTCTGTCTCGATTGCATGAGTGAGCCGCTTAACAGCAGCTCGCTGGGCACCCTCCGCTTCTGAGAAGAATTGTTGCTTGTATTCTTCCAAAGTTATGGGTTGCCCAAACCTATGACAAGTGAGAAAACATCAAGCAACTGGACGGTTTCCAACCCACTCCACGATAGCCTAGATCATGACACGGGTCTATGAGATGCATCATAGTGAAGATCGAGGAATTTGATACATACGGCACTTCGGTATTTTGATTTGTTGGTATAGACGATAGACGCGGGGACAATGGTGACATCTTGGTCAGTGGCAATCCCTGATTTGTCTTTTCGCCAACTTGCGTACTCGAGAGCCGCCCATGCCGCGCCATCTTTTACCTGCATAATCCTGGGTTCCGTGTAACTGGTTCCTTCTGGAAACAATGCAACGGCATGCCCTTTGGCAAGTGCCTCGAAAGTCCCCTTGAACAGGACATTGCGATCCTTCGACTTGCGCTCGACGGGGATATTTCCCGAAGAAAACAAGATGAAGGAAACGACAGGATTAACGAAGAGACTTGCTGTTCAAGAAGTCAGCGCTGAGGCGATGGAGCAAGCGCGGACCCAGCCCGTACCTTTACTCCAGTAGTTCAGCACTCGTCGGTGAGGAAATGCCACGGCTAAATTTCATGTTTAGGAGGGAAGTGCTGGGAGACCGTGACGACCTACACAGGACAGCCGGATCCAACATCATGTTGTGATGCGTCGCGGTCCTGGAATCCAAGTCGGTTAACGAGTAATGCACTTCAAATGGGCCACGTATCACTTATGACTTTCACGCACACGATGATGGGACCATCCTTGGGTACATTCTCCCCTCCTATAACACGAATCTCGGTGAAAAAGGACGAAAGGGCCCAGTCACAGAGCTTGCGGATGATGATATGGAGGACCTTGGTGTCCGACGACATGGGGGGAGTCTCTGAACACGTTGGACGTGCAGGTATACAGGGGACTCCGCACTGGAAGTCCAGGGCGAAGCGGAAACACGTGAGAATCCAAATTTAGACACTAGTATGTTCTCTGCAACTCCTCGAGGACGCTATGGACATTCATTAGGAAACAGTTCAAACACCTCAAAGGCACATCATAGGAAGCCCTTTGAACAAAATCACCGGTGCGATGGTCTTCATGTCTTTGTCCATATCCACGATGTGGAAGACAAAGCACGTCAGCCGTATATCTACGCTCGACATGAAAGACGCACCCTCTAAATCTTCCCCCCACCATGTCCTCGATCGAGCAGGTATGTGCGAACAGTTCAATCGGTCGATATGAATACTGATAAAGTACGATAGGTCAATTCTCCTCCCATCAACGATTCACGGCTTCAAACCCCTCCTGTATACGAAGAACCGAACAGTAACCCATGGGAGCACAATGGCATGCAAGCTGCCGGTTAGTTCACGCAAGAACTCCCCGCACTAATACTAACGTCCGGCCTTGGGTCCATCAGACCATCCCGACCATCCCGACAGTCCATCCTCCACCGTCACCTCCCCGAAAGGAAAATGGTTCCTCACGATCTTCTTGTGTGTTGCGACAGTCGCCGTTGTCACTATCCTCGGACTTCTCTGCTACCCCTACGCTTTACACCTCTCTACTCTTCTTTGTGAAACCAGAGCCCGCAGCAACGCCTCCATCTGCAACTCTACGCACGCATCAAACGTACCTCACCCTTCCGAACCTGCGCACTGGAAAGGCTTCTCTTCCTTCAGCGTCCGTCAGAAAACCGTGGTCGACATCTTCGCTGCCGTCGAGCACCAGCCTCTCCCCGATGTGTCTCGCCGGATGGCCCAGCTCGCAACGAGTGCCCTCAGGCTCAGGCTCAATGTCTGGCCGATGGGTGAGCTCCCCCATCACTCCCTGCTCCTGGAGGAATTGTTGGATTTCGAATGTGCTGCCGCTGACACCGCCGTTGCCTTGCAAGACCTGGACGCAAAGAAACGAGGCGCCGCTGACAGGCATGTGCTATTAACCCGGCCTTTCATACTTCTCTCTCTGATCTCATTTCTGCGACAGCGTCATTTTCGTAAACGAAGGGGTGCTCCAATTCACGGGGTTCAAGCCGCCTTCGGATCCTCTGTCTTTCTCCCACCGGCTCAACACGTACATCGATAGTTGGCGACCGAAACGTCCTTCGACGACCGTATTTCAAGCAGCCGTGAAAGATCACTTTGGGATCCTCTCTGATCTCAACAAAGGGATTCTCCACGCATTAAGCCTATTGGGGAAGCAGCGACGCTACGTGCAGACGATGACTCGTATTGCAGAGGTCGCGAACACCACTTTGTGTGCCAATCGATCTGACCCACCTACTGGGATATTAGCGTGCCTCATCGACCCTGCGATATGCAGATGTGCCGCCCATCAGACCACGATTCGAGAACTTGGGGCGTTCGCGAGCGACGCGATGCAGACAATTTTGATGGCGCAAGCAGACTTGCAGACGACGCGTTCGCAGATCAGGTATTATCGTGAACAACCCGTCTTTTTGGGCACGAATATTCCGTATGATGCTCATATCAAGACCATCTGGAATGCGACACAAACGGTGAAAGAGAAGTTGACGAGATAGGTGGGGAGGAGAAATCTCCAATATTGGAAAGGAATCTTCATACTCATGCACCAGATCTATCTCTACGTATACGGTAAGATGCTCGTATATTAGCACTTATATTATGTAGTCGTTATTTCACTTTTCTATGTATTACTATTAATTGTGCCATACCGTCCCTATGCGCTTGTTCTACCTCCTGCCTCCAGTAACCGCAAGAAAGACTGCTTGTCTGCGCATGCTTTCTCCCAAGTTGGACAAAATACACAATCATCAAAACAACCCATCTTTTTGGGCACCCATATTCCGTACGATCCTCATATCAAGACCATCTGGAATGCGATGAAAGAGAGGCTGACGTTAACAAGATAAGCGGGGAAGAGAAATCTCGAATATCGGAAAGGATGCACCACATCTCTACCGTACATATATAGCACACTTATATTACTTGGTCGTATTTCACTTTTCAATGTATTACTGTCCTACCATATGCCTATCAGTTGTGCTACACCGCCTTCTCTCCCTACGCGCTGGATACCTTGTTCTATTTCCTGCCTCCAGTGACCGCTCGTCTCCCTTCTCCCAAGTTCGACAAAATACACATCATGGAACGGCCTACCTCTATTGGACGGCCGACGGTCTATTCGCGTGACGTTCATTCCAAGGGCAGATAACAGGTGAGAGATGTCTTGAGCACCCGATTCCGCCGATATCGATATTCGGAGAAGGGCACGTCCAGATGCAGGCTGATGCACCAAGGCCTGTGGAAGTCGCGTCCCTTCGTTCAGCGTGATGATATAGAAGCGAGTGAAATTTTCTGGGTAAGATAGGATGGAATCGACCTGTGGTCATGGTGAACGGGAAAAAAAACGCGTACCGGATACGTCCTGTATTGCATCCAACAGAATGGACAGCCCGTCGAACAAGGTGGCGCAGACGCGAGGGGCGATAGCAGCGCAATCTGGAGGTTCGTCCAACAGTGCGCGAGCAGCCGCTGCCGTCGACGCCGTTTTAACAAGAGAGACGTCCGGCAGATGAGTTTGGATAAACTCGCGGCACTGGCCCAAAGCCTTTGACAGGCTCGCATTCGGCACAGATATCTATGACAGCGACATTAAACGACGGACCTGTTCGTGGCTCAGGACTCTCCGGATGTCGTGCAGCTGGACACCGTGACGTACGAGGAGGGAGTGTCGTATTTGGAGCGTGATATCCCCCTGGACGTACCCCGTTTCGCGCAGCGTGTCGTAAGTCTCGATGACGCTCCCAAAGATAGTGTTTTCCTGGGGAACGACGCCGATATCAGAGGGCGATGCGACGGCGTCGAAGACACCTGCGTTGATTTACCGAATCAGTAAAGATAGATGAAGTATGATGACCGTACCTCTGATGGTATCTCGTTCATTGTACGTTACGTATGGTCCAAATCGCTGATACGCAGCCTGTGGGGTCGTTAAAAAGGTGCGAGGGGGGGAATCTGAAGCTCACTTCATGGGTGTAGGTGCCCAATGGACCTAAAACTGCGACCCTCAGCTCGTTGGCGTCGGTCATGGATGCCGAATCAGAAGTTGAGCTTGACGACGTCCTTGTTCCTTTCGGGGTCCCATCGCCACTTGGTATGGATGTCATTGGATGAACATTCAATATTGCTCCCGGCCGATAACGGAGATATAGACGGGCCGCGTCAATCCTGCTGAGGTCAAATGGTATGACCAATCGGACGCTGTGCCTCGTGGACTCCTCTAAAACAGTCGAGCACGCGAAATAGTGACAAGCCACCCAATAGCTAGCCTCATCCCATCCCCATTGCCCACCTCCGGGAAATCATATGTTATTGAATCATGATAACATTGATGCGAAATTTCGCCGACAAACCAGGGTTTAAAGAACCGGCGATCTATGTGATTGTAACCCGGGTCCCCTCCACTCTTGCGAGCTTATCGATCGTCCAACGTTTGACAGGAGAGGTTATATAAATATCATATGTATGGATGGAAAAACCTCCGAGTCGGATTTGCTACCAGAAAATACAATTGACAGGATCTGAGCCCTGGATGTCGTTTCAAGTAACTTACATGTCAAAGGATGGGGATCGCATGCCGCTGGGATGAGCCAATCTGGCGGTCTCAGAGGGTCGTGGCGTCAGACTTTATTCATAGGCACATAAATGAGCTCTAGACTCAGACTGCAGTTCCATGGAGCAAATGACAATTTACTCAAACGTTGAGTATGTTGGCTCTGGAAGGATATCGAGCGGGTTGTTACTTTCCGATGTTGCAGCCAAATAGGGGCAAACTGGGTCCAAAGAACGACGTTGGGCGTACGTACGTGTCAGTGACAACGCGAAACTTTCTCGACGAAACCGACGGTCGATAGCGATAGGCGGACCAGTCCAGACAAGACACGATGCATAGCCTGTTCTCGCGAATCAACAATGCCTCTGCCCTGCTCTCGTCGTGCACGATGGCACTCCTGGCGTTCATCGCACTCTCCTCTTTCGTGTTTACGGCGGATCCAAAGGGGGAGTTGGGGATAGCCTCCGTAAAAGTGTGCGTGTGTTTAATTTGGAGATTTAATGGAGTCTAGACATGCTGTGCAGATACCCTACAGTCAAACGCCAAGGGTTGAGGAAAAAGCAAGAGCTTGCATTTGTGAACTTCAACATCACTGCAGGTGGGTGTCGTCTTGACTTGGTTTTTGGCTTGGGAAAGATGCCGACCATCGATTCTGTAGACCTCACGCCCTTGTTCCACTGGAACACGAAGCAGCTCTTCCTGTACCTCGAGGCAGAGTACACTAATGGCCAAGCCGTAAGTTTCGCGATCTGGGATGTGCTATCATTCTTTTTACGTTGAATCATTCTTCGCGCGTGCCTTGAACAATGCTGAGGTTGGTTTTGCAGGTGAAGAATGAAGTGGTGATCTGGGATCGCATCGTGCGACGCAAGGAAGACGCGATCATCAACGTTGTTGGGAACAACAAGTACATGTTCAGGGACCTCTCAACGTCATTCAAGTGAGGGGTTACGATTCTTGGTGGCTGAAGTGAGATTAACTTATTTACAGGGGTGCAGGGACGGCCGAGTATGCGTTAAAGTACAACGTGATGCCCTACGTGGGAGTGTTGACGTTTGGGGAGGCAGCGAGGACCCAAGAAGGAGTGGCGTTTCCGGCTGCTCAGAGTCGTGTGTGATCGAGATCTAGTTGTTTGTTTGTTTATACTCTTTTGGGGCTGGTCAGATGGGGTCCTGCGCCGACATCGGACCCCGGCTTGCATCGAAGATTCATTTATAAGTGTTAACAGTGTCCCATACTCATTATTACCCATGGCCACCCTCTCTCCCTATGCCCAATGGAAGCTAGAAGAGGACGAGCGTTTCTACGCGACCTTCCCCCAGGCTCGCCCCCACTACTACCCCTACCCAGTCGTCCCCTCCCAGCCCCGTCCCGTCATGGACCATCTCCCTTCCCCTCCAGTCTCGGAGCCCTCCTCGTCTCGCATACCCCACGCCTATCTCAACACCACCGCTTACCCAACACCACCCGCAGATCCCTGGCAGGATCACCATCACATCCACGATGCCCACCACGAACCGCCCCAGTATCCATACCCCCTCCATCAACCTCCACCCACACGAGGTCTCCTCCCCCTCAGCCCCCTCCCTGCAGGCGTAAAAAAGCAGGTCCTCCGCAAACCCCCCCTCGCATGCCATTTCTGTCGCGGCCGGAAAATCGCCTGTGGCGCACCGGACCCCTCCAATCCAAATAGAACCTGCAAGTAAGCACGTCATCCTCCTATCTCATCCTTCATCACTAACGATAAAAAATTAGTCAATGTGAACGACGCTCCCTGAAATGCGAGTACCCCCTCGAGAGCCGAAGAGGCATGCGCAAGCAAAAGTCTCCCGCCCTCCCTGCCGCTCCCTCAAAGGGCAAGGGAAAGCTCGGTCGCAGACCAAAGGCTTACGATAATACATGAGGCGATCACGAGGACGCCATTTGCACCCTCTTTTTCTTTTTCTTTTCATCCTTGTCCTTTTTGGGTTGGCTTCCCTCGCATACTAGGCGAGTCTGGTCTGTTTATACTTATGCTTTGTCCACATTCGCATTTGCACATATCATTGTATTGGTAAGTAATGTATGTAGAATTTCTCTCCCTTCTTGAAGCGATTGTTCGCGTCAAAAAAAAAAATACCCAGCAATCCGGGTATTAACTGTAGACTAGATCGATGCATTGAAATGGCAAAAATGAATATCCAACAGGACAGAAAAGCATTCGTGAAATCAAGAAAGCATATGAAGAGTAAGATCAAGAAAAATGAAAACAACATTACTCAGGCATGACGAGCAACCTTTTGCGGGTGACGCCCCGAACGCCTCGGCTGAGCCACATCATCCTCGCCCGAGCGACCACGAGTTGACTTTTTCCCGGTCGTACCCACCGTCTTACCTTTCCCCCGCGCCGTCTTCCCAGCCTCCTTTTTCCCTGCCGTATCTTCATCCGAGCTCTTCCGATACAACGAATCCACCTCGCTCAACGGACTCGACCCACCCGTCCCGCCGCCCTCCATCGGCACCTCTTCAGGGAGCGGCGTCAGCTCAGAGTACACCCGCTTATTCTGGCCTTTCACCGTCGACGTCGACGACGTGCCCGCCGCCCGCGCCTCCTGCGAAGAAGCATTCTCCACCATCTCCTGCGACGGCTCAGGCATCTCCTTACCCTCTTCTGCAGCCTGCGATAAAAGATGGCTACGCCGCTGCAGACGTCCCGTCCGCGAGTCCTCGCGCTTGATCCCACTCATTCCTTCACCCGACGTCGTGGGATCCGTATAGGACCCTTGGATATTGAGGTTCTGGAATCCCTCGCTCATAGAGGAGCGAAAGCTCTCGTCGTCCGAATTCGTCGGCGACCCGGCCAAGGAGCTCGAGCCGTAGAATGGGGTATACGTCGACAGCCACGGGTGCTCAAGAGCTTTCTTCATCGTCATCCGTCGTTTGGGGTCCTCTTCAAGCAAGGATCGGATAAAATGTTCAGCTATAGACGACAATGTTGTCAATCCAGGCGACCAAAATTTCTGAGCCACCAAAACGTACCATAGGAGCTGACGTTGGCCGAGGCCAAACAGCTCCAATCAACCGTGCGTTCGGCGACACGGGTGCGGATGTCCCTTTGGGTATCGTCCTCGATGAAGGGGCTGGCGTTAGTGAGCCTACAAACCCAGTCAGAATGTCTTACAAGAAGAACCGACATGGACGACCTACATTGAAAACACAATCACCCCTACACTCCAGCTATCGACAACGCTGTCGTACCCTTCGTTGTTGTCTTGCTTCACCACCTCCGGCGCGAGGTAACTCGGCGTGCCGCACATGGTCTGAAATAATATTGAATTAGCTCGACGCCATTGAATTCTCTTGGAACATACTCGGAGCATCGTAAGGCTGTCAACAACTTTGGCTAGCCCAAAGTCGGCAACCTTGACAATCGGTGGTACGTCTTTGGTGAGAAGCACGTTCTATGCATGCAGAATGAGTAAGCCTTTCGCATTCGAAAACGCCAACCAACCTCGGGCTTCAGATCACGATGAGTGACATTCTTCGAGTGAATGTGCTAGAGTAGGGTTGTCAGTATGACGGGTGGACGTGGATGGAGCAGATCCACGTACGGCCAAGGCGTCGCAGAGCTGATAAGTGATGTGCTTTGTATCTTCCTCGTCTACTCCAGTGGTCTCAGCCTTGACTTTATAGAAAATATGCCAACGACGCTTACCCAGTCCTTGCCGCTTCAGGATATAATCCAACAGATCCCCGCCTTCTACAAGTTCTAATACAAGGTCTACAACATTTTCAGGGTTCAAAAGTCAACCAAAAAGATGACGTCAACGTACTGATGTCACCCGTCTCCTCATAGAAAACCTCCTTCAGCTGACAGATATTCCGATGTTTCAAACTCTCCAGAATACTGATTTCCCTTGCAAAGAGGGCTTTTCTCGCGTGGTTCGGGTGCTCGCCCGGCGCGCGAACATGTCTGCTCTCTTGGATCATCTTGACGGCATACCATTGACCGGTAGCACGAGAGACGGCCTTCATGACAACGGCAAAAGAACCCTTGCCGAGTTCTTGAGATATGTCGTAATATGCGTATAGACCGGTGGTCGGGGGGCCTTTGGCCGTGTGACGGTAGATAAAGCCTGTTTTGATAGAAACACAAAAAGTTCAGCCCAGTATAACGCGTGAAACGGGTTCGTTCTACTGACGATAGTCTTCAAGACCTTCATTCTGAGGTTGTGGCGTGCAAGTTCCGAACGCGATCTCATTGCCCTCCTTCAGAACGCGTGTGTGATTCTTTCCGATCTTCGAATTGTTGACCTACGAAAGAAGCTTCTGATCAGCACGTCTCCACAAAGCTTCGAATTATCGCGACTCACGAAGGTGCCGTTGCTGGAGAGGTCACAGACGACGACGCTTCCGTTGTCCTCTGAGCCATCCCACGTGATGGTGCAGTGCGTATTGCCTAGGGCCATCGTCAAGCTGACTGCCAACAGAGAGAGAAGGTGGCACAGTTTGACTGACTGATTTTCAATCCCGGCAACACGATATGGTTCTGTTCGGTATTACGTCCAATGGTGTACTTTGGTTTGATCTTCCAGAAGTCGATGCGTGCGAGCGCGCCACTGCATGGCTGGAGATATCCCCAAAGGTGGGAGTCGATGGTACCGGAGGTGGTCGGCTGTGATGCCTGCTGAGTGGACTGCGTCTGCTGCTCCGACTCGTCAACCAGCTCGCCATTGATACCCTCATCGGGGAGGATAAGGTCATTTCCATCGTTAGAAGTGTCCATAGTGAGTGTTCAGTGTTCAGAGGGCTGAGAATGGGTTTGAATGTTGGGGGAAAGACCGATCTTTATAGGAAAAACGCGACGTGAAAGAACAGAAAATGTGGCGTTCGCTTTGGCCAGTGATGTTATATGTCTGAAAGGGGGGTTGTTTACGAGAATAATTGTCGCGAGCGCAGATACGTACAAAGAGCCCCGAAATGGCTAGAGACCATCAAATAAGGCGTGAAAAAAAGACGGACAACAGGGACAGCTTTGACCACGAGGAGGGGCAATTCAAGCTTTGACCACAGGGTAGGTGGTCACGTGACCGAAACGCGTACAGCACTCGCGCCTTCTCCGCCGATGTCCACTCAACCCCCAGTTCCCGATCCTTCCAGGACCGGGAGTCAGTGGGAAATGCAATGCATTGCGAGGGCCTCCTCTCAGCGCGAGCTATGTGTCTGTACGGTGCAAGTGCATGTATAAGCTAGGGATTTGCGTTCAACTCTCGAAAAGCGGCTTCAAGAGCCCACGTTCTGAATCTTGCTCAATTCAACCGAGAATTCCTCCGCGCCAATGCCGTACAAGACTGCCGTCACGCTAGACTAAAGTTTCAGAAACCTGTCCCGCAATCCACGAATTTCCATAGGACCCGTCTGACAGCATCCCCCCACCAGGAACCCGCTCCATATCCCCGTGCAGTCCTCAGAAAGGTCCATAACGATCTTCGCAAGATCAGCTTCCCACTTGTGCTCCTGTTCCTTTTCCTCAACTTTCCAAGTTTTACGGATAGGGTCATAAAGATCCCCGTTGTTAGGGTAAAGCACGAGCCACGGACTGGCTCCGTCGGTGCCGCAACAATCCTGCGTCGCCAGCGTCATTTCATTGACAAGGGTGGGGAGTAAATCAGGTGATGTGCAGTTCACACCGATGGCGGTAGGAACCGGACCATGCCCTCCACACAGGGCAGCAGCAACGACGTCGCGTGCAGTCAAATTTGGTCCCCCGGGACACTTTTCTTCTGGACATTTCCCTTTCGGAAAGACACAACTGATCCACCACGGCTTCAAATTGTTCGCTCCCAGAGGGTGGACGAGCTGAGCCATCGTTTTCCTGATTGCTTTGACCTCACGCACGAGTGGTACCGTCTCAAACGCAACAATATCAATCGCGCTCCATGCCTTGGGATCTCGACAAAACACAACGAGGCGATCGAGATGGAATTTCGCCAGAGCATCGATGGATGCCGACTCCCGTTCGACATCTTGTCCGAACGAGTTGGTCTTCTCACCATCATCCAAGAATCCCATGGGTCCATAAGGCAGAGGGTAAAACCCATCGTATTCTTGTCCAGGGGAGATAGTGGAACCAAAGGGACCCAAAGACAGTGCAATCTTGATCTCGCCTGCATTCGGATTTTCCTCCCGATATAATGTTCGGGCCTCTTCCGCGAGGTAAACCGCCTCGAGCATAGTCCTTTGCGCAACTTCTTCCGAGAGGTTTGCACGCATAAATGTACTCATAGAGCATTGGTATCTTTTTAAAAAAACAATCAATGATCAGAGCATCGCGGCGCAAAATACTCACGTCGACGTCAAAATGATCTGTGCGCCCGCTCGGAGAAAGGCGAGATGGGTTTCTACAATCATTCTTGAATCTTCAAGGATTGATTGGGCACACCATAAGGGAGACTGGGATGTGTCGACGCCAAACAGCTCTTTAAGAGTGGTTCCCTGGTCTCGACAATTCAGGGCCAATTTGGTGGCATGTTTCTGGAAAATGACGAACGAATCCACCATCCAGTACGACAGGAGAAGAGAGAAAAAGTCCAAGCGCCATGTTCGGGGGGTGAGAGCTCGAGCAGGCACAGCGTTCCTGCAAATGTGGTTCTGAGTCAGTCTCGAGCCCCAAAATCATACTTGTTGCTTTCTACGTCGACGGAACTGCTACACACAAAACTGAAAAAGTAGAAACTATGATACAGAAAAATGTACAGGTATGAATCACTCTGCATCGTCTCTATCACGATATTCTGGCTCATCTTCGTTATCGTATTTAATCACTGCTGCTCGTCTACTCTGGTCTTCCTGTCGATACTGCTTGGGCAATAAAGACAGTCCAGCGAAATACAGAACAGGAAGAAGCTGTAAGGGCGGCGTTAGAGGTGCTTAATTAGGACGATATCAAACCGCCACATACCACAATCCAGACGTAATAGAGGATAGTGACTCCTTGCGGGAAGGGTTCGAGTCCTGTAGTTCTTGGCCATTCTTTCTTGAAACCCAAATAGACTTGATACATCGCGAGAGCGATGGTAAAAAGACCGACAACAGCGTGAAGGTAATTCTGAATAGGACGGCGTGTACGATTCTGTGCCTTGACGAAGTGAATGAAGGCTCCCAAAGCACACTGAGTGCCATATAAACACAGAAGGACGAGGCCAAGTTGCTGAGAAAACGGGTGGATCTCAGACATTTGCGCATTAAGATTCAGATACCAAATGTACCTTGTGCGTATCATTGAAGTGGTACCCACCAGCTGACGCGACAGCTCGGTAACCCAAGGCGAAACCAATACCGATGGTTGGACCAGCTACGAAGGAAATTATTGAACAACCCTTCTGGTGATTCTCGAACAGTCGACCTACAAATAGCAAACTGAATCAACCAGTGCCCCGTAAACCACTTGGGGCTGAAGGTCCGTAGATACCGCGCTAGAAGCGCTCCTCCAGGCAAGAGCAGCAGGAATCCCACAACGCAGAATATAGCATGGGCCACGACAAGGCGCTGGAAAGGGAGTAATGGACGACCATCCGATGGAAAAGAACCTCCTGGGGTGCCTGAAGTAGGGGTTGAAGCCGCCGAAGTTCCTGTTGTGGTCGACGTGCCCTTCCCAAGGTTAAGGTTCAAAATCCCGTGGTCGCGGTGGATACTGAGGGTGGCGTCTTGAGCGGAAGAACTGGCGGCCGTGCTGCTGAAGGCATATATCACACTTTGCTTGGTCTCGCCGTTCGACTGCGCGGATGTTGATTTAAGCCAACGATTCCCGGAGGTAATGGACGTACCGGAATCGTGAAACCAAAGCTGGAGGTGGAGCCCGAGGTCTAGACACAAACCTGTCAAGTGAGACATAAAGGATAGGTAACATGAACGGACAGATGTCAACGACTTTGAAAAGGTCGCAACTCTCGGAGGATTGGAGTCAAGTGTCGGCTGAACTTCAAATGGAGCTTTGCGTTGGGAAAGGGTGACAGTGCCGTCGGAGTTGGGCCACATAATGACCATGGGTGTGCCTGCCATTTGCTGGCCAAATCCGCTAGATATAGACCGATTAGATACAGTCCCGGTTCAAATATGATTATTCCACTCACATTGCCATCCATCCCAGATCGGCTTTCCCAGTACTGGTTAGGACATCTACAGACATCCAGTTCAGTCACTTAGGGGGCCGGGCGCAAGACACACGTTCGTACATTCTACATTTGTGCCATTAACAGCGGCAGAAATACACATGAGCTATAAGGACAATATGAGGGAGACGCTGAGGATGACGTGCTCTAGGAACGCACGTTGGCACATCCTTTATCTCCGGACGACAGTTGCCGTGGGAGGATATTCTAGAAAGCGGTCAAGCCAAAAACGACGGTCGCTTGAGAACCCTACCTTTCCATAAACCTGTGCCGCCAGAGGGAGGGCGAACAGAAAAGGTAGCATCGAGCTCAATACGATAGGCGAGGTGGTGGTTCGTGGTTAAGGAGTGGCGATTTATAAGATATTGCAGCATCAAGATCTGATCGTTGATGTCGACGGACGACAGGCCACATGATAGGCCACCTCGGTCTTAAGCTTGTCAACTACTCCTTCAAGTGGGTAATACAGTTTACCTCAAATTCGGTTCGTCGGACGTTCCCTACTACCGCAGTAAACAATCCTCCGCGAGATAGCCAACATTTTGCTTATCGTCACATTGCACGGCCAAGTCTTTACTCCGGTCCAGCCCCAGTAATTGTCATAAATTGGTAAGATACAGCTTGGCACATGAGGTTGTGTGATCATCACCTCGATCTCCGCAGACTGATGATGTCAACGGGAGATTCAAAATATATGGTGCGCGGGCCGCAGGTTTTCCCTGAAGCTTAATCCCAAATAGGGCAAGGCGGTGATCTCCGGTGTGATGCCATGTGGAGTGGTCCCTTTTTGGGCAAGGCGCCGTTTTGGAGATGTGAACGAATGATAAATACACTTTCATAGCCCAACGTTTGTCACAGAGGTCATAAGTTCAGTCTCCACCAAGACCACTTTTTGCAGAACAATTACATACAGGAGACTCGCTATTTTTTCCCCATAGCCAAGGGCCTTGGATCCCATCAGAAGATCATGATGCCTATGGGCGAGCAATGGCCGATAAGAATAGAAATGGAATTTACCGTGGCAATTGTGACATTGAATTTGGTGCGAGATGTGGCTAGAAGAGAGGCTGCCAAAAATGGTGATGGGCGGATACCAACAGTTGTAAGGATAGGAAACGGACGCTCGACCGACGACCCCGCTGTTGTCCTTCGGCGGTGTGCCCGATCTGATCGACGGGGAATCACCGGGTGACCCACTTTGGGATTAAGCTTCAGGGCGGCCGACTGCGGGCCGCAGCAAGGAGAGACTCATACACCGGATCTGGCGCGACCTACGGTGAAATGCTGATTTCTTTCCTCCCTCGTTCCTTATACCTTAGGTAGCTCACCGCCAATGTCACTTTTATACTCATATGGTGCTCAGTCTCTTTTTTTGTGGCACGAAACAGATTATTAGTGGTTTCCCGTCTTTTTGGTAGTTGTCACGTCGCCGTGTTTCAACTTTCTGTCTGCCGTGTGGGCTTTGACACGATCACACCAAACTGGTTCAAACATGTCGAGTGTTCCTCCAGGGACAATGGCAAGTCCCGTGTTCCAACCCAAACGAGGAGGCGGGGATCATCCTCGGTGCATCGCTGCGGCAGGTCCGTGACATTTGTGACTCTCCGTTGGTAGGTCGCGCCAGATTCAGTATAACAGTGGATGACTTCCCGCAGGATTTAGAAACGCAGATTATTTTCTAAATCGTTAAGCTAGCGGAGTTGAAAAAATCTGTGTTTATATTCCTAAACCGTAACCGTTTTGATGTCCAGAATACATCCCGTGTGTAGATATGAGTTATTGTACACCTGGATCTCATCAAGGTTCACATCGATGGACGCCGACGACTTTTACGAGGAGGAGCTCGCAGCGGTACAAGCAGCTATTGATGAATGGCAGTCGGAAATCGAAGAGGAGGAATTGGAATAACAATTGCCTATGGGTTGGAACAAGCACGACAACTCCGTCGCGAGCGTCGATACGAGCAGCGTCTCTACCTAACACGCTCGAATCTTCTTCCAGATCCTCGAGAAAACACGCCATGGCAAATTCCCCTCCGTGACCAAAGTGATCGTGCATTTATCACCACGATGGGTTTTGATGTCGCGACTTTCATCGCACGCCATTGTGTTCAGCTTTGAGACCTATGTCCGTTGAACAGCGGTTAGACAATGGGCATACAATCGGAGGAATGAGGAAGGAATTGCCCATAGAAATCATCAATCTGAGCATGGCCGACTCAGAGGCATCGCAAACAAGCCCTGATGCCTCAGAACGGGAGGTCCGACAGCGGGCTCGGTGTCAGGATTGTTCGGAGTTGTGTTAGGCGGGCTTCAAAGGAGTGAGGAAGGCGACGAAGGTTGAGGGCGCCTCGAATCGCGGCCGGGGAGATGGGCTAGCGAGATCGTACCTTGACGCGGGCGATGAAACTGCTGATGAAGGATTTAGAAACACCGATTGAGAACTAGAAGGGGGGGGGGGCCTTGTCTAGATTAAAATTTAGACGAGGGTGTGGTTTCAAAGTCCGGTGACCGCTGCGACCCATTGGGCAACTGTCATCTCGGCTAGCTCCCGTAACTGTTCGCTTAACGATTTAGAAAACAATCTGTGTTTCTAAATCCTGTGGGAGGTCATCCAGTACAGCATAGTACTTAATGTAGACAGGTGACTGTTCCATCATACTCATACCCTGACCATCCCCAGTGCGAGGGAGTGGTCACGAGTGCAGTGGAAAATTTTCTCAAAAACTATACTATATGTTCTCGTGAAAAGGGTTGGAATCAATGCTACAGGATGGCGAGGTTCGGCATGCCGGGGCCTGCTTGCGGGTATCCTTTCATACTACTAAGTACATATGACACAGTCCTAAAGTACCCATAATCCCTCGCACCAACTAAAAGTAACAAGATCAACTTCAAGTTCTTCCTTGGTGATGCCGCCCCAGTGACTCTGAAGAAACTCACGTTCACTCTTTCATCTCAAGATCATCACTGGTACGTGACCGATTCAGCCTTGAATTCAGCTGCAGATGGGACACAGGAGCCGCTGCTTGTTCCCTGCTCGCTTTTTCATGCCGGTACTGCCTCGGCAATAACAAAAGTCCACCAAAGTATGGGACAACAAATGCCTGCAAAGCGGCATTAGACCGAACGATAGATTATGAAACAAACAACGACGTACGATAACCTGTATGATCCAGACATAGAGCAGGAAGGACGGCAAAGCAGAGCGTCCCGTCGTCTGCACCCACTCATTAGGCCCCTCGTAGGCCAGATAGAACCCTATCCCAATGGTAAGAAGACCGAGCACGGCGTGTACGTAGTTCAAGATAGGCCGCTTTTCGCTGTTCTTCGGCTGCAGGAAGTGGACGGCGGCTCCCATAACACATTGCGAGGCGTATAACAAGATAACGACAAGCCCAAGTATCTAGAGAGCCAGAGCACTTTGAGATACATCTGCATCGAAAATTCAACGTCGGTTCTACCTTGTGCTTGTCATTGAAATGGGAGTGACCCGCTTTCGTCACGGCGAGACACCCCAAGGCGAGTCCAATGCAGATGAGGGGACTAGCTAAAGGCAAGAAAAGGTGTAATGGCTCAGCAGTCCCATGTTTAAAAACTCAAACCTACCGAGCATCTCGGTCCCCCAGTGGTTAGCAAACCAAGGGGGACAAAACCTGGGTTTGGAAGTCCTGAAAACCCGTGCCACCACCGCCCCTGTAGGTACGAGCATCAAGAATACGAAGCTGAAGATCAAGCCATGCGCCAGCGCGAGGACCTGGTACGAGGGTGTTTTTTTGCTGCTCGGGGAGTTTGTTTGCTGCTCTTTGCTGCTCGAGAGGTCGAATTGGAAAACCCCCTGGTCGATGTGTCGTACGATCGTGGCATTACGGCGAGATGATTTTGGCGCCTTGTCGCTGAAGGCATAGATTACACTTTGGTTGGTAATTCCATTGGACTGCGAGGGAATTTTTAATGAAAAAACGAAAGCTCAACTCATATAGGAATCTACCGGAATTGAAAAACCAAAATTGGCGTTGGCGCCCGAGATCTAGGAGAAAGATATTTCAGCCGGAGATTGACGGGGATGAGATAGGATCCATACAAAAGTCAAAGATTCAGAAAGGGTCGCAACTCTCGAAGGATTGGGGTCCAGCTTTGGCATAGTATGGTTAGATCCTGCCCGTTGGGAAATAGTAACATTGCCGGAATGGGTCCACATGACGACCATTGGGGAGCCTAACATCTGCTGGCCAAATCCGCTGGATGCTGACCGCTTGAGTAAAGTCCTAGATCTGAAATCAATATTCATCTCACATGGCCATCCACCCCAGGGTGGCCTTCCCTGTACTTGACAGGACAACTATAATAGATGTGAGTGAATTACGCGGGGCAAGGAAACAGACGAATGACATACAGTCCACATTTGAGCCATTCATCGTTGCCGAAATACACATCGTCTAAAGAGATATTGAGTTTCGATGAATGTGAATGGTAGCAGGATGCCCTACAGTGCCGCATTGTTTAACACTAGGTGTCTAGGAGCCAAGAGCATGATAAGAACAGAACCAAAGGACGAATACGAGGATGTTCACGTACACTTCCATAGGCGTGGACTGCCATAAGGACTGTAAACAACACAGAACGCATCGCAGAACCCAACTGGAGAGGAAACCTGTGGTGGAGAAGTGGGAGACACACAGGACCGTGGGGTGCGATAGATCCTAACCTTCGCTTTATGTATCCGTCATCCATCCAGGGTGCTGTCGGGCCGCATAGCGGCTCATAAGGGTTACCTGAGATTTGCTATGGGAGTCCGTTGGAATCCGATGACCTTGAGAGCAAAAGTGCGAAGGATCGGTGACGAATTGGAGGCAGAGTGCCCCGCGTCACGGAGACTGTTCTGGGTGCATCCCTTTCCCGTCGATTAATCCGACCGTCGGAAGTGAGACGATACATGGTCATCAGGGGTCTTCTCTACTCCTACCTCCATGACTTGGAATTTCGTTGAATGGGTTGTAGATCTAGCAGTTGTGATTCCCACTGACACGGCGACAGTATTGCCACGTGAATGGAATCTTCGAGATCAGAGCATCCCACGGAACATTAGGGTGGCACAAAAAATCCCGTCACATTCCCGTGGACACCGATCATCACCATTCAAAATAGTAAGCAGAACACTGTCGATGACCGTTTATCCCTGTTTCCATATATATCTGGACGTTAACCTTAAAGTACATGAGTCGAAAGGCGCACGAACTACGGTCTCCCTTTGTCTCTTGTCCCCCAGCCACCAGACATGGTCCCCGATGCTTTACCTTCCAACGGGTCCAGTAACGAGCTGGGAGGTGATGCGACGGCATTCTGGTGATTTGGACATGCAAAGCGTCTGTCAGCCTTCGAGGCCGCATCTTTTATAGAATAGCCGAGGGGAGATGGTTGAGACGAATTGAGGGGTCGGTTGTGCGTGGCTGCATGATTACCACGGGAGAGTCTGATGGCTTGAGGACGACGACCCGAGCCGTTTTAGTAAAGCAGGCGTTGCATCTGCGCTTGCTTTTACCCTTTTAGGCAGCCGCGATGAAGGCTCGAGGTTTATTTGGTGTTTTGAGGTCGAGGCTCGATCCCATGTGATCGCTGCACCACTAGCCGAAGGGTTTTGTTGATGGACTTGAGGTCCGGAAGTAGTTATTGATTGAATATTGGCCTCTGCCTAAGAAGGCGTATTGGCCGACGAACGGTCCGGAAGTATGGTGTGATCTATTCCTTTGGGCGAGTGTACGTTGGTAGATATTCCAAGATTCGCAACCTCGCTTCCGAGTAATGTTGCCGCGTTGGCGGGGTAAGGAATTAGCAACTGCTCAAGAAAACGTCATATTGGATACAGCCGATGTCCATGAGAAGATCCCCAATACAAACCCTAAGAAGGTTTTGAACTTATCTGATAAATTTGAGTTCTTGACCGCGTCATCGATGCTATCCAGAGCGCTAATAAGATGTTGCGGAGGAGACCACCGTGATTCTTCTTTCCGCTAGTGACGAATCAACCTTTGAATGTTTCTCTGCTGCCGAAATCTTACCTGTAAACATGCTTGGAACAGAACTGCGCATGCATTCACGACTCTTGGGCCCGAAACGGAGTTCATCGCAAGTGACTGGAATAAATCAGACTCAAAAACTGTCAAATCATCCTTGCGTACCTCTAATAAGAAAGGGCAAGAATCCACGATTTGTCGTCTGAGGACATCAAATGGAACCCCATCATCTTCTTCAGGTTGACTAGCAGCGAACGCCTCCGCGATATTACAAATAATGAGTGATTGGTGTTGCTTGGAGAATTTCTGTGATGTTATTTTGGTGAAAATAGAACCGCAGCAGTGGGATGGCTGGGGCTGCTTTCTTGGTTATGACCACAAAAGCCACCAAGTCGAGGCACGATTTTGCAGAATCTAGCATGGTGATATCACCTGAGC
>Ga0307516_10001586_pt1 | contig 31257 bp, 25 predicted proteins | sample 19_EM_MG_FD_203310 | JGI IMG/M metagenome (GOLD analysis project Ga0307516, IMG submission 203310) | Populus trichocarpa ectomycorrhiza microbial communities from riparian zone in the Pacific Northwest, United States - 19_EM | ecosystem: Host-associated > Plants > Roots > Unclassified | place... | reverse complement strand
CGGGCCCGCACCGTCGATGCGCGCCGCCTCGACCAGCTCTTCAGGCACCGTCAGGAAGAACTGGCGGAAGAGGAAGGTCGCCGTGGCCGAAGCGATCAGCGGCACTGTCAGGCCGGCGAAGCTGTTCAGCATGCCGAGGTCGGACACCACTTTGTAGGTTGGGCCGATGCGCACCTCCACCGGCAGCATCAGGGTGATGAAGATGGCCCAGAAGAAGAACATGCGGAAGCGAAAGCGGAAGTACACGATCGCAAAGGCCGACAGCAGCGAGATCGCGATCTTGCCGAAGGTGATGATCAGCGCCGATACCAGGCTCACGAACATCATGCGGCCCACCGCCGCCGTGGAGCCGGCACCGTGGCTGCCACCCTGCAGCGCGGCGACGTAGTTCTCGACCAGGTGCGAACCGGGCAGCATCGGCATCGGCCGCTGCACCACGTCTTGTGCAGTGTGCGTCGACGCCACGAAGGTGATGTAGACCGGCAGCGCAACGACGAGCACGCCGAGGATCAGGATGACGTGCGCGAGGATGCCCAGCGTGGGGCGACGCTCAACCATGGAAGCTCGTCATCAGTAGTTGACTTTCTTTTCAACGAACTTGAACTGCAGAACCGTGAGCACGACGACGATCACCATCAGCACCACCGACTGCGCGGCGGAGCCTCCGAGGTCGAGCGCCTTGAAGCCGTCGTAGTAGACGCGGTAGACGAGGATGGACGTCTCCTTGCCTGGGCCGCCTTGAGTGGACGCGTCGATGATCGCAAAGGTGTCGAAGAACGCGTAGACCATGTTGATCACTAGCAGAAAGAAGGTCGTCGGCGTGAGCAGCGGGAACTGGATGGTCCAGAAGCGGCGCCAAGGTCGCGCGCCGTCGATCGCTGCCGCTTCGATCAGCGACTTCGGAATGCTGGCGAGGCCCGCGAGAAAGAACAGGAAGTTGTACGAGATCTGCTTCCATACCGCGGCAGCCACGACCAGTGTCATCGCCTGCCCGCCATTGAGCAGGTGGTTCCAGTCAACGCCGATAGCCTCCAGCCCGTAAGCCACGATGCCGATGCTCGGCGAGAACATGAAGAGCCACAACACGCCCGCCACCGCCGGTGCCACGGCATAGGGCCAGATCAGCAGCGTCTTGTAGACCGTGGCGCCACGCACCACACGGTCTGCAAAGACCGCGAGCAGCAAGGCCAACGAGATGCCGCATACGGCTACCAGAATGGAGAAGACCGCCGTCGTCTTGAACGAGGCTAGGTAGGTCTCGTCATTCCAGAGATTCTGGAAGTTCTCCAGCCTGACCCAGTTGACCGACGTGCCGAAGGCGTCGGACTGCTGCAGTGATTGCACCAGCGCTTGGCCCGCGGGCCAGAAGAAGAACACCGCGATGACGATGGCCTGTGGCGCCAGCAGCACCCACGGCAACCAGCCGGATCGGAAGACGACGCGTTTTTCCATCAGGACTTGTTGGCCTTTTCGAAGCGCTCCAACAGCTCGTTGCCGCGCTTAACGATCGAGGCCAGCGCTTCCTTGGCTGTCTTCTTGCCGCCCCAGACTTGCTCGAGTTCTTCATCCTCGATGGCGCGGATCTGCACGTAGTTGCCCAGGCGGATGCCACGCGACTTGTCGGTGGTCTTGCGGATCATCTGCGTCACGGCCACATCGGTGCCCGGCTTCTCCTTGTAGAAGCCTGATTTCTCGGTGAGCTGGTAAGCCGCGGTCGTGACCGGCAGGTAGCCGGTGCGCTTGTGGCTTGCCGACTGCACTTCGGGGCTCGACAGGTAGTTGAAGAACGCTGCCACGCCCTTGTACTCGGCCGGCTTCTTGCCCGACAGCACCCACAGGCTCGCGCCGCCGATCACCGTGTTTTGCGGTGCGCCAGGCACGTCCGGGTAGTAGGGCAGGGCGGCCAGTCCATAGGCGAACTTCGCGTTCTTTGCCACGTTGCCGTAGAAACCGGAAGACGTGTTGATCATGGCGCATTCGCCCGAGACGAAGCTCGCTTCAGGCACGTTGCCGCGGCCCTTGTAGACGAACAGGCCCTGCTTGGACATGTTGGCCAGGTTCTCGATGTGACGCTGGTGCAGCGGCGAGTCGACCTTCATGCGTGCGTTCAAGCCGGCCAAGCCGTTGCGCTGCGTGGCGAACTCGACGTTGTGCCAGGCCGAGAAGCTCTCGAGCTGCGTCCAGCCTTGCCACGCAGTGGTGAAGGGGCACTTGTGGCCGCTCGCCTTCAGCTTGGCTGCGGCGCCCACAACTTCAGGCCAGGTGGTGGGGGGCTTGTCTGCATCGAGGCCTGCTGCCTTGAAGGCGTCTTTGTTGTAGTAAAAAATTGTCGTCGAGCTGTTGAACGGGAAGCTCAGCATCTGGCCGTTCGGCGCGGTGTAGTAGCCCGCAACTGCCGGCACGTAGGCGGCCGGGTCGAACTTCACTCCTGCGTCCTTCATCACTTGGCCCACGGGGATGATGGCGCCCTTGCTGGCCATCATGGTGGCGGTGCCCACTTCGAACACTTGCAGGATGTGCGGTGCATTGCCGGCGCGGAACGCAGCGATCGCGCCGGTCATCGATTCGTCGTAAGTGCCCTTGAAGGTGGGCACGATCTTGTATTCCTTCTGGCTTGCGTTGAAGTCCTTGGCGAGGTCGTTGACCCATTCGCCGTTGACGGCGGTCATCGAATGCCACCACTGGATCTCGACCTGTGCGTGGGCGGGTGTCGACAGGGCCAATACCGAGGCGGCTGCGACGAACGATGAAAGAAGGGCTGACGTTTTTTTGTTCATGACAACTCCGAGTGATGGATGCCTGGCTTTCGGGCAGCCGAGCAGTTTGCATCGATCTTGTGACAGGCGTGTTTATGTCGCTTTCGCCGCATCGCAGCAACGGGGATAACCCGCCGAGTTGCCCATGCCCGTATGCCGGGGCACCGGGAGGGGCTGCGTTACCATTCGCTTCCAAGTGCAGTAGCAGGCGCGCGCGTCGCCTGGACCCCATGAACGCACCCGTTTTGCTGAACCAGATTACCGCTGCGGCCGACGCTGCGCACAACGCGCCGCGGCTGCGCGAGATTCCCTACAACTACACCTCGTTCTCCGACCGCGAGATCGTGATCCGCCTGCTGGGCGCTCGTGCGTGGGAGCTGCTGAACCGCCTGCGTGAAGAACGCCAGACCGGCCGTTCGGCGCGAATGTTGTACGAGGTGCTGGGCGACATCTGGGTCGTGCAGCGCAACCCCTATCTGCAAGACGACCTGCTCGACAACCCACGTCGGCGCAAGTTGCTGATCGAGGCCTTGAACCACCGCCTTGGCGAGGTGCAGGCCCGCCGCTCGCCCACGGGTGACGGCACGCGCGATGCCTTTGTCGGAGAGCTGCTGCAGGCGGCCGACGCAGCGGTGAAATCGTTCGCCGACCAGTTCGAGCGCATGGCCGAGTTGCGCCGTCGCACGACCAAGGTGCTGGGCCGCCACACCGCCAAGGACAACATCAAGTTCGACGGCCTGTCGCGCGTATCTCACGTGACCGATGCGACCGACTGGCGCGTCGAGTACCCCTTCGTCGTGCTGACACCCGACACCGAGGCCGAGATGGCCGCGCTGGTCAAGCATTGCATCGAGCTCGACCTGACCATCATCCCGCGTGGGGGTGGCACCGGCTACACCGGCGGCGCCATTCCGCTCACCTGGAACAGCGCGGTCATCAACACCGAAAAGCTCGAGGCGATGACCGAGGTAGAGCACGTGCGCCTGCCCGGCATGGACCGCGACGTGGCGACCATCTGGACCGAAGCTGGCGTCGTCACGCAGCGCGTGGCCGATGCGGCCGAGCGCGCGGGCTTCGTCTTCGCCGTCGACCCCACGTCGGCCGAGGCCTCGTGCATCGGCGGCAACATCGCGATGAACGCCGGCGGCAAGAAGGCGGTGCTGTGGGGCACGGCGCTCGACAACCTGGCCTCGTGGCGCATGGTCACGCCCGAAGCCAAGTGGCTCGAGGTGACGCGGCTCGGCCACAACATGGGCAAGATCCACGACGTCGACGTGGCGAGCTTCGAGCTGAAGTATTTCGACGCGTCGGGCAAGGTGCTAGAGCGAACAGAGCAGCTCGACGTCCCCGGCCGCATTTTCCGCAAGGAAGGCCTGGGAAAAGACGTCACCGACAAGTTCCTCGCCGGCTTGCCTGGCATCCAGAAAGAAGGCTGTGATGGCCTCATCACCAGCGCGCGCTGGGTCGTGCACAAGATGCCGGCGCACACGCGCACGGTGTGCCTCGAATTCTTCGGCAATGCGCACGATGCGGTGCCGTCGATCGTCGAGATCAAGGACTTCATGTTCGCCGAGGCCAAGGCGGGCGGGGCCATCCTCGCCGGGTTGGAACACCTGGACGACCGTTACCTGAAGGCGGTCGGTTATGCCACCAAGAGCAAGCGTGGCGGCCTGCCGAAGATGGTGCTGGTGGGCGACATCGCCGGAGACGACCCCGACGTGGTGGCACGTGCCACCAGCGAGGTGGTGCGCATCGCGAACAGCCGCGCCGGCGAAGGCTTCATTGCCGTGAGCGCTGATGCGCGCAAGAAGTTCTGGCTCGATCGCAAGCGCACGGCTGCCATCAGCAAGCACACCAATGCGTTCAAGGTGAACGAAGACGTGGTGATCCCGCTGCCGCGCATGGGCGAGTACACCAACGGCATCGAGCGCATCAACATCGAGCTGAGCCTGCGCAACAAGCTGGCGCTGGTCGATGCGCTGGAAGCCTTCTTCGAGAAGGGCAACTTGCCACTCGGCAAGAGCGACGATGCGGGCGAGATCGCCTCGGCCGAGCTGCTGGAAGACCGCGTGCAACAAGCCCTGGTGCTGTTGCGCGACGTGCGCTCGCTGTGGCAGCTGTGGCTGCATGACCTCGATGCGGTGGACGCGCAGACGGGCCGCAGCTACTTCGTTGAACTGCAGGACCACACCTTGCGCGCGTCGTGGAAGACGCAGCTCCGCACGCCGCTACAAGACATCTTTGCCGGCTCGGCGCTGAAGCCCATCGTCGACGAATGCACCCGCATCCACAAGGAGGTGCTGCGCGGTCGCGTGTGGGTGGCGCTGCACATGCATGCCGGTGACGGCAACGTGCACACCAATATCCCCGTCAACAGCGACAACTACGAGATGCTGCAGACGGCGCACGAGGCCGTGGCGCGGATCATGAAGCTGGCGCGCAGCCTCGACGGCGTGATCTCGGGCGAGCATGGCATCGGCATCACCAAGCTCGAGTTCCTGACCGACGAGGAGATGGCCGCCTTTACCGACTACAAGCAGCGCGTCGACCCGAAGGGTCACTTCAACAAGGGCAAGCTGCTGCGCAACTTCTCGTTCGAAGGGCTGGCGCTGAAGGCCGACCTGACCAATGCCTACACGCCGAGCTTCGGCCTGATGGGGCACGAGTCGCTGATCATGCAGCAGAGCGACATCGGCGACATCGCCAACTCGATGAAGGACTGCCTGCGCTGCGGCAAGTGCAAGCCGGTGTGCGCAACGCACGTGCCGCGCGCTAACCTGCTGTACAGCCCGCGCAACAAGATCCTCGCGACTTCGCTGCTGGTCGAGGCCTTTCTGTACGAAGAGCAGACGCGCCGTGGCGTGAGCATCAAGCACTGGGCAGAGTTCGAAGACGTGGCCGACCACTGCACGGTGTGCCACAAGTGCCTCAGTCCGTGCCCGGTGAACATCGACTTCGGCGACGTGTCGATGAACATGCGCAACCTGCTGCGCAAGATGGGCAAGAAGAGCTTCAGGCCCGGCAACAAGATGGCGATGATGATGCTCAACGCCACCAACCCCGAGACCATCAAGCTGCTTCGCACGGCCATGGTCGATGTGGGGTTCAAAGCGCAGCGTGCGGCCAACAACCTGTTCCGCGGTTTGGCCAACAAGCAGACCGCCGCGCCGAAGTCGACGGTGGGCACAGCTCCGATCAAGGAGCAGGTGATCCACTTCATCAACAAGAAGCTGCCGGGTGGCTTGCCGAAGAAGACTGCGCGCGCGCTGCTCGACATCGAAGACAAGAACTACGTCCCGATCATTCGCGACCCGAAGACCACGACGGCCGAGACCGAGGCGGTGTTCTATTTCCCGGGCTGCGGCTCGGAGCGCCTGTTCTCACAAGTGGGCTTGGCCACGCAGGCCATGCTCTGGCATGCCGGCGTGCAGACCGTGCTGCCCCCGGGCTACCTGTGCTGCGGTTATCCGCAGAAGGGCTCGGGCCAGTTCGACAAGGCCGAGAAGATCATCACCGACAACCGGGTGCTGTTCCACCGCGTGGCCAACACGCTGAACTACCTCGACATCAAGACGGTGGTGGTGAGCTGCGGTACTTGCTACGACCAGCTGCAGGGCTACCAGTTCGACAAGATCTTCCCGGGCTGCCGGATCATCGACATCCACGAGTACCTGCTGGAGAAGAACATCACGCTGGGCGGTGCCGGTGGCTACCTGTACCACGACCCCTGCCACACACCAATGAAGCTGCGCGAGCCGATGAAGACGGTGAAGGCGCTGCTTGGCGACAACGTGCTCAAGAGCGAGCGCTGCTGTGGCGAGAGCGGCACGCTCGGCGTGACGCGGCCCGACATCTCGACGCAGGTGCGCTTCCGCAAGGAAGAAGAACTGCGCAAGGACGAAGCGAAGCTTCGTGCGACGGGTTCGGTGCCGGACAAGGGTGGGGTGAAGATTCTCACCTCATGCCCTAGCTGCCTGCAGGGCCTGAGCCGCTACGGCAACGACCTCAACAACGGCTTGCTCGAAGCCGACTACATCGTGGTCGAGATGGCCAACCAGATCCTCGGGGCTGACTGGATGCCCGAGTACGTCGAACGTGCCAACGATGGGGGCATCGAGCGGGTGCTGGTTTGAGGTTGGCCCCCCAGTCGCTGTCGCTCCTGCCCCCAAGGGGCGCCAACCTTACGGCCGGGAAACCCGTTCCGTTGGTTGTTGCTTGATCGAAGCTTCGCTGCGCTTGCTCATTCCGCCGAGAGGTTTCTCTCCTTGATGAGCGCGTGCCAGAAGGTGGTTTCCTTCTGCACGAATGCAGCGAGCGCCGGGCCGTCCGAAGGCGTCACTTCCAGGCCGAATTCTTCGAGCCGGGCTTTCACCTCGGGCACGTTGATGGCCTTGATCATCTCGGCCGAGAGGTGGGCCACGATGTCGGATGGCGTACCTTTGGGTACGAACAATCCTTGCCAAGCAGTGACCTCGAAGTCCTTGATGCCGATCTCGTCGAGCGTCGGCACGTCGGGCAGCGAGGGCAGTCGCTTCTTTGACATCACGGCCAGCGCCTTGACCTTGCCAGCGCGGATTTGCGGCAGGCCGGCGGCGGTGTCGAGCACCATCATCGGCACTTGGCCGGAGATGACGTCTTGCACGGCGAGTGCGGTGCCGCGGTAGGGCACATGAACGATGAAGCTTTTGGTGCGGTCCTTCAGCAGCTCCATCGCGAGATGGTGTGGGCTCCCGATGCCGGGTGACGCATAGGTGTACTTGGCTGGGTTCTTCTTCACCTCGTCGAGCAACTGCTTGGCAGTGCTGAATCCGGCATTCGGGTTGACGGCGAGGATCAGCGGGAAGCGCGCCATGAAGCCCACGGGCGTCAAGTCCTTCGGGTCGTAGGGCAGCTTGCGGTACATGGCACTGTTGAACACCATCGCACCGTTGTCGCCGGTGAGGATGGTGTAGCCGTCGGATGGCGACTTGGCGGCGTTGTCGGTGCCGATGGTGCCGCCGGCACCCGGACGGTTCTCGATCACCAAGGTCTGGCCGAGCTGCTTGCCGAGCTGCGGTGCGAGTTGGCGGGCCAGGAAATCTGAACCGCCCCCTGCCGGGTAGGCCACCACCCAGCGCACGGGTTTGTTGGGCCACGCCTGAGCCTGCGCCATCGCAGGTGCGATCAGCGCCGAGGCAAGGGCCATACCGAGCAAACGGCGGGACAGGGCATGGGTCATGTTGTGTGCTCGCGAGCAATGGGGTGACGCCCATCTTATCGAGGGCGGCCGCGATAATCCGCCGCATGACGTTCAGCTTCAGCCCGCCCTCTGATTCCGTGGCCACGTGTGACCTCTGCCAGCACGCCGGCGGCCGCCTGGTGTGGACGAGCGATGCCTGGCGCGTGATCGGCGTCGCCGACGCTGACTTCCCTGCCTTCTACCGCGTGGTGTCGAACCGCCATGTGGCGGAGTTCTCCGATCTGTCGGAGCCACAGCGCGCACGTTGCATGCAACTGGTGAGCGCCGTCGAGCGTGTGTTAGTGGATCGCCTGAAGCCGACCAAGATCAACCTTGCTGCGCTCGGGAACATGGTGCCTCACCTTCACTGGCACGTGATCGCCCGTTTCGACTGGGACACCCACTTCCCGCAGCCGGTCTGGGGGGCGCGTCAGCGTGAAGTCGAACCGCCAGCCATTGATCGGCTAGCCTGCAGCCTGGATGACCTCGATGCTGCCGTGGCTGCGGCGCTGCTCGCCATCTGAGCTGGACTCCCGGCCGCTGGGTGTCGACGAGCATAGGCACCCGGGCGCTGCGTGAAAACCCTCAAGTGAGGGCCGGTCTGCGCGGTGGCTTCGATATACATTTCCGAGAGATTTCAGTCCAAGGAATGCCTGTGAGCCCGGTCCTGCCCATCGATCTGTCAAACGGTTTCAAGCTCGACCCGAAGCGAGCGCGCGAGATCGGCGCTTCGCTGTCCAGCGACTACTGTTTCGCAGAGCCATTCCCGCACATCGTTCTCGACAACTTCCTGCCACAGGATTTGATTTCGGGCTTGTATTCGCACTTCCCGAAGGAGCGGCTCGAATCCGACGTGGTGTTCGAGTCCGGCTACGCGGGTCACCACAAGCGGCAGGTGCTGCCTGCGGACTGCGATGACTTCTGCCGGCGGGCTTTCGACTTCTTCAACTCGCAGCCCTTCCTCGAGTTTCTCGAAGGCTTGTCGGCCATCGACGGCTTGCTGCCCGATCCCTACTTCGTCGGCGGTGGTTTCCACGAGATCGGTGTTGGTGGCAAGCTGGGCATCCATGCGGACTTCCGGATCAACAACAAGCTGCACGTGAACCGGCGCATGAACGTCATCGTCTACCTGAACGAAGGCTGGAAGGACGAATACAACGGCTCGCTCGAACTCTGGAGCCGTGACATGAAGCAGATGGTGAAGAGCGTGAGCCCGGTGTGGAACCGCTGCGTGATCTTCAATACCGATGCCGATTCGTACCACGGCCACCCGGATCCGCTGACTACCCCCGATGGCGTGCTTCGCCGCTCGGTGGCGCTGTACTACTACACCGCATCGAAAGCCGTCTACGAAGAGGTGCCCAACCGGTCGACCATGTATGCAGCCCGGCCGCAAGACAACGCCGAGATCCGCCGCGAAGCGACCAGCCTGCGCATGGAGCAGCACCTGCAGGAGTGGGTGCCGCCCGCCGTGCTGCGGTACTCGCGTGCGGTGATGAGGCGAGTGAAGAGACTGGCCGGGTCGGGCACCTGACTCTCCGCGCGGGTCCAGCCTCAGTCCAGGCATGAGTTCCGGCGCAACTCAGCGACCGCGGGTGTTCGCGCCGGAGCTTGACGTGCTGCGGGGGATCGCGGCGGTGCTGATGATCCTCAACCACGCCGGCTTTCGCCTGCTGAGTGATACGGATGCCGCAGCGTCGCCCAGTGCAGCGGCGGTGTTTCTTGGCGGCTTTGCACCTGTTGTATTTTTCTTTGCCACCGGCTTTGGCATTGCGCTGTCCACGCGGGCAAGCTCAGGCGCGGTGAACATGCGGTCCGTGCTCTGGAAAGCGGCCTTGCTTGTCGTTGCCGACCAATGGTTCTATTGGCGCCACGATGTAGCTGGCGGGTTCGATTTCTTCGGGTTCATCGCACTCGCCTCCGTCACGGTGACCGTCATCGCTTCTCGTCGCCGGCCCGTTCTGATTTGCCTCAGTCTGGCGCTCGCATTGCTGGCGCTGCGCTATGCGGTGGGGCCGCTTCTGCGTGGCAGCATGTCGGAGTTTGCTATCTGGAACTGGGTCACTGGTGTGCAGGCGGTCGAGCACGTGTCTTACCCACTGTCTCCGTGGATGGTGTATCCGCTGCTCGGTTTTGCCCTAGGTTGGTTCTACGAGCCAATCCATACCTTGGCCCCTGGATCCCGGCTGAGGCTGTATGTCAGAGGAGCCGTCTGTGCCATCGGGTTCGGCGGGCTTTCGCTGGTGCTGGCGCTGGTATTCAAGAGCTCGTTCTTCCGCTGGGGCATGGTGAGCGCAGGCTTTTTGGTTTTGTCGCTGGGTGTCCTGATGGCTGCGACTCTGGTGGCGTGGTGGCTTTCTGTCTCGCATCCGAAGTTGGCGAGCGGCGTGGCATTGCGCGGTGTCGCCTCATTTGCCGTGATCCCCATTCACTATGCGACGCTGGATCTTTGCGAGATGCTTTTGCCTCTGCCCGTCACCCAGTGGGTGTACGCGTTGCTCGCCGCGGGGATCATCGTCTCGGCCTTCTTCCTCTCTTCGCGCTTTTCCACGTTTGTGTCGGGCATCTCGAACCCGCCGTTCCGGCGATCTGTGGTTCCCATGCTGCTGGCGGCACTTGTTGTCTTGTCGCTTGGCGTCATCACCGGTGTGACACGGAACGCTGCCGCCATCGCCCTGATGACGCTGCTGGCTCAGCTGTTCGTCGCGGCCTTGCTGGGCATCAAGCCACAAGCTATTCAACAGGGTGCCGCGCTACCTGCCTGATGGCTACACTGCAGCAGATGCTTTGATCGAGTTCCCATGACTGGCCTGACTGCTGACACCCCACAACCGACGTCCATCACCGTTCACAGCAAATCGCGTGTGCTGGAGGTTTCCTTTGCGGACGGCAAGGAATTCCGCATTCCGTTCGAGTTGATGCGGGTGTATTCGCCATCCGCCGAGGTCAAAGGCCATGGTCCAGGGCAGGAAGTGCTTCAGACCGGCAAGCGAGATGTGGATCTGGTTCAACTGGAGCCGGTGGGGAACTACGCCGTACAACCCAGGTTCTCGGACGGGCATGACTCCGGCATCTACTCTTGGGACTACCTGTACTTCCTGGGTTCGCAGGAAGCCGAGCTCTGGAAGCAATACGAGGCCCGGCTGCAAAAGGCTGGGGCTAGCCGTGACGAAGCCATGAAGACACCCGCAGCAGCGTCAGGCTGCGGGCATCACCACTGAGCGCGAGGTCATCGACCATGAGTGGCACCCATTTCGGCTTCCAGGCCGTGGACGAATCAGAGAAAGCTGGCCGTGTGCGCGGCGTGTTCGACTCCGTGGCTTCACGCTACGACTTGATGAACGACCTGATGTCGGCCGGCCTTCACCGGGTTTGGAAGGCCTACACCGTGGCGGTTGCGGCCGTTCGCGAGGGAGACAAGGTCCTTGATATCGCCGGTGGGACAGGCGACTTGGCTCGCGCATTCGCCAAGAAGGTGGGCACGGCTGGAACGGTGGTGCATACCGACATCAACGAAGCCATGCTCCAGCGCGGAAGGGACCGTCTGCTCGAGGAAGGCCTGGCCTTGCCCACATCGATATGCGACGCAGAAGCGTTGCCGTTCCCGACGGGCAGTTTCGATCTGGTCAGCGTGGCTTTTGGCTTGCGCAACATGACTCACAAGGACTTGGCTCTGGCCGAAATGTGCCGCGTACTGCGCCCCGGCGGCCGTTTGCTGGTGCTCGAATTTTCCAAAGTGGCGGCTCCGCTGGAGAAAGCCTACGACTGGTACTCGTTCAAGGTGTTGCCACAGATCGGCAAGCTGGTGGCCGGCGACGCAGAAAGCTACCGCTACCTGGCCGAATCCATTCGCATGCATCCGGGGCAGCAGGAACTCAAGGCCATGATGAAAGGTGCTGGTTTCGGCCACGTGGACGTGCACAACCTCACCGCCGGAGTTGCGGCATTGCACGTTGGCATCAAGTGCTAGTGTGAGTCCCTCGTGGCGGGTGAACGACTCGCTGCGTGAGCAGGCGCCAGCGAGCGTTTCGGCGGTAGTTCCTCACGGTTTTACCGAGGGAGATTGCTCTGCTATCCCTCAGTCGAGGGCGTGGGGCGTTTTGGCTTCGCCGCTACACTCAGCAAGCTGCGGCTCCGCGGTTTTCCGGTGACCCAGCGCTTGCACAAACCTTTGCGTAACGTGGTTTGTTCGTTGAGCGCCGAACCCGTCTGGCCGCCGAAGTGACTCTGGGATTGATGATCGAATGATTTCAAGAACCGATGCAAATGCCCCGCCCAAGAGCAGGTTCGGCGTGAAGGGTCTGGCGTTGATGGCCGTGTGTGTGCTGTCGGTCGCAGGTTGTGGCGGCGGCAAGAACAAGGCGACGCAGTCCGCGGCCAAGGTGAACAAAGAGGAAATCACGGTTCATCAGATTAACTATGTGTTGCAGCAGCAGCGAGGCGTGCCGCCGGCTCAAGCTGCATCCGCAGCGCAACAGGTGCTGGAGCGTTTGATCGACCAAGAGCTGGCCGTGCAAACCGCCAAGAGCAAAGACATTGACCGCGACCCTCAGGTCGTTCAGCAGCTTGAGGCTGCCAAGCGCGAGATCATCGCGCGCGCCTACATCGAACGAGTTGGCTCGGGAGCGTCCAAACCCTCCCCGGAAGACATCAAGAAGTACTACAACGACAAGCCAGCGCTCTTCAAGGATCGCCACATCTATACCTTGCAAGAGCTTCGCATCGAAGCGAAGCCGGAGCAGGTCAGCGAGTTGCGGGCCAAGCTGCAGGAATCGGCGGCGGTCAGCGATTTCACCGCCTTCTTGAAGGAGAAGGGTTATCGGTTCGCCAGCAATCAGCTGACTCTGGCGGCCGAGCAGGTCCCATTGGGGAGCCTGGACAGTTTTGCCAGCATGAAGGACGGCCAGTCGTTGCTGAACACCTCGCCCAGCGGCGTCCAAGTCGTCACCATGGTGAGCTCACGGAGCCAGCCACTCGACGAGACACAGGCATTCCCTGCAATCGAGCAGTTCCTGTTGAACGAGCGCAAACGCCGAATCGTGGAAGAAGATCTGAAGGCGCTGCGCGCCACCGCCAAAATTCAGTATCTTGGCGAGTACGCCAAGGGCGCTGCCTCCGGGGCTGAACCCGCAAAAACCCCGTGAGTCACCTACAGGAACGCATCACCATGTCGATACGACAATTTTTTCGCTTGGCTCTGGCAACGCTGGCTCTGTTGTCATCTGCGCTTGTACAGGCGCAAGTCAAGGCCGAGCACATCCTCGGCTCCGGCGACGTGATCCGCGTCACCGTCTACCAGAACCCAGACCTGACGCTCGAGACGCAGATCTCCGAGTTGGGTCAGATCACCTTCCCGCTGATCGGTACGTTGAGCTTGGATGGAGCGTCCATCACCGGGGCTCAGGAAAAGATTGCCAAGCAGCTCCGTGACGGCGGGTTTGTCTTGAAGCCGCAGGTGAACGTCATGGTGGTGCAGGTGCGCAGCAGCCAGATTTCGATGCTGGGCCAGATCGGCAAGCCTGGGCGTTATCCAATCGTCTCCGTGAACAGCCGGGTTTCTGAAATGATCGCGGCGGCAGGCGGAGTTTTACCCGGCGGAGCCGATGTGGTCACCGTGGTGGGCACTCGCGAAGGCAAGCCGGTGAAATACGCCATTGACCTGCCTGCGATCATGCAAGCTGGCAAGCGCGAACTCGACATCACTGTGGCGAATGGCGACATCATCTATGTGGACCGTGCTCCAAGCCTTTACATCTATGGCGAAGTGCAAAAGCCGGGCGTTTTCCGGCTTGAGCGGGGCATGACGGTCCTCCAGGCGTTGGCGCAAGGGGGCGGCCTGACCGCACGTGGCACGGAACGCGGAATTCGTGTACATCGTCGTAACGCGAAGGGTGAAGTGACCGTGATGGAACTGAAAATGACTGAGCTTGTTCAACCCGACGATGTGATCTACGTTCGCGAATCTGTTTTCTGATCGGCAGCCATGTCCATCTTGCAGTTTCTACGGGTTATCTGGGTACGGAAGTGGTTGGTGCTTCTAGTGACCATCGTCGTGGCTGGCGTGGGCTTGAACATCTTCTTGCGGCAGCCCAAGCAATACGTCGCAAATGCGTCTCTTGTCATCGATGTCCGCCCCGACCCGCTGCTTGGCGGATTGGCAACGCCGGCCAGCTTGGCCACTGAAATCGAGATACTGAAGAGCGACAAGGTCGCTACGCGCGTGGTCAAGGTGCTGGGTCTCGAAAACTCGCCGGTCTACGTACAGCAATGGAGAGAGGCGACGAGCGCCAAGATCCCGCTCGAGCAGTACTACGCTGATGGCCTTCAACGCGGCCTGACGGTCGAGCCGGTGCGCTTGAGCAATGTGATCAGCATCACCTACGTGTCGCGCGACCCCGCATTTGCCGCCGCAGCCGCGAATGCGTTTGCGCAAGCGGCGATCGATACCGCCATTGAGATGCGTGTCGAACCGGCGCGTCAGTCGGCAACCTGGTTTCAGGAACAAGCCAAGGTGCTGCGCAACAACCTCGAGCAGGCTCAGGCGCGTCTTTCAAAATACCAGCAACAAAACGGAATCGTGGTCTCCGATGAGCGACTCGATCTGGAAAATGCCCGGCTGGTCGCGTTGACCGCTCAGCTCGCGACCGCGCAGGCTGAAAACGTCGATGCAGCGGGGCGGCAACGCAACACCGGTGAGGCGTCTCCTGAAGTGGCACTGAGTGGAGCTGTGCAATCGCTCAAGAGCCAGCTCGGTGCAGCGGAAACCAAACTGAGCGAGATCAGCAGCATCGTGGGCTCCAACCATCCCCAACGCTTGCAACTCGAGGCCCAGATCGCGCAAATCAAGCAGCAGTTGGCGGCTGAAATTCGCCGGGTTTCCAGCACCACCTCGGTCGTCAGCCGAACCAGCTCGCAAAAGGTGGGTGAACTGCGTGCAATGATCGAAGCGCAGAAAAAGCAGCTGCTGTCGATGCGGTCCGAGCGTGACCAGATTTCCGTATTCCTGAGAGACGTGGAAACGGCGCAGAAGGCCTACGACGCCGTCAGCCAGCGCGAAGGTCAGCTCAGCATGGAAAGCCAGACCAACCAGTCGACACTGCGCATGCTGAGCAAGGCGGTGGAACCATCGGAGCCATCTCAAAAGAAAGTACTGATGGGCGTGCTCGGGTCGATTTTCGGCGGTGTGTTGCTGGGTTCCGTTCTTGCGCTTGCGTGGGAGTTGCTGGATCGGCGCGTGCGTGGCCCCGAGGATTTGCAGATCCTCGACGGTGTGCCGGTCATCGGTGTGCTGCGTCCGAATGAGTCGCGGCAACCTGTGTTCAGGCGGCTCGCCGCGCCAAGCTTTGCGATGAGCCGCTCGGCGCTTCCCAATCCTGAGGGGTTGCCATGAAGGTAACGGGGACCGCAGCTGTCTCGTTACCGCCAGCGGTCCGATCAATTGGTGCCATCCTCATGGATGCGGGGCTGCTGCGCCCCGAAGATGCAGAACGGATCCTGTTGCTCCAGCGCCAGGAAAACCTTCGTTTCGGTGAGGCCGCGGTGCGACTTGGCCTGCTGACCGAGGCCGACATTCAGTTCGGGCTGGCGCGCCAGTTTTCATTCCCCTATCTGCGGTCGAATCCAGACAAGAAATCGATCAGCGAGGAGGTGGTTGCGGCCTATCAGCCGTTCAGCCCCGTGGTCGAGCAGATGCGAGCAGTGCGCAGCCAGATCATGCTGCGGTGGATCGACAAGACCGAGCAGCGCCACGTTTTCACTGTCGTGGGAGCCGAGCGGGGTGAAGGGCGCAGTTACCTGGCAGCCAATCTTGCGGTGGTTTTCACCCAGCTTGGCGAGCGGACGCTTCTCATCGACGCTGACCTTCGCCATCCGCGCCAGCATGAATTGTTCAACATCCAGAACCAGGTCGGGCTTTCGACTTACCTGGCGGGCCGGTCCCGAGATGAAAGCATCATCCGCATCACCGATCTGATGGGCTTGTTCGTGCTGCCTGCTGGGCCCATTCCGCCCAATCCCATCGAATTGCTGAGCCGCCGCAGTTTTGATGAACTGCTGACCCATGCGCGTGCCAGCTACGACGTAGTCATCATCGACACGCCGGGTCTGGTCGAGGGGGAAGACTGCGCGTTGGTGGCTGTTCGCGCTGGGGCAGCGATTGCCGTCGCCCGCGGCAATCAAACCCGCGTGAGCGGGTTCGCCGACATGGTGAAAGGCCTGTCGAACGCGGGTGTCGTGATGGTTGGCACTGTGCTGAACTCCGTGCCTTCGAAGAAGAAAAAAGGCAAGGCATAAGGGACCGACCGGCTCAAGCCGACTTCGCAAGCTAGCGCGGGAGCGTTGAGATACAGATGTCCGCTGAATCGACCTGTTTGGCAGGTGATTCGAGCCTATCTCTTCTTTTGAGCGCTCGCTCCGCCCCTCCAGAGGCCGATCACAGCTGTGTGATTTGTACCAAGATGCGAAGAAATCACAGCCTGGGCGGGTAAACCCGTGTGGTGCGCCCCCTTGTTCCAGGGGTGGACGGAGCCCGTATTCATTGGGTTTCCCGATGGGAACGGGCCTGTCCTCGGCAGCGCTGGCATGCCTGAGGGTGTGTTACGTCCTACTCCCTTCAGTTACAGCCCCCCCTTTCAACTCAGGCAACCTTCGCTTCATCAGTGAATGTCGCGGTGATCAAGCGCCCAGATGAAGTCTGGCAACGCCGTGGGGTAGTTGGCAAAAGCTCAAGTGTCTGCAGGCACCAGTCAAGCGCTACTCGCCCGGGATCAGCGGCCCATGCGCCGCTGATATGAGTCAGACCTGAATATTTGGAGTGCTTGAAGTGAAATTCGAAAAGACATTTGCCTGGCAGGCAACATTTGCCGCCGCTTGCCTTGCTTTGGGTGGTTGCGGAGGAGGTGGTTCGTCCACAGCGCCGTCCGCGACCGACGTGGAACCTGTAGCCGAAACTTCGAGCGTCGATTCCGATGCAGCGGATGATGGCTTCCAGACCGCACAGGCCGTGACCAGCACCACCACTGGCTGGATCCGGATCGCCAGCGAAGGCGCTGCCTTCTCCGTCACTGGGACGCAGACGGTTCGATTTGGCTGGGACGGAAGATGGGTCCAGAAGATCGTCACCGGCTCTGGCCAGTGCACCACCACCTTCTTCAAGGCAGACCCGGCTCCCGGCAATGCCAAGTACTGCGAGCGGTCTTCCACGGCTTCAGCGGTACCCGCCGTTGAGACATGGACGCAGATTGCCGATGAGGGCCAGACTTTCACCTTGGCAGGTCCGCGTACCGTTCGCTATGGCTGGAATGGCAAGTGGGTCACCAAGGTGCTCTCTTCCGGCTCGTGCACCAATGAATTCTTCGGCAGCGACCCAATTCGTGGCAGCAGGAAGCAATGCTGGGTGAGTTCTGTCTTGCCGACCGCCTCGGCACCTGCACCTGCACCTGCACCTGCACCTGCACCTGCACCTGCACCTGCACCTGCACCTGCACCTGCACCTGCACCTGCACCCGCACCTGCACCCGCACCCGCACCCGCACCCGCACCCGCACCTGCACCTGCACCTGCACCTGCACCTGCACCCGCACCCGCACCCGCACCCGCACCCGCACCGGTGGGCATGGTGACGGTCAACACGAGCTTGATCCCCAAGCTGACGCAGAACCCTGTCGGCGGCTGGTCCCAGGACATGCTGATTCCGACCAGCGAGGTCGCACCTACGTCGGACATCGGTGCCTTCCGCACGGGCTGCCAAGTGACCAAGTACGCGTTCGATGATCCGATCGTGTTCCCGGGCCAGCCCGGCAAGAGCCATCTGCACACTTTCTTCGGAAACACGGGCATCGATGCATATTCGACTGCCACCAGCTTGTCGACCACGGGCAACAGCACCTGCCGCGGCGGCACCATTAACCGCAGCTCGTACTGGGTGCCGTCGATGATCGACACCCGGACCGGTGCCCCGTTGGCACCGATGTTCGAGTCCAACTTCTATTACAAGACGGGCTACGCACTGCCGCCGAGCGCCATCACGGAAGTTCCTGTGGGTCTGCGGATGATTGCCGGCGATGCCAAGGGCAACCCCAGTGCACCGAGCGGCGCAGCGATCTACTCCTGCGTTTGGGACGGTGGTAACAGCAACTGGTCGTCCAGCATTCCGACCGATTGCCCAGCAACGGCCAACTCATGGCTCATCATGGGCATCGACTTCCCGCAGTGCTGGGACGGCGTGAACCTCGACAGCCCGGATCACAAGAGCCACATGACCAACCCGGTCAACGTGAAGGCCAACAACACTGGCAACTGCCCGGCGTCGCACCCTGTGGCCCTGCCGCAGATCGCCTACCAGATCCTCTATCGGGTGAAGGTGACCGGCGAGACGAAATACTGGCGTCTGACGAGCGACAACTACGACCTGACCAAGCCAGCGGGCTTCAGCGGCCACGGAGACTACTTCATGGCCTGGAAGCCTGAGATCGTGAAGGCCTGGACCAAGAACTGCGACAACGCACAGAAGGACTGCCACTCCCACTTGCTGGGTGACGGTCGTGCGATGGTGATTCCTTGAGTCATCGAAGGAGTCCGGGCTGACACAGTGCCACCCGGGCATTGAGAGAACTCAGTAAGAAGAAAGGCCGCTGACGCACGTCGGCGGCCTTTTGCTTGGTATCACGGTTCCAGAGTCTGTGAGGCCCCTTCGGCCGTGAAATCACCCTCATGTAGGTGTTACCGCTGATAGAGGGGCGGCGGGTACACTTCTTCGCGGCTACTGCTCCGCTTCACTCGAAGTGTTGACGCCAACGTCGGCGGTTTGCAGTCAGTGTGGGCCGCGTATGTCCCCTTCGCCTGCTTTTTGCCCGCCCAGCTCCAAGTAGTTCCTCGAAGATTCACCACAAGAGACGCGTGTGAATATGTTGAATCTCGAGACCAAGCGCAGAACAGATATCGCGCCCGCCACCGTCGGCTGGTTTGTCATCCTCTTGGCGCTCGTCGCCATGTACGTGCCAACCTACTGGGCCGCTGCAGACTCCACTTGGCAGTCTGAGGACAATGCCCACGGAGCGTTGGTGCTGGCTGTGGTCCTCTGGCTCTTCTGGCGACAGCGGAGGCTGATTTCCGATAGCCCCGACCATCCTTCCAGGACGCTGGGCGGAGTCAGCTTCACCTTAGGGCTTCTCTTCTATGTCTATGGGCGAGCCCTTGAGAGTCGCTCATTCGAGTTTCTTTCCCCGGTTCTCGTCACGAGCGGCCTGCTGCTGGTGATCAAGGGTCGCGAAGCCCTCAAGGCGGCTTGGTTTCCGGTTCTCTATCTGCTTTTCACGATTCCACTGCCCGCAGTCGTCGTGGATACATTGACGGGGCCTCTGAAGCAGTGGATCTCGGCGTTGGTCGTGAACGGGCTGTATGGTCTTGGCTACCCCATTTCGCGGGCCGGAGTGATGATTTCCATTGGTCAATATCAGCTGCTCGTTGCAGATGCTTGCTCGGGCCTTCACTCGATGTTCAGCATGGCTGCTATTGGCACGCTCTATATGTACCTGAGAAACAGTTCATCCAAGTCCCACAATTTGGCCATGCTGGCTTCGATGATACCGATTTCATTCTTCGCCAATATCATTCGAGTCGGCCTGCTTGTCCTTATTACCTATTACTTGGGTGATGAAGCCGGGCAAGGGATATTGCATGGTGCCGCGGGTATGGCACTGATGCTGTTTTCGTTGGCTTGCCTATTTGGAATAGATTCCTTGTTCGGCCTCCATGTAAAGCCAAAGGCCAGTCCGTCGGCAGATGTCGCCCCAGATCACCTGATACACCGTGTCTGAACAGTTCAGAGCACTGATTTTCATCTTGGCGATGATGTTGCCCATGCTTGCCATGGTGCGGATAGTCTTGGGTGATCGGGTGATCCCGATGGTCGACCTCGACCGGAGACTCAAGGCTTGGGTTGGGATATTACTGTCGGCCTTCTTGGCGCGAAATTTTTGGCTTTACCTTATCGTGTCCGGCGCCCTCATGGCATGGGTGATAAGTAAAGATAAGAATCCCATGGCGGTTTTCCTGAGTTTGTTTTTTGTCGTTCCTCCCACGACAACCTTCATTCCGGGCTTCGGGCCGATCAGCTACATCATTGAAATTAACCACTTGAGGCTGGCTTCTCTCATCATTTTGGGTTGGGCGTATCTCAGGATGCGCCGTGATAAATCCATCGAACCTTTCGGTGCTTACGTTCTAGATTGGTTGGCATTCGCATACCTGGCATTGCAGGTGATTTTGTTTCTCCGATCTGACCCTACCGTGACGACCATCCTGCGGACGTCGGTAGAACTTTTTATTGACGGATTTTTGCCTTATTTTGTGGCCAGCAGGGCAGCCCGAAATATTCAGGCCTTGCGCGACATGCTGGCGTCATTTTTGTTCGCCATCGTCATGCTGGCACCCATCACTATTTTTGAGTTCGGCAAAAACTGGCTGCTTTACACCAGCATCAACGAAGCGCTGGGTCTCGGATGGGATGTCATGCCGTACATCATGAGAAACGGCAATGTGAGGCCGTATGCCACGGCGGGCAATAGTTTGATTCTCGGCTTCATCTTGGCGGTCGGTGTGGGTCTCTACCCGGCCGTCAAATCCATGATGACCCCGCGCAATTGGTATCTCTCTTACGCGTTGCTCATCGGAGGTCTCTGCGCGTCCTTGGCTCGAGGCGCCTATGTGGGGGCCACGGTGGCCATCCTTGTTGCGGCCGGAACAGGGCGCGGCGCAGGAACGCGGTTGTCGAAGTTGTCTTTGGGGGCCGCGTTCGCCGTCGTGGCGATCGCACTTTCCCCATTTGCCGATCAGGTCGCCTCGTATCTGCCATTCATCGGCAACGTCGATACAGACAATGTAACCTACCGCACCCGACTGTTCGAGGTGTCAATGCAGGTCATCGCGATGAATCCGCTGTTTGGATCGAGCAACTTCATGCTTGATCCGTTGATGGAGCAGATGCGTCAAGGACAGGGGATTATTGATATTGTCAACTCATATCTGGGGATTGCATTAGGTACCGGGTATGTGGGGTTGGCTGTCTACGTTTCCATATATTTGGTTGCCATGGCCAAGACATGGATGGGAATACGTCGATCGGCCTTGATATCTCCTGAGCTTGAGGGCATCGGGCGAGCGCTGCTGGGAACCACGGTCGGCATCATGATCATCATCGCCACGGCGAGTTGCTTCTTGTCGATGCCATTCATCATCTGGATCATCATGGGCTTGTCTCTCCGATACTCGCAGCTCACGACCAATTTAGGCGCTGTGAGATATGGTCAATCGGCTGCCGCTCACCAGCCTGAGCGACCACGTCAGCGCGCTCCAGGGGCGGCATAAAAAAATGAGCGAAACAAACACAATACAAGCGACAGCCCACGGGGGGGTATCACTGAGCCGACGCCTATCAGGCGCTGCTGCATGGGTGGTATTTGGTGCCGGTGCAGCCCATATCATCAGGCTCGGCGGTAATTTGATCGTCACAAGGTTATTGGCACCTGAAATGTTCGGCCTCGTTGCCGTAGCAGGTTTGGTTCCAATGATCCTTTCCATGCTTTCCGATATCGGATTCAGAGAAAACGTCTGCCGCAGTCCGAAGGGCGATGATCAAGAGTTCTTGAACACGCTCTGGGCGGTTCAGATTTCGCGCGGCGCTGCGCTTTGGGGCGGTTGCCTTGTCATCTCCGCAATTCTTTACGGTATCGGCTTGACGGGCTGGCTGTCTCCGCAATCTACCTACGGCGATCCAAAATTGCCGTGGGTCATTGCGGTAAGTTCTATGAGCATCGTGATCTCGAGCTTCCACTCGACAAAAGTGTTCTCAGAGAACCGGCATTTCAGAATCAAGCAACTACTCAGGATTGAGCTGCTGACCCAAGTCATCGGTTTGGTGGTAATGATCGCCATTGCCTGGGTCACTGGATCAATCTGGTCCATCTTGATCAGCGGTCTGGTGACCTCGATTGTCTATGTCCTGTTCAGCCATTTCTGGTTGCCCGGGGAGAACAACCGGTTGGCTTGGTCAAAAGACCACGTCACCGAAATCATGACCTTCGGCAAATGGTTGGTTTGGTCTTCTGCCTTTACCGTATTGGCCAGCAATGGAGACCGGATTCTTTTGGGCGCCTTTGTTTCCGCGCAGATTCTAGGTTTCTACAGCATCGCGGCAAATCTGGCCGGTGCCGTGGATCTCTTGGTTGGGCAGATATTCAGCCGCGTCGTGATGCCAGGGTTCAGCGAGGTCGCGAGAACCAACCCGGAGCGCTTGGCAGGGGCATATCACAAGATACGTGCTCGATTTGATCCACTCATGCTCGCGTTGTCCGGATTTCTCTTCGCGGCCGGGCATGTGGCGATCAACATCATGTACGACACCCGCTACAAGGCGGCTGGCGCTATTCTCGAGATATTGGCGCTGGGTTTGATCATCTCTCGATATGCACTCGCGCAATCCGTTTATCTGGCAACCAATCGGCCCCAATATCTCGTTTGGCTCAATGTAACGAGATTCATCAGCATTTATGCTTTGGTTCCCGTGGGGTTTTATTTCTTCGGGCTGACCGGGGCATTGTTCGCCATTGCATTCCGAGAAGTGGTCACGGTGCCCATGATTCTTTACTTTAACTCCAAGTATAAAATCAATAATTGGATGCTTGAACTCAAGGTGCTAATGGCTTGGCCAGTTGGCTATGGTGTTGGGTTGGCTGGGGTGTGGGTATACACCATGATTCGATGAAAAATTGCCGATTTTCCAAATTCATGCCTTACCTCGCTGAGATCAATCTGGCGGCCAAGCTGCCATGACGAAGGTTTGTGTTGTGGCATCGGATGATCCGAGCAATATCAAATTGTGGTCGGGCACGCCTTATCACATGGTTCAGGCATTGGCAGGCGAGTTTGAAAATCTGGTCGTCATAAAAAAGCCGTACTCAGAGTTTTTCATTGCTGCACGCTCATTGTTTGGGCGGGTTGCTTCAAAGTTGTCCTTGAAGAACATCTGGTTCGAATACATCCCTGGCGTGGCGTGGTGGGGCGCCCGGTCGACGGTCAAGCAAATCCGAGAGATCAATCCCGATGTAGTCGTCGTCATTGCCTATTGCCCACTGAGTGGCGTACTTAGCAAATACTTCCCGACGATTCACATTTCGGACGCGACCTTCTGCCTCATGGACGGTTATTACGAAAGCTTCACCCGACTGCCCGCGGTTTGTAAGGCAAATGGGGAGGCGCTGGAGCGAACGGCCGTCACAGCGTCGAAGTTGTCACTTTTGTCATCCGCATGGGCCGCAGATTCAGCCATTTCGCATTACGGCGGAACCGCAGATCAAGTGCACTTCATTCCTTGGGGCTGCAACTTTCTGACGGACCCGAATGAAGGCGAAGCCATCGACCTTTTCGACTCCAAAACATGCCATCTGTTGTTCATCGGAATGGACTGGGAAAGAAAGGGCGGTTCGTTGGCTGTAGCCACTGTCGAAGTCCTCAGAGCGCGAGGGTTTGACGCAAAGCTCCATGTTGTAGGAACTGCTCCGGCAGACGCTGTTTCGTCAGAGGGTATTGAGTACCACGGCGTGCTCAGCAAAGCCAACGAAGCTCAGCGCGCGGAGTTGAGAGAGATCATGCTGCGCTCGGCGTTCCTCTTTCTTCCGACCCGCCAGGATTGCACACCCATGGTTTTCTCGGAGGGCAATGCCTTTGGCATGCCAGGAATCACCACGGACACGGGCGGTGTGTCCAGCGTGGTCGTCGAGGGTGTGAACGGGCATCTCTTGCCGCTGACTGCCGGGCCCAAGGAGTACGCTGACTTGATCGAGGCCGCCTGGGCCGATCAGGGCAAATACATTGCCCTGCGAAAGAGTTCCCGCCGTCAGTACGAACGGGTTCTCAACTGGAAGACCTGGGCCCATCAAAGCGCGACGCTGATACGCGCCGCGCTGCGCACTTGATGTCAGTGGCGCACTCGACATGAAGTACCTGGCCCAACTGTCCCAGGGACGAGACAACAACTTCAACCTGTTGCGCTTCATCGCCGCCACGATGGTGATCTGGAGCCACAGCTTTCCGTTGGCCTTGGGGCCAGGCGACAACGAACCTCTGAGAAGCAGTCTAGGGGTGACATTCGGCTCGATAGCGGTCGACATCTTCTTCGTCTCGAGCGGCTATCTGATTGCTGCGAGCTTGGTATCGTCGAAGAATATCTTTCGATTTGCTTGGGCGAGGTTCTTGAGGATCTACCCCGGGCTGATCGTCGCGACCATCGTGACGGTGGTCTTCATTGGCTTGTTCATTTCAACCGAAGACACCTCGCGGTATTTCCTGGATCGATCGACCTGGAAATTCCTGATCAAGAACAGCGCATTGCTGCTTGGCATTGACTACAGCCTGCCTGGCACTTTCACTCACACGCCTGCGGCTTACGCGGTGAACGGGTCGCTCTGGACTCTGCCCAAAGAGCTCCTGATGTACGCGATCTTTGCGGGGGTTTGGCTGACTGCAGGCCTGTTGTGTCAGCTCTTTGCCTGGAACCGCAAGCTCGTCTTCAAGGCGCTTGTTTCAGTCACGTTGGCAGGCGCGCTCCTGCTTTACTTCTTCGGGTTGAAGGAGTTCATCGAAGACTCAAACACTCGCCTGCTGACGGCCTTCTCTTTTGGAGCGTTCATCAGCCTGTTTCGAGACCGGCTACCAGCCAGCTCGGGTTTGGTCGTCTTGCTGGCAGCTGCGATCCTCGTCTCTTCCTTGGACAGGACAGTGTTCTTCTTCGTCTACACGCTCCTTTTTCCCTACCTCGTCATCTGCTGTGCCCTGCTGCGGGTTTGGCGCCTCAAGGAATTCAATCGCGTCGGTGACTATTCCTACGGCTTGTATGTATACGCATTCCCGGTGCAGCAGATCATCATGTTCTTCATGAAGAGCGTTGGGCCAGAGGCGCTGTTTGGTATTGCATTCGTCGTGACCTTGATTTTGGCCGTTATATCCTGGCACGCCATAGAGAAACCAGTGCTGTCTCTGAAGGGCATGAAATTTGGACGTGATGTCGTGCCTGACAACCCGAAAGACGCTCTTCCTAACCAAACCTGACGGCATGGCAATTTTCGAAAATATTCGAGCAGACTTGAAAGCGTATGACGGGAACTGGGGCGCTCAAGGATTCTGGGCGATGGTCGTCTATCGGTTCGGGCGCTGGCGCTATACCGTCAGATTCGCTCCGCTAAGGAAGTTCTTTTCCCTGATCTTCAGAATTCTGTTCAAGCTGACCCATATCTTGACGGGGATCGAACTGCCATGCGAGGTGGTCATCGGAAAGAATTTCGTTATCGATCACTTTGGCGGAATTGTGATCAATGGGCAGGCGAAGTTTGGAGACGACTGCCGGATACGAAGTGGTGTCGTCGTCGGTTTGAGCCGAGTATCCGAGCCATGTGCACCTGTCATTGGCAACAATGTCGATATCGGCACTGGGGCGAAAATATTGGGGCCGATCACCATCGGCAACAACGTTCTCATTGGCGCCAACGCAGTGGTTATCCGTGACGTGCCCGACAACTCCGTCGCCGTGGGAGTACCAGCGGTTATCAAGCCTCGGAAGGACATGTGATGCACCCGCTGGACTATTTCGACAAGGTCTACGTCATCAACCTCGCTTCACGTGTGGACCGGCGCGAAGAGATGGCCGAGCAGTTTCAAACCATCGGGCGCGAGCTGAATCAACGGAATATTCAGCTGTTCGAGGCGAGCAGGCCTGAGAACGCGGGAGACTTCCCGTCGATCGGCGCTCGCGGCTGCTTCATGAGCCATCTGCGCATTCTTCAGGATGCGTCCGCCAAGGGCCATGCGCGCATCTTGATCGTGGAGGACGACCTCAACTTCGCGCCCGACTTTGTGGCCGACGGGAGCCGGGTCATCGAGTTGCTCGCCAAGACGGGCTGGGCCATGTTCTACGGGGGCTATGAGGCACTGACGGCGTCGTCACCTGTCGTCAGAAATGGTCTTGCTCGTCTCAATCCTTCAGATTCGCTCAGAACCACCCATTTCGTTGCCCTTCAGCAGCCTGCGATCGAAGAAGCGTCTGCTTACTTGTCTGCAATGCTAGTAAGGCCGGCGGGAGATGCTGCCGGCGGCCCCATGCATGTGGACGGAGCGTACGGGTGGTACCGGCAAGCTCATCCAAGCCGCGAGACATGGGTTGCCATCCCCGAGTTGGGTCACCAACGCTCGTCGCGGACGGACATTCACGACTTGCGCTGGTTTGACCGGTGGTGGCTCGTCAGAGACGCCGTGGCTGCCGTGAGGCGTCGCCGCAACGCGCATTGAGTCCGTGCCGGGGTCGGGTACTGGCGGATGCAAGGGGTGGAAACCCCGCGAATCAAGGCTGTCGGGCGCCGCCCTTAAGCGGGAGGATACGCAGCTATACACGCTCGTCTGGTGCGTCCTGGTTGGGATGCTGTTCGACGCGTCCAACCAGAGAGCAAGTAAATCGACCATGACGCTGCGCGTTGCCTACCTGATCAATCAATACCCAAAGGTGAGTCACAGTTTCATTCGCCGAGAAATCCTCGCACTGGAGCAACTGGGTGTGGAGGTGCAGCGCTTTGCCTTGCGTGGGTGGACCGACGAACTGGTCGACCCTGCCGATGTCGCCGAGCGCGAGCGCACGCGCTATGTGCTCCAACGCGGCGTGAAGTTCCTGATGTGGGCCCTGGCTCGGCAACTGTTCACTGCGCCGATTCGTTTTGGGCGTGCGCTGTCCCTGGCAATTCGCATGGCTGCTCGTTCAGAGAAGTCCTTGCCGTACCACCTCATCTATCTCGCGGAAGCCTGCGCCTTGATGGGTTGGCTGAATCGCAAGTCCGCCGAGCACGTGCACGCGCATTTCGGAACCAACCCGGCTGAAGTGGCCACGCTGTTGCATGCGCTGGGTGGCCCACCATTCAGCTTCACGGTCCATGGCCCGGAAGAGTTCGACAAACCCGAGGCCATTGCCCTGGGCGAAAAAATACGACGGTCGGCGTTCGTCGTGGCGATCAGCTCATACGGAAGAAGCCAGCTTTATCGTTGGTCCCGTTCCCAGGACTGGGCCCGCATCAAGATCGTCCACTGCGGTCTCGATGCAGGTTTCCACAGCGGCGCCTTGCCCTCCATCACTCAAGAGCCGCGACTGGTGTGTGTCGGCCGCCTTTGCGAGCAGAAAGGCCAGTTGCTCCTCGTTCATGCCGCGAATTTGCTGGTTCGCGAAGGCATCCCTCTTCAACTCGTGCTGGCCGGTGATGGCGAGATGCGGCAAGAGATCGAAGCCTTGATTGCGCAGCTGGGGCTGAGCGCCAACGTGCGCATCACCGGCTGGGTGGATGCCGCTTCGGTGCGAACTGAAATCCTGGCCGCCCGCGCCCTCGTGCTCCCGAGCTTTGCCGAAGGTCTGCCCGTTGTCCTGATGGAGGCGCTGGCATTGGCCCGTCCGGTGCTCAGCACCTACGTTGCCGGCATCCCGGAATTGGTGCGTTCTGGCGAGGCCGGTTGGCTGTTTCCCGCCGGTGACGTGGAATCGTTGGCATCTGCCATGAGGGAATGTCTGGCTGCTCAGCCGGCAGATCTCGACAAAATGGGAGCCGCCGGGCGAAGTCGTGTGCTGGAGCGTCACAGCGTCGACATCGAAGCGGCCAAGCTGATGGAGCACTTTCGAGCTGCCAGTCAGAACCACCAAGAGGTGCCTGCGTGATGTCCTTGTTGTATGGTCTTCTGACGATTGCTGCGCTGCTCGTGTCCCTGCCGGCTGCTGTGCTGGTCGTTCAGCTTCTGCTGTCGCTGGTTCGCCCGAAGCTGCCGTCCACGCAGCCCAATGCCTCAACCCGCATTGCTGTGCTCGTGCCGGCGCATGACGAAGCCTCGGGCATTGCGCACACCATCCAGTCCATCAAGAAGCAGTTGCCCGAGGGATCTCGGCTCGTGGTGGTGGCCGACAACTGCAGCGATCACACGGCGACGCTGGCGCGGCAAGCCGGTGCCGAGGTCATTGAACGCTTTGATGCCGTGCTGCGTGGCAAAGGCTACGCGCTAGATTTCGGTCTGCGCTGGCTGTCTGCCGATCCGCCGGATGTGTTGATCGTGCTCGACGCCGACTGCGAAATTCATGCAGACGGCATTCCTCGCCTGGCCGAGCGCTGCCTTTCCAGCGGCCGCCCCATCCAGTCGCTTTACCTGATGCGCTCAGCCGGTGCCTCAAGCTTGCGCATGCGCATCGCCGAGTTCGCGTGGCTGGTCAAGAACCACCTGCGCCCCCTGGGTTCGGCGCGCATCGGCGCGCCGTGCCAGCTCACCGGCACCGGCATGGCCTTTCCCTGGCGCCTGATTGCCTCGGTGTCTCTGGCCAACGGGCATCTGGTGGAGGACATGAAGCTGGGGGTGGATCTGGCGATGCAAGGTACGCCACCTCAGTTCGCTCCCGATGTGCTCGTTACCAGCAGCTTCCCGACGACGGCTCAAGGTGTCGCGAGCCAGCGCCAACGCTGGGAGCACGGCCACCTTGCGATGCTCGGGCGTGAGCTGCCTCGCCTGATCGGCGCAGCGCTGATCAGGCGCAGCCCGATCGCATTCGCGTTAGCCGCTGATTTGCTGGTGCCACCACTCGCTTTGCTGGTTCTGTTGCTGGTGCTCGTCCTTGCGCTGGGCCTCGTGGGGCTGCTGGCGGCTGGTTGGACGGTGCCAGTTGCGATTGCCGGCACGAGCCTCGCGCTGTTGTGTGTGGCGACCCTTCTGGCTTGGTCCAAGCACGGCCGGTCGGTGCTGACGCTCTCCGATCTGCTCAGCGTGCCGAGCTACGTGCTGTGGAAGATTCCCCTCTACCTCCGGTTCGTCTTCAACCGCCAGATCGACTGGATCAGGACGCAACGTGATGGTGAATGACTTTCTTGAGGCCACCGAAGTGCCGCTGCTTGAAGCGCGAGAGCCGGTGCCGGTGCCGGTGCCCGCAAGCCTTCGCCTGACGAAGCCTGGCACGCCGCACGCCGTCGACTTCGGGCGCAACATTCATTGCGTTCTGGGCCTGACCTTCGATGCCCTGTCGCTCGACGAAGCCGTGGCGCAAGTGCACCACGCCGCGCACACCGGCACGCCTTGCTTCGTGTCGACGCCCAATGTCAATTTCTTGATCGCAGCGCAGACCGATGCGCCGTTTCGCGCCTCGGTGCTCCACAGCGATCTGAGCGTCGCCGATGGCATGCCCATCGTCTGGATCGCCCGCCTGCTGGGTGTTCCGATTCGGGAGCGTGTTGCCGGTGCCGATCTGTTCGATCGCTTGCGGGTCGACGCACGTCAGCCGCTGGGCGTCTACTTCTTCGGTGGGCCGGACGGCGTGGCTGAGAGTGCCAGCCGGCAGTTGAACGTCACGCCCGGCGGGCTCCGAGGCGTCGGCGGAGAGTCCCCCGGCGCAGGCACGGTAACGGATCTGTGCAAGCCCGAGAGCCTGGCTCGCATCAACGCATCGGGAGCACAACTCCTGGCCGTGGCCCTGGGCGCGAAGAAGGGCCAGGCCTGGATCGAGCTCAACCGCGCGAGCCTCAGCGTGCCCGTCATCAGCCATTTGGGTGCCGTCGTCAATTTCGTCGAAGGGCGGCTGGCGCGTGCGCCGGTCTGGGCACGGCGCCTCGGCATCGAATGGTGCTGGCGCATTCTGGGAGAGCGCAGCCTCTGGCGTCGCTACTGGAACGACGGACGTTCGCTTGCTGCGCTGGCGTTCACGCGCTTGGTCTCTACGCTGTGGCTCATGCGCGTCGTGATGCCTTTGCGCCGCTTTGGGTCGCCGGGCGACGTGTCGATCTCGGATGCGGCGACGCATTTCAAGGTGACCGTCAAGGGCGCATGGCGCTCAGACGCTGCGTTGCCATTGCGCTTGGCCCTCAGCCGTGCTGCCGACAGTGACAAGGCCGTCGAGGTCATCTTTGAGCCGGAAGCGAGCATCGACCTGGGCGTGGTGGGTCTGTTGCTTCTGCTGGAAGAGTTCTGTTCTCAGCGTGCCATTCAGGTCACCATCGTCCCAGGCGATGCGACCATGCGGCGCCTGTTCGAACTGTGCGATCTGAGGTCTCTTGCGCAGCCCGTGCTCGTCGCTCGATGAGCGTGCCCATCTTTTGACAATCGGCAGACCCTGCGCCTGGCATCCGCCACTGAACCCATGAATGAGCAGCCCCTTCGCGTCCTGATCGTCGCCGAGCACGCCAGTGCACGTTTTGGCGGTGAGGCTTCACTGCCGCTGCACTACTACCGCGTGCTGCGTGCGCGCGGCGTGCCCGTGTGGCTCATCACCCATGCACGTGTGCGGGACGAGTTGCAGAAGGCCTATCCGGACGACAACGCGCGCATCTTCTACATCGAAGACACCTGGCTTCACCTCACCCTCTGGCGCATCAGCCACTGGATTCCGGCCCGTCTCGACTACATCACCACAGGCTACGTGATGCGCATCGTCACGCAGCTTGCTCAACGGCGAATCGCCCGCGACGCCATCTCGCGCTTCGGGGTCACGGTGGTTCACCAGCCGATGCCTGTGTCTCCCAAGGAGCCGTCGCTGCTGCATGGCCTGGGCGTACCTGTGGTCATCGGGCCGATGAACGGTGGCATGAACTATCCGGTGGCTTTCCGCAGGCAACAGTCTTCGTTGCTGAACGGCGTGGTGCGAGTCGGCCGTGCGGCAGCCAGTGCGATGAACTGGCTGATGCCAGGCAAGCGGCGCGCTGCTGCCTTGTTGGTCGCCAATCAGCGTACGCGCGACGCGTTGCCCCCGGGCACCTGTTCCAACGTGATCACCCTGGTCGAGAACGGCGTTGACCTTTCTCTGTGGAAGCAGGCCGCCGAGCACAAGTCCGAAGACCGAGACGTCGCTCGCTTCGTGTTCCTCGGGAGGCTGGTGGACTGGAAAGCGGTCGATTTGCTGCTGACGGCATTTGCCGCTGCCCGCACACGTGCGCGCATGTCCCTGCTGGTGATTGGTGATGGTGCGGTGGCTCCATCGCTCAAGAGCCTGTCGAATGAATTGGGCCTCACAGCCCAGGCGGAAGGTGAAGAGTCGAAGGTCTTCTTCGCCGGCTGGATGCCCCAGGCGGAATGTGCCCGCAAGCTGAGGGACCAGCATTGCCTGGTCCTCCCGAGTTTGATGGAGTGCGGCGGTGCGGTGGTTCTGGAGGCGATGTCCCTAGGCCTGCCGGTGATCGCTACGGCGTGGGGCGGGCCCACCGACTATCTGGACGCGAGTTGTGGTGTGCTGGTCGA
>Ga0307516_10001585_pt1 | contig 31283 bp, 24 predicted proteins | sample 19_EM_MG_FD_203310 | JGI IMG/M metagenome (GOLD analysis project Ga0307516, IMG submission 203310) | Populus trichocarpa ectomycorrhiza microbial communities from riparian zone in the Pacific Northwest, United States - 19_EM | ecosystem: Host-associated > Plants > Roots > Unclassified | place... | reverse complement strand
AGCCCCTCGCGCGTCTCGAAAATCACTTCGGGTCCGAAGTGATTTTCGAAGCTCCAAGACCCCCAACTGGGCAGAGCGCGTGCACTCGCCGCCCGTTGGCGTCCGCACGGCTTGGCCTACGGACGCCACGGAAGTTTCTGCGATTTGGGCTGCGGCGCGGCAGCCCACGCGAAGAGCCTGCAGCTTACTGGCGACTGCGAATGTGCTGGGCGCGCGCCATGCGCACGTAGAAGTCGAGCAGGCTGCCGCCGGCGTGAAGCTCGCTGCGGGCGCCGCTGACCAGACACGCGGCGCTGTCGTGATTTACGCCGAGCGCGTAGGCCGCCAAGTACGATGAGACGCAGTCGGTCGTTTCCGGGAGCTTGGCGAGCGCGTTCGCGAGATCGGCGGCGCCGCTCACCTTGACGTCACCGGTGCTGGTGCCGGCCACGATGCCGCTGTCGTCGATCGGGAAGCCGTTCTCGGTGTCGCGGAAACGACCTGCGGAGTCGAGGTGCTCGAGCGAGAAGCCGATATTGTCCATCATCGAATGGCAGGCCTTGCAGGTGGCATTCGCGGTGTGCAGCGTCTCGTAGCGTTGACGCGTGGTTTGCGCGGCGGTTGGAGGCGGAATCGCGCCGACGACCGGCGGCGGCGGCGGCACGACACCGCAGAGCAGCTTGGTGCGTATCAAGTAGCCGCGCCGCGTCGGCGACGTCGAGAGCGCGTTGGCTTGGGTCGCCAGCACCGAGCCTTGGCCGAGTAGCCCGAGGCCCCAATTGGCGGGTCGCGTCACGCGCACGAAATCTGTGCCGGTGGCGGCGCCGAAGCCGTAGTACTTGGCGAGCGTACTGTCGACGAAGGTGAACGGCGCCGTGAATAGGCTCGCGACGCCGGCTTTGTCTTCCAGCACGACGGCTGAAAAGAAGCGGCGCGTCTCTTCGGCCATCGACGTTTGCACGTCGCTGCTGAAGGCCGGGTAGAGCGTGGCGTCTTTCTTGATGTTGGAGAAGCCTTCGAGTCCCAGCCATTGCTGGGAAAAGCCCAACACCACATCACGGAAGGCGGGCTTGATGTTGGCGCCATCGAACACCAAGCCGCGCGCGGCGGCTTCGAGCTGATCGGCCGTGGACAGCTGACCCGCAGCCGCCAGACCCATCAACTCGCTGGTCGGCGGCGCAGCCGTGAACGTGTAGGCCAGCTCGGTCGCGATTTCGTATTGGCTGAGCTGGTAGTGGCCCTGGCCGTCGGCGTCGCCGACCTCACTGCGATAGATGACGTTCGGCGACTGCAGCATTGCCAAAGTGGCCCAGTAGGCGAACGAGTGAAAGTCTTCGTTCTTCGTCACCTTGTCGAATAGCGCGAGGTAGCGACCCTTCTCGGTCGCGCTCAGGGGCCGACGGTAGAGCTTGGCGCCGACGGTCGAGACGAAGCTGTCAGCGCACGCGCGATCGCCCACGGTGCTACACGAAACGAGCTTGGACAACGACGCATCGGCCGAGATCAGGCTCGCAATCTTCTTGCCACCGTCGAGCGTGCCCTGGACGTAGTCGGGGCCGACGGTGAGGCTGTCGACGTTGTTGGTGAAGCCGTCGAGCGAGCCGGCGTCGCTCGGCAGCGTTACGCCCGGCCAGGCAGCGGTGTCGAGACTGAAGATCGTGCGAATCGTGGTCTCGAGCTCGGCGTTGGTCAGCCGCCGCAGCACGCGATGCCCCACGCTTTCGGTGGTCATCGACGCGCACGCGACCTGACCGGACGCGGGCTGGTTCGGATCCGGCGTCGCTGTCGCAGGCGCCGTGCCAGAGCCTCCAGCCGTTCCGGTTCCGAGTCCGCCGCCGGGCGTTGCGCCAGGCGCGCCGACCGGCGCTCCCGAAGTCGACCACGGGCCGCCCTCGATGTTCGCCGTGCAGGCGGCGGTCGCGCCGACGAGCACCAACAAGACGCCGCAGCGGCTCACGCCAACACCCCCGTGAGCGTCGTCGCACCGAAATGATCGGGGTCGACCTCGAAGGCCTTGAGCACCGTCGACATCAAGGTCTTGTTGGAGGCGCCCTTGGCGTCGATCACGCGACCGGTCTGGATCTTACCGCCGAGCTTGCCGAGCAGCAGGGCGGGCACGCCGTTGCTCGAGTGGGTGTACGGCAAACACTCGGCGATGATCACGATCACGGTGTTGTCGAGCACCGTCGTGCCGGGCGCGAGTGGATCGGCGACGTCGAGCGCCGCCATGAAGCGCGCCATTTTTCCGAAGTACCAGTTTTGCAGCTTGGCAAACGTCGGCTGGTCGCCGTGCGACGTGAGGTGATGCGGATAGCCTTGGTCGACCGGCACGATCAGGTCGTTGTCGGCGCTGCCGGCCTGCAGCGTGACGACGCGGCTCAGGCCCGAAATCAACACGCGAGCCATGTTGTCGACCTGCGCGTCGAACATGTCCGAAAAGTAGGAGTACTTGTAGGCGTCGCCGGTCTTGCCCTGCAGCTGCGGGCGGATTTTCTCGACCGATGCCAGCGGCCCGGTGATGACGGGCGTCGTCATCATCGGCATGCTGGCGGAGGCGCGCAGGGCCTTGAGCGCGTCTTTGTGTAGCTGCAGCTTGTTGACTTCGCTGGTCGCGCTGACGATGCGCGTATCGAGCTCGGCCATTTCGGCGTCGACGATGTCGAGCGTGTCGCTCGTGTAGTCGGCGCCCATCGCCTTCGGCGGAGTCGCCGTCGCGGCGCCGAACAAGCGGTCGTAAGCGGTGACCGGATTGGCCTCGTAGTCGACGGGCGTGGGCGAGTAGAAGAACTTGTTTCGCCCCTGCTTGTAGTACTGGATCGAGTCGGCGGGAATGACGCCCAAGTGCACGGACTTTTGTGACGTGGGCGCTTTCGCAGCGATGCTGTCCGCCACCATTTGATCGACGGACTTGAAGGTCGGATCGGGCGAGTCGTAACTCGTTACGCTGCCGCCGGTGTAGGTAGCGCGCACCGCGAAGTGATTCTCGGCGCCGTCGATGTTCAGGCCGCGCACGAAGGTGGCAAGGCTCGCGTATTTGCGCAGGGGCTCGGTCACGGTGCTGAGCGTCGAAGCGTCTGCGCCACCGGGATAGAAGAACTGCGCTTCGGCGCCGTTCATCAGCGGCCAACAAACCAAGCGTAGCGGTGCGCCCGCGGCCTGCGCCTGCACGGCGCCGCCGCCATGCAAGAACGCGGGCGCCGCCGCCGCCAGCCCCGCTGCCTGCAGCAGCCGCCGGCGCGACAGTTGACTCTTCAGGAACTGCTGCGCGCGCGACTCCGGATGCGGTGGCTTCATAGGACCCACCTCAACGGGGTCAGGCACCGAGAACCTTCGCGGATCGGGGAACAATTCGTGCGACCAGTCAGCTGACGACTGGCCGAGCGACCTAAATCCCAACCTGCTGCAATTTTCAGCCTTCGCGCCCGAGCCGAGCCGAGCCGAGCCGAGCCGAGCCGAGCCGCGAGTCTTGCTCGGAGCGGACACTACAAGCGTGGGAGGTCGCGTTTTGATGTCCATTCACCGACGCGCCGGGAGCAGAGTAGTCGGGCTCGTCGCCCTTGCGGTATGGGGCGGCACCGCCGCATGCGGAGGCAAGGCCAACTCCACGGCTGCTTTGGCACACGGCGGGCAGAGCGCTTCGCCCAACGCTGGAGCGACAGACAGCTTCGTGCCGGTGCCGAGCAGCGCGGCTGCGAGCAGCAGCGGCGGTGCACCGTCGGGCGGCAGCGCGCTGGGCGGCAGCGCGCTGGGCGGCACGCCGACGACCGAGGTCGGTGGCTCGGCGACCGCCGGCACCGACCCTACCGCAACGGAAGCGGCTGGGGCGGGCGGTGCGGATGGCAACGCCGGTGCGGCGGGTGAAACGTCGAGATGCACCACTCCCATCCGCTTCGCCGACCCCAACCTGGCGCAAGCGCTCATGTCCGCGGGCACCGACTCGATGATCGTGTCGCTGGTCAATCGGCAGGTCAGCGATCTTCGCGGCATCGAATGCCTGACGGGGGCGCTCTTCATCTCGATGCCGTACAACCCCCTGAGCGATCTGTCGCCGCTTGCGTCGCTGCAAAACCTTCAGCAGATCGACATCATCGGTACCAATGTGAGCGACTTGTCCCCGCTGTCCGGGCTCAAGCACTTCCGCAAGCTCCAAGCCAGTCGGACCCCGATCAGCAGCCTCGCCGCGCTGTCCGGTATGGCCGAGCTCAGGAGCATCGAGGCCTACGATTGTCCGATCTTGGATCTTTCGACGCTGAAGGCCGTTCCACAGTTGAGGGAGCTGGTCATCGGCGAAGACTTGCTGGACATCTCGCAGCTCGCGGCTTTCCCGAGCCTGACCACGCTCACCCTCTACACCAAGCAACTGACGGACCTCACGCCGCTACTGCAGCTGCATCAGCTAACGAGCCTAGACGTAGGAGGTGACGCGCTGACCGACCTCTCTCCGCTCGCAGCCATGGGCAATCTTCAAGATCTGACCATTCACACGCATGCCGCGCTCACCGATCTTTCGGCGCTCAAAAAGCTCACGAAGCTGACGTCGCTCACGTTGTCCAACGATCAGGTCAGCGACATTTCCGCGCTGGCAACGTTGACCGGTTTGACCAACCTGCAGCTCGACCACAACCAGCTCAGCAGCGTGGCAGCGCTGGCCAATCACCCCGCGCTAGAAGAAGTCAATCTGTCGAACAATCACCTCGCGAGCCTCGCGCCGTTGCTCTCTAGCTTCGCGAGCAGCGCGAGCCTCGACGTGCGCACACAACGGGGCGCACAAAGCGAGATTTTGACCGACTGCCCAACAGTCACCAAGCTCGAGGCACGGCAGGTCTCCGTGCAAAGCGACTGTCTGTGAGTGGCTCACCGGGCAGGCGCCGGCGATTCAGAGCGCCGTTACTTGCAGTTTGTCAACGTTGAGCGATGCAGCGCCGCCCTTGGTCGCATCGTAGCGGAGCTCAATCAGGTTCGGCCCTTGCGCCAAGGTCAGCGTCGACTTGGCGATCGCCCACGTGCTCCAATCTGCGGTCGCGGCGAAAGCTTGAGCGGCCACGACCGGCTGGCCTGCGACGAGCACGCTACGGCTAGCTGTGCCGGCACCAGCGGCGTACGTCCACTCGAGCGCGTATGCGCCGGCCAGCGCCACGTCGACCTCGAACGTCAAGCTCTGTTTGTCCTTGTCGAACGCGGCGACGTAGCCGAAGCCGCTGTAGCCCTGGTTCGTGGCCTCGAGCCCGACGTGATTGAGCGTCGCCTCTTCGGCTTCGTAAGATCCCGCTCTGGGCGCTACGGCGTTCGGATCCGAACCGCACAGCAGCGCGTACAAGTTGAGCGCCATCGCCGCCGAGCCTTGCTTCTCGACGCCGCCGCTCGCGGGGGGCGGCCCTGACCAGATGGAACCGAAGTGGTCGGTGGCGGGATCACGCGCCAGCGTCCAGATCGCTTTCGCGTCGTCACTGAGCAGCGTCGCGTAGTCCTGGTGCGTCGGATCTTTTTGAAACAGGAGCGCTAAATAGCGGTAGCCGATGCCCTTCCAGGCCGCGCAGTCGCCTTCACAGTTGCTGCCAAAGTCGTTGAGCACCGGGCCCGCGCTCGACGCTTGCACCGCGTGAGCCAGCATGTAGTGCGCGAAAGCGTGCGACTCGGTCAAGTAGTGCGCTTCGCCCGTTGCCGCGTTGAGCTCGAGACCCGCGCCGATCATCAGGCCGTGATTGTAGGTGAGCGCGCCGGGTCCGCGGCTGCCGTCCGGATTCAGGTGATCGTAGATGGCCCACGACGTTTGGTCGACCATGTCGCTCATCCAGAAGCCGTAGACCTGCTTCGCGAAATCGAGATACTCGGGCTTGCTCGTGCGCTTGGCCAAACGCACGCCCGCGATCACAGGACCGCCGTTGGAGGCGGTCGCCTTCTGCGACTTTTTCTTGTCCCACCAAATGCCGCCCAAGTGCGTGCCGCAGCAGCTCGTGTCCCACTGGGTCATGATGTCTTGGTAGATGGACTCGGCGGTGTCGAGGTAGCGCTGGTCGGAAGTCAGATCGAAGGCGCGCAGCAGCGCCATGGTCATCCAGGCTTCATCGTCGTAGTAGTCGACCAGCCAGCCACGCGCCGCGCGCCCGTCGTAAAACGTGCCTACCAGGCCGCGATAGTGCAGCCCGCCGGTGCGCTCGACGCCGTCGAGCAAGGCGTCGAACACCTGCGCGTAGGTCCAATAGCCGGTGAGCTTGCCGTCGCTCGGCGCCACGGCGTTCAGGTAGGCCTGGCTGCCATTCCAAAAGTCGACCAGGTTCACGGCCAGCGCGCGATCGGCGTGTTGGTGCGCCACCGAAATGTCGCAGCCTTGAAGCAGCGGCGGGAACATCGGCAGCGACGACGCTTGACCCGCAGCACCCGCGCCCGCGCTCGAGCCGCCCAGCGCGCCGCCTGTACCGCCGCTGCTGCTGCTGTCGGTGCCGCCGAGCGAGCCAGCGTTGCCAGTCGTAGCCGTACCCGACTGCCCCGCATTCGACTGGGCGCCGCCCGCGCCCGCCCCGCCCGGAGCGACGCTGGCGCCACCCGTACCGGCCGCAATGTTGGTACCAACGCCCGCGGCGCCAAGTGTAACGGGCGCATCGGCGCCACACGCCACGCCGAGCGCGCCGAGGAGCGCGCAGCACATCCAGCGAGGACTCAGACCAAGGCTTGGCAACACCCAAAGTAAGTGACGTCACCGCGCCAGTACCGGCCAAGAAATTGCGAGGCCCGCGCGTTTTTCCAATTCACCCCAGGAAAAGCGTGCCAATCTTGGTGCATGACGCATCACGGGAGATGGGTCGGGGCAGCATCGCTGATGGGCGCTTCGCTCGTTTTGAGCGCGTGCGGCGGCTCGGTGAGCAAATCGCAAGCACGCAGTCACCTGGGCACTTCAAGCGGCGGCGACGCCGGCACAGACGCCGGAGCGAGCGGCGGCGACGCCACGGAACTAACCGACACATTCGCCGTCTCGGACTATTTCACGGCCAGCGGCTACCTCGGTGACGCGACCGAGCCCGGTCTCCTCTCGCAAGACGATGGTGGTCTTTGCCAGGCGCGCTCGCCCGGCGCGCGTGGCGAATGCTATCGGTTCACGTACCAGCCAGGTGCCTTGCGCTGGGCGGGCGTCTACTGGCTGTATCCATCGAACAGCTGGGGCTCCCGCGAGGGCCGGCCGATCTCGACCGCGAAGCTTCGACATGTCTCGCTACAAGCCGCCGTCTTGCAAGGGTCCGAGTTCGTCGACTTGGTGATCGGCGGCGTCAACGGCCCAAGAGAGACTCCACCCGGCGCTTTTTCCGATCAGTTCCAGGCCACGACCACGGTCACCGTCACCGACGCCTGGCAACATTTCGAAGTCGAGCTACCCGAGCCAAGCGACCCGAACGTGCCGATCACCAGTCTGCTCGGCGCGTTCGCGTGGACGATGAACGAGCCCGAGGCAGCCGACGGCGCCGCGTCGGGAAAGACCCTGTTCATCGACGACCTCGTCTATGAATGAGAGCCCACGGCGCTACGCCGGAGGCCGGGCTCGGTTCAGCCCATGAACAGCTCTTTCAAGCCGCCCTTGGTCATGCCCGGCTCGCCGAAGCCTTCTTGGGCCACGCCGAGAGACTTTTGGATGCTGACCCACAGGTCCGCGATGCTGGCGTTCTTCGGGTCTCGTCCGGTGGTGCGAGCTTGCATCAGCGCGCCCTCCATACCCGTGAACGGATACTCGATGACTTTGCCGAGCTGCATGCCCAGGTTCTTACCGCCGGCCACCAGCCACGTGCAGTTGTTTTGATTGTGGCCCTCGCTGGTCTCGGTGCACCACGCAATCACGGTGTCGTCCAAGATGCCGAGCGCTTTGAATTTGTCGAGGCAGCTCAGAAAGCGGTCGGCGTACCAACGGTCGCAGAACTGCTGAGAGTCTTCGACGTCGGTTTTTCCGTTGGCGTCCAGGTCCGTGACGCCCATACCGACACCGCCCAAGAAATGGGTCACCCAGTGATGATCCTTGGTGGTGCGAGCGGGGTTCACGCCCAGCGCGCTCTCGCCCCATTGCAGCGTCGCCACGCGCCGACTGCCGCACGCGAACGATTGGCCGATCAAGTCGAGCAGCACGTCGCCGTTGGTCTTCAGCTTGTCGACCGCGTCACCCGTGCCAAGCCAATCGGTGGGCGCGGGCGTCATCGAATTGCAGCTGACCGTCGCGGGAGCCAAACGGCGCTCGAGCTCTCGGATGCTGCCCTCGTACACGTCGAGGTGACCCTTGTCTTGTGCGCTGAGGCCGGGCCGCATCGCGGTCAGGTCTTGCGTGACAAGATCGAGCACGCTCTGGCCGCGCTTCAAGCGATGGTCGACTTCGGCTGGCTGCCCCGATGGCATCATGCCTGAATAGAGCAGGTTGAAGATGTCCGGCGGCGAGCGCAGCGCCTGATCTTGCGACACGGCGGTGCCATCTTTGCGCCAGCTCAGCCGCCACATCCAATTGGTCGGATCCGACTGCAGCATGAGCGACTTGTCGGGCGCCAAGGTCAGGGGCGGAGGCAAGTTGAGCGCAGTCGTGATCGAGTGATCGATACTAGGTCCGTAGGCCAGCTCGTCCTCACCGGGGTCGCTGCCCGTCGCCCCTGCGCCCATGCAAGTCAGCATGCGCACGACGTCTTGGTGGGTGGCGATCTTGGTCGTCGACTTCAGGCACAGGCCCTTGATCACCGTGATGTCGGCGGCGTGCGGCGCAAGCGCGGCCAGCGACGGCAGGAAGGTCATGCTGCTGCCGTTGGGCGTCGCCCCCCACCATTTTCGGCGCCAGGCGTTGGGCGTGTAGAACACCAAAAAATTGCCGGGAGCCGCGGCCGCGCGCGACGGGCGAGTGCGGGCGAGCGGTAGGTAAGACAGCGCGCCTAGCCCCAGCGCGGCTTTCATGATCGAGCGTCTACTCAATGCCATGGGTTCGGGCTCCGTCTCTCAGTTTTCCAGGTTGATGCGCTTGTAGAAGCTCGGGTCCTGCGTGAGCTCGAGCATGAATTTCAGCAGGCTGAACTTGTTTTGGATCATTTGCGTGCGCGCCCGCGTGATCAAGCAGCCGTCGAGCACGCCTTGCGCGTTGCGACCCTCGAGGTAGCTGACGAAGCGCTTGGAGAAGCACAGCTGGCCTTGGTTACTGGCCAGAATTTGCTTCACCATGTCGAAGCTGTCAGTGAACGCGCTGCTCAGATCGCCCTCGCCCAAGAACATACCGGTCACGTCGATGTTCTGGCCGTTTTGCTGGTCGCGATACTTGCCGAGCTTGTCGTAGTGCTCGAACGCCAAGCCCATCGGCGCAAAGGTGCTGTGACAGGCTTTGCAAACGACGCCTGCGCTCTGAATGGTCTGCTGAATTTGCCGACCGGTCTCGTTCTCGTCGAACATCAACTTCGAGGCCACTGCCACGGCGTCTGGCGGTGGCGGCGACGGCGGGCTGCACAAGAGCTCGCCCGCGGTGAATAGCCCCCGGCGCGTGGCGTCGCGGCGCGTGTTCAAGAACGCAGCTTGATGCAAAATGCCAGGTCGCTTGGTATCGACGTTACTGCCCGCCGCCACGCCGTAGAAAGTGGCCAGCGGCTGATCGACGGTCGATGTCGTCGCAGTGAACAGCGTGTCGAGCCCGCCACCTTGGGTGAACACCACGTTCTCGACGAAGCTGGCCGTTTCTGCCTGCATCGACGGCACGAGCGGCAGCTGCGTGGCGTCCAGCGCCGCCCCAGCCAGCTCGCGCAGGTGCAAAAAGTCGAAGAAAAACTCTTTCAGCACGCTGTGACCGGCGGGACCGTTCAGCAAGCGCTCGGCGTGGCCGCGCACCACCGCGGGATCCGACAGCTTGCCCTGCTGGGCGTCGGCGACCAACGCGGCATCGGGCGCCGTGTCGGCGAACAAGAACGATATCTCGGAGGCAATTTCGTACTGGGTCAGATCGACCTTGCCGGTGCTGCGATCGCCGAGCTCGGTCCGGAACACGTGGTTGGGCGACATGGTCCAGGCTTGAATCAGCGACCAGGTCGCGTCTTGCGGCCCCATGTCGGCCGCCCACTTCGTGTACGCGGTTTGGTAGCGGGTGAGCTCGTCTGCCGTGACCGGGCGACGAAACAGTTTGCCCGCGTAATCTTTGATGAAGCTCTGAACGCAATCGGGGCTGGCTGCCGCAGCGATCATGCAAGCGTGCGTGGCCGGCAGGGCGGCGGAAAGCTGCCCGCCAATCTTGTCGCCTTGCTCGAAGAACCAGTCGGCCCAGGGTTGGCTCACGACGTTGAGCGTGGAGCTGGTCGAAAATTTGATGTCACTGACGCCATCGAGCGGAGCGACCGTGGCGTCCACACCCGCGTAGCCAAGGTTGTCTTTGATCGAGTTGGCGTAGTTGCTGGCCGACAGGCGCCAGAGCCGCCCGCGCGGCACCACTTCTTTGTCGGTGGTGCAGGCGATGTCCGCCGCCACGGGCTCGGCCGGCGGATTCTGTAGTAACGCCACGGCGTCTGGCGTCGCGATGGGTGTATCGGGCGCCGCCGAGCCGCCGCCGTTGCTGCCGCTCGAGCTACCCGAGCTGCCGCTCGCCAAGCCCGAACCGGCCGGTAGCCCTTGACCAGATCCGTCAATCCGCGCCGTACACGCCAGCAGAGCCGGGGCGCTGAGCGCGCAAATCAGAGCGGTGAAACTCCGTTTCATCGAGAACCTTTCGCCGGCGAGAGCACAACCCTCAGGGTTGATGGCCGAGGCAATTGCAAGAGCCCTGTCATTTTCTGCACGGGGGCTGCGGGCAGCTCTCCTCACCCCTCAGTGTGGCCGGCTCGACGAAATGATTTGAACAAACTCGCGCCTACATCTGCCCATGACCACTTTCGTCCGACGCGGGTCGTCGGCGCGGCACTGACGCGCGAAAGCTGCAGGTGCATCAAAGCTGGGAGAGGCCGTTCGGGCTCCGCTGACGCTACCCGGACTGAGGCGTGCCCGGTGGCGCGGCGCTACTTGCAGCTCGTGGCGCAGGCGGCGCCGCAGTCCGGCCCTTCTTCGGCCGGGCCCTGAATGCCGTCGGCGCAGTCGACTTTGGTGAAGCTCAGCGAGGCAATGAAGGGCCATGCCTGCTCGAGCTCGACACCGAAATGGAGACCGGCCGCATCCACGCAATAGGGAACGTTGTGGGGCTCGTACATGGCGGTGGTCGAGCTCAAGCTCGAGATGACGAGCCGCGTCGGGTCCTCTGCATCCACCGACCACGCGCCCGCAGGGCCTCCGGTCAACAGAACCTGGATGGTGCAACTACAACCACCCGCTGCACCTGCGACGCAAGTCACGTTGGGGTAGGCGCCTTCACCAAGCCCGATGTTGGTGAGCAAGCTCGACAGCTCGGCGCACGTCGCTTTGCCTTGGCCGTCGGCCAGACACTCGTCGGCGTAGTCTTGAACCACGGTGCCTCGATACGTTTCGCCCATGGAGTAAGACGCCTCGGAACCGGGCACGGGCGGCCTGAACGTTAAGTAGGTGGTCACGGGCGTCGCGTGATAGTCGACCCAAAATCGGCCGTTGCTGCCCAAGCTGCCGTCGCGATTGCGCGTTAGCGCAAGGTCGAAGCAGGCGTCAACGCTGCTCGGGTGGCTCTTAGCGGCAGCCGGCACCACAGAAGTCCAATTGCCGGTCACATCGCCGCCACACGGCACAGCTAGCCCGCCGCCGACACCGACGTTGCCTCCGCCGCCGACAACCGAGCTGCCGCCTCCGGCAAGGCTCGCACCGCCGCTGTCAGCACCGCCACTGCCAGCGCCACCGGCGCCCGATTGCGCGGGCGCGCCGGCCTGCGCCGACGCTTGACCCGCCGCGCCACCCGCCGCCTTTGGCGCGGACTTCTCCGTGCCGCCGCAGGCGACGCACCCGAAAACTCCCAGCCAGAAGATCACCCTCATCGACCGCTCCTCAGACTACACCCGCGAGACTACACCGGCGCGTAACTCGTGTGCAGATCGCGCCGAATGCGTGAACATACCCGCCCGCGCCTCACCTTCCTTGCGTCGCGCTGCTAGGCTTTGCCAGCGAATGCGCGTTTTCTGGAGCTTGCTCTTGCCTTGCGTGAGCGGCTGGGTCGCTTGCGAAGGGGGCGCTCCGCCCGCTGCTTCGACGACCGCAGGAAGCGCTGCCGCTGGTACGGCAGCCGACGGCGCGGCCCCTGCCGGCGGCAGCGCGAGCCCAAGCTCGGGAGCTGCGGGAGTCTCGGGTCAGTCGTCGCTTGGCGGTGCGGCTGCAGGGACCGACGCAGGCGGCGGTGGCGGCGCGGCGCCAGCGGCGTGCGCCGACGCCACGGCTCCCCACGCTTGGGCAAGTTGGCCCCTGCCCGATCCGACCACCACCGGGCAGGCCACCTCGCAAGGCTTCACGCTGACGGACGAGATTGCGACCGACACCGTTACCGGGCTCGCGTGGCAACGGCACCTGCCAACGCAGACCTTCACCTGGCCCGACGCGAAGCAATATTGCGACTGTCTGTCGCTCGAGGGCCACGACGATTGGGGGCTGCCGTCGCGCATGGAGCTGGTGTCGATCGTCGACTACACGCGGCAAAATCCGTCGCTCGATGCGAACGCGTTTCCTGACACGCCGCTCGAATGGTTTTGGACCGCGTCGCCCAAAGCCGGCACACCCGACTCGTACTTCTACGTCGCCTTCTTCGACGGCGACACCCACGGCAGCACCAGCGATCGCGACTACCGCGTGCGCTGCGTGCGCCACGCCGCCGGGCAACTGCCACGCTACGACACGTCGCTCGACGGCACCGTGAAAGATGCGTCGACGGGGCTTACCTGGCAGCGTGAAGCCTCTGCCGAGCCGCTGACCTGGAACGACGCGAAGTTGGCTTGCACCGCGCTCGGGCTCGGCGGCGGAGGTTGGCGCTTGCCCAGCATGAGCGAGCTTCAATCGCTCATCGACGAGAGCAAGAGCGATCCAGCCATTGACGCCACGGCGTTCCCCAATACCCCGAGCGAAGGCTTTTGGGCAGCAACGCCGCTCGCAGGCAGCGCTACCGCCGCCTGGTTCGTCGGCTTCCTCGACGGCATCGCCTACAACGCCCTGCTCGAGCATCCGTACCGCGCGCGCTGCGTCAAACCGTGATCTTGCTCACGCGCCGAACGCTGAAGAAGACCATCAGCACGGCGAACAGGGCCAGCGCGGCGACGTGAGGCAAGAGCTCGACGAAGCCCGCGTCGCGCAGCACGATGCCGCGCATGACCGCGACCATGTGCGTGGTCGGCAAGATTTGCCCGATGATTTGCAAGATGATGGGCATGCCGTTGAGCGGGAACAGGTAACCGGACAAGAAGATCGACGGCAGGAACATCATCTGCACCTGCTGCTGCGCTTCTTGTTGCGTCTTGGCGCGCGTGGAGATGAACAGCCCGAGCGCGAGCAGCGCCGCCAAGTAAATGATCATCACGCCGAACAGCAGCACCAAGCTGCCGCGGATCGGCACCTGAAAGACGAAGCGCATCAGCGATAGGATGAGCGCCGTGTCCGCCAGCCCCAAGAACATGTAGGGCGCCACCTTGCCCAGCATGAGCCCCAGCGGGTTCACGGGCGTCACCAGCAGCTGCTCCATGGTGCCCTGCTCGCGTTCGCGCACGATCGAGCCGGCCGCGAGCATGATGGCGATCATCTGCAAGATCACCGCCACCAGGCCCGGAATGATGAAGTTGGCCGTGCGCCCTTCGGGATTGAACAAAATGATCGGCTGCGCTGCCAGCGACATACCGGCGCGCGCGTCGCTGGTGAGCACCTGCAGGTTCTGATTCGAGACGACGCCGTTCACCGCCGCCAGCGCACCGGACGCGACGATGTTGTCGGAGCCGTCGATCAGCACCAGCATTTTGGCCGGCGTGCCGCGCACGCGCGCGTTGTGGAAGTTCGGCGGGATCACGATGCCGACGCCGACGCGCCCGGCGACGATCTCGGTGCGCGCTTCGCGCGGATCTTCGGTAATTTCCTTGACCGCAAACGTTTTGGTCGCCTTGAGCTTGTCGATCAGCTCGCGCGACTGCACCGAGCGGTCTTGATCGACGATGATGGTGGGCTCGTCGTGCACGGTCTGGTCGATGAAGCCGTACATCGTCATTTGCATCAGCGGCATCATTACCGCCAGCCAAGCCACCGACTTGTTGCGCCGCAGGTGCAGCATTTCCTTGCGGAAGACGGCGCGAAACGAGCTCATCATGCCGCGCCCTCCAGCTTACGAGCGGCCGCCGCATCTTCGGTCAGAGTCACGAACACGTCCTCGAGCGACGGCGCGATCTCGCGGAACGTCGCCTGCTCGAAGCCTTCGGCGCTCAGTCGTCGAGCCAGCTCGGCGTCGGTCATGTCGCGCTTGAGCAGCGCGTGCACGGCTTGGCCGAAGATGGTCGCGCTCGGGCAAAACGGCTGCTTTTGCAGCCAGGCCAGCGCGCGAGCCGTTTGCGGCGTTTCGATCTCGAGCCGGCGCGTATCTGGCTTGTTCACGGCTGGCAGCGCCTTGAGCTCGTCGGGCGTGCCGGTGACCAGCAGCTTGGACAGGTAGATGTAGCCAACCTCTCCGCAGCGTTCGGCCTCATCCATGTAGTGGGTGGTGACGAGCAGCGTGATGCCTTCGGCGGCCAGCTTGAACAGCAGGTCCCACAGCTCGCGGCGCGCGACCGGGTCGATGCCCGCCGTCGGCTCGTCGAGAAAGATCACGCGCGGCTCGTGCAGCAATGCGGCGCCGAGCGCGAGCCGTTGTTTCCAGCCGCCCGATAGCAACGCCGCCTGCCGATCGACGTAGGGGCCGATGTGCGTGAGCTCGATCGCAGCCTCGCAACGCTCGCGCCGTCGCGCGCCGGAAAGGCCGTAAATCTCGGCGTAAAAATCCAGATTCTCGCGCACCGTGAGGTCGGGGTAGAGCGAGAATTTCTGGCTCATGTAGCCGATCTGGCGGCGGATTTTGTCGCCGTCCTTCACGACGTCGAGGCCCATCACACTAGCGCTACCTTCGGTGGGCGCGAGCAGGCCGCACAAGATGCGAATCAGCGTCGACTTGCCCGAGCCGTTGGGGCCGAGTAGTCCGTACACCACGCCTTTGTGCACCGTCAGGTTCACGTCTCGCAGCGCATAAAAGTCACCGAACGCGCGCGAGACGCCGTTGACCGACAACACGACCTCGGAGCTCACTTGGGTACCTTGATGAAGGCCGCCATGCCGGCGCGCAGCTGATCGAAACCTTCTTCTAGCTCGATGCGCGTGGCAAACACCTGGTCGGCGCGCTCGTCGGCGGTTTGTAGGTTGCGCGGGGAATATTCGCCCACCTCGTTGATGTGCTTGACGACACCGCGAAACGCCCGCGCCGGAAAAGAATCGACCGAAATCGGCACGGCTTGTCCGACGTGCAAGCGTCCGAGCAAGGTTTCTGGAACGTAAATGCGAACGTAGAGCTCTTTCTCTTCGAGCAGCACCGCCGCCGTGGCGTTCGGGGGCAAGATGTCGCCAGGGCGAAGGTCGAGCGCCTCTACCCGGGAGGCGAGCGGCGCGCGAATCGTGAGCTCGTCGATCAGGTTCTGGATTTGTTGCACGCGACCGCGCGCCGCGTCGACCGCGGCCTCGGCGACCCGCAGGTCCTCTTCGCGAGTGCCGGCCACCACCAGCTTCATCGAGGCGGCCTGCTCCATTTCGCGGGCGCGCGCCTGCAGCACCTCTTCGTGACGCGAGCCGTTCTTCAGCTCGTCGAGCTGATTTTGCAGCGCGTCGCGCTGGGCGACGGCCTGGCTCACCGCCATATCGGAGTTTTCGAGATCGGCGCGCGCCGCCGCACCAGACGCATCGAGCTGATGTTCGCGCGCGGCGTCGGCCTTGGCCTTTTGCACGGCGATGTTCTGCGCTGCCAGGCGTGACTCGGCAGCCTGCACTTGTTCGGGGCGGGCGCCTGCTACGGCTTGTTGCAGCGCGGCCTGAGCGGTCAGCGTCCGCGCACGCGCTTGCTCCAGCTCTTCGGGTCGAGCGCCCTTCCGGAGCTTGTCGAGCACCGCTTGCGCCGACAGTTGCTGCGCGCTGGCTTGCAGCAGCTGTGCTTGAAAGTCTCCTGGCTCGAGCTCCAGCAAAGCCTGCCCGGCGCTCACGGCGTCGCCTTCGCGCACCAACACCTTGGCCACGCGCCCGCCGGCGCGTGACCCTACCGAGATGGTTCGTGCTTCCACGGTACCGCTCCACTCGTAGGGCTTGCGCTCCAGATAGACCCGATAGCCGCCGTAAATAGCCAGCAGCGCCAGCAGCACGATCAGCATCAGCGGCGGGCGTTTCTTCTTTTTTGGCTTCGTCTCGTCACTCATCGCGCGTCCTCATAGGGCAAACTCTCCAGTCGGGTACCCATTTCGGAGCATTTGCTCCGTAACCTGCAAAAAATCATTTCTTGCGCTTCTTGGCGGGCGGCGGACAAAACATGTCGGCCAGGCCCTCGATGAAGGCGTCGGTGGACAGCTCGTCGACCGTGGGCCCGAGCGTCTCGAAAATCACGATATGCCGAATCGCTCCCAGCCAAACGCGCGCCGCCACGCGCGGATCGGCCTCGATCATCCGGCCCGCCTCGATCTCGAGCGCAAAGTAGTCCGCCAGCGACTTCAAGATCGACAGCGCCCGGGTTGCCCCGCTCTGCTTGTCCAACAGCGATGGATTGGACATTTTCATCAAGAAAAGCGGCACCATTTTGCGCGCCGCGTCGAGCATGGTGTGCGCCAGCTCGATCAGCGACGCGCGCGCGTCTCCGCGGCCGCCGCCTTCGACCAACCTCGCCAAAAATCGCCCCCACTCCGCGTCGTTGGAAACGTCCATCGCGGCCGAAAACAAGGCCTGCTTGCTGGGAAATCTGCGAAAAATCGTGGCGACGCCCACGTGGCAGCGCTCCGCCACCTCCTCCACCGTGGCGCTGACGCCCTTATGCAACAGCACCGCGCGCGCCGCCGCCAAAACCTCTTCATCCGTGATGCCTTGAGGCCGGGCCATTACGGAGTATATACTCCGTAACTCGGTAGCGGGCAACTGGCCGCTAGGGCTGCCGCAGCGCAGCCTAACTCGCAGAAGCTTTTGTAAGCGGCGCTCGGTGCAGCTGGGCGACCAAGCTGGGCGTGAGGAGCGTTGATCACAGCCAGGCTGCTCGATCTGTTAGCTAGGTACCCGGCCCGGGTTGCGCTCGCCCGAAGAAGTGCGCCAGCTGCACCGCGCCCCCCGGTCTGGCGTATCGCCCATGTACCTGCTTCACTGGAGATTGTGCTGTTGCGGCGCGCGGTGAATGGTGAGGCGGCGCCGGGGCAACTACGATGGCTTCTGATAAAACCGTAGATTTGCTTGACGGAAATCGCGAGCGTCACGTCGCAATGGACGCGGCCATCGTCCGGACGGCGCGTTGTTGGCGCTCGTGCGGCTCACTCTTGCGAGTTACGAGTCGCGACGACTCGTAACTCATTCGATGCACCACAAGCCCCGTGGAGCGCATTCCACGAGCTTCGAAATCGAGGGTGTAGGGTGGGACATGGCGGCAATATCCGGCGCGAATCGTGATGTTTTGACGAAGCTTGTTCCCGGCGGCTCGCTCGGGTTGGCCGAGCTGACAGACGACGAGCTGCTGGCAAATACGCGCCGGCTCGTCGGCAAGTCGAATCAGCTCCTGGCGGCGCTGCTCGTGCATTTGGCGGAAGTCGAGACGCGCGGCGTGCATCGCACGCGCCGCTGCGCCAGCCTTTACACCTACTGCATTTACGAGTTGCGTTTTTCGGAAGATGCGGCGGCGCGTCGCTCGGCCGCAGCAAGGTGGGTCAAACAATTTCCCGCGCTGTTCGAAGCCATCGCCGAGGGTGAGCTTCACCTCACGGGGCTTTGATGATCGGGCCCCATCTCACACCCGAAAATCAGCTCGAGCTGCTCGGCCGCGCCAAGTTTAGGACCAAGAAAGAGCTGGCCAAGCTGATCCGCGAGCTCAATCCACTGCCTCAGGTGCCCGACCGCATCGAGCCACTCGGCCCCTCGCTGCCGCGCGCGCTCCGGGCCCCGACCTGGCCAGAATTTGCAGCCTCGCTCCGTCCGGCGATTCGCGATTTGCCGGTCGGCGAGCGGCCGCGAGATTGGGTCACCGACGGATTCGAAAGCGCGGACGGTGGTGGGTCGCCTCCGGCAGGCGGCGAGGCGGTCCGACCAGGCGATGAGACGCGGGTAGTGGGTGGCGAAAGCCTGCCGGTTGGGCCAGTGCCGGCGGACCTGCCGCCCGTGACGGGCCCGCAGCACTACCAGCTGCTTTTCAGCACCGTCGAAGAGCACGTGCAGTTGATCGAACGAGCCCGCGATTTGCTCGCACGCGAACGACCCGGCGCGACGCTGGGCGAATTGCACTTGGAGGCGATGAAATTGCTCGTCGCCACCCTCGAGAAGCGAAAGTTCGCAGTAACCGACCGGCCCAAAAAACCAAAGCAGCCCGTTACGGTCGACGCACGGCAGCCGTCCGGAGTACCGCGCCGGCGCGTACCCGCTGACGCACGGCAACCGTCCGAAGCACCGCGCCAGCGCGTGAGCGCTGACGCACGCGAGGCGTCCGAACCATTGCGCCAGCGCGGTCGTTACATTCCTGCGGCTGTACGGCGCGAGGTGTATCGGCGCGATGGGGGGCGCTGCATGTACGTCGATGAGCGAGGTGAGCGCTGCTGCGAGACGCGCTATCTCGAAGTCCATCATTTGCAGCCGTTCGCTAAGCAGGGCGGCCACGTTGCCTCGAACCTGGCTTTGCGTTGCCGCGCGCACAACCAGCTTGAGGCGGAGCACGATTTCGGCCCTGGACTGATGGCGAGAAGAGGTGATTCGCCCAGGCACGAAGCAGGGCGCGAGCAGGTCGACGTCAGCACGAAAGCCTGACGGCACCGAAGCGGCGTGGGGCGGCGTTCGTGCCGGCGCGAGTACGGCTTCGTTGGCCAAGACGCCGACGGAGGTACGATGCAGGCCTAGCCGCAAAGTGAATCGCAGAAAGCCAACGAGCCGGGCGACTCGCTCAGCGCCGGCGGCGCTCGAAGCGGAAGTAGCGGGTGTCGTCGTAGAAGGCGGGGGCGGCGTTGTCTGCGTAGCCGGGGATGCCGAGCAAGGGAACGGGGGCGAGGACCGGCGGGCCGCCGCGCCACGCAGCGATGCGCTCGGCGACCAGCGCATCGACGCCAAACCGCAGCTCGTCGGCGGCGTACGAGGCGGGCGCTCGCGGCAGCTGTACGAACAGCGCCTTGCCCGAGAGCCCCAAATGCGGCGTGAGCAAAGACTCGAGCATGCCGTGGCCGACGACCCAGAAGCGCGTCGTAGATAGCAGCTCTTCGCGGCGCTCCCAAAACACCGTTTTGAAGCTCAGGCCGCCAAGAGCAGCCAAAAGCTCGGCGGATGAGCTGGCGACGATCAATCCGGACTCGTCGAATTGAGCGGCGACGTTCTGCTCGGGTGCGCGACCGTTACGCGGATCGACCGGACCGAGCGCGCCGTCGACGTGAAGGGCGTTGAGCGCCCAGCGCACGCGGGGAAAGTGCGCCCAGACAGCCATGTTGAAGAAGTCGTGCCAGTTGCGCGCGCGCGTCGGCACCGCGCGCGTGCGTGCCACGTGCGGCTCGTAACCGCCGAGCCGCGCGAGCTCTTGGCGATCTTGCACGACGAAGCGCGGAACCGCGACCGCGCCTGCTTCGAGAGCCGCCCGGGGCACGCGCGCCGCCAGGTCGTCGTATTGCTCCGGCGCCGGCCACGCCGTGAGCGGCTCGATCGCCGTCAAGAAGCTTTCGTGCAGCGACGCATAGGGCGCGCGCCGGCACCAATCCGTGAAAAATCGCGACTCGATCGGCAGCCGTGCTGCTTGATGAATGGCCCGCGCCGATGGCACGAAGCGAGCCTAGCGCAAGCCCGCCGCACAGCGATAGTCTGGTCGCAGGCAACGCCGCTTTCGAACGACCAAACCAAAGGGAGCGCTCATGATCATAGGCTCGCACACCATCATTCAAAGCACAGATGCAGACGCCGACCGCGCGTTCATTCGCGATGTGCTCGGGCTCAGCGGCATCGACCCGGGCGGAGGTTGGCTGATTCACGCGCTGCCTCCGTCGGAGCTCGCCGTTCACCCGTCGTCGAACAACGACGTCCACGAGCACTACCTGATCTGCGACGATGTCGACGCCTTCGTCGCCGACGTGACGGAGCGTGGCGGCGTTTGCTCGGCCATCCAAGAGCTGCGTTGGGGACGGCTCACGCAAGTAACGCTGCCGGGTGGCGGCAAGCTAGGCGTTTACCAAGCGCTTCACGCCCGCCCTGAGTCGCCAACGAGCGCAAAGCCGGAGACGAGAAGCGCCAAGACGAAGGCGAAGGCGAAGGCGAAGACGAAGACGAAGACGAAGACGAAGACGAAAAGCGCAAAGAAACCCACGCGGAGCGCCAAGACGAAGAGCGCGAAGAAACCCGTGAAAGCAAAAAAACGGCGCTGAGCCGGAGCTTTCGCGTCTCTTCAGCCAGCTTTACGGCGCAGCCGCCACCGACGTCGCGGGGCGCGCAGGTCTGCGGCTGCGCACCGCGCGGCATGGGCTATCGAATGGAGCGCTATACGTCATGAAACGTTGACGATCGCGCGGCGTGGGCGAAGGCAACGCTCCGGGCGCAGGGCTCTGGTCGGTGACCAAATACACGTCGTAGCTGAGCAAGCAGTCTTCGTCGCGATGCGTGCGCGCCGGGTAAGCCAACAGCCACTCCGAAAAAGCCTGCCGGTAGGCCGCGTAGCCTTCGTTCGGAATGCGCTCCGAGTACATCACGAAGAATTGACTCTGACCCATGTGCCTCGGCACCACGTCGCCCGCGGGGTAGCCCTGGTCGCTCGCGACCTCGTTGTACGGATCGACGTGCGCCCCGGTCGAGGTCAGCGCCTCGACGTAGATCATGGAATCGGTGCGAGGCGGCTCGGCCGCGAACATGCGCCAGCCTTGCAGAATGCGTGGATACTCGATCACCGCTTTGGCCCATGCGGGCTGCGCGACGCGCAGGGCTTGCGGGACCGGAGCATTGTCGTTGACCACTTCGCTGCCGATCGCCAAAAGCAGCATGAGCACGCCCGCTTCGGTGACGACTCGCCAAGCCTTGGACGGCTGGGTTAGCGGCCGGGGCCTGAGCCAAGTCGGTAGCAGGCTCAGCCAGTGCTCGAGCTCTGCCCGTAGCGGCGCCACGCGCGTCCCGAAACGACGCGACAAGGCATCCCAATGCTCGGCGCTGAGCAGCAGCGGATAGAACGAGATCATCGCCGGGCTGAAGCCGCCGAGGTTCAAGCCCAAGGCGAACCCCGCGTGCAATAGCGGCATCAGGCACGCCGCCACGAGCCGCGCGCGGCGCGCGAACAACGGCGTGATAATCAGCACGAAGCCCAGCCATTCGGTGCCGAGCACCGACCAAGTCAGCCAGCGTAAGGCCCGCTCCGGCAGGTGCTCACGCATCCAAACGCCGATCCAAGTTACCAGCTTGTCTTGGTGCAGGGCGTAGTGCACGGCGCTGCCGTCGCGCCACGCAGCGCCGTTCTTGCTCGCGGCGTTCAGCAAATAGATCGTGGCAAACTGCAGCAAGAGGCCCAGCACCGCCAGCGACTCCACGGGGCGCTTTTCGCGCCTCGGAGTCGCCAGCGCGTCGAGCGAAAAGCGCGCCCCCAGCGGCAACGGCAAAGTCAGCAAGCAGAGCAGGTCCATCACCATGTCTCCGCCGTTCTCGAGCACGAGCAGCCGACTGTTGAGGCTCACGCGCGCGACCAACGTCAGCACCTGCGCCCACCTGCTGCGGTAGCCCAGCACGAACATCGCGTACGCAGCGGCGCAGAGCGCGAAGCCAAACTGCGCCTCTTGCACGCTCGACACGGTGAAAAACAGCGAGAACATCCGCCCCGCCGGCGGTCGCCACAGCAGCGTGTGGTTGGGTAAGAGGCCGCTATTGGTGTACCAAAACCCGAGCTCCCTCCAACGCCGCGCCAAGTCCGAAAACAGCACCAGCCCGAACACGACCCGAAACAGTCCCAAGCTCCGAGCGTCCACGCTCAGGTAAGTCAGCCTCAACCAACGCCACCACTCCCGCATCACGGCTGTCGTAGTGAGCAAGGTCCAGGCCAACGCAGGCGGGGCCGCTCCCCGTCAAATAGCCCTGAATTCACGCGTGGGTCGCACCGGGTTTGGCACAATTTGGCCAAGCCTTCGGACGCTTCGTGTCGTGTGCTCGCGGTAGGCCACCGAAGCCGTTCTCGCGGCGGCACGACCACTGTCCGACCTCGCTTCGCCTTCCCTCCCGCCAAGGGCCGTACCCTGCGCGACTTGTGGGGCGATTCAGGCGCGGTGCTTTTGCTTGGTGCGGGATGGGTCGCAGCACTGAAAATGGGTGTCCGAAATCGGACGCAGATTGTTCAATGAATTCGTGGGCGCGCACCGACGCGCGGACGCTGTCCGATTTCTGACACGCTTTTGCGCCCGTGAAGGGCACGGGCGCAGGTCTGTCGCTTCCGCAAGCCCCGCCGGTGGCTGGATGAGGGGCAGCGGCGTCCTTCTCGTTGAGTGGGACACCGATGCTTGCGCAAGACTGCTTGAACCGACGTGGGCGCCGTGGTCAGTGCGGCCGGCTTGGCATTGCCAGGCCAACAAGTGGAACAGGACCAGTTACGAAGCGGCGCCGTGCGACGTTCGTGCCGCCGCGGGAACGGCTTCGTTGGCAAAAGCTCCTCGCAAGCTTCGTTGCGGCTCGAACAGCGGGAAAAGTCAGACGTCGGCGCGCGGGCGTGGCGGCGTCGTTACTTGACGAGCTCGACTTTGAAGCGCTTGCCCTTGATGCGGCCGGCGGCGAGACCGGTGACGGCGCGTTTGGCGGCGGTCTTGGCGACTGCGACGTACGAGAAGTGATCGTGGATTTCGATCTTGCCGATTTCGGTGCCGCTCAGGCCGCCGGCTTCGCCGGTGAGGGCGCCGAGAATGTCGCCGGGGCGAAGCTTGTCTTTGCGGCCGCCCGACAAGCGTAGCGTTTCCATTTTGGCGTCGAGGGCGGGCGACGCGCTGGCGGCTTTCGCGGCAGGAGCCGGCCGCGCTCGCTCGACCGGGATCAGCGCGGAGCCGGTGTAAAGCTCGATGGCTTCGAGGCGCGGTTGCTCGGCGCGCGCGCACAACGACACGGCGAGCCCGACCTGACCGGCGCGGCCGGTGCGCCCGATGCGATGCACGTAGATTTCGGGTTGCGCTGGCAGCTCGAAATTGACGACCAAATCTAGCTTTTCGAGGTCGATGCCACGTGCGGCGACGTCGGTGGCGACCAGCACGCGCGTGCTGCCGTTACGGAACTTCGCCATGGTGCGGTCGCGATCGAATTGTTCGAGGTCGCCGTGCAGTGTCTCGACGCTCATGCGCGCCGTGCCCAGAACCTTCGCGATCTCGGCCACGGTCAGCTTGAAATTGGCGAACACCAGCGCGGAGTCGTGCGGGTACTGTTCCAGCACCCAGCGCAGCGCGTCGATTTTTTGCTCTTCGGCGACGTGCACCACGAGCTCCTTGGTGAGCGGCACGGCTGCGCCCTCGGCGTCGTCGACCACGCTGACGCGCTCGGGCTCGCGTTGGTGTTTGGCGCTGAGCTCACGAATGGTGGCTGGGTAGGTTGCCGAAAAGAACACGGTTTGGCGAGCTGGTGGCAAGGCCTTGAGAATCTTGCCCACGTCTTCGGCGAAGCCCATGTCGAGCATGCGATCGGCTTCGTCGAGCACGACCGTTGCGACGCCATGCACCTTCAAGTTTCGGCGCTGCAACTGATCGAGCAAGCGGCCAGGCGTGCCGACCGCCAAGTGCGCGCCTTTTTCCAGCGCGCGCGCTTGCTCTCGCACTTCTTGGCCGCCGGTCAGCGTGAGCACGGCCAAACCCGGCAGGTTGCGCCCCAGCTTGCGCAGCTCGCGCGCCACCTGCGCGCCGAGCTCGCGCGTCGGGCAAATCACCAGGCCTTGCAGCTCGCGCCGATTCAAATCGAGCTTTTGCAGCAGGGGCAGTGCGAAAGCCGCCGTCTTGCCGCTGCCTGTCTTCGATTGGCCGAGCAGGTCTTTGCCGTCGAGCAAGAGCGGAATGCTTTGGGCCTGAATCGGCGTGAGCTGTTCGAAGCCGAGGTCTTTCACGACTGCCAGCAGCGCCGGCAAGAGTGGTAACGAGTCGAAGGTAGAAGACAAGGGCGGCTAGCGTAGCACCGCCCGGAGGGCTACGGTGCGCGCCATGTATTTCGAAACGCTCGGGCAGATGAAGAAGATGCTGGTTCAGCTCGACAAGTGGCTCGAGCTCGGCGCCGCGCACGCGACGGCCAAGTCGTTCGACTCGAAGGTGCTCTTGGAGCAACGCCTGGCGCCGGATCAATTCGCGCTAGCGCGCCAGGTGCAGACGGCTTGCGATACCGCCAAGCTGGCGGCCGCGCGCTTGACCGGCAAAGAAGCGCCCAAGCACCCGGACACCGAGCAGAGCATCGACGAGCTGCGCGCCCGCGCGAAAAGCGTCGTCGAATACCTGAACGGTTTTTCGGCGGCGGACTTCGACGGCGCGGCGACCCGGCGCGTCACCCAGCCGCGCTGGGAGGGTCAATACATGCTCGGCGCCGACTACTTCTTGGAGCACGCGCTACCGAACTTCTTTTTTCACGTCACGCACGTGTACGCCATCTTGCGACATAACGGCGTGAACGTCGGCAAGAAGGATTTCTTGGGACAGCTGAGCAAGCACACGCCCTGAGCCGGCCCTTTTGCGAAGCGCTCGCGCCCGCGCGGGCGCTCGTGTACGGTTGATGCTTGGCCAACGAAGCGCTCGTCAAATCCGTCAAAGACATCGCGGCCGCGTCCAAGGCTGGTGACGCCGAGGGCGCGTACCGCGGCTACCATCAGCTGTTCGACAGCGAGGCGTTCGCGTCGTACCGCGTCGAAGATCAGCGCCAAGTGCTGCGCCTGATGATCCTGGCCAAGGGCTTGCCCCCCAAACCGACGCCCGTCATGAGCCAGGCGTACACCAGCGCCATGAGCTGCCTCACGCGCATCGTGCCGCTGGGCGACGCCGCCGACTATGAGCTGCTCGGCGTGTGCCAGGTCATGCTGGGTGACGAAGCGAGCGCCAGCGAAACCTTCAGAGCAGGGCTCGCCATCGAGCGCGCGCGCGACCCGCAATCGAAGCTGTGCGGCACGTTGATGAAGCGCGTCTCGATGGTCTGAGGCGCCGGCTGTCTACTGACAGCTTCACCTTCTGCGGGGAAAGCACAATCTGTCATTACTGGCGATTGCGCGAGGCGCGCGATTGGTCTGATCGGCAGCTAGCGGGAGCCACCACCAACCGGCGTGGACCCACGCCGTTTTAGGACCATCTCTACCCCCTCAGGTCGCGCCACTGCGGCGGCTTCGTTGGCGGCGACTTTCGTCGCGCTCGCCTCGTGCAGCAATGCGCCGGGCCAAACAAATCCCGCGCAAACGGGCGGCGGAGGTGGCACCAGCGTCGTCGGCGGCATGACCGGCAGCGCAGGCGGCGGCAGTAGCGCCGGTGGCACCAGCGCGACGGGCGGCACGCCGGCAACGGCTGGCACTACGGCCGGCGGCGCAACGACCGGCGGCGGAGGTGTGGGCGGCGGAACAGCGGGCATGCCGGCAGCTGGCGCTGGCGGGGGAGGAAGCGGCGGCGGCACTGCGGGGGTGGCCGGCGCGGGCGGCGCGACGAATGGCGCGCCCACCTGCAAGGCCGTCACACAGCTCAACGGCTCCGGCCTAACGCTGAGCGCTCCAGATATCAGCGCCTTCGTGTACGCGCCCAGCCCCGCCACCAACTTGGTGAAGATGGCCTACGATCCCGTGAAGCACGTCATTGTCTTCCTGGGCAAAGACGGCAAGCTGTACAGCCTCGACCCCACGCTGGCGCTGCCGACGACGGCGGCCAAAACGCCGGTCACCGCTGCGACGCCGTACGACTCGGGTGGCTACACCCCGCCCGACGGTTACACGGACCATCGCGGCATCGCGTTCGGTCCCGACGGCTCGCTGTACATTCTCACCGTGCAAGTTAGCGCCACCTCGGGCGTTGCCATCAAGAAGGGCGTGCCCGGCGCGGGCGCTGCGCGCACGTGGAGCACGCTGGTCAGCACGAGCCAAGGCTTTCCCGCCGGCGGCACCGACTACGACCACAGCTTCTCCGGCATCGCCGTGAGTCCGGACGGCATGAGCTTGTACTTCAGCAGCGGCTCGCGCACCGAGCACGGTGAAGTAGAGAAGGCCGCGCGCGAGGTGCCGCTCACCTCGTGCATTCTGAAGGTGCCAGCAGCAACCCCCACGGATCTGAAGAACGACGACGCGGCGCTCGCGCCGTACCTGTTCGCCGACGGCACCCGCAACTCGTACGACCTGGCTTTCAACGCGGCCGGCGACCTGATTGGCACCGAAAACGGCCCCGACATCGATCTGCCAGATGAAGTGAATTTCTTGGAGCAGGGCAAGCACTACGGCTTCCCGTGGCGCTTCGGCAACGTCGACAACCCGGTGCGCGACGCAGCCTACGTTACGGCTGGCGACAAGCGCCTCAACGCCGGTTACGGAGCCGTCGCCAAAGGCACGTACGCGTACGACTCGGCATTTCCAGCGCCGCCGGCCGGCGTGACATTCGTCGACCCCATCCTGAATCTAGGGCCCGACGCGAACGTGTTTCGCGCCGACCGCAATGCGGATCCGGCGCCGGCCGGCGCGACGGGACTTGCGGGTATCACGGGTCATCGCTCCCCGCTCGGGTTGGCGTTCGACGTGACCGGTGCGCTGTGTGGCGACTACTACAAGCAAGGCTTCTTGCTGAGCTACGGCGCGGTCGTCGGCGCCGCCCTGGGCGATGCCGGCAACGATCTGCTGCTCTTGTCGCTGACGAAGCAAAACGGCGCCTACAGCATGAAAGCCAAACAGCTGGCCAAAGGCATCAGCGGCAGCGTCGACTCCGTGCTGATCGGAAACAAGCTTTTTACCGCGGGCTTCGGCTCCCCCCAGCAAGTCTTCGTGTTCGTGCTGCCGACCCCATGAGATAGTCGGGGCATGGCCCCGGCTGCAGACTCGATGGCGCTCGGGCGCGCCGCGCTGTCCGAGGCTCGCTGGGCCGACGCGCGCGCCAGCTTCGAGGCCGCCTACGCCGTCGAGCCGGACTCGGCCGAAGTGCTGGACGGCCTCAGCGAAGCGCGCTGGTGGCTCGGCGAATGGCACGAATCGCGTGAGCTGCGTGAGCGAGCCTTCGCGCGCCATCGCGCCAATGACTCGCGGGCGGCCGCAGCTCGTGCGGCGATCTGGCTGGCCAACGAGTACCTACTGGCGGCCGGGAACCGCGCGGCCTGGAACGGTTGGCTGGAGCGCGCCGCGGGACTCTTGGAAGGACTGCCTGCTTGTGTCGAGCACGGCTGGCTGTGGTTTTCGCGCGGCCGGCGGATTGACGATCCGACCGAAATGGCGGCGGCGTGCAGCCAAGCGCTGGAGCTGGCGCGGCGCCTGGGCGACGTGGATCTGGAAATCGTGGCGCTGAGCCAAGTCGGACGCGCGCTGGTGGCGCAAGGACGCTCGACCGAGGGCTTCGCGCGGCTCGACGAAGCGATGGCCGCCGTGAACGCCGGCGAGCAGCGCAGTCACTTCACGGTGGCCGAAGCGTGCTGCAACATGCTCACGACCTGTGAGGGCGCCGCCGACATGGAGCGGCTGGCGCAGTGGTGCCGCGTGACCGACGAGGTCTCACGTCGCTTCAACGGCCTCACCATGTACTCGTTCTGCCGCTTGAACCATGCCTCGGTTTTGCTCGCACAGGGTCGCTTCGTCGACGCGGAGCAAGAGCTTTTAGCCGGCATCGAGATGGCGCTGCGCGGCTACCCGACCTTTGCGGCGACGCTCCAGGCCAAGCTGGCCGAGGTGCGGTTGGCGCAGGGCCGGTTGGAAGAAGCTCAAGAATTTCTAGTGGGGCACGAGGACCAAGCCGCCAGCGTGCGGCCTTTGGCCAAGCTGTGGCTTTACCGGGGTGAAGCCGAGCCGGCTCGGAACTTGCTGCTACGCCGGCTGTCGCTGGTGGGCCGCGACAGCATGCAGGCCGCGCCGCTCCACGCCTTGTTGGTCGAGGCTCAGCTCGCGCTCGGCGACGTAAACGCCGCCGAAGCCGCCGCCAAAGAGCTTTCGAGCTTGGCCGCAGCAACCGAGCGCTCGGCTTGCCTGGCGGTCAGTGACCTCGCGCTGGGCAGCGTCGCCTCCGCACGTCACGATGCCCGCGCGTGGGTGCACTTCGGAGCGGCACTCGAACGCTTCGTCACGCTCGAGATGCCGTTCGAGGCGGCGCGCGCTCGGCTCGGTATGGCGCGGGCGCTGGCCGAGAGCGATGCGCACGGCGCGCGCGACATGGCACGGCGCGCGTGGGCCGACTTCGAGCGTCTGGGCGCTGCGCGCGAGCTCGACCGCGCCAGCGAGCTGCTGCGTGAGCTCGGCGTCGCGATGGGTCCCGGCCGCCGCAGTGAGGGCTTGCTCAGCGAGCGCGAAGCCGAGGTGCTCGATTGCTTGCGCTTCGGTGCGTCGAACGTCGAGATCGGCAAGCGGCTGTTCATCAGCCCCAAGACCGTCGAGCATCACGTGAGCAAGATTTTGGGCAAGCTCGGACTGAAGAGCCGTGCCGCCGCGGCCGCGTACGCCAGCAAGCAGAGCCGTCCAGAATCAGACGCCAAATAGGGGATCCCCCCGATGTAGGGGGAGCGTGAAGCGGGCAATCTCGGGTCATCAACCGAGAGGACCCGATGCCCAGGCACGACGCTCAGCACTTTTCAGGGCAAGAGCGCCGTCAATCTGCCCTGCCAGATCGGGACTGCCGAGCCAGCTGGCGCTCCCCTAGTGGAGGCGACCGTGCGCTACCAGGCCTGCACGGCGACTTCTTGCCTGTTTCCGATCACCCGTCACTTCTCGCAACGCATCGCATTCGAACCCAAAAGCGCGGCCACGTCCCGCACCCTGAAAGAGGCAGCAGCATGACCATCGACGAAAACAAGCTCAATCAATTCATCAACCAAGCCGTCGGCGACATTGGCGCGACCATGAGCGCCATTCTGGTCGTGATCGGCGACCGCCTCGGCTTGTGGAAGGCGCTCGCGGCGCGAGGCCCGAGCACCGCCGACGAGCTGGCCCAAGTCACCGAGACGGCGCCGCGCTACGTGCGCGAATGGCTCAACGCTCAAGCTTCTGGCGGCTACGTGACCTACGATCCGGCCACGCAGCGCTTCACGTTGCCGCCCGAACAAGCCGCGGCGTTGGCAGACGAGAGCAGCCCGGCCTTTTTTCCGGGTCTGTTCGAGGTAGCGGCCGCGTGCTGGGCCGGCGTCGACAAAATGACCGAGCACTTCAAGACCGGCGCCGGCGTGGAGTGGGGTCACCAACATCCGTGCTTGTTCCAAGGCACGGAGCGCTTCTTTCGTTCGAGCTACATCGGCAACCTGATGCAGGCGTGGATTCCGGCGCTCGACGGCGTCGAGGCCAAGCTCAAAAAAGGTGCGCGCGTAGCCGACGTCGGTTGCGGCGTCGGTGCTTCGACGATCTTGATGGCGAAGGCCTTCCCCAATTCGCGTTTCTGGGGCTTCGACTATCACGCCGGCTCCATCGAGCTGGCGCAGAAGCGCGCGGCCGCCGCCGGCCTGGCTGAGCGGGTCACCTTCGCTGTCGCGAGCGCCACGGATTTTCCGGGCAAAGACTATGACTTGGTCGCGCACTTCGATTGCTTGCACGACATGCAAGATCCGAAGGGCGCCGCGCGGCGCGTCAAAGAGACGCTCGCCCCCGACGGCACTTGGATGATCGTCGAGCCTTTTGCCAGCGACAAACAGGAGCAGAACCACAACCCGGTCGGGCGCGTCTACTACTCGGCCAGCACCATGTTGTGCGTTCCCCACTCGCTGGCCGGCGGCGGTCCCGCGCTGGGCGCGCAAGCCGGCGAAACACGTCTGCGCGAAGTGGTCGAGGCTGGCGGTTTCAAGCGCTTTCGCCGCGCCACCGAAACGCCCTTCAACCTGGTGCTGGAAGCGCGCGCGTAGCAGCTGCGCCGAGCACGCCGTTCGGCAACCGAGTCAGTCGGCGTCGGGGGCCCGAGCTCCTGCCGCCGACGCTCAGGCGCGCGGCCGAAATCGCACCAACACCCACAGCAGGAACACCAGCGCCGACGCTCCCAACGAAAGTAGGCTGCCCCTGGCTTCGAAATACACGGCGGCCAAGACTTGAGCCACGAGGCTCAGCGCGACGATGCCGGCGATGGTCCAAGCGTCGCGCTTCGTTAGGGGGTCGGGAGCTGCTGCCACGGGGCAGCATAGCGCCTGGTCAGTCGCCTCGAAACGTCGGATTATCGCTGGCCGATCGGTATGCCCACCCTGCTGCAAACAAAGCGCCTTGGGTGGGCCCTGATTTTCGTCGTCGTTACCGGGATGGGCCTGCTCGTCTACGCCTCAGGGCGCCGCTACCTGGCCGCCGTCGAAGCGGTCGAGCACACGCTCGCGGTCCAGTCGGCGATAAGCGGCACACTCTCGCTGCTCAAAGACGCCGAGACCGGTCAGCGCGGCTACATCCTGAGTGGAGATCCGCAGTTCCTGGAGCCGTACCAGTCGGCGCGCCGCGACATTCCGCCGCTGTTCGCGCGACTCGACGTCATCACCCGCGCTGACAAGGCGCAGAATGATCGCCTCAAGTCGCTGCGCAAGCTGACCGATTTGAAGTACTCGTTCATCGAGACGACGCTACGCGCGCGTCGCGAAGGCGACCTGACCGAGGCGCTCGGACTGGTTCAAGCCGGGCTGGGCAAGACCGTGATGGATCAGATTCGCGCGCTTTGCCAGCGCATGCTCGACGCCGAAGAAGCCACATTGGCCAAGCACCAGCGCGCCGCGGAGCGTGCCCAACAGACGGCGATCATCGCGGTCGGGGTCGGCTCGGCGCTCACCATTTTGCTCACGCTGCTGAGCCTACTGACCGTAAGCCGCGACATGGGGGAGCTGAAACGCGTGGCCGAAGAGCTGGCGAAGAGAGAAGAGCACTATCGCCTGCTGACCGAGCAGAGCAGCGATTTGGTGCGGCTGCTGAGCTTGAGCGGCCGTACGACCTACGTGAGCGCGTCGGTGGAGCGCATCTTGGGCTACAGCGTCGATGAGTACATGGGCCTCGCCCCGATGTCGCTGATGCATCCGCACGAGCTGGAGCTTGCTGGCACCATGCTGGCGGACATCAAGGCCGGCGGTGCCCAGGAAGGTGTCTCCACCTACCGGCTCCG